>Ga0172379_10000836_pt1 | contig 71000 bp, 88 predicted proteins | sample GrowelOW334metaG_FD_119756 | JGI IMG/M metagenome (GOLD analysis project Ga0172379, IMG submission 119756) | Groundwater microbial communities from an aquifer near a municipal landfill in Southern Ontario, Canada - Groundwater well OW334 metaG | ecosystem: Environmental > Aquatic > Deep...
CGTCCCAAAGGGACTTCATCAATCACGCGGCGTCGCTCCATCAGACTTTCGTCCATTGTGGAAGATTCTCGACTGCAGCCACCCGTAGGTGTATGGTCCGTGTCTCAGTACCATCGGTGGGGGCCAAGCTCTCACTCCCCCTAAACGTCATAGCCTTGGTGAGCCATTACCTCACCAACTAGCTGATATTGCACAGGCCTTTCCCAAAGCGATAAATCTTTACTCTTGCGAGACCATCGCGTATTAGTTCGGATTTCTCCGAATTATTCACGACTTTGGGGGAAGTTCCTGCGTATTACTACCTCGTTCGCCACTAACTTTTCACGACCTTTGACTTGATATAATCTCATCATCGAATATGAAAAGTCCGTTCGACTTGCATGCCTTATCCACGCCGCCAGCGTTCATCCTGAGCTAGGATCAAACTCTAACTAAAAGTTAGAACGAAACAAAACAAAAAACAGCAATGATTTTTGTATTTAAGATTTTCCAAACAAGACTGCCTGTGAAAAATCTCTTTGTTCCTAGCTCGTAAATTATTTTTATTTACTCAAAAAAACATATTGAGACTTGCTCCCAGCTCCTAAGCTGGGGTTCTCAAGTTATTAACTTGTCAAAGATTCTGAAACAAAAACGCCATATCCAAAAGATAGACGCTTGAAAGAGTATATATGAAAGCAAAACTGAAGTCAAGGAAAAATTTATACCAAAATACCCTTTCTTTTAAAGGGTATTTAAAAAATTTATTTTAATGGATTCTTTCCACGAATAACGCGAATCAAAAATAAAATAACAGCTACAACTAAAAGTATATGAATGAATCCTCCTAAAATATGAAAACCAATAAAACCTAAAATCCACAAAAATAATAAGGCAAATGCAATTATTGTAAGCATATAAATAAATTAGTTAATGAATTAATAATATATTAATTATAAACCTAATCTTTATTAATAACCATCTATTTCACTTCACATTTAATTTTGAGTTCTACCAGATCCATATTAGTGAGAATCATATTGTTACCTTGATTAAATTCGTACATTATAGCTTTCGGATCATCCACGTGACCTAAATCTAAGGCATGTCCAAGCTCGTGTGCTAATACACGCACAAGTTTTTCCCGACTACTAAATTCGTAAATATCTATTTCTCTTTTTAACCCATCACTAGAATATACTCCTTCTTCAAATGATTCTCCGAGCGAAACATTCGTCGTATTATATTTATCAACAGAAAGATTAAGTGAAGTTATCAAACGATTCAAGGCAACAACAAATGCATTAATTTCCTCAACCATTTCATTAAGATGTGTTTGCGTCACCTGTAATTCTTTTGCCTCATTTTCTAATGCCAAACGAGTAGTTTGAAGTGTGTCATATTCTTTTTGTGGTGCCCCATCTTTTTTATTCCAAAATTTTACCTCTTCTTCGTATGTTTGCTGTTTTTGATTAAAAGCTTCTACTCGCACATTAAAAGCATTTTGCTCTGTATCGTATTTTGCTTTTAACGCCGTAAATTTAGATTTAAGCATATCATATGAAGCTCTATTGTCTTTTACTGTAATTCCAAGACTTGCAAGTTTACTCGTTGCCTGTTGGCGATAATCATAAATTAAATTAATTTTCAAAGTATCCTGCACAGAATCTGTAGGCGCATAAGTAAAAAGATCTTTGCCAAAAGGTTTCTCCCAAATAGCTTCTGCGTCTACAAGGGCACTAAGAAAATAATTTTTAGAAATATTAAATTTAGTATCAAAAATTCCAAGATTATAAAATATCGGTTCTACACAAGAAATTTGTTTTACAAAAACTGCACTGAAATTATTTTTTAGATTATTTAAAATAGGCAAAAACCGTACACTCAATGTTGGCCAAAATTGATACACTATCAACCCAAGAATAATAGGAAGTATTAAAATTTTTAAAATGCGTTTCATAATTTTATTTATTCTGAAATCAATCCGAGTTTAATAAGTCTAGATTTTATTCCTCCTGTTTGCCTACCAAAAATTTCTGAAAGTTCTTTTATTAATATTCCACTTTTAAAATTTTGAATAAGTTTACCTTCTTCTTCTTTACTCCACGGTCTATAAGCATTTTTATATTTTGCGCGAATTTTTTCCAAAGGACTTGGGGCTTTAGACGAATTTGCCTCGCCTTGGCGAGGCAAATTCTCTTTCCATTTTCCATTCAAAGCTATAACAAAATTTTTATGCATCTTTTTTAATTCATCAACAGAGATTTCACCAAAAGTTTTTTGCGCTTGAACAGATGCGGTTCTAAAAACATTATCTTGCTCTAAAATTTGTGGATGCACTTTAAGCGCGTGATCATTTATACCAAGAAGATAAAGCCCAGAAAGACGCCTAACTCTAGAAAGCGCCACATAGCCTTGCCCAAATTCAAACACATCCGATAAATCCATAACCGCCGCATCCATACTCATACCCTGACTTTTGTGCACAGTTATCGCCCAAGCTAAACGGAGTGGAATTTGAGTAATTTTTGCTTTTATTTTTCCATTTTCTTCTACAGACCAATCCATTGGAGTGATTTCTATTTTTCTACCATTTTTTGTTTTGATAATTGGATTACCAGAAAAAGATTCGAAATCTTCCACAACACCGAGCGTGCCATTCACAAATTTTTCTTTCGGATTATTTTTAGTGCACATCACCACAGCATTCTTTTTAAGTATCAATTTTTCCGGAGAAAGGCATCCTTTTTTCAAAGCTGAAACTAAAAAATCTTTCCCAGCTGAAATCATTTCAAATTCTTTAAACTCTCCTTCTATTTTAGAAAGCATTTCTTCATTTACCTGATCCACGTCAACATTATGCGAAAAAAGTTTTGTAATATTTTCTGGAAATTTATCACGAGCGTTCTGACGAGAACGAATATGTTTCAAATGAGAATCTTCTACTGTTCCATGACGTATTGCAGAAAGCACTGAGAGAAAATCCACATCATCTTGACGATGCTGTTCAGTTAAATAACAAGTAACAGGAGCTAACCTTCTCCAAGCTTCAGATTCATAAGCAAAACGCGCTTTTCTTTCTTGTATCAATTTTACTTGTTTTTGTTCAGAATAATTTTTCTCAATAGGTGGAAGTTGAAAAAAATCTCCAACTAAAATTACTTGTATTCCGCCAAATGATTCACTGTTTTGTTTTATTTCTCGACAAACTGCATCCACCATAGAAAGAGTTTCTGCACGCAACATTGAAATTTCATCAATAATTAAAACTTTCGTTCTTCGCACCCGCCTATTTACATATTCACTCGAAGCGATTTTATCTAAATCATATTTAGTCAAACTTTCTTTTATCCCAATTCCACTCCAAGAGTGTATCGTCATACCACCAATATGAGTAGCAGCTATACCAGTAGACGCTGTAATTGCAGGCTCTATTTCATGTTCTCGTAAATATGAAACAAATTGATTTATTGTATGAGTTTTACCAGCTCCAGGCTCGCCAGTTAAAAAAACATTCGCGCCAGTTTTTAAAATATTAAGCGCTTCATTTTGAGTCATAAATTTAATAATACCATTTCGTCAGCTTCAATAAAATGGTTGTGGATAAATTTTTTAATATTTTATAAATCGTCACGAGTATGCCAATTTTTTTTCAATTTTTGAGTATGCACTGGACAATCTTCATCTTTACAATTACCAGATAGACACTTGTCGCAATAATATATATCGCAACGACATTTCACATTGTATGTATCTTTCTCTGTATGAATTTTATGGTAATGTTCATCAAAATGAGCACCGCAACGACCATTAAATTTTTGATATATCTCTTTTTCGTCTATATAATTTTGACAACCAAATTCACCACAAAATTTTGTTTTATCTGGCTTAATAGCAAGACATATAAGAAGAAGTGATAAAGAAATAATTCTTTGCCAGTCGTTTAAACTGCCTAATATATATAGAGCGAAAATAATTGTTGTAATATAAAGTATTATTCTTAAATATTTAGGAATGGTCATAAAATTATTTTATTAATTTTTTATTTCTCTATAATATTATATCTATCCAAAATAGCTTCAAACATTAACGGCACTACAATTGTCGCATCGGATTCAATGACGAACATTGGAGTGTGTTTAGTAAGTTTGTCCCAAGTGATTTTTTCATTTGGAGTAGCTCCGGAATAGGAGCCATAGGAAGTTGTGGAATCGGAAATCTGACAGAAATAACCCCAAGGGCGAACTTCTTTTTTTAAATCATATTTAATTGAAGGCACTACACAAATCGGAAAGTCTCCTGAGATTCCTCCACCAATTTGGAAAAATCCTAAACCTGGTCCATCTTTTGCAAGTTCTGTATATCTGTCATAAAGATACATCATATATTCAACTCCAGTCTTCATAACTGTTGGACTCACTTCCCCAGCCTTACAATATCCAGCAAAAATATTCCCTAAGGTTGAATCTTCCCAACCTGGCACAACGATAGGTAAATTTTTCTTTGCTGCTTCTAAAAGCCAACAATGTTCAGGATTTCCTTCATATTTCCCTTTCAATTCATCTGATAAAAGTATTTGATAAAAATATTCATGTGGAAAATATCTCTCACCTTTCGCTTCTGCTTCCTTCCATCTCTTTAATATAATAGGTTCAACTACCCGAAAAGCTTCTTCTTCTGGAATGGAAGTGTCAGTCACTCTGCGTTCTCCTCTATTTAAAATTTTCTCATCATCTTCTTTTGTAAAATATCTATAATCTGGATAATCTTTATAACTATTGTGTGCAACAAGTCTAAATACTGATTCTTCCAAATTTGCACCGGTGCAAGAGATAGCGTGGATTTTTTCTTCCTTTATCATAGGTGCCAAAGTCACACCCATTTGAGCTGAAGACATAGCTCCACCCATTGCCACTAACATTTTTCCACCACCATCAAGATGTTTTTTAAATGCCAAAGTAGCGTCTTTCATCTGACGAGCATTAAAGTTAAAGAATAATTTTTGAAACAAACCTAAAACACTATTTTCATTTTTCATACCATTTATTATACAAAATAATTCATAAAAAATACAATATAAATAATATATTGCCTTTTGAGCTATTATATGCAATAATAGCCAAATGCAATTAGTCGCAAAAATACTGCCTTATGTGCAGATAATCCTTTCAATAGTATTAGTATTAGCAATCTTACTCCAGCAAACTGGCGCAGGTGTTGGTGGCGCATTAGGAGGAGGAAGTGATGGATCTTTCCATCATACACGTAGAGGTTTTGAAAAATTTCTTTTTTACTTATCAATAGTTTGTGGAATTCTTTTTGCCTTGTCTGCTTTTATCGTTATAATAATAAAAGCTAATAGCTAAATTCTACTGTAACTTACATTTAAGTACTTTTTTCTTTTTATGGAAAATCCATACAAAAATATACGCAATTTAAAATTGCCATCAAAAAACGAAGTTAGATCGGCTATTTTTTCGTTTTCAAAAAAAGAATGGTTTATATTTTTAGGACTTGCTGTCGTTTTATTTGTAAGCACACTAATAATACTTGAAAGTATTAATAAATCTTTTATGACGGGCGTTCCCATGCGTGGAGGTTCTATTTCTGAAGGAATCATAGGAACACCACGCTTTATTAATCCAATACTTGCTCTATCTGATGCTGATCAAGATTTGGTATCACTCGTTTATTCAGGTCTTATGAGAAAAAACACAGATGGCACTTTAATTCCGGATTTAGCCGAAAAATATGAAATGTCAAAAGATGGATTATCTTATACTTTCACTTTAAAAAACAAAATATATTTTCAAAACAGTAAACCTGTAACAATTGAAGATATTTTATTCACTATAAATGAAGTTAAAGATCCAATAATTAAAAGCCCATATAAAGCAAACTGGGAAGGTGTAAATGTTGAAAAAATTGACGATAAAACTATAAAATTTAATTTGAAACAACCATATGCATCATTTTTAGAAAATACAACGTTTGGCATAATGCCAGCACACATATGGAATGGTTCCCCTATTGAACTTAATGATGCTAACACAAATCCAATTGGATCCGGACCATTTCAAGTTGCAAATGTAAACAAACAATCATCAGGACTTATTAATTATTATGATTTAAAATCATTTAAAAAATTTATATTAGGCTACCCTTATCTTAAACAAATAACTTTGCGTTTTTATCCTAATGAAAATGATCTTATTTCTGCGCTTGAAAAAGGAGAAGTAGACCAAATAAGTTCTATGACTCCAGCTAATACAAAAATTTTAAAAGAAAAAAAATATCGTATAGAATCTTCAGTTCTACCGAGGGTATTTGGACTTTTCTTTAATCAAAATCAAGCTCAAATATTTACAGATAAACATATTATAGAAGCTATTGATCAAGCAATAGATAAAGATAAAATCGTAAATGAGGTTTTAGAAGGATATGGAGTTGCGATTGATGAACCAATACCACCAAATATGATTGAATACCAAAAACTAAGTACAGAAAATAATTCTTCACACGAAGAAAAATTAAAAAAAGCACAAGAGATATTAACAAAAGATGGATGGAAGAAAAACTCTGATGGATTTTTAGAAAAAACAATAAGTGATAAAAAAAAGAAAACTAAATCAACAACAAATATAGAATTTTCTATTTCAACAGGAAATGCTCCAGAACTTTCAAAATCTGCAGAATTGATAAAACAAGATTTAGAAAGCATAGGAATGAAAGTTGATATAAAAACTTTTGAAATTGGAAACTTAAACCAAGGAGTTATACGACCACGCAAATATGACGCGCTATTATTTGGACAAATAATAAATCACGAATCTGATCTATTTGCATTTTGGCATTCATCACAGAGAAATGATCCCGGATTAAATGTTGCTATGTATACAAATTCAAAAGTAGATAAAATCTTAGAAGATGCATTTACGATAATAGATGAGAAATCTAGAATTAAAAAATATGCTCAATTTGAAGATGAAATTAAAAAAGATATGCCAGCAGTTTTTTTGTATAGTCCTAATTTTTTATATATAGTATCAAAAAATCTTGGAGGACTTTCTATAAATCATATTACATCTCCTTCAGATAGATTTTTAAATTCATATTTATGGTATACTCAAAAAGATAATGTTTGGAAAATATTTTCTAAATAAATTACTCTATTAAAAATAACTAAACTAATTAAAAAAAAATGATAAGAAAAAAAACTAGACTATCTTTCAGCTCAGTCAGTATTGAAAATAAAAAAGAAAATAAAACACCTACTAAACCATACAACTCTGGCTATTCTGGTATAGAACATAAAAGCCAAGAAAAGAAAAAACTTATAAAAAGTTCCACTTACCAGTATTCCAAATTTGGGAAAGGACAAAATAGAAGAGGAAGCCGTCCTTTTAATTCAAATAATCAAAATGAAAATAAAATTTCAAATATAGAAGAAGGAAAAATACGTATCATTCCATTAGGTGGAGTAGAAGAAGTTGGAAAAAATATGACAGCCATAGAGATTGGCAATGATATTATTGTGATAGATGCTGGTATGCATTTCTCCAACGAAGAAACACCTGGAGTAGATTATGTAATACCAAATACTACTTATCTTGAAGAACATAAAGATAAGATACGCGGTTTATTTATAACACACGGACACTTAGACCATATCGGCGGTGTACCTGTTGTTTTATCTCGTATTGGAAATCCACCAGTATATTCTCGTAATATTTCTGTACTTTTAATGAAAAAACGTCAAGCTGAATTTCCTCATTTACCAGCAATGAAAGCAATAGTTGTAGAAAAAGATGAAACAATAACGTGCGGAAAAATAAAAGTTAGATTTTTTGGTGTCACACATACAATACCAGACTCAATGGGTATAATTATAGAAACTAATAACGGATGGATAGTTACCCCTGGAGATTATAAATTGGATCAAGTGGACGGCATAGTGTCACAAGAAGAGGAAAAGGAATATTCAATTTTTGACAAAGCAAAAGTTCTTCTTTTAATGACTGATTCTACAAATGTTGAAAATGAAGGATTTTCATTGCCTGAAATAAAAGTTCATCAAGGACTTGAAAATTTAATAAAAAAAGTAAATGGTAGAATTATAATTGCGGCATTTTCTTCATCTATTACTCGCTTAACTCACATCATTAAAGTTGCAGAAGCATTAGGTAAAAAAATAGCTATAGACGGACGCTCAATGAAAACAAATATAGACGTAGCAATTGAAGCAAATTATTTTAAACCTAAAAAAGATACGATAATTCCAATTGAAGAAGCAAATAATTACCCTCCAAATAAAATGGTAATTCTTATGACTGGGGCTCAAGGTGAAGAATTTGCTGCACTTTCACGCGCTGCAAATAAATCTCACAAAAAATTCGCTATAAAAAAAGGAGATACTATAATCCTTTCCGCATCTATCGTTCCAGGAAATGAAAGAGCTGTGCAAAAAATAAAAGATAATTTATCAAGACAAGGTGTAAAAATTATAAGTTTTCGAACTCCTGGAGAAGATTTCGTGCACGCAACAGGACACGGAAACAAAGAAGATATTAAGTGGCTACACAGAAAAACTCACCCAAAATTTTTTATCCCAATACACGGAAACCATTTTATGCTAGAACTTCATAAAGAACTTGCTATGGATTTAGGAATGTCTGAAGAAAATGTAATTGTTCCTGACAATGGTTCAATTATTGAAATATCTCAAGATGGACAAAAAATAATAATGCGTAAGGAAAAAGCGCCTTCAGCCCCAATGATGGTGGATGGACTTGCTGTGAGCGATATCCAAGATGTTGTTATAAGAGATAGACAAATGCTTGCGCAAGATGGAATGTTCGTGATAATAACATTAGTGGATCAAAATACTGGAAAATTAAAAAAATCTCCAGATCTTATTTCACGTGGATTTATATATCTAAAAGAAAATCAAGAACTCTTGCGCCAAGTTAGAATAATTATAAAAAAAGGAGTTGAAGACGCAACCATTAAAATGAATCCTATTGATTTTGATTATATAAAAAATAGTTTAGGTGAAACTGTTTCAAAATTTCTATATCAAAAAACTGCAAAAAGGCCTTTAGTTATACCAGTAGTATTAAGTGTTTAAAATATATATAATATAAAGATGCTAAATCCCAAGAAAACTTTGCGTATACTATATGCGACAACGTTTCTTTTTTCTATTCATATGGCCTTAACAAGCTATATTAATTCCAGTTTTTTGGGGACTTTTATTAATCCAAAATTTGTTGGCCTAATATATACAATAACTTCTTTAATAGCCATCTTAGCTCTTCTTGAAATGCCTAAAATACTAAAAAGATTTGGCAACTACCACACTATTTCTTTTTTTTTATTTATCAATATTATTTCTCTTTTTCTTCTTTCAACATTAAATAATAAAACATTTATTATTCTAATTTTTATAATTTATTTAAGCACCATTAATCTAATAATAGCTTCTATTGATATTTTTGTTGAAGATTTTTCAGCTAAAAAAGCCACAGGCAATATTAGAGGAATATTTTTAACAGTTCTTAATTCAGCTTGGGTAATAGCCCAGCTTGCTATGGGATTCTTTGCCAGTAAAATTTCTTACAATGGATTGTATGCTATCTCTTTCTTTTTTGTTATAGCTGTTTTACTTATTATTCGTTTTAAACTTAAAAAATTTGAAGATCCTATTTATAAAAAAATTCCTGTTAAAGAAACTATCTTAAAAATTCTGCAAAATAAACACATAAGCAAAATATATGCTTCAAATTTTCTTTTACAATTTTTTTATGTTTGGATGGTGATTTATACACCGATTTATCTTAATCAAAATATGGGTTTCGGGTGGAGTAAAATTGGTATTATTTTTACGATAATGCTTTTGCCTTTTGTTATTTTACAATTACCACTCGGTAGACTTTCTGATAAAATTGGTGAAAAAAAATTATTAAAATTAGGTTTTATCATAATAATTATTGCTACTGTATCTTTAGCATTTATAAATAGTAAAAGCATACTCATTTGGGGAATAATACTTTTTGCAACAAGAGTAGGAGCATCTATTATTGAAGTAATGAACGAAAGTTATTTTTTCAAACAAATTACCGCTCGTGACGCTGATATTATAAGCTTTTTCCGTAATGCATCCCCTACTGCCTATATCATAGCTCCACTTATTGCCACACCTTTTTTAATTTTCTTTCCTTTTAATTCTATATTTATTTTTCTTGGATTAATAATGACATTGGGTTTATATTCAAGCTTCACTCTCAAAGATACAAAATAAAAAAATCCTTACGTCAGTAAGGATTTTTTTATTTTAGATATATATTTATCTAGTAACAGAAATAGTTGCCAAAAGCTCAGCATCAGGAGCAGCTACTGTGATTCTATCATTAGCTGTTTTTAAAATTGTATATCCAACACCAATATCACCAACAGCCCAAGAAGGATCTTTTGGAATAGCAGTTATATATTTTTCCAAATCAGTTAATACAGAAAGATTAGTAAAGGAATTTGCTACACAAGTAGCATCTGCTGTTGCGGGAGTCCAACAAATTTCTCCTACGGCAACACCAATTGCTGGAAGTTCTGTTGGAAGAACACCACCATTATCTATGGTATATTGATAAACTGCATTCAAGATAGTATTAACATCACTTCTTCTTTGAGCATTTCTTGATTCAGCTAATTGCTTTGCAGGATTGATAGCGATAATAACTATTGCTGCTAAAATGGCTATCATTGCAATAACTAACAAAACTTCTAGAAGAGTAAAACCTTTTTGTTGCTTAAACTTATTTTTGAACAAATTAAACATTTTCATATATTTTTTTTTATTAAAAAACTAATAATAAATTATAGACCTTATAATAATATAATGATAACAATCAGATTATCAATCTACAAATTTTTTATGGGGATAAAGTGGATAACTCTAATTTTTACAAAACTTCTTGCCAAGAAGTTATATTAATTGATGGATTTATTTGATCAATAGTAATTAAAATTTTTCGTACAACTGTTCCTACAACACCATCTACATTAATTGTTCTATTTTCTACTCCATTATCAACAACTGTATAAGTGCAAGAATTTGATCCAACACTAATTGTATTAGTGCCAACAAATGATGTTAAATTTCTGATTTCTTGTAAAGATGCTTCTGCACATAAATTTGCCAATGATTTTGCTTTTGCAGATTCCTCAATAACAAAACCTGTTTTTGAAGCGCCAAGACCTAGTAATAAAACGGAACTGGCAATAGCTAAAGCAACTGTGCCAAAAATAAGCACACTAAACATTGTTACAAATCCTTTCTTCTTATTAAAAAATTTTTTATTTTGATTCATAAAATTAATGTCGCAAGCTTGCGCTTCCATAAAAAGTTCGTGAATAATTATATTCATTCCTACCGCTTGGATTTATGTGTGACAATGTAAATGAAATGCCAATTGTATTTGGTGTTAGGTTACGTGATAAGTTCTCAAACAAAAGTCCAGAAGCAATAACTCGCAAATTATTGGTTAAAGACACTGCTGGATTAAGACCTTCTGCAATATTTATCTCATTACCTAATAAAGCAAAAACTGTTGGATCCAATGCTGGATTAATAACGCTAAGAGATAACGAAGTATCATTTGTTCCAAATATTGGAAAATTAACACTATTTGCATTACGTATAGTTTGAGTAATTATTTGCATTACTTGCATACCCTCTTGATCCACTTCTAATATAGTTTGATTTTTAATTCTGGAATCAAAAAAAGTAGAAAGAGCTATCGATATTACAAGAAGCATTCCAACAGCCAAACTAATATATAACATAAGCTCTATTAAGGTATACCCATTATTATTTTTAAAGTTTTTTTTCATAAATTAAAATGGTTTCCAATTAGTTAAATAAGTAGTTAAAACAACGTTGCCATTTCTTTGTAAATTTTGTTGCCATAGAACTGTGGATATTATTAATTTAGTATTCGCATCAACAGTTGAAATATTTATAGTTCTGGTAAAAATATCAGTAACATCAGGCAATGCGGAAAAATCCCACTGATTCCCTGCTTTCACAAGACCATAAGGTCCATCTACTAAATTAGTAAAATTTTCGTCTCTTATGTTTCTAAGTGCTTCAAGCCCTTCTTCGGCAAGAAATACTGCCTGAGTGCGTTTTCCACCTAAACTTGAAGATTCTTCTCCAATACTTAAAACTCCAAGTAATGCGACTATAAACATAGAAAAAATAGCTACAGTAAGCAATACTTCAATTAAACTAAAACCAGAAATTCTTTTATTAATATGTAAGTATACCTTTTTCATTTATTGTTATTGTGCGAGTATTACTAGAAGCTGATAAATTAATAACACCTGTAGTATTTGGTAAACCGTTTAATTTTGAAAAAACAATTTCATCTAAACCAGAAGGAGAAATTATTGATAATATATCTGACACTTCATCAAAAGCAGTATCACGAGTGGCAAAGTTTATTCCTTTAAATAAAGTTATTTGATTATTTAAAATAATAACTCCCCAATTAGAATCTCCATCAACAGCCATGGACAACACTTGCGCTCTTCTTAAATTTTCAACAATTGTATTAACTCCCGTATCCATACCATTGCGAATCTGATAATCCTGATAAACCGGCGCAGCTATGCCAAAAATTAAAACAACAATTGCCATTGATAAAACAACTTCAATTAACGTAAAGCCATTTAAAAATTTTTTATTCATAATTTTTTATTTTCACCTAATTTGATTATTCATTCCTCCGATTAAACCATAGATTGGCAAAATAACAGATAAAGCAACAGATAAAACTCCAAACCATACGAAAATCAAAAGAATTGGCTCAAGCGCAACTGTTAAATTCTTAACTGTGTTATCAGATTTCTTTTCAAAAACTTCTCCAATATTTTTTAAAACTCCCGACAAATTGCCAGATTGCTCACCTACTATAATCATTTGAGTAATTGCAGATGGAATTAATTTATTTGTATTTTTAAAAAGCGCAAAAGATTTTTGAAACGAATATCCTTCTTCAATATTATTTTTTAAATTCTCGTATAATTTTTTGTAATTTAAAAGTCTAGTAGAATCAGAGAGTGCTGAAAGCGAATCGTGAAGCGGTATGCCAGAACTCAAAAGATTCCCTAAAATATAACCAAATCTTGAAATTTCAACTTCTCTAATTAATTTTTTAACACCTGGAATAGAAAATAAAAATGCCTGACCGATAAATTTTGTCTTTGAATAATAAAAAATAAAAAAAATAATTAAAAATAAAAAAAACAAAAGAATTGGAACAAAAATCAAACCATAATTTACTAAAAAACTGCTAAGGCTAATAAAAATTTTAGTTATAAGAGGTAATTTAACATTGAGTTGAGTAAAAATAGGCACTAATTTAGGTATTACAAACCAAAAAATTCCAACTGCAATTATAAGTGTAATTGATAACACTAAAACAGGATACGCCATTGCACTTTGCAATCTGGACAAAGATATTTTATCTTTTTGCTGTTGTATTGCTATTGCAGACAAATTAGACCCAAGTTGCCCCGATTGTTCTCCTATTTTTATTAGAGATATTATTGAAGCATTAAAAAATTTTGTATTTTTTAATGCTTGCCAAAGTGGCATTCCTTCTTCTACTTCTTCCTTTATATTTAAAATAATATTTTTTGTTTTTCTTGAACGAAGACCACTAGCTATAATTTCTAAAGATTCACCTATGCCAACACCAGCATTAATAAGCATTGCTAAATTTTCAACAATATAACTTTTTTCTTCACTAGCCGAGATATTTGGCAAAAAATCAAAATTGATTTTTTTACGATTTATTTTTTTATTTTTTATCATAAATATTTTGAGTATGAATAGGAGATGCAACTCTTAATAATTCTTCAAGCGTGGTTATGCCGGCTTTTACTTTTTCTAAACCATCTTGAAATAAATTTTTTGCGCCTTGTGTTTTTGCCAAATCCCAAATTTGCTTTGCTGAAGGATTTTTTAAAATAAGATCGTGAACTTCTGGTGTTATATGCAAAAATTCAAAAAGCGCTGTTCTACCTTTATATCCTGTATTATTACAAGACTTACAACCTGCACCTTTATATAAAACCATTTCCTTTTCTAAATATTCATCTGTAAAAAATTTATTTATATTATAATTTTTTAATTCATCTTCAACTTTACAATTATCACAAATCTTTTGAACTAAACGTTGTGAAATAATCAATTCAAGGGTAGAAGCTAGAAGAAATGGACTAATACCCATATCTATAAACCTTGGTATGGCTGTCGCAGCATCATTGGAATGAAATGTTGAAAGAAGTAAGTGTCCTGTTAAAGCAGCTCCTATTGCAATTTGAGCAGTATCTTCATCACGTATTTCCCCAACTAATATAATATTTGGGTCTTGTCTTACTATAGACTGCAAACCTTTAGCAAAAGTAAGGTTAGTTTGTGGGTTAACTTGAACTTGATTTATACCTGGAATTTTATATTCAACTGGATCTTCTATTGTTGTAATATTTACTCCAGAATTATTCAAAACTTTTAATATAGAATAAGCTGTAGTCGTCTTACCAGAACCTGTAGGCCCTGTTACAACAATCATTCCAAATGGTTTTTTTGACGCCTCTCCAATAATTGCTTGATGATCTTGAGAAAGTCCAATGTCACTAAGTGAAAAACTTCTAATATTTTCTGAAAGTATACGGACAGCTATTTTTTCACCATCAAGTGTTGGCAATATTGAAACTCTCATATTAATCGTCACATTATTTTTAACATATCGTATCGCTCCGTCTTGAGCGGAAAAATGCTCATCTGTGCGCAGATATGCTTGTACTTTAATTCTATTTAAAACATTTTCATAATATTTTTTTGCAAAACGTCCAACTTCTTGCAAAATACCATCAATTCTAAAACGTACAATAACTTCATTCTCTTGCGGTTCAAAATGAATATCAGAACTTAAATATTGCAAAGCATCATTAAATATTTCTTCAATTATTTCTGGTGCAATTCCTCTACCAGAATTTATTATTTCAATAAAACGAGCCTTCAGTGATCTATTATAATTTTTAAATGATTTATCAATATCTTCTGAAAGAGAATAATATAATTTAATAACTTTTTTAGTTTCAAAAAATTTTTCTAAAACAGATATATGATTTTTCAAATCTTTTGGCACATCAGTGGTTATAAAAATATTTTTATTATCTTCTTTTAAAAATACAGCTCTGTATTTCTTGGCAATTTCTTCTGGGATTCTTAATACTTGTTCAGCTGTTGCTGGATTTGAACTAAGATCAAAATAAGAAACACCGAACCATTCTGCAATAGCTTCTCCTAAAATATTATTGTTGATTAAACCTTTAATTAATAAACATTCAATGATAGATATATTATTAGCACTAGAAAACTTTTCAGCCTGTTTAATATCTTCTGGAGTAACATATTTTTTACGTAATAAAATATCTTCAACGACAATCTCGCCTGCTAAATATTCTTTAATTATCTTTTTTTCTATTAGATAATCTAAAATTGATATATTTTTAGATTTTGCCAACTTTTCTGCTTTTTTTAGATCTTCACTAGTAATATATCTTCTTTGAACTAAAATATTTTTTACGTTTTGATTAGTTGTATCCATATAAAATAGTGATATTTATAAATGCACCTTATATTTAAGAGTATCACAAAAAACTCTTACATAATATACATTTATGTGGATATCTTAATATTAAAAATAAAATGCTATAATAAACCTAAACATTCTTAAAAAACTAAATATGGCAATAGAAAAATCAACTGGTTTAATCGGCACAATTGTTGATAAATCAAAAGCGACTAAATGTCTTAATCAAGTAGTTCCCGCTTATTCGAAAGATTCATATATGATGAGATTTAGATATGGATATTTAAATAAAAACAGAACAAAAAATAAAAGATATAGAAAAAAATTCAAAAGCAGAATTCGTGATTTTTTTAAAAAATGGTTTAATTTTTAATAATTAAAAATCATTAAATATGGAAACATTAATTAATAAAACCAAACTAACATTTGAAGCCATAAGTGAAACTGAAACAAAAGCTATAGTTGTACGTGAAGGAAAAACATACACAACAAGAGTATCTCACGCTTCTTCTAACGATATAGCAGAATTTAAAACATGGAAAGAAAAATATCTTTCAGAAAATAAATTTTTTGTTTAAGTTACCACTATCACAAACATTAAAGCTATATTTTCATATAGCTTTTTTATTTCCTAAAATTTAAAATTACAAAATAAAAAAGCAGTATTTTTTTAATAAATACTGCTTTTAAAAAATTAAATACTTTGATATTTTTTACTTAACTTAACAAGCCAATCATACACTTCACTCCAAGTTCTAATATTAGAATTTTCAAATTCTTTTTTCCATATAGAAAAAGTAGAATCAGCTTTTCCTTTTACATGGGAAAAAATAATTTCAGAATTTTCTTTCAAATTAAAAAGTCCGCTTGATCCAAGAAGCTGACCTTCTTTAATATATGTCAAAAATCCTCTGTGGCTTCTAGGTACATTAATATTAATCAAATGTCCAAAGGAGGGATTAAAATTACTAATGTTTAACGCATACATTCCGGGTATTTTGTTAAAACAATCTACCCATTTTTTAATATCCTGTTTTCTTTGTTCAGATGAATCATATTCAGATTCATTTTTAATTTCTGGAAGATTCTGCTTTTTATTTTTCATGTTTTTAAAATTTTAAAGAATTATTACTATACACCTTTCTAATTATAGACTAACTGAAAATCTTTGACTTGTCAATTGTTTTATACTAAGATTATATTGGATATGTTTGGGGTATTCTCCATTAAACATTAAATTGTAAATCAATTGTTTAATCTTTAAAAACTAAATATTATGACAGAAGAAAAAAAAGTAAAACTTCAAGAAGATTTCGATAAAAACTATGAGGCTTTAAAGAAATCAATTAATGAACCTCAGTCAAAATCAGCCAAAAAACAAAAAAAGGTTTTTGATTTTATTGAGTTCAGTAATACTTTAAATAAATTACCTGAACCACCAACTTCAATAGAAGACATCAAGTTCCGCGGTTTTCATTACGAAAGTTAATCTATTAAATAAAATCTTTTAAAAGCTCTTGCAGAACGCAAGAGCTTTTTTATTTTACTATTTTTATCCACATCAAAATTTGACAGACATTTTAGAAAGAATAAAATAAAGAAGTTCGTTTAACAATTTTAAAAAAGTGATTGAGGAAACTGGTTAAATTCCAGTACAGTGCCGCTACGGTAAGCCCACGACGTTATGTCGGGGACAAGTCCGATTATCAATCATTTTAGCTTGTCCCGTACTGAGCTTTGCTCTAGTACTGGGATTAGTCCCGAGCAGGATATTCCTATATTTTTAGGAACTTAAATTCTGCCCAAAGCAGGATTTTTTTTATGACAAGAAGAGAAAAAACAAAAAAACTAATATTGATAATATTTTTACTAATAATTTGTTTAGTATTAATTTATATATATAGAACTCCTCAAAAGGAAAGTAAAAAAATAAATGAAATAAGCCCAACTGAAACACAAGCAAAAACAATTACCCTTTTAATAAATGACACAAAATACGAAACAGATATAACTGAAAATAGCACAGTCTATAATCTTATGGATAAAATTAAAACAGAAAGCAAAATAGATTTTAAAGAAAAAAATTATTCTGGAATGGGAAAATTTATTGAAGAAATAAACGGAGTAAAAAATGATGAAAAATATTGGATTTATTATGTGAATGGAGAAAAAGCTACTATTGGTGTTTCAAAATATCAAATCAATTCTGGGGATGTCGTGTCCTGGAAATATGAGAACAGTTATTAATAGTTAGTTAATAGTTATTAAAAAAATATATGAAAAATATAAAAGAAATTTTATTTATAACAGTTTTATTATTTGCTTCAATTACTTCAACAGCTTTTGCTGATACAACAATTATTCTTGATATAGAAACAGATACTGGTTCTATTTATAATCAAAGCATAGACGTAGCTCCATGTGATAGTGATAATGATTCTATAACTCCAGATACAACAAGTGCTTACTGTACATTAGTTCAATCAGGAATTGCAAGTGATTGGTCTGGATTATGGATAAATTCTATTAACAATGTTTTAAATAATGATGGTGGTAATGGTATTTATTGGATGTGGCTTGCAAATTTAAACATAGATAATCCCTATTCTGATTTTACTTGTCACCAAGATGCTCCATCTGGATGTTCAGCTAAAGAATACATTTTAAATTCTAATGACAAAATATTATTTTACTACAACACAAACCCATTAAATATTTTAATAGATAATTTAAATCCAACGGTTGGAGATACTATAACAATAAGTATAAAAGAATTAGGGTTAGATGGATGGACTTCAGTTTGGAATCCTGCAGTTGGAGGAAAAGTAATTATTAATTCAAATACCTATGATCTTGATTCTAACGGAGCATATTCTTTTTTAATTTCTGATACTACTCCACTTGAAATAAAAGGACGAAAAGATGGTTTTATTGATACATCACTAATAAACATAACCCCATCTCCCAAACCAGAACCTCCTCCAGAACCAGAACACCATAGTTCAAGTGGAAGTTATATTTCTCCAACTATTGTTAATATTCCCATAAAACCAACTTTTGATATTAAAAAAGCTTTTGATTTTATTATATCACAGCAAAATGAAAACGGATCTTTTGGTGAAGATATTTATACAGATTGGACTGCACTTGCTCTTGCAACTGACACATTACATCAAGATCAAAAAAACAAAATTATAAAATATCTTTCAGAAAATAAATTAAACGGAGAAAATTTGACTGATTATGAAAGACATTCTATGGCACTTATGGCTTTAGGATTAAATCCATATAGTCTAAACGGAGAAAATTATATTGAAAAAATTATTAAAAATTTTGATGGCATACAATTTGGTGATTTAAATCAAGATAATGATGATATTTTTGCTTTGATAGTTCTACAAAATGCTGGATATACACGAGATGAAAAAATTATTACAGATACAATAAATTTTATTATTTCTAAACAAAAAGAAAATGGGTCTTGGGATGAAAGTATAGATATGACTGGTGCAGGCATAGAAGCATTAGCGAATTTTAAAGAAAATGAACAAGTTAAAAATGCATTAACAAAAGCTAAAGAATATCTTAAACAAAACCAAAAAGAAAATGGCGGATGGACTAATGTTTCATCTACTGCATGGGCAATACAAGGAATTTTAGCTCTTAGTGAAAAAATTGAAGATAAAACTTTAGAATATCTAGCTTTAAATCAAGACATAGATGGTGGAATCAAAAACGAAAATATGCAAAATAAAATCTGGCAAACAAGTTATGCTTTGACTTCCCTATCTGGAAAAACATGGAATCAAATAATGCAAAAATTTGATAAATTAGAAATTGAAGCTCCAAAAATAATTCCAGAAAGAAATCTTGCTTCAAACATAAATTCTTCACACAAAACAGAATTTATTAAAAAAATATCCAAGTTCCAAAAACAAAAAATAAGTGAAAAAAACATAGAAGAAACTGTAAAAATTGATGAAAATCAAACAAAAGAAATTGCACCAGAAATACCCAAAAAAGATAATTGGTTCAAAAGATTAATTAAAAAAATTTTTAGTATTTTTTAGTTAATATAAAAAAATCCTAATATAACTGCAGTAAGATTAAGGGCTGCATGAGACCACGAAACTAAGAGTAAATTAGGATATTTTAAGTAGAGCCAAGCAAAGAAAATCCCTGACACAAAAGCAATTGGCAATCCTATCCCTAGGTTTGGATAAATTACATGAATTAATGTAAACAAAAGAGCATTTACTAAAATAATAACGTAACTACTTGTAAAAATTTGTTTTAATTTTGGTATTAAAAAAGAACGAAAAGCAAATTCTTGAAAAAAAGAAACCGGCAAGAAAAATACGAAGGTTTTAATAAAAAAGATTTTTGTATCTATGTCTGGCATATTTATTTTATGATCAAGTAAAAAAAGAAATCCTATTCCAAGGATAGTAAAAAATAAATAAAAAAGAAAAGCTTTTTTAAAATTATCATGACGCAAACCCATTTCTTCGTGTGTCCAATGCTCATGACGAATAATCCCATAAATAAAAAGAGAGCTTATTGCAAGCAAAACCATACGCCAATTAGGAGATAATATATTAAAATAAAGCACCAAAACAGGTAAAACAAAAATTAAAAAAATCTGCGTTATTATTAATCTTTTTGAAGGTTTATTTTCCATTGTTATTTATTTTAACACAAAAACCCCGTCACTTGTAAGTGACGGGGTTTTTAAAAATTATTCTTCTTTTGTTTTATGTGATTCATGATCACAACTTTCTCCTTCACATTTATGACCTTCATCTTTTTTACAGCAATCCTTTTCATCCTTTCCAGATCCACAATCACACTTTTTTTCTTCTTCCATAATTTAAATTCATAGATTAATTAATAATATATCTACGACTATTGCACCAATATTGTAGCATATTATTTCTTTTTCCGCCATTCAACATTTTTCCCAATATCACGCTCTATTTTATCAGCCAAACGCAATTTTTTAAAAACCTTTTTGGACGCAATATCATAATGTTTTATTTTATCCAACTCTTCATCTATTCCCCACAAATCTTTTTCCTCAACTTCCCATCCTTTTTTAAAAATATTTAAATCAAGCGGTTTAGAATATTTACGTAAAGTCTTTACTCCATTATCCAAAAAATATTCATGAAAATATGACATCACAAGCTCACGTATATTTTTATAAACAGGCTCGCGATAACGCAAAACTCCATGATTTGTTTTAGATAAAGCCCCCCATAAACCATCTTCCTTAAATAAGTTGATTATGTGATCAAAGTCATGTTTAGTCGTCTTTAAATGCAAAATCAAAGGTTTATGACCATGTAATGAAAGGATATATGCTCCCAAAAGTGCCCCTTCCATACAATGTGCATTTTTATCTCTCAAAACCCTGATTGGTGACTTTAAAGTCCCAATTCCATCTTCCTCAAAATTAAACTTCAAAGTATTCAAAAAATCCTGCACCTTCACTGGTGTATTTAATTTTTTCATTAAAGCTATTTCTTTTTTTGTGAAAGATAACATTAAAAACTAATTTTCAAAACATTTATTCTCGCCACCAAATTTTAGACAATTTTTTAAAATTTTCATATTTGCTTCTTGATTAATAACCTTTTCATATAACATTATCTCATTATTGTCTTTTTCAAGACTAGACCTAATTAAATCTAAATATGAAAGAGCAACAGTAGCTAACATCACTAAAAAGACTATAAAACCTAAATAAACTAGATTTTCTGTTTTTTCAATTCTTTTGACAGCCGTTTTAGTGTTTTCTTCAAGTGTAATAAAACTTTGAACTAGATTGTTTTTCTCTACCTCATCAGCAGAAGAAACAGGCCTAGAGACGCTTGTATCAATATTACCTGTGTTAGTATTAGTGGTAATACTAGCATTAGAAATATAAATAGATTGATCTAATGTATCAAATCTTTTTTTATAAAAGAAAACAACAGACAAAAACCAATTTTTAAATTTTTTCAACCAAGACATAGTGTTTTTCTGAATCAGTTATTGATTCACCATCTACAGAAACTTTAATCCAATATTTACCAAATACTGGGAAAAGAATATTAATAAAACTACCAACAAAATTAGCTATACCTGTTTCTTTAAATTCTAATTTCTTTTCAACAAATGCAATCATTTTATTATTATCACTTAAATTAATAATTTCTATTTTTTGTATACAAGAGGTATTTGGAGAACCTATTGTACTTACAGCAACAGAAAACTGACTATGAACTGCTGGTGTACTTGTAGCTTGTATTTTTTCAAATACACCAATAAATGAACCTTTACCTTTTTGATCTATAAGTACCTGATCACAAACTAACATATAATTTAATTTAATATCATTTCCCATATTTTTATTTTTTATCTCCTAAATCTTTTAAATCAGCCATTTGGATTGGGCTTTGTATTTGCGGTGGTGTCATGTCAATCACCCCAAATTGTTTTTCATAATTTTCTATTTGCTTATTCATCCAAATTGCTATACTTTTCATTGTTTGTGGTGTTGTTGCAAAAGAATCCAAATTATTGCCAGAAGTTAAAGCAAAAGAAAAAAGTTCTTTGCCAAAAGCGCCAATTGCTCCATCGCAAAACTTCTTTGGTAATTGATTCATATCTACTTTTGTTGGATCTATCATAGTTTTATATTATTTAAATTTATAATCTTATCGAGCCATTATAGCACACTTTTAGTAATTTTCAAAATCAAAAAACTCTTATTTCTTATAAAAACTATCCTTGTAAATTATTTAAAATATATTTTATACTATTCAATCTTGTCTGATTTTTGTAAATTATGTTTCATACAAAGTAATTTAACATTACTTGAAGACAAGCTTGTTCCACCTTTTGAAAAAGGTAAATCATGATCAAAATGAAGATTTTTTGAATCACCACACAAAACACACTTTCCTTGATCTCTTTTCCAAACTTCTCTTTTAACTTCTGAAGGTATTAATCTAGTATGTTCAAGTTTTATATTTTCTACGCCAGAATTTTCTTCTCGATTAGATAATTTTAAAATATACCTAAATACATTTCGTTTTCCATCATTAACAACTTTATAATCTATTAAATCAAAATATCCTTTTAACGACCAAGTTCCGGGTAATATTTTTTCGTAAACTTTAACTAACTCTGGTTTGTTATCTTTTTTATATTTATTAACAGCTTCAATAAAATATCCATTTTGTGTTAGTTTTCCACTTGGTAACTTTTCTGGTTGATCTTGTTCTTTAGAGTTTTCAGAATAATTTATTGCTAAATCATGACCTTCATATTCAATAGTTATTCTATCACTATGAATTTTATCAGAATATGGAGCATTTGATTTTTGAGACATTAAAACAACAGAGTACAAAGGATTCATACGAAAATTCATTCCACGTTGCATAACCTCCTGATTTTCAGCCTCACACATTTCTCTATAGCTTAATATGTCATCTAAAATTTTTCTCACAGCTGCAGCATATCATAATCTATAAATTATTGCAGCGAAAATATTCCCAAAGCAAAAAAGAACCTCTTGTGAGGTTCTTTTTTGAAAACATTTTTTATTTCATTGCTTCTGCGTCTACTTTTGACATAAACTTAAACATATTTCCTCCACAAACAGAACATTGTCCTTTTGCAGAATATCTTCCATTTTTTTCTTCTACTTTTGGATCCTTCATCACTTGCATGGTTGGCTTATTTTCTGCACTTCTACACTTCATACACAATGCTTTTAATTCCATATATTTTTTTATTTTATTATTAATAATAATTAACTTATAAATAAATTATTCTGTTGTCTTACCGTCAAAATGCTCAGCTTCATCTGCCTCTGCGTCAGCTTTAGTATTATGAACAACTCCATCACGATGATTCGCTGGAGCATAAACTGTGTAAAGTTTCATTTTTGTTGCTCCTGTATTTATAATATTGTGTTCTGTCCCAGCTGGAACCAAAATAGCAAAACCATCTGAAATATCATGAGACACTCCATCAAGCACTGCTTTACCTTCCCCACTTTCAACTCTCAAAAATTGATCAAGATGATGCACTTCAGCACCGATCTCTTCACCAACATTTAAACTCATTAAAACCAATTGGCAATTTTTCGCAGTATAAAGAACTTTTCTAAAAAGCTCATTATCTAAACTCAACTTCTCAATATTTTCTACAAATCCTTTCATAATTTTTTAAAGTTAGTTAATAATACTTACTAAGTATAGTATACATCATTTAAACTTCTTTTACTTTAATCTCTTTCGGAAAACTATTTAAAGCTTTTGTAGTGGCGCGGATAGAAAATATCACAAATGGTAAAAAGAAAAAAGAAGGTATCATAATAAGCCAAAATAGAAATTTAACTATTCCATAAGGCCCTGCGATAAGTGATGTATAACCAAAAATAAAAGTTATTATAAGCAATAAAAGGTTTATAATAAATATAGTTATAGCTGAACCTCTAACCTCTTTAATAAGAAATTTACTACCAAAACTTTTTGGGTCACGAGAAGCTTCTTTTGCGTCTTTTATTAAAGACGGTATCATAAAAATTTTAAAGATAAGCATCAAGTTGTTTTTGTTTTTTATAAAACCTAGCTACAACTAAAATAGTCATAAGAGCAATAAAAGTAATAAGAGATAACATAGGAAAAGAAATATATCCGCCAAATTCATCTACAAGTCTCTGCACACAAGACACTCCTGATGGATCACAAGATTCTGTGTTAGCTTGAAAGTAATAAATAAAATTCTGATAAATGGCAACAAAAAAACCAGTAATTAAAAGCGGAAAAGAATAATGCGCTACTTTCCTATCTTTTTTAATATATGCCATTCCAAAAAGAACTACTTGAGAAAATAAAAATATTCTTTGGAACCAACATAATTTGCAAGGCAAAAATCCTATAATTTCAGAATAAATTAAAGAAAATGCCATCGCAAAAAAAGAAATTATAAAACCAATAATTAAAAAATGCTCTTTAATGAAAGAAAGAAATTTATTTTCTTTAGGACCAAAAAATAAAAAGATAATAGCAAGCACAGATAAAAACTGTAAAATTATTGAGAAAATTCCAAGTGTAAAATTTAAATAACTTATATAAGTAGGCATAATTATTGTGGTATTTCTGGTGGTAAAACACAACCAGTTTTTTCTGCAAGCGTGACTAAAGGAATTTCTCCACTTAAGCGCGTATCATCAGCAAATATCCAAGTTGGATAACCTTTTATATCTTTTTCTTTGCAAATTTGTGTTTGTTCTTGCGCATCTGGAGTTGAACATTCAACATAAGAAAGTAATTTTTCCGATGAACCGAAAAGCTCTTTTTGCGCTTTGCAATGTGTACACCAAAAAGCGCCATAAAAAACAGCTCCTTTATCTTTTAAACAAATTGCAAAACTGTCATATTTACTAGATGTTTTTGGTGCAGAATTTTTAGAAACAATAGTTATAATTGAACCTAAAACCAAAATAATAATTATACTAAAAAAGATTTTTATTTTCATATACTAAATATAACATAAATATTATTAATAATAAATTATATAAATTCTATCTCAAAAGGATACATACCCATTCCACAAGTGCCCTCAAATGTGCCTACTTTTTGTATTCCTATATCAATATCTGTTGTACCAGACATTGGTAAATTTTTAGTTAAATTCATACTAGGAATTCTAAGAATAGAAGAACAATCAAAAGTACCATTGGTGTTAACTCTTAATATTGTAGGAATACCAGCTTTCGCAGTACTTTTTATTGGGAAAAATCCACCCTTAGCTTTAACTTCAACAATTTGTTTACCATCTACAATAAAAACATTATTCACATTCTGCTCTTCTATCACCTTTTTTCCTTTAGGAGAAGAAGATGAAAAGTAAATTGCTCCGCCAACAATTAACCCTGCAACTATAATAGAAATTATTATTGACGTATTTGAATTATTTATTTGTTTTGTTTTACTCATTGATTTTACGAAATCACGTCGCGCAACCATCAGATTAGCGAAACGCGGTTAAAAATTAAAAATTGGAGGTAAAATATTTATTACAACCAATGCATTAATAAGATTAAAAATTGCAAATAATATTACGACTAATCCGGCTGTCTTAAAGAAAATTCCAGACTTTGAACTTTTTTGAATACTGAATGAACTGAAAGAAAGAAGCGCAAGTACTGGGAATGTTCCTAATGCAAATGATAACATAGTGAATGCTCCTTGTGAAAAATTACCAGTGGAAAGTGTAAAGATCTGCATTGATTGAGTAAAACCACAAGGTAAGAAAAAAGTGGCAACACCCACTAACGCTGGAGTAAGCGTATGATTTAGTTTTGAAACACCCATAGCATGCTTGGAAATAAATTTTGGCATTCCAGGTTGAAGTTTTTTTGCCCAATGAAAAATATCAAGCAAATTAATTCCTAAAATTAACATCACTATCGCAATAATAAAACCTAATATAAATGTCCCAATTGAGCCAAGTTGAAAAGCAGATCCAATAGCGCCAATCACTCCTCCTAAAATAAAGAAAGAAACTAGTCTACTAATATGGAACATCGCATGTGGTTTTATTTTGCCTGCCCCGTAGGAAGTACTCTTTCCTTCGGGGTCTCCTTCGCGCGCAAATGTCGCAGACATAGAAAGCACAAGTCCTCCTACTACAGCCATACAAGAAGAAAGCGATGCAATAATTCCTATAATAAAAGCCGTACCATAAGAAATATTATCTGTCGCAATTAAATTTACTAATCCAATTTTTTGTAAAAAAACATAAAACACTACAAAAAAAATCGTTATAGGTATAGCAATTTTAAATTCACTCCATTTCACTTCTTTTTTATGTTTATCTACTGCAAGAGTATAACCGTGTTTTACTAAAACTGTATTTAATTCTGTGGCAATATCTTCTGGTAATCTATCTCCGAAATCTCCAACTACTTCAACTAAATTAGAATTTAAGCTTGCTTTAACTTTTGAAATAAAAGGAAATTCTTTTAATTCACTTTCCGTCATTAATTCACATGATTTACAATGCATTCCTTTAATATGAAATTTGTATGTTTTTTCCATAAATTTTATAATTTCTTTGCCTTAATTCTTAATGAATTTGAAACGACCGATACACTAGATAATGCCATGGCCATCCCTGCAAAAATTGGATTAAGTAGCCAACCAAATATTGGATAAAAAATCCCTGTTGCAAGTGGAATACCTATAACGTTGTAGAAAAATGCCCAAAAAAGATTCTGTCTTATTCCACGCATAGTAATTTTAGACAATTTTATAGCTTTAGCAAGTTTTGAAATGTCTCCGTATAAAAGCGTAATTCCTGCAGATTCTATCGCTACATCTGTGCCTGTGCCCATTGCTATACCTACATCAGCTTGTGCAAGCGCTGGAGCATCATTTACGCCATCTCCAGCCATAGCGACAATCTTACCTTCTGCTTGTAAAGACTTAATAGTATCTAATTTATCTTCTGGCATTACCTCGGCTAATACTTCATCAATGCCAACTTGTTTTGCAATATATTCTGCTGTTTGTTTATTATCTCCTGTAAGCATTATAATTTTAACTCCAAGCTTGTGAAGTTCAGCAACTGCCTGCATTGATTCTTTTTTTATAGAATCTGCAATCATAATAAAACCAAGAACTTTTTCCTTCGTCATTAAAACAACTGGCGTCTTTCCTTCCAATGTAAATTTATCTAATTGCGCTGTATCAAAAGAAATTTTTAAATCATTTATCAATCCAACACTACCAATAAAATATTCTGTATTATTTATTAATCCTTTTAACCCTCTTCCTTTTATGCTTTCAAAATTGGAAACTTCTTTTAGTTGAATTTTCTTTTCTTTAGAATAATTTAATATTGCATGAGCAATCGGATGTTCTGATTTATTTTCCAAAGACGCAAGAATAGAAATCTGATCTACATCTAAATTTTGTATATCAATAAGTTCTGGTTTACCTTTTGTTATTGTTCCTGTTTTATCTACTACTACAACATTTACCTTATGAAGTTTTTCCAATGTTGCAGCGTCTTTTATTAAAATTCCTTCTTTTGCTCCTTTACCAACTCCCACAATAATAGCAGTTGGTGTAGCAAGTCCAAGCGCACAAGGACAAGCTATCACAAGAACACTAACAAACGAAACAAGACCTAAAGACAAAGCGCTAGATAAGCCAAGCGTGCTTGAACCAAGAAATATCCACAAACCTAATGACAAAAATGAAATAACTAAAACAATCGGTACAAAAATTCCTGAAATTTTATCCGCTAATGCTTGAATCGGTGCTTTACTACCTTGCGCTTCTTCAACCATTTTTATTATATGTGCAAGCAAAGTCTCAAATCCTACTTTCGTAGCTTTAAAATTAAATGACCCGCTAGTATTTATCGTCCCTGCGGAAACTGTATCATTTATTTCTTTATGAACTGGCATAGGCTCTCCAGTTATCATTGATTCATCTATATACGAACTCCCTTCCACTACTACTCCATCGACAGCTATCTTAGACCCTGGTTTAACGACAATAATATCTCCGTGTACAACTTCATTTACAGAAATTTCAACTTCTTGTCCACCTCTTACAACCAAAGCTGTCTTTGCTTGCAAATTTGAAAGTTGTTCTATAGCATCTCCTGTTTTTAATTTTGATTTAGCTTCTAAATATTTTCCTAAAGTTATAAAAGCAATGACGATAATAGTAATATCAAAATAAGTTTGATCTACATTTAAAAAATCCTGAAGTTGCGTAGAAAAAAAGGTAATTATCATACTGTATAAGTATGCGACTGAAGTTCCTATTCCTATCAACGTATCCATATTTGCTCTACCATAACGCAAAAATCTATACACCCCTAAAAGATATGGCTTACCTACAAAGAACAACATATATGTAGCCATAACTGGCAACATATAAACAAAAAGTTTTTTAATTAAAATAGATGGCTCAGATACTAATTCATATTTCATTAAAATATCCCAAACCATTACAAAAAGACTAATTATTGCAAGTGGTATTGCAGACATTACTTTTAATTTCATACTATTTATTTCAGCAAGTTTATCTTTTTTATTTTGACCTATTCCTGTATGCGCCTTATGTTCATCTTCACTCATCCCCATCCCGTTAGAGGCAGAGGGTCGCTGCGAGCCCTCGCGGCCTCTAACGGGACCCATACTCTCTGCAGTCTCAGTAATTAAAGAATACCCTAAGTGTTCTATGTTTTTAGAAAGATTCTCCACATTAATTTTATTTTCATCAAAAGATAATTTTGCAGATTCATTCCCATAATTCACTTCAGCCGAAATTACTCCATCTATTTTCTTAAATGTCTTTTCTATTATTCCTGCGCATGAAGCACAATGCATTCCTTTTATTTTGTAAATATTTTTTATCATTTTATTTTCTCTTAAGCTGATAAACTTTTAATATTTCTTTTGTGGCTTTAGCTGTTTGCCCTTTTTTAATTTGATTAATTAAACAATGCCCCAAATGTCCTTCCATAAGCATATCTTCAATATTTGAAAGACCTTGCTTAACAGCAGAAGTTTGAGTAATAACATCTATGCAATATTTGTCATTTTCTATCATATTCAAAAGACCTCTCACCTGCCCTTCTATTATTTTTAATCTATGCGCAATTTTTTGTTTATTATTTTGCATACGACAAGTATATACCCCCTAGGGGGTATATGTCAAGCATTTTGTGGAAAACTATTATATTAAGTATACGGAGGGTAGCCCTCCATATCAAATGACTATAAAAAAAATCCTGAGATAAGTCTCAGGATTTTTTATTAAATTTTTTCCAATTTAGTAAAAATACTTTTACCATTATTTTTTTGAATAACTAAATCAAATCTACTCAATAATAAAGGAAAAAATATTGCTACCAATAACAACACATAACCAACATTGTTATTGTTTACCAAAAAACAAAAACCAATTCCAGTAATTATTGCCGTTGTTAATATGAATAAAAATGTCTTCCAAAATGATAAACTATGATTATAAACAACAGTAGTTGCAACTATACACATAAATACAACTGTAGCTAAAACTGTAACTATAACTGCAATAATAAAATAACTAGAAATAATAATACAAATACTAACATAAGCAGCTATAATAAACGCGACAATAGTAGCAGTAATAAATGTAAAATAATCATCATCATAATCAATTACAGCAATAACAAAAGAAATAACAGAAAAAACAACAGCAATGGCAATAATAATGGCAACGGTGGCAACTTTTGAATCATTTGTGATATTAAAAGTTATCACATAGATACACATAAGCACCAATAATACCACAACCATACTTAAGGCTAATTTAAAAATCTTTAAATTTAGTTTCATTTTAAAATCTCCTATATATTAAGTTAAACAATTATTTCAAAAAACTTTATCTAACAAAGAATATCACACTACACTATATTTGTCAATACAACATAAAGTGAATTCAACATTGAAGTGCAACACTTAAGAGTTCAATATAAAAACATATAATCTAGCTTACTAGGCAAGACCTAGTAAGTCTATAAACTATTTTTTCCCTACCATTATAAAAAATGGGGGTAAATTTCTTGGTTCAAAAAATAATTCTGTTTTAGAAAAATACTTTCTTAAAACTCTAAGCATCATGGGAGTCGTTTGATAAACAATAAAAAGCCCGTCTTTATTGAGCATATTTGCTGTTTGCTCTACAATCTTTTCTGTATTTTTTTTACTAATATGAGTGAAAGGAATACCTGAAACAACAATATCTGCTTTTTCTATTGTCTTAATAACATCCAACACGTCCCCTCCCGCTACCACAAGACGCTCATCTTTAATATTACGAAGATCTTCTAAAAAGTTTTTATTGATTTCAATTGCTGTTATTTTCCCATTCTCTGGCAAATATTTTAAAATTCTTTTTGTAACTACCCCATCACCAGCTCCATATTCTACGACTTGCAAATGCTCTTTTTTGAATTGTTTTAATATTTTATCTACAACATATTTTGAAGATGGCATTATCATAGCTACTCTCCAGAAATCTGTTAACATTGTTTTTAAAAATTTTAAATTTGGCATAATATTTTTAAATTATTAATAAAAAATTATTGATATTGAATATAAACCGGTTTTGGATTTAATTCCAAAACATCAGCTGGTTGCATTAATACAGTTCCTGCAGTCTTTATATCATTTTTATAAAATAACTTAAAACCAGTAAACTGCACAGGCTCTTTTACTATGAATTGATTATAAGTATTTTTCTTTTTAGCTTCTCCTCCCCATCCATCCATATGCATAACTATCTGAACTTCTGGTAATGGCTTTATATTTTTATAATTTGTAATCATTTTTTGTGTGTAACGATGCACTACAAGAATTTTAGGAGTTAAATTATTTTCTTTTACAAGTTTAGTTAAATAATTCGTAGCGTAATTTATATCTTGCGCATCAAAAGTACCCACAACAGTCCCTGGTCTTTTTCCTGTCTTCATTGAAAACTCAGCATCTATTCCTAAATGCACTTGTGGCATTTTTAAATATTTTTCAAATATAGGTAGTTCAGCTTGTAAATTACTTAAACCAACTTGAATATCAAGAAAAACAATCGCATTTATTTTTTCTGCCATTGCAAGAACTTTATCTATTTCTTTATCTGGCATACGGAATCTATACATTCCACTTTCTCCGGGACTTCCTTGCGCTGTAACAGCAATATAATGAAGCGCTGGAATTGCAGGAATCGTAGGATCAGCGAGAGTCCATTTTTTTACTTCTCCTTGAAGTTTATTAAGCATTTGAGTTTCTGGATATTCTCCAAGAGCTCCCATTTTTGTAGAATATAAATTCCCATAATAAGCGATAATACGATTGAATGGCAAAATCGCTCCAGCGTTTGGATAGACAGTCTTCACTGGCCATAAATTTGGTTTGGGTTGTGGTGGAGGAATTACTTGCCCTGTTTTCTCGTCTATTTTAGGTTCAACTATTGGTGGAATAGGATTATTAGCTAATTTTTCTAAAAGAGAATCATATAAAACTGTATCTAATGGAGGAAGAGTTTCTACTATTGGTTCTTCTATTTCTATATTTTTTTCATAAGCTATTTTTTCTCCAAAAATAAAACCTACATCAAAAAAAGAAACAATAAACAATAAAACCAATACACAACAAGTTGGTATAAAATAACGATGTTTAACTATTTCCTTAGTTTTGTCTACAATTTTCTTTTTCATTAATATGAAGTATAACAGAAAAATAAAAATTTGATAAATTTGATAAATTTGATAAACATCAAATTTTATATTATTGTATCTATATTGGGAGATCGTCTAATGGTAGGACAATGGTTTCTGGAACCATTTATCTAGGTTCGAATCCTAGTCTCCCAGCCAAAAAATAGAATCGCCGTTTTCGCCAAAATTCGGAGCGTCGCAAAGCGACGCGACTGGGGTTGACTTTTTGACTTCAATATGTTATACTTTATATCAATAAAAGTTATCTGAAAACACTAAATATAAACCTTTTAAATCTATAAAACCATGGCAATTAAAGAAACATCCATCGGTGAAACTTTTACCGATGACCAAAAGAGACTGATCGCTCTTTACGAAAAACAAATCGACGATCAACTATTAAATTATTATGTTGAAGGTAAAAAATTAGATGTTAAACCTGAACCTTACCCAAACTTTCACAAAGTTGGCAAAAATCTCGGATATGGTTGCGACGAAAGAGTAGTGAGTGAAATTCTAAGAAAATACAGAGAGGCTGGGTGGTTAATCGAATGGGTATTTAACGAATTCCAAAGGAGCGGAGATTGGGTTTTTAGGTTAAAGAAGATCGACAGCTTTGCTGACTTTAAGGGAAAAAACTTAAAAATTTCTTTTACCTGCAAAAACCCTAAAATCGTGGTTACGGAACATGAATTGATTATTCCTATATTAGGAGCATGTAAAACCAAAGTTGTTTCTGAAACTAAGGAAGATCTAGATCTAATTGAGTACGTGAACTTTTGTATACCATCTAATTTATATATAACAGATGTTAATATAATAAAATACGTAAGGTATTACAACAAGGATAACCATTGGATGGTCTGTCTTCAAGACGAAACCTTTGTTTTAGAAAATTTGAAGGTTGAGATAATTTAAAAATTTCAACAAATAAAGCACATTGATATATTTTATATTGATGTGCTTTTTATTTATTAAATAATTACTTGTTTATACTTTCTAAATGTTTTTCAATATTAATAAAAAAACATTCATTTATAATTCACTTATTAAAAGTTTCTGATGCTTCATTAAGCAAATCGTCTAAAGAATAAGTAATTTTAATATTTTTATTTTTCAAACCAACTTGTATTTCTACATCTCGCTTCCTTGAATAATTTGGATCTACTCCAACTAAAACAGATGCATTCCTTTCTAGAGCCGAGCCTAACTCAAATAGTACGATAGGATTTTCAGAACCAGGAGAAAACCAAAATAATAAAACTTGGGCTTCTCTAAGTCTAGAATATTCCCAAGTTATTTGTTCTTTTTCTGCATTTGGATCTTCCCTTGGATAATTTTTTCTTCGTGGATTAAAAACAGTAATATCCAAACCCTCGGAATCCATTTTTTTTACCATCTCGCTCTGCCAATCAGGACAATTTGTAATTCCCCCAGCAAGGAACAAAGATGGTTTTTCAGCCTTTTCTATACTTGGTGATTCTATGTATTGAATTGATTTAAAAACTTCCTTGGATAAATCCCCTTCTATTACCTTATTCTTTTTTTTGTCACCCGAAGTTATATTTTCCATTTTATAATTATATTCCATTACCAGCTACTTGTAAACTACCCCAAACTTGCTTCACTCATAGGGTTACAGCCGAGGGGAACGATGTTTGAATTAGTATTTTAGGAAAATAAAAAAGAGAAAATAATTAGAATTATTCTCTCTTTAAATATTATTTTGGTGTTGCAGGTCTTAGACGAAAATTTTCAAACATTTTTTCAATGTCTTTACGTCTAACTTTTTTACTTTGTCTGATAATCCATCTTTGTATGTATAATCTCTTTAAGGCTTCAGTGAATTCTCCTTTTTTATCAAGTTCATCAATGGACTTTTCTTGTACTGGCTCTTCGATTTTAAAAATCAATTTACCTTTAACGATTTTAGTTCTTAACTTACATACTTTCATATTATTGATTTTAATTGTGAATACTAAATAAATCCTTCTCCATAAATTAAATTCGCTAAATAAATCTGTTTTTCAATTAATAAACTAAACATTGATGAAATTCTAATTGATGGAAAGTTAATCCATAGAAAAGCTACAAAAATAATACTCAAAAATAAAAGTAGACTAAAAAACAATGTTACAAAAATTGAAGTAAGTAACACCCCAGCGAGAAGAGCTAAAAAAGCTATTAAACAAATAAAAAATCCTGGATATTCATTATCCCCTGAAAATAACCAAATTAATGTAAATACAAGTATGCATAAAGTTTGACTTAAAAAATATAGAGTAAAAGGATTAATCTCTTTTATTCTATTTTCAATTGAATTTAATAATTTTTTTACTCTTTTATTCTTTAAAATAAGATTTTTTAAAAAAGTAATTGACATTAAAAACAACAAGATAGCTGTTCCAGCAATTAGTGGAATAATACTTGGTTGATTTAATAAACGACTTGGAAAATCTAAAGGGAACACTATAGTAATTGAAATTAAAACAATTACTAAAAAAACAATTATTTTTTTCATATTATTAGGTATTAAGTTATTTCGAAAAACTGTTATTTTATAAACAATAACATAACTAAGTAAAAAATCAAGAACTTCGAATTTGGAAAGATGTTCGAATAAGTATTTTGGGGAAATAAAAAAACAGCTGGATAAAACCATGCTGTTTTAAAAAAAAATACCAATAATTCATTAATCAAAATTGTATTTGCTCTTTATTTCTTTTACTTTAGCAGAAAGAAGTTCGTCTTTTTTTTCAACTGCACTAAATTCAGAACAAAGTTTATTTGCTAAATCTCTTTCCTGAATTAACCAATCTTTAAACTTTTGGGAAGTTTGATTATCAGTGTACTTTAAGTCAAGAGAATACAGGAATGTACTCGAGCTTGCATATAAATATTGCTCCAATAAAATCCATTGACATCTATCTAATGTATCAAGTCTATGTTTAATTTCGGCTTTTACCTGAAAAACAGATTTACCCAACAATTTGAATTTGAAATTTTCTTTGCAAATGGAATCAAAATTATTGACTAAATTAGTGTAATAGTTGTACACAAATTTATAATTACGCAAAGCAACTTCACATTGTTTTTTCCTTATCAACATTGAATCAATAAATTGCTGCTCGGTCATTTGTGCTGAGCAAAAGAAAGATAGTGTCATAAGAGACACAAGAAACATTAATTTTTTCATAATTATTAAATTTAAGGTGAATTTATTCTGTGAATTATCTTAATCCCCATTAAGAAACTAGGATAATCCACCGAACAAATACCAACCCAAACCAATTTCAAAGAATCATATTTGGTTATATGATATAATATTTATAGTTATTTGTCAACAATGCTCCGAACTTTGGATAAAGTTCGAATTTTTGTCACTTTTACCACTTTTTTAAAGTGCACGAGACGCGTCGAAATAATATTATAAAAATAACCTTACAGGGTAAAGCACTGAAAAGTTCTAACTCGAGAACGCCAGCCAAAAAATAGAATTTGTTCGAATTCATAATTATTTTGTGATATAATTATCCTATGAATGAAAACATGAACACAGGTTCAAATTCAGAAGAAATAAAAGGACAACAAGAAAAAGAAAATTCTGAATTTTTAGCGAATTATCTTTTAAGACACCCCGAGCCAGTAATTTCTCCGGAAAGTTTAAGAGAAGCTGGGACAGAAATTATGGAATTAGAAGAAATGTTTATTTCATTTGAATTAAAACATTCTTTAGAAGAATTAAGTTCAATTATTGACCTTACTCCGGCAGATGCACCAAATCATCCCGTACGAGAACCAGCAAAAGTTGCACTTATACCCATTGTTGCATTACTCAACACTTTAAAAAAAGAAACAAATATTTCTACTGAAAAACACGAAGAATTAAAAGCAAAATATAAAAGACTATCAAGAGCTGTTGGAATGATAAATAATAATAAGGTTGACCACAATAGGTAATTTAAACTTTATTTTTTAATGCATCACTAATTTTTGTAAAAATCTCTTTATTATTTTTATCTTCAATTATTTGATTAAAGAAATCACTTTGATCTTTTTCACTCATTTTACCATCTAAATATTCTTTAATACCTTTTAAAAAATTGAACTCCGCATATGCTTTCGATAAATCTGAATTTGTCTTGTTTATTTCTTCAATCCCCGTAAATTTAGATAAAACCAAAGCTGATTTAGCAGAAAACAACGCTTCTTTCATTTCTTTAGGATATTTCCCCACAAATTCAAGAAGTTTCTGTATTTCTCTTTTTGTTAAGGAAAAAATGTTTAACACACCATCTGCACTCTGACGAAGACGCTCTTCATCACTTTTTGTTATTTCAGTATTTTTTGCCTCAAGTTCTCTGCGACGCTCTTCATATGGACGATCTTTTTCTTTTTTTATTTTTTCATAATTCCTAAATGTCTCAGTCCACAAGAATAATTTTCTGCAAGTTTTCCAGCATAATGTCTTTCAATATAATCTTTCATTTTAAAATTTTTCTCCATTTCACTCTCTATTTGCTTTTTTTGTTCATCTTTTGCATTTTTATTAATATAAATAAGATATTTTTCAATAATATCTGCCAATTGTTTTACTTCTTCTTTTTCTTCTTGATTAGCATTTTGTAAAAAAACAAGTAATTCTTTTTCTGTATTAGAGAAAAATTCTCCAGAATGTCGTTGCGCATATAAAAACCAAGCCATTCTTTCATAAAACTCATTTTTATCTTCAAAATTTTCATAACTTTCAAATCTATTCATGCATATATTATAACAGAAATAAGACAAAACTAAAAAACACTCCTCTTGGAGTGTTTTTTAGTTTTTAATCTTTAAAGATTATGCACGTTGTACGTTTACTGCATTTAAACCTTTTGGAGATTCTTCTGTATCAAATGAGACAGCATCACCTTCTCGCAATTCTTCAAAAGAAACGCCTACGAGAGCATTAGTATGAAAAAATAAATCTTTTTCCATACCTTCTGCTGAGATGAAACCAAAACCTTTATCTGATACCATTTTTTTTATTGTACCTGTAGCCATGATTTTTTAATTAGTTAATAATAGACAAAATAGAAAGATAGAAAATCGACTTATTTTTTTAATACTATTTGTTTTTTACACAACCATATTTGCACCAATGTGTCACAATACAGTATTCGATTGATAATAATTTACAAAACTTCAGCGTTTTGTGGAAGCCAGTCAATAACTTTCTTTCTGTGTTGATCTAGTGACCATTTATTCTTTCCTTTGAAAAAAGAAGCATGGCTTTCTTTAAATTTTATAAGTTGCGCTTCTGTCACTTTGGGAAAACTGGAAGGCATATTTTTATTAAAAGACACGAGAAACTCTGCGAGAGTTATATGTATTTCATTTTCCTTAGGTCCTAGTGGTCGTTTTTTCAATAGCTTTAATGACTTCATACTTGCATGATATCACAATTTCATAAAAAAAGCAACGTTCTGTTAAAATTCCTTTAATCAAACTGCAAGACAATAATCCCTTTTTTTAAGATATCTTCTTTTTGACCAAAAAGATCTAAATCAAATTTCAAAACATAGTTAATATATTTTTCCATTTTTCTTCCTGTATATTCATTTTTACTTGCATCAAATTCTTCCAATATCAAAAGATCCCCTTCTTTTGCGTCAAATTCAGCTAAACGCAATTCAAATTTCTTCTTACCTGACTTGATAAGTTCAAAATATTCTGGAGGAATTTTTTTTGTTATTATTGCCATCCCAGTACTAAAATTTTAAATTTTTATTAATAATTTTCATTTCTTTTTTCTTTCTAATTATACTTATCATAATAACATTTACTTAAAAATTTAGTACGGGACAAGTCTTATAATTATTACTTTTTCTTTTTACCAACGCAAGCTTTTATAAAAGCTGAAAATAATGGATGTGGAGAAAGTGGACGAGCTAAAAATTCTGGATGAAATTGACTACCTACAAAAAATGGATGTTTATTTTTTGGCAATTCAGCTATTTCCATTAAATGCCCTTCTGGTGAACGTCCTGAAAATACAAATCCTTTTGCTTCAAGCTCTCCAATAAATGCTGGATTAACTTCGTAACGATGACGATGACGCTCTATTATTTCTTTTTTACCATAAGCATTGCGAGCTATCGTTCCATCACGAAGAATTGCCTTATAAGCACCAAGACGCATGCTTCCTCCGTAAGAATTATTTTTTAAATGCTCTTTCTGAGATTCCATAATATCAATAACTATATTTTTTGAATCTGGATTTACTTCCCTAGTATTTGCATCCTTAAGATGCAAAACATTTCGCGCATATTCTATAACCATCATTTGCATTCCATAACACAAACCAAAATAAGGAATTTTATTTTCACGCGCAAACTTTACAGATGAAATTATTCCTTCAACTCCACGAGAACCGAAACCTCCCGGCACAACTATGCCATCATATTTTTTAAGCTCCTTTAATTTGCTAGAATTTTTTTCAAAATCAACTGAATTTACCCAAGAAATTAACGGTTTTTTGTTTTGCATATAAGCAGAAAATTTTATCGCTTCAATCACTGAAAGATACGAATCGGACAAAATAAAATCTCCTGTCTCAAAATATTTGCCAATCATTGCTATCTTTAAAGTATCCTTGCAATCGTGAGTTTTCTTTGCAAAATTTTTCCACTTACCCCAAGCTTTTTCATCTGCTTTTCGGCAAACAACTCCAAGTATTTCACAAAGTTTATTTGAAAGTTTTTCTTTTTCAAAATTAAGAGGTATATCATAAATACTTTTCACATCAGGAGCTGAAATAATTCTATCAGGAATAAAATTACAAAGAAAAGAAAGTTTCTCTTTTCTTTTATCATCAAGACTAGTTGCCCCTCTTGCAATTAAAAAATCTGGCTGAATACCTGATGCATTAAGAGTTCTTACCGCATTTTGAGTAGGTTTTGTTTTCATCTCACCAATAGTATATGGTGTTGGCAAATAAGAAACCATTACAAAAATAACATCTTTGGGAAATTCTATCTTCATCATTCTGGCAGCTTCTAAAAAGAGCATATTTTGATATTCACCGACAGTTCCACCAATTTCAATTATAACAACATCAGCTTTGCTATTTTTTTGCGCAGTTTTAATTCTACGAATAACTTCAAGCGGAATATCTGGAACAACTTCCACATTCTTGCCTTTATATTCAAGATTTCTTTCTTTTTCTATAACAGTCTGATAAACCAAACCAGTAGTCATATAATTTATGCGAGTCAAATCAATATCTAAAAATCTTTCATAATTACCCATATCTTGATCTGTTTCATTTCCATCTTTCAAAACAAAAACTTCCCCATGTTCTGTTGGGTTCATAGTTCCAGCATCAACATTTATATATGGATCAATCTTTATTGAAGTTACTGAAAGACCGCGATTTTTTAAAATTAAACCAATAGAAGATGAAGTAATACCCTTTCCTACTCCAGAAATAACTCCCCCAACTACAAATATGTATTTGCAATTATCTTTTTTCATAAAAATCTATGATCTTATTTATTTAAATATCTTCTAACTGCAAGGAAAGAAGAAAGCATTCCTAACATAACTCCTGATAATAAAACTATTCCCGAGATTTGAAAAAAATTTGAAAGATAATAATCGTATAAGTTAAGACCTAGAAAATCTGTCATATTATTGCCAAGCCAAATTGTTACAGGCAAATATAAAATTAATGTTATCGCTGTGGCAATAAAACCATAAATTGCGCCTTCAATGACAAAAGGTCCGCGAACTTGCATTTTACTTGCGCCAACAAGACGCATTATGCCTATCTCTTCTCTAGAAATAAAAATGGCAAGACGAATAGTATTGAAAGTAATAACTAAAGAAATAATTATTAAAATAAAAGTAATAATAAATCCTAATTTTTGAGAACCAGCAATAATTGAATTTAATCTATCTATAACTAATTTATTTTGATGATAATTTACTTTATCTATTATAGATGCAGAACCAAGCACAAGCGCATTATCAGACTTCATAAAATTTGCAATAGTCTCATATTGAGAAACTTCTTTTGCTTTTACATTAAGATATCCTCCTAAAGGATTGTCTTTTATTTCATCAAGAGCTTGAATCGTAGGATAATCATTTGAGTGACGTTCACGGAAAAGTTTAAGCGCTTCTTCATCCGAAGTATAAGAAACTTGAGCTACTTCTGGTAATTTTTCAAGAGATGCTTTTAAAGCTAAAATTTTATCTTCTGAAGAACCAACATTAAAATAAATTGTCACATCAACTTTATTTTTAATCTGATCTAAAGAAGAATACAATACCGCGTGTAAAAATATTATTGTTGCTATAACAGATAAAGTGATAGTTGTGACCAAAACAGCCGCCCATGAAATAATCCCATTTCTTTTAAAATTCACAAAACCTGATTTTATAATTCTTCTTAATCCAGTCATCCCATTAAAAATTTTAATTAATAAGCTTAATCTTCTAACCAAGTCCCATGAATTTTTAACGGGACAAGTATGTTAATTATATAATATATTTACCATCTTTGTCATCACGAATAATTTTTCCTTTTTCCATAGTAACAACCCTTTTACCAATTGAATCAATAACACCACGATTATGCGTAGTTAAAATAATCGTCGTGCCTAAATCATTTATTTTCTTTAAAATTTGAATAACTTCATAAGTATTGACTGGGTCTAAATTGCCAGTTGGTTCATCGGCAATAATAAGCTCCGGTTGATTAATAATAGCACGCGCTATAGCAAGCCTTTGTTGTTCACCTCCAGACATTTGATGGGGAAAATGAGAAATTCTGTTCCCCAAATCAACAAGTTCTAAAACATGAGGCACATCTGTTGCTATTTCTTCTCTAGTTTTTCCTACAGCCTCCATTGCAAAAGCAATATTTTCATACGCTGTCTTATTAGAAAGTAATTTAAAATCTTGAAATACTGCGCCAATACGACGACGAAGCTTTGTTAAATCCTTACTTTTTAACTTATGCACATTAACAGATTCAAAAAAAACGCTTCCATTGCTTGGACGCTCATCTGCCATAATCATTTTAACAAGAGTTGTCTTGCCTGCGCCAGAATGCCCAACAATAGATACGAATTCACCAGCAGTTACCGTCAAGCTAACATCGTCCATCGCTATTGAATCTCTATTATAAATTTTTGAAACATTATTAAAATAAATCACATCCTTAGTTTATCACAAATTCCTTTCTGCTTCAATAAACATACTAAGTTTATACCCATTCCCATGCCCCAGCATCCCCAAATACGAAGCAATGGTATTAGGTTTTTGATTATTCTTTAAATTCCTAAACATCCTTTTCTTTGTGCTATTTCGTAATACTCTGTGTTTAGGAAAATGTACCCAGCCTAAGAAATCCACACCTGAATAAATAGTTTTAATAAAAACTTTATCTGGATGCATAGTTAATTTTAATTCATTTTCTAAAAACTCTTTCATTTGTTCTAAAATATTTTCCAAATAATTTTTGTCTTGCGATAATATAACAAAATCATCAGCGTATCTTATATAATATTTCACTTTCAATTTATGTTTTACAAATTGATCAAATTCATTCATATAGATATTTACAAGGAGTTGAGAAGTTAAATTACCCAAAGGCAAACCTTTTGAAAGTGACACAAACTCTGCCATGGCAGAGTTTGTGTCACTTGTATAAAAACTATCTATAATATTATCTAAAAGCCAAATGATATCTTTATCTTTTATAAATTTTACTAAAATACTTTTTAAAATATTATGATCAATACTCGCAAAGAATTTTTTAATATCACATTTTAAAACCCAACAGGTTTTTGAATTATTTTTACTAACTTTGCGAAAATAATCCCTAAACTTATTCATTCCCTTATGAGTACCTTTCCATTTACGGCAAGAATATGAATCACTGATAAATTTTGAATCAAAGAAAAAATACATTTTTTGATAAAGAGCGTGATGCAATATCCTGTCACAAACAATGGCTTTATGTATATCACGAGGTTTTGGATCAGAAATTTTAAAAGCATAATATCCTGAATGTTTATAATTTTTTGTTTTTAAATCATTGTGAAGTTTTAATAAATTTTCCATTAAATTTCTTTGCCAAATTTGAACATCTTTTTTATTTGATTTTTCGCTCCTAAAATTTTTCCACGCCAAAAGTAAATTTTCCAAAGATATGATATCATTGTAACTATGAATAAAAGTTTTTATCATTCTTCTGATATTACCCCCCCCCCCGACGATTTTGCCAGTTATGCAAAGGGTAAAAACTGTGTATATCCTATGGTTTGAATATTATAAAAAATTAGAAAAAACACACAAATACACGCTTGGTCAAAAAATTGATAATTTATTTATAGAAATAATAGAAGCCGTATCAATTGCCACATTTTTAGATAAAACAGAAAAACAACCCTGGATAAGACTTGCAATACGGAAATTAGATACAATAAAAATACTTTTAATGATACTTTGGGAAACAAAATCTCTTGATAATAAAAAATATATAAACATTTCCAAACCAATAGATGAAATAGGCAGAATGCTCGGTGGTTGGAATGGACAGCTTACAAAACAAAACTCTCCCAATAAATAGGGAGAGAAATGAAAAGAGTTGCGAGAGAGAAAAACAAAGCGATTGTTGCCACTCCACTTGTTGTCTAAATTCCCATTATTGTTGTTAAGCCACAACCCATCGTTATTGCATTCCACATTGAAAATCCTAGGATTGCCATCGCGATCAGTATATATAAACTATCATCTATGCCACCACCCTTAGAATGCTCTCCGGGTTGAATTTTATTTAGTATCTAAAATACTTCAATAGTTTATACCAAGTAATTTCATTTTTTAATGAAGTGTCTGCACACATTACACTATTTTTAATCTTAATTAAAAATATTCTGAATGCATGGATACTGGATTCGGTAGTGAAAAACCTTAATCTTTCACATATTCACCTACTACCATTTTTATTTTATCATACTTTTTTTAAAAAAATTCAAAGTTCAAAAATCAAAGAGTCAAAAGAATTCTAAATTGCAAAATCCTAAGTTCTAATTCTTGCGAGAGAGAAAAACAAAGCGATAGTTGCCACTCCACCTGTCGCCTAAATTCCCATCATAGCTGTCAAGCCACAACCCATCGCCATAGCATTCCACACCGAAAATCCTAGGACCGCCATCGCGATCAGCAATAGAATCCATCGCAATTCTTAACCATTCTCCCATAAGTTGATCTTTATAATTAAGTCTAAGCTCTGGACCAACTTGTGGTGGACATAATTCTAAACCAAGTTTTTTTGCTTTATTGTATATTTCTTTTAAAGTAGCTCCATTTGGAAAACCGAGTTGTTCTATTGAAAATGAAACTAGATTAATTTTTTCTTTTTGTTTTAATGGCTCTATTTTATTTAACATATCTTGAGCATAAGAATATATTTTCATTCCTTGTACTTTTATTTCTTTTGTATATTCTTCTGATGTTTTAGTTGTAAGTTCTATATTTTTTCTAAATATTTTCTTTTCAGGAAATGATTCATATAAATATTCAATATTTTTTGGAATCTTTTTTGCAATTTCCGGATTCCATTCTCCTATATATGCTTTAGTATTTTCGTTTATTTCATCTTTATTATATGCAATCTGTTCTGAATTGCATTCAAAAATAATTGATGCATCTTCTTTGATATTTCTTTGTTTTCTTAATTCTAAAATTCGTGGATCTTTTTCATAACCAAAACTTGAAATAGAATCATTCATCTCATATAGAAAAACTAAATCTTGTTTGGTAAATTGTTCATTCTTTTCTTGTTTTTTAACAAGCTCAGTCACTTTTTTCATATCATTTGATTTTTTATCAAATTTTTCTCCACCCGGCAAAGAATGATATTTTTCTTGTGCAGTATCTATCAAAACAGGTTCTAATTCTTGTCGGTGATTCACTCCACGCACTTCTGCTATTTCATCTCCTTGCATTCTAATTGCAATTCTGGGCTCAGAATAATTACCAGCTGTTCCTTTAGTGTAATAAACATAAAAATCACCACCTTGCAGATGACTTGGCGCGCTTCCTTCGGCTGTACACCAGCCTGTGCCTTTGCCACGAAGTGCATTTTCTAAAATATGATAATCAGAACCTTGATCATATTTTACCCATTCACCTTTTAATGATTCACGATTTAATGTTCCAGCTGTTTCTATTTGAGCAAAAGTGTAAAGTTTTACAAAATCTTTCTTTTCTATCATCTTTTCTAAATCAGCTCTTTTTTGTTTTTGATCTTCCCCTGTGAATTCTTGGCTACCGATACCAGTAGTTAGCATTCTGTAAACAAAACCAAGCGCTTCGGAATTTATTTCTGGAAATGGAGCAATTGTATAATCTGTGCGTTTACTATACTCTCCTTTTTCTTTATTAAGAGTTCCCATTTTAGACAAATTGCGAACAATAAAATACCGAAACCAAGTCGGATATTCTGCATCGTTTTGTTTTAAGTAATCAAGCCAGCCATTTAATGATTTTACTTGAATTTCTCTTTTTTCTTTAGCAAGATTTTCATAACCTTTTATTAGCTCATCATTATCTTCCAACTTCATTATTTCATTGCTTCTGCCTTGTTCTATTGCAATTCTTTTTTCTGATTCATAAAGACCAACAGCGATTTTTGTAAGTGTATCTTCATCTTTAGTGTCTATGGCTAAATCTTTTATTATTTTATTTTTTAGTAATTCCCAACCTCGCTCGTCTTCCACTATTTTATCAAGACGATCTAAATACGCTTCTATTCTTTCATCACGAGAATGCGGAGCAAATTTTCTTTCTGGATCTTTTTTAGCTTTTTCTACTGCTCGAACAACCGGTTTTGAACCCGGTAAATCTGAATATTTTTGTTCAAGAAAATTCTTTTTCATATTTTTATATTACCATATAATTTATAAAAATCCAGCGTTTAAAATCACAAATTCCTTTCTGCTTCAATAAACAAATCCAAATCTCCTTCTAAAACTTCATCAACATTTGAAGTTTCAACTAGAGTCCTATGATCCTTAACCATTTTATATGGATGAAGCACATAAGAACGAATTTGACTTCCCCATTCTATTTCTGTGCCTTTGGAAATCTTCATACTTTCTTCTATGCTCTTTTTTTCTTCTTGCGCCTTTTTAAAAATCTTTGCCCGGAGAATATTCATGGCTTGCTCACGATTTTGTTCCTGAGAACGTTCTCCTGAAGCGTGAACAGAAATATTTGTAGGAATATGTACTATGCGTACTGCTGTTTCCCTTTTATTTACATTTTGTCCGCCTGGTCCTCCAGCACGAGCAAATTCTATTTTTAAATCAGCTGGAGGTATTATAAAATCTTTCTCTTCTAATTTTGAAAATTTTGGCAAAACTTCAATTAAAGAAAAAGAAGTATGCCTTAACTTTTTTGCATTAAAAGGAGAAATCCTAACCAAACGATGCACCCCACTTTCATTTTTCAAATTCCCATAAACCCCCTTACCATCTATTTCAAAAGAAACATTTCTATATCCGCCATGATCATTTTTGTGTTCGTGTATAAAAGAAATGTTCCAACCTTTTTTATCAGCATACTTCATATACATATCCAAAAGCATTTTAGAAAAATCTTCCGCGTCATCTCCTCCTGCGCCAGAAATTATAGTCAAAATAGCATTACCTTTATCATATTTACCAAAACCTTGTTTCTTATTTTTTAAATCTTCTAATTCTTTTAGAGTTGTCTGCGCTTTATTTTTATCAGCCCAAAAGTTAGGACTTAACATTTCTTCCTCCAATTCTTTTATTTTTTGTTCTATTTTATTTTTTTCTTCATCCATATATAGATTATAACTAATTTTAATAGATATAAAAACAACTCAGAAAAGACAAAGCTTCTCTGAGTTATTAAATTCTACTTATGAATTAGTGACACAGTTAGAGTTGGTTTTAAATAAAAGAAACACACGGATAATTTTTTGCAAAAAAATTATCACTAAGTTCTAGTAATCTTTTTTTTCTGCTTAAATACCCTTCGCCAAGGGTAGTAAACATTAAAGGAATTGACGAATGCAGGTTAAAGTGTTTATCGGCAATTCGCTGTTGGTAAATAAGATTTTTATTTTTTATTCCTTTCAGTTGGAGTGGCATTATGCCACTATTCCACTCTACCTGAAAATCAATACCAATATGATCATACTGATAATCGCATGTTAAATTTTTAAAACTAACACAAGATTTATTATTTGACTTAAAAAGTGGCAAAAATTTCATATAATCATATTCTATTTCTATGCCAAAATATGCATTCTTTATTGAATTTATTAATAAATCTTTTAAATGATTTTTAGAAACAGAAGGTAAAATAATTCTGTTAAAATCATTTATATAAATCCCAAGAAATTTATTTTTTAATGAAAATCTAAAAAATAATTTCAAGTATTTTGTTTCAGCGAAAAAGATTTTATATAAGATAATAAATTCATTATCATGTATAGGCTTGCATTTTTTTACAAAAAAAATCATTTTATCATGATATAATTCTTTAAAAATTTCTGAAATTGGCAACATTTGCACATTTTCTACACTCTTTTTTATAAGAGGAAATTTGTGTTCCTTTAAGATTATCATTAAAGGTGGAACATAAAAATCTTTATTTTTTTTCATATATTATAGTTTTTTAAATTTACAGGTTTATTAGACTATAACAATTTTATAAGTTTCTGTCAAATTTTTAACGCCACTATTTTTTTATATCTTCTGCAAGTCTAATATTATAACTAATTTTAGTATAAAAAAATAAAGCCGTTTGTTATAAAACATTCGACTTTATTTAAAGCAAAACAAATATTCTCTCTTACCTTCTTTTTCTAGGGTATGCCATTCTCCTGAAAAATTTAAGATAGGATACTTTTTTTTAAGTTCATCTCCCATTTCCCAAATAACATCTGTATCAATATAAATTCCCTTATCAATTATTGGGATGCGAACACATTTATTTTCTTTATCTAAAAAACTTTTTTCTATATCCCAACGCTCTTCTTTAAATGTTTCTTTTTTTATTTGATTTAATTTTCCTTCTTTCATAATAAGAAATTTAAATTATTTAACAACTATATTATCTATTTTTATACTATCATTATAAATAAAAAAATCAAAAAATACTTTGAGCCATCCCCGAGGATCGAACTCGGGACCCCGTCTTTACGAAAGACGTGCTCTACCAACTGAGCTAGGATGGCAAAACTGAGTGGTTTTATGATTCCGCTAGAACCTACTTTACCAAAAATCCAATAGAAACGCCAAATCTAAAATTTGAGCTATATTTTTGTCGTCGGGCATAAATTAATTATATCAGAAATTAAAATATATCTGATATCTTTTTTATTCTACAAAGAAAATGATATACTAAATCATATGTGGCAAAAACTTTCTAACATATTAAAATCTTCTTTCAGTGTAATCTCAATTATTATTGTGCTAGTTGTTTGGTCTACCGTTTCATATTTAGGAATATCTTTTGGTAAAGAATTTTTTTCTAATGCTGACACTTCTAGTGTTGAGGAATCATCTGAAAATGAAGATTGTAATGTTTATGGAATAAATATTCATGGTGATGTTGTCACATACCATAGTAATGACGCTTATAATGATCAAGATAAATTAATCCTTGACCAAACTTCTGCTGATGAAGTGGAGTGGGCTATAGACAAAGCCGAAAATACAGACACAGTAAAAGCTATTCTTATAGAAATAGATTCAAGTGGTGGCTATGGTGAAGCAGGAGAAGAAATGATGCGAGTTTTCAAAGAATCTCAAAAACCAGTAGTAGCCTTTATTCGCGGTCAGGGTTTGTCGGCAGCCTATTTAGCGGCAACGGGAGCAGAAACTATTTTTGCATCTAAATTCTCTGATGTTGGAAGTATTGGTATCACTATGTCCTATTTACAAAATACAGAAAAGAATAAAAAGGACGGGTTGACTTATATAGATCTAAGTTCAGGAATATATAAAGATTCCGGTAGTCCAAATCGTCCAATAACTGATGCTGAAAAACAAATTTTTATGCGAGATGTTAAAATAGCTCACGAATATTTTGTAAATCTTGTAGCACAAAATCGTAATTTAGATATTGAAAAAGTAAAAGCCTTAGCCGATGGCTCTAGTGTGATGGGTGAACAAGCTCTCAAAAATGGTCTGATAGATAAAATTGGATTATTCCCAGATGTAGAAAATTTCCTCACAGAAAAAATAGGTGCTCCGATTACAGTTTGTTGGCAGAATTAGAAAGTGATTTTTATAACTCTTGCCAAAGTTTGATTTAGCGAAATCATGTCGCGCAACCGTCCTTATAGCGCGACCTGTTCGTCAACATCTAGTCCAGTTGTCTGATTTTGCGAAATCATGCCGCGCAATCGTCCATCAAAGCGTGGCCCTTGCTAAGCAAGGACGGTCCTTGCTATCCAAATGATTTTTTATCCACAGCCCAATTTATAATCATTGCACTTTTACTATTAAAAAACATAAAAATATATCATCAAAATAATTTTAAAGACGCTATTAAGATGCATAACTCTTTTTAAAAACCTAGACTTATGCTATATTGTAAACTACCTAAAAGTATGACTATAGAAGATATAAAACCAGACGAAGAACCAACATCTCCACAAGAAACAGGAGAAGTAAAATCCCCCGAAGGTAAAGCCCCTTGGTCTTCTTTAAACTCAATAATTCAAGAGCAAGATATAAAAAGTGTAAAAGATTTTAAATTAGTTAGTAAAATGTTGCTTGGAGAAATTAATCGTTTAATAAAAGAGGTTGGGCAGTTAAACTCTCTTACAGAAGATTATAACAAAAAAAATACTGAATTAGCAGTCTTAAAAGAACGACTAGGGGCTTTCAATGTTAGATCATTTTTATTTTCCATAGGAGGTTTATTGGGTGGTGTCGCTTTTATACCAAATTTATCAACTAGTCAAGAAATTGGAGTAGTTTTGTTGTGTGTTATATGTTTTATGATAGCTATGTTAAACCCCGATTGGTTAAATAATTTGTTTGGTAAAAAATAATTTTATGAAATTAAAAATAACAAGAATTATAGATGTTGGAAATAAAGAAAAGGAACGAATTGTCCTTAAGGCTTTAGATGATGTTAATGTTGGTAGCTATGTAATTTTTAAATCTAAAAAAATTGGAGAAACAATGGTATCTAATATAATCCCTTACACTTTTTGGTTTAAAGACCAACAGGTTAAAAAGAATGATTTGGTTGTAGTTTATACAAAAACAGGAATACCTAAATCTATTTTGAATGCTACTGGAAATACTTCACACTTTTTTTATTGGAATCAAAATAATTTTATATTAAATAACGATAATGATGCTATTGTTTTATTGAATGTTAATGAATGGAATTTAAAATTCGTAAAAGAATAATAATACCTAGTAACAATTTTTAAAGTAAAAAAATGAACTACTTTGATGAAATGTAATTATAGTTATGACACTTAAAAGAGAAAAAGACCTTAAATTTCAAGTTTAATGTTACCAACAATTTTTTCTTTACCTTCGTCGTCTTCTATCCATTCTGAATATCCAATCCTGAAAAAATTCCACCCTGCGCTTTCTAAAACTTGCTGTCTTTGTATATCACTTTCCACATAAATACCATAAGCTTCGTCTATATTATCTTTAAAATGAGTAGGACCATCACATTCAATTGCTAGCTGATTACCATTCTTTAAATTTGTAATAACAAAGTCAATTTTAAAACCACAACTTTCTACTTGATTTTGAATTGTATACCCCCTACCAAGTTTCTTTTTTAATAAATAATAAAATTCTTCTTCAAAGAAACTATCAAATTTTTTAAGGGCTAATTTAGAAGCTGAAACCTCTCCGTTATCTCTAACATATTCCAAGTATTTCTTTATCCATATACCATTAGGAATTTTCTCAATAGGTAAACTTAAAATACAATGAACTTGTAATCTTGCTCGTGAAAATGCAACGTTCACTCTACCAGCATTTATGTCAGCTTTTATATCTCCAGTTTCCCCAGTTAATGGAATATACTGCCTTTTTTGAGAAGGGTCTCTAATTACAAAAGAGTAGATTATAATATCTTTTTCGTCTCCCTGTATACCTTCAATCACCGCAATTTTTAGCTTTTCGCTTTCTTTAATCCTATTATCTTCAAAAACCTTTCTAATTAGTTCTGCTTGGTCATTAAAAAAAGTTAATACCGCAAATGTTTTTCCCTCGTATTTCGGATCATCAACCATTTCTTGATATAGTTCAAAAGCTTTTATAGCTTCAGCTCTATTAGTATTATCACTTATTTCTCCTACACCATTATTTTGAATGTTATGAAGAACCATTATTCGGTTTGTATCTTGGTAGGTTAGATATTTATTATTTAAAGCTATCAAACGTTTACCTTTTGGTTCATAAAAGTATTTATTACTAAAACCTATCAACTCCATTGGAGAACGATAATGATATTGGAGTATTTTAGGTATACCAAATCTTGTTTTTGCAATATCTAAAACTGATTGAACGGCTGTTCCAGTTGGTTTTATTTGTAAACTTTCAGGAACTTTGAAACGACTAGCAAGTTGGTCAAAGGCATTGTTTGATTTAAACATTACGGTGCTATCCCTCATTTGTTCAGGGTCACCTACAAATATAGATTTCTTGGCTCTATACATTGAAGGAATTGTGTAAGCGATATTACATTGAGAAGCTTCGTCAAACACTACATAATCAAATAAATTTGCCACCAAAGGAATAAGCCGACTAGCGTCGTCTAAATCCATAATCCAAACAGGAACTACATTTAATATGGTCTCAAAGTTATTTGGGTCGCTCTTTAGTTTATCAAAAGTTTTAAATGCTTTTTTTGATTTTTTAAATGCTTTTTGTAATTCTTGAAGTTTTCTGTATATCTTAACCTGTGAGACATTTCTCTTGATATTATCTTCTATAATTGCCGACAAATACTGTGAAATAATTTCTTTTCTTGTAATATAATTTTTGCTGGTTACTTCCTTTTTGAGTTTAGTAATTTCATCAACTAAATTTTTTTGGTCGTGATTTAGCGTAATACGGTCTGATAATTTTACTACTAGTTCAGTAGCTGTTATAGATTTTTCTTTCAAGAATTTAAATAATTCGGAAAGGTTCTCCCTTGATAAATCTAAATTATCTTCTATTTCTTTAAGAGAAATTTCTAGCTTTTCGTTTTCAATGGTTGCTTCCCAATAACTACAAAATCGAAGTAGCTGTTCTAGTTCTTGTGTAGCAATATGGCGAGATATGTCTTTCCCAAGAATAGAATTTATTTCTTCATAGATTTCTTTTGGTAATTTGGTTAAATGTGATTTAAGTCGGATCTTTCGGCTCAAATTATTTATGTATCTTCCTAGATTAAATGACCTATCAAAGCCAGTTTTTTTAACGTCAAGAAGAACGGTTTTAACCAAATCTGAAAAAGCAAAATCAGAAAATAAACCTCTATCAAGATTGTATTTTCTTGAAATCGCTTCCAAGCTCTCAATTAAGGTATTGTTTTCTGATATTCTTTTTTGTGTTTTTATATATGAACTATGTAATTCTTCAGTAAGGTTTGTTAAAATCTTTTCTTCATTCAATTCAGGAAGTTCTTGCAAAAAATCATACTCACACTTTTTTTCTTCAAGTTCATACACATTTCTTTCAAGTGCGATAGACCTGTCTCTTTTACTTAAACTTTCGTCGGTGGTTTGAGTAAATTCTCCTAAATTTGAATTGTCTTTTATGTTATTTTTTTGAGCGCCGTAAGTATCCAAAGAAGCTAATTGAGACGATATTGTGTCACTTTCTTCGTCATTTAATTGCTGAAATTTTACGCTAGGTATGTAGCCAAAAAGTAAAGGCACTTCCAGCGTTTTCAATTTGTCTTTTACAACACGCAGGGCTTGTGGCTTTTGACTTACAAATAATACTTTATTCTTATTAACTGCTAAATGTGAAATTATATTGGAAATAGTTTCCGATTTTCCTGTTCCGGGCGGTCCTTGAATTATGGAAGCTTTATTGCCCAAAAGAGAGGTTGTTGCTCTTTGGAATTTATCGTATGGGAATGGAAAATATAAAGCTTTTTCTTCGCAAACATCAGAATTGATATTTAAACCTTCTTCTGAAAACCAGCCAGATAGAGAAGTATTTTCTAAAAGTTCTTCTTTTTCTCTTGAAAGTTTTGTTAGGTCTTCAACTAAAAAGAAATTTGCTCTTGGTGCTAATGTTAATCTCAATTCTTCAAGTGTGAAAGATTTTTCATTGAAAGTTGCTTCGGTTAGTTTCAGCTTTGCTTTTAAAATATGCCATAAATCTAAAAAAGCTTTTTCGGAAGTAATGGGAATAGAGAACGCTTCCTCGCTTTCCATTTTTACATAATCATTTAAAAATTCGTAAACTAAATCTTCTTTTTTATATGTTCTAAAGATTTCATAGAGTGGGGGTAAATTTAAACGAACTTCAAAATCAACTGGTGTAATTGAGTATCTGTCTGTATTATTTTTATCCTTTTCTTTATCAACCCTCACTGGTAGTGAAAATAAATAAAATTGTTTTAACACTAATTTTGCTTCAGCATTTTCAATAAGCTTTAGTTGTATATTTTCTTCAACTTCTTCCTCGTTTTCTATTATTGGTTCTTCTAAAACTTCAAAGTCAAACTTACCGAAGCGAAGAATTGTTTCTTTCGTGAAGGAGTCATTTTTTGCCTTATTGTATATTTCGTCTATCTGCAATGCGAGAGCTTTTTCTGCTTTATACTGCTCTGCAATTTCTTCAGTAATATCCTTTGGGTCGGTATTATAATAACAATCCAAGTTAACAATTTCACTCAAATTGCCGTCAGTATCTCCATTGATAAGATTTGTTAAAGAAAAGTATTTTTGCGGTAATTTAATGTCTAGTGATGTCCCCCTATTAAAACCTGTCGGCCTAGTTAAACTTAAATATCCCAAACAGTATTTAATATAAGAATTTAAGGAAAATTCCATAAGTAAACTCAATTATAGCAAAATAAATGAATAAATAATAGTGTTGTGTAATTACAATTATGCAACATTAAACTTCTCAAAAACCTGAAATACGTCCACTGTTTTCTTCCTAATATCAATCTCGTCGTCATATACGATAAGCATTTCAAGCGAAGAATGTCGGCTAAACTTTCTTACGTCTCTGACATCAAGTTTTTTGAGCAAGGCAGTAATGAAGAAGTGGCGAAATCCGTGAACTCCTTTTTCAATCCCAACTTCTTTACACAAAGAACCTAGCTGGCGTTTTATTGTCATTGTGGTTATCCTTTCACTTTTTCTATTTCCCATACTTTTAAACAAAGCTCCACTTCCGACTTTATTAGTTTTTATGTATTCTCTCAAAACATTCACAGTTTGCGGTGCTAAATAAATATGCTAAGCAAGGACGGTCCTTGCTATCCAGAGATTGAACCGGAGACCTCGTTTCCGCCAGAGGCGGACAAGCTTACCAAGAAATGCGGCATTTATCCCGTAAGAGCCGACAATCAGATTTGCACTGATGACCTCGTTCTTACCAAGAACGTGCTCTACTACCTGAGCTATGTCGGCTCTTATGGGACCAACTATTCTTACAAAATCATATTAGTTTATTTCTGATAATTTTGCAAAAATATTAAAAAATACAGTTAGAAAATTTTCGAGCTGGTCTGGCCCCAAACCGAGGACCCGAGAAAATTTTGCTAACTGTATTTTTTTTGTTTAAATTACATACTTTTTTGTTTAAAACATTTATTCCAAAAATATGCCATAAACCAGCCAAAAATATAACCTACAACAAAAGTCATAATAATTAGTTCTAATGCTTTCATTAAATTAAAAGGCATTATAACTATTGGCATAGTAATCATATGAAGGTTAAGAACAAAATTCATAAACATTTGCGCAATACCTAAAGCTACTAAAACACTCCATAATAAATGCATAAAAGCTATTAAAAAACCAAATGTTAAAGCTGTCTTACTTTTACTTATACTCATATCCATAAAAATATTTTTAAAATTTCAATAATAATGATAATGATATAAGGACAAGACCTTCCTTATATATCTATATTTAGATTATACACTCTTAAAAACTTCTGTCGTTAAATATGGGGATAAATCATAAACACCAACATTACAAAACTATAAATTATAAATTTTTTTGAATTTATTATTTATGATTTGCCAATTTAAATTCTGAAAAAACGCTTCAATATATGATTTTTTATCAGAGTTGAAATCAATAAAATACGCATGCTCATACATATCCAAAACCAAAATTGGTGCAACGCCCCAAACAGCATACAAGTTGTGAGCATCCAGTAAAAAGTTTTTTAATTTTCCATCATTAAAATCATAACCCAAAACTACCCAACCCCGACTACATAAACCTAAAGCCTTAAATTCTTCCAGCCATTTTTCAAAAGAATCAAAATTTTTTTCAATGGCTTTAATAATCTCACCCGTTATTTCTCCTTTTCCGCCAAGAATATCAAAATAGGCTTCATGCAAAATGATAGCATTAGCTATAAAACTTTCTTCTACTTTTAATTCTCTTAAATCAGAAAAAGATGCATTCGCCAAAGACTTATCAGCTTTCTTTAATTTTTCTTGTATTTCCTGCCACTTTTTAACATAACCATCGTAAAGTTTATCATGATGAATAGTGATAGTCTTTTCAGAAATTCCAACTAATAGATTTTGAAAAGACAACTTTTTTGTTTCTGTATAATTTTTCATATATTAATTATAACATATTGTAAAATATGCCTAATCTTGCGCGACCGACCGGATTTGAACCGGCAACCTCCCGCGTGACAGGCGGGTGCTCTAACCAGTTGAGCTACGATCGCATTATTAATACATAAACAGATATTTTATTTTACCACACAATCGTTCCGCCTAGGCGGGTGCTCGCTATAGTCTGGTCTGAGTTGAGCTACGATCGCATTATTAATACATAAACAGATATTTTATTTTACCACACAATCGTTCCGCCTAGGCGGGTGCTCGCTATAGTCTGGTCTGAGTTGAGCTACGATCGCAGATATTTATTAAATTAACATAAAACAGAAAAAATATCTATTTTACTGTGTCGACGGGTGGAGTTGAACCACCGACCTTGGCTTTATGAGTGCCATGCTCTAACCACCTGAGCTACGTCGACATAGTTGTCAGAATATCATATTTTAATATTTTTTCAAATTCCTTTGCAAAAAATCTTATTTTGTAATACAATGCAAAATACGTTGTGTTTTATATAGCGGGGTAGAGAAGAGGCATCTCGTAAGGCTCATAACCTTAAGACCCACGTTCGATTCGTGGCCCCGCAACAATAATAAATTAAATAAATCCAAATTCACGGAAAACTTGCTCATATAAAGCAACTACCCTTTTTGCTTCCCTACTTGTAAGTTCAAATTGTAAACCTTCATGCGCTATTCTGTTTCTTACAATATGGGCTTCCCAAGCATCATCAACACTGCGAAACCTATCTCTATCAATCATTTTTAATTTTTCTCCCAGATTCTCTCCCTTATATCCAAGTTGATCCAGCAACGCTTCAAGCATAGAATCTGCTTCTATTATTGCAACTTTCCAATCAGCTGAATTTTCTGAAAAAAGATGATCTAATACTCCTTCCCATCTTTTATTTTTTTGTCCTTCTCCTTTATTCATCAATGCCTTTTCTTTTTCAGCTTGCTTTTGTGCGTATAATGCAATTTGTTGATGTAAAAATTCTTTTTCTTTTTTTCTTATTTCAAATATGCGAATAGCGCAATAAATAATTATAATAAGAAAAAATAATGCAAGAAAAAAAAGTATAAATTTTAAAATACCTACAAATTCAGCATTAAAAAGATTACGAAAAAAATTAAGAATTTGATTGAATAAATATTCCAAATTCAAAAAAGTTGGATCAAAAAGTTTATTTTGAGTAGCTGTATTTAAATTTAATGATTGTGATAAATCCATCCCGTTAGAAATAGGAAATCTTTAGATTTCCGTAGTTAATTTATTAATAATAATTTCTATGCACTTCATAATTTATATATCCCACGAAACACAACTTAACTTTTTGATTTCTAACGGGATCCATATTATATATTTTCTCTTAAATCCTTTTCAATAGCAAATAATGACTCATCAGAAAATGCTGGACCAGTAAATTGTATCCCAAATGGCAAACCATTTTCTGAAAAACCAGAAGGTATTGAAATTGAAGGAATCCCAGCAATATTTGCTGGTACAGTAAAAATATCAGATAAATACATTTGCAAAGGATCTTTCTTTTCTCCAAATTTAAAAGCTGATGTAGGAGTGGTAGGTGTAACAACAAAATCAACTTCTTTAAAAATATTTTTAAATTCTTCTTCTATGGCATAACGAACTTTCCAAGCTTTATTATAATAAGCATCATAATATCCATGAGATAAAACGTAAGTTCCCAAGATTATTCTTCTTCTAGTTTCCGCTCCAAAGCCAACTGACCTGCTTTTTTTATATGTTTCAAATAAAGTATCTCCATCTTTTCGCAATCCATATCGCACTCCATCTAATCTGGATAAATTGGTAGAAACTTCTGCAGGCATAATAATATAATATACTGCCAAAGAATATTTTGAATATGGCAAATCTATATCAATTATTTCATAACCTTTATCTTTTAATTTTTGAATTGATTCTTCAAAATTTTGTAAAACTTCTTTATCTACTCCTTCTTTTAACCAATCACGCGGAATGCCAATTTTTTTGCCTCTTGATTTAGAAATCAAACCAATACTAGTAGAATCCATTTCATCTTTTCCAGAGATAACATTAAAAATTATTTGCGAATCTTCTGAATTCTTTGCAAATGGACCTATTTGATCTAAAGAAGAAGCCATAGCCATAACTCCAGAACGCGAAACAATGCCATAAGTAGGTTTCATTCCAACTATTCCGCAAAAACTTGCTGGTTGACGTATAGAACCTCCTGTATCAGATCCTAAAGCGCCAAGAGCCATACCAGATGCCACAGCAACAGCAGAACCGCCAGAAGACCCGCCGGGTACGCGTGAAATATCAAATGGATTTTTAACAGAACCAAAAGCAGAATTTTCAGTTGAACTTCCCATTGCAAATTCATCCATATTCGTCCTACCTATTAAAACTGCGCCAGATTCTTTTAATTTTTTAATTACAAAAGCGTCATAGCTCGCAGTATAATTTTCTAACATTTTAGAACCTGCGCTTACTTTTTTTCCAGTTATTAAAATATTATCTTTGATTGCAATTGGTATACCTGTTAAATTGGTTCCCTTGCCAGATTTTATAATTTCATCCGCTTTTTTTGCTTGATCTAAAGCATCAGAAAAAACTTCAAGAAATGCATTTAATTCTTTATTTTTTTCTTCTATATTTTTTAAACAAGCTGAGACTAATTCTACAGAAGTTAATTCTCCAGAATTCATCATTTCCCCTGCTTTTTTAATAGTTAAATTTTTTACATCAAGCATATAAATAAAATTACATAATCTTTTTTACTTTAATAAAACCATCCTGCGAATCTGGAAATTGATTAATTATTAATTCACTAGAAAAAACCGAAGAAATCGGCACATCTTCTCGCCAAACATTTTTATTTTCATATTCTATATTTACATCTTTTACCTCAATAGATTCTATTTGCTTCACATAACCTAAAATACCATCTAAATCTTTTAATAAAGTTTCCTTTTCTGTATCTGAAATCTCTATTTTAGCAAGCTCTGCAAGCTTTTCTACATCTTTAATTTCCATCCCGTTTAGAAACAGGTCGCGGTCTATTTCAAAAAATAAACTACTCCTGTCTTACTTATTTAAATAATAATACAACACAATACCCCCTTAAAAACTGCGACCGCGGTTTCTAACGGGATCCATTATTAGATTATAGCAAAAATTCTATCTTCCTAAAAGAGCCTTTACTCTAGCTTCCATTGGTGGATGAGTTGAAAATAAATTAGATATTTTTTTAACTCCAAAAGGATTAGAAATAAACAAATGCGCTGTCGCTGTATTTGCACTTGCCATAGGTCGAGAATAATTTGAAATTTTTGTAAGAGCATTCGCTAAACCTTCTGGATAACGAGTAAGTAGTGCGCCTGATGCATCTGCTAAAAATTCTCTTTTGCGAGAAATTGCCAATTGAATAAGTACAGCAAAAATCGGCGCAAGAATAGACAAAACTATACCTACAACTAACATTAATCCGCCACCTCTATCATTATCTCTATTTCCACCACCAAAAAACATTGAACGCAAAAACATATCTGCAACAATAGAAATAAAACCAACTAAAACCACCACAACTGTCGAAAGTAAAATATCTCTATTTCCTATGTGAGAAAGTTCGTGGGAAATAACTCCTTCTAATTCATTTTTGTTTAATATCTGCAAAAGCCCCGTGGTCACAGCCACAACTGCATGCTCTTTATTTCTTCCAGTTGCAAAAGCATTTGGAGAAACATCATTTATGATACAAAGTTTTGGCATAGGCAAACCTGCTGTGATAGAAAGATTTTCAACAATATTCCATAATTCTGGATTTTCTTCTTTTTTTATTTGTCGTGCCTTATTAAGTTTTAATGCAATTTTATCAGAATACCAATAACTCATCACATTCATCCCAATACTAAAAATTACAAAGAAATATAAAATATTTGGATTTCTATAATATTGAGAAAAGAAAAATCCAATACTAATAACTATCACAAAAAACGCGCTCATCAAAAGCCAAGTCTTTGTAACATTTCTTGATTGATGTGTATATAACGTCGCCATTTATTTATTGTATAACAACAGGAATCAAGATAGATTTATCATTTTCAGGAAGACCTGAAGCATTATCGTTATGTAATTCAATATAACCAGGACCAGCAACTAAACCAGTGAAATCTAAAGTTGTATTAAATGTCACAGGATCTATCGTCATCCAAGCGCTTGTAGCTGTACCATAAGTAGTTCTTAACACACTTTTACTAGAATCAAGAATTCTCACAATAATATTTCCTTCAAAAAAGTATCCTCCTCTTACTGAACCATTAGCTTGCACTACTCCAGTAACGATTGAACCTACTGGTATTGAAAAAGAAACTAAATCACTTTTATTTCCCAAAACACTTACATTTGCAATAGGTTTAGTAGAAGTACTTGGTTTATTAGGAGTATTAGTATTTACAGTGTCTTGATTAATATTTACACTATCATCTGTAATAATTACATTATCTTCTGCTGTAGGAATTGAAACATCATTTACTACTGGTTCTGTAGTTTTTTTATTTAAAAAATAAACAGTTCCTCCTAATGCCACCACTACCACTATCACTAACAATAATTTTCCAAAATTTGTCATAATATTTTTTAAGTTATTAATAATTAAAATTTAACTTCAACTGGATTTTGAGCAACATCATTATCTGGCAGATCAAAGAATTCCATTTTAGAAAACTTAAATGTATTAGCTATCACATTTGATGGGAAACTTTGGATACTAATATTTAGATCACGAACATTTGTATTATAAAATCTTCGCGCAGCTTGAATCTTATTTTCTGTATCAGAAAGTTCTGATTGTAAACCTAAAAAGTTTTGATTTGCCTTTAAATCTGGATAAGCTTCTGCTATAGCAAAAATTGATTTCAAAGCGCCTGTAAGCATATTTTCAGCTTCTGCGTGACCTTTTGTAGGCCCTTGCGCTCCCATAGCCATAGATCTTGCTTTAGTAACATTCTCAAATGCAGAAGATTCATGAGTCGCATAACCCTTCACAGCATTTACTAAATTAGGAATCAAATCATATCTTCTTTTTAATTGAACTTCAATGTCAGCCCAAGCTTCTTGTGCTCTATTTCTAAGAGAAATAAAACGATTAAACGCATAAACCACCCATAAAATCACTACCCCTAAAATTATCCAAAGATACATCATATATTTATTAAAATTAAGTTAATAATAACTATTAAAAAATTGAAATTATTTTTTCTTTGCTTGCCACTCTTCCATTAAAACTAAAAGAGGCGAAGCCAAGAAGATAGATGAATATGTTCCAAAGAACATTCCAGCTGTAAGCATCAAAGCAAAATATTTTGTAGATGTAGGACCAAAGAAAACGAGAGATAACAATACTAATATAACAGTTAAAGATGTACAGATAGATCGCACGTATGATTGTTCTAAACTTTTACCAACTGTTTCATTAAAAGTAGTTTCAACTCTGTTTTTTAAATTTTCTCTTATTCTGTCAAAAATAACAATAGTATCAGAAACTGAAAGTCCTAAGATAGTAAGTACCGCCACAACAAACAAAGTATCTAACTCTGCTCCATAGTAATGTGAAAGCATTGAAAAAAGTCCAACAGGAATAATAACATCATGCAATAGAGATATAACAGCCATGAAACCATATTTCCAAGAAGAAACAGGCTTAGAAACTTTTCTGAAAGCATAAGCGATGAAAAATATAATAGCGAGTGATACTAATATGATAGCTATGATAGCTTTCTTTGTAAGTTCACGTCCAACTGAAGGTCCGATAGAATTAAAACTCTTTTCTTCTAAAGCGCTCTTCCCATCTTGAGAAAGTGTCTTCAAAATTAATCCATGTTCAGCTTCATTTAAATCACGAGACTTTACAATATAACCCATATCTCCTGTAGGTTGTAATAAAATGGAACCAAAATTTAAAGCTTCTAGTGAAGCGCTTAAGTCAGTTTGTAATGGTCTTGCATCCTTATAAACTACTTCAGTCAAAGCTCCTCCTTTAAAATCAATACCAACTTTTAATCCAAATACAGAAATTGAAACAATTGAAAGTATGACTAGTACAATTGAGATTCCGATAAATATTTTTTTGTTTTTTATTATAAACATTGATTTTATTTTACTTATTATTTTGATAAGCCTGAACTAAATAAAAATCTTGCTAACTTACTTTCTCCAATAAAACTAATTGCTGAAAGGAAAATTCTTGTGATAGTAATAGCAGAAAGCATTGATACCAATACACCCATACCAAGAGTCAAAGCAAAACCTTTAATCAGTGATGTACCAAACCAGAAAAGGATAATAGCAGTTATGATACTTGAGGTATTTGAATCACGGATAGAAAACCAAGCGCGAGAGAATCCAGCAGAAACAGAATCTGCAATGGTTCTTCCAGAACGTAATTCTTCTTTTACACGTTCAAAAATAAGAACGTTTGCATCCACTGCAATACCTATTGAAATAATAAAACCGGCAATGCCTGCAGCAGTCAGAGTAACTGGTAAAAGTTTGAATAAAGTTAACATAATAACAATATAAATACATAAAGAAAGTACTGCTATTAATCCTGGTAATCTGTACCAAAGTATTAAAAACAATGCTATAAATAAAAATCCAATTATTGCAGCTTTTACTCCAGAATTCATGGCATTATCTCCTAAACTTGCTCCGATAGTTTGTTTTGAAAGTAATGTTATAGGTACAGGAAGAGCGCCAGAGTTTAACCTGCCAACTAATTGTTTTGCTTCTGTCGGTGTAAAATTTCCTGAAATTTGAGCAGTACCGCCTGTTATTTCTTCACGAACAACTGGAGTAGAAATTGGTGCCCCATCTAGATATATTGCAACAATTTTTCCAACATTATCTTTTGTTATTTGCGCAAACAATTCTGTTCCCTTATCATCAAATTGTAAACCTACTTTTGGTTCACGAGTATTTTGATCAAATTCTAAAGTTGCTTTCTTTAAATATCTACCAGTTAATTCTGTATCAACAAATTGTTGACTTACATCTACAGTTGCTTTTCCATCTTTATCTACAGTTAATTGTTGAGGTTGATCTTTTGGTGCTTCAATTTTAAATTCCAAAAGTGGAGTCTGTCCGATCATAGCTGTAGCTTTTTCAACATCAGTAATACCTGGAAGATCAACAATAAGCTTCTCTTCCCCTCCTGAAACGAAACCTCCTTCTTGAATCTGCACTACTGGTTCAGAAACTCCAAAAAGATTAACTCTGCGTTCTATAACATCACGAAGAGCGTTCATTGAATTTGAAACTTCACCAGCTTTTATTGCTGAAACATCTGCTTTGTAAATCAAATGACTTCCCCCAGAAAGGTCTAATCCCAAACGAAATGGAGTCTTCTTAAAAAATGAACTTTGATTTTCAAAATTTGAATTTAATTTAGGTTCAGATTTAAATACAAAAAAAGCAATACCAATTCCTAATAACAATATAATAATAGCTAATATCCTTTTTTTAATCATATTAATTCTTTTCCATGCCCCGTAGGAAGCTATGCTTTCCTTCGGGATTCCACATAAATATGAGACTATTCTATACGTTTTCAAAAAAATATGCAATAGTTGCATAAATATCGTTCTATATGAATAAATATTATAATTTATATGAATTAAAAAAGCCCCAAATAAAATTATTCAGAGCTTTAGTAGTTTGTTAAATTTTGCAAAATAATCCATTTTAGATCATCTGAGGTTTCAATATCAATATTAATAGGAATTTTAAAAGTGAGAACTTCAACACTTTTTGGAACATATCGTCTTATTCCACGAAAATTTATTTCATTAATAAATTTACTTAAAGATGTTTCTATTACACCATTCTCCTTATTAGCAGCATGAATAACAGTTTTATTTTCTGTTGCAATCCCAACATGACCAACTCCATCCACAGGATTACTAATATAATAATCGATATAACCAGAAATAAAAACTAAATCACCAGCCATAATTTCTTTAATATCAACAATCTCACCCAGTTCACGTTGTTGAATAGATCTTCTTGGCAACCAAATACCACGTTGAGCATATAAATATTTCATAAAACTAGAACAGTCTAAAACTGCTGGAGCTTCAAAAATTCTTACACCACGTCTATATTGTGATTTACCAACACACTGTTTAGCTAATTCAAGAATATCTACTTCAATTTTTTCAAAACCTTTTCTATTTAATATTTCTAAGGCTTCCTTATGCGAAATAGGTAAATTAAATGAATCAAACATAACAGCACAACGACTTTCTGTAGCTTTATATTCAAATTCCATTTTTCCTTCTTTTAATTGTTATTGAACCTTGTAAAAGACAACACAGAGTGGAATTCAAAAAATCTTTTGGAAAATTATCCCCTCTATGCAAAGAAAGCGTTGGAAAAACATAAACTTCTTTTATTGGATCATTTGTAATTTGGCTTAAAAAATACATCATTTGTTGGTCATTCGTTTCTCCTACTAATGGAGTAAAAAATTTTCTTATTGCTGTTAATTCATCTACTGAAAAAAACAAACAAGCATCTACTATGGTAGCGTGTTTATTTTTATTTTTTCTTTTTTCAATGCTTACAGATTTCTTAATTATGTGTTCAAGCATTTCTAAAAAAGAAATTTTTCCTGTAAATTCTTCAAATTCAATAAGCCTTGAAGAACCTTTTCCGTTTAATTTTAAAACCATATTACCTCCTTTTTTAATGAACTTTTATATCTTTAAAATACCAAACTAAAATTATCTTGTCAAGATATATTAAAAAAATTAATGATTTGCCTTAATTTCATATTTTTAATAGAATTAACATATGGAAAATAATAAAAGTTATGTAGTGTTTGGTTTTATTTTAGGTCTCTCTATTATTATAAGCGCAGGGTTAGGATCTTTTACTTTTTATAAACTCCGTTCAATGGATTATATTTCAACAACTGGTTCTGCAAAAAAAGCAGTGACTTCAGATAAAGTAAAGTGGACTTCAAGTATCACTCGTCCTGTAAAAGTTTCAACTATTAAAGATGGTTATGTAAAAATGGATGCAGATTTAAAAGAAGTAAAAACTTTCTTGGCTTCAAACGGAATTGCATTAGAATCAATAGATATCTCCCCTGTCTTTATGAATGAAGTTTATGACAACAATCCTGGACAAGAGAAAAATTATAATTTAGTTCAAAACATTGAAGTTCAATCTGAAGATGTCCAAAAAATTTCTGAATTATCAAAAAATACAAGTTCTCTAATCATAAGCAAGGGAGTTATCTTTTCTACAAACTCTGTTGAATATTATTATTCAAAACTTCCACTTGTTCGCGTAGAACTTTTAGCAAATGCAGTCGGTGATGCAAAAGCTCGCGCAGAACAATTAGCTATTGCAGGAGGAAAGAAAATCGGTGTATTAAAATCTGCTTCAAGTGGAGTAGTGCAAGTAATGGCTCCTAACTCTGTAGAAGTTTCTGATTATGGAATGTATGACACTTCAAAAATAAATAAAGAAATAATGGTCACGGTAAAAGCAAGTTTTGAAATAAATTAGCAATTTAAAAACTCAGTAATAAAACTTTTCGCCTGCGGGCACTGGCTTCGTCTTGTCCGCCAGAAAAGATTTATTGCTGAGTTTTTTGTTTATTTAACTTCTTATATAAAAATCTGACTAAATAAGCAGTTAAAATTCCCAAAATAAAACCTCCTAAAATATCAATTGGGAAATGCACTCCTGCGACAATACGAGCTACTCCAATTAATAATGCAAAAAATATAAATAAATAACCAATTTTTTTGTGACTGAAAAATATAGCAAAAGCTAAAGCCATATAGAATGTCGCATGACCAGACGGAAAAGCAAAACCTGTTTCCGGAATAAGACTTGATACATTTTGAAATTCTACAAATGGTCTAGGTGTATGAATTAACAATTTTAAAACTTGTGAAATACACCAAGCAAAAATTCCAGAGAAAAAAACCAAAACAATTTCCTTCCATCTTTTTGCAAAAACTTTAAAAGGATTTTTTGAAAGTAAAACATCATGGTGAAAAAGTAAAAATATTCCCGCCAAAAAAATTACAATATAAGGAAAAGTATGTGCTATAAAAACAACAAATTTATCGAAAAATTCTGATCTATGAGCTAAATTATAAAAAAAGAAAAAAATTGTATTATTCATCCCGTTAGAAATAGGAAATCTTTAGATTTCCGTAGTTAATTTATTAATAATGACTTCTATATACTTCATAATTGTTTATCTTACAAAACACAACTTAACTTTTTAATTTCTAACGGGATTCATTGTATGTTTGTTTTAAATTATTTTTTGCTACATTTACTACATTTTTCAATAACATAGCTACAGCCACAGGCCCCACTCCCCCAGGCACAGGCGAAACAAAACTCGCAACATCTTTCACTGAATCCAAATCAACATCTCCAACGATAGCACCATTTTCTTCAGAAGTTCCAGCATCTATTATCACAACTCCGCTCTTGACCATATCACCTGTAATATATTTTCCATTCCCCATTCCAGAAATTATTATATCAGCTTGTTTTATAAGATCTTCTTTATTCTCCCCGCCTGCATCGCTATGCGAAGCATTGCGGGCAGGTGTTTTGCGAGTAATCACTTTTGGATTCAACCCACGAAATTTAAGAAGTGCCGTAACGGGTTTTCCCACTAATTCACCTTGACCTAAAACAACTATTTTTTTACTTTTTAAATCTAAATTCAAAGAATCTAAAATCTCCATACAAGAAAGCGGAGCTGGCAGACCTAAATCTATTTTTCCACCATAAAATTCTTTACTCCTCTCTTCTCCTAAACAATCAACATCAAGACTAGGATCAATCGCATCTAAAATCTTTTTTTTATCTAAAGATTCTGGAAGTGGAAGTTGAATAATTATTCCACACATATTTGGCATTTTATTTAAAATTTTTATTTCTTCCACAAGCTCATTGGTAGATATAGTTGAAGGAAAAATAGCATCATGGAAACTAATGCCGACAGATTCTGCTGTACGCTTTTTCATACGCACATATTGAGTTGAAGCTAAATCATCACCAATAAGCACATCGCAAAAAATAGGCTTAAACGATAAAGAAGCCACATCTTTTTTTAATTTAGATAAAATTTCATCGCGTATTTTTCTCCCGTTAATTATTTTCATACTCCTAAAAATTCATTTTTTAAATCATCTCTATGCACTGATCTTGCATAACTGCGCATACTCATTAAAATGCCTAATCCTGCAAATTCAGTCAAAAGATGCGAACCGCCATAACTCATAAAAGGTAAAGTTATTCCGGTCACAGGCATAAGTCCTAAATTCATTCCTATATTTATGAGTATATGACTCATTAAATAAATAGCAATGCCCATGCCAAAAAGCATTTCAAAATTAGACGCGCCAATAGACGCAGTACTAAGCACTCTCCAAATCACAAGACCAAAAAGCAAAAAAATTAAAAGCGAACCTATAAAACCCCATTCTTCTGAAAAGGCCGCGAAAATAAAATCTGTTTGATTTTCTGGCAAAAATTTCAAACGTGACTGTGTACCAAAACCTAAACCCTTCCCTAAAACTTGCCCAGACCCAACAGCAATAGTAGATTGAAGCGCATTATATCCAGAACCGTGAATATCAGCGAGTGGATTAAGAAAATTTACAATACGGGCCTTTTGATAAGGAGCGAAAGCAAAAAGCCAAAGTAAAGAAAACATTACAGCTCCAGATAAAAAAACTAAAAGTAAATGTGTTTTAGAAATTCCTGAGACAAGAACCATACCAAGCCATATAAGAAAAATAATCATTGCTGATCCAAAGTCTGGTTGAAGTAAAACTAAAACAAAAGGAATTAATGCGTAAAGCCCGGAAATAAAAATGTGTTTTATGTTTTTGATTTCAACGTGCCTGCGAGAAAAATATTTTGCCAAAATAAGCACCAATACAAGCTTCATCATATCTGCTGGCTGAAAAGAAAATCCTCCAAAATCAAACCAGCTTTTTGCTCCGTGTGAAATATGCCCCAAAACAAAAAGAATCAAAAGCATTCCAGAAAATAATAATAAAAGAAAAATTAATACATCAGTACGCTTTAAAAAACGAAAATCAATAAAAGAAAAAATTAAAAAAACAGCAAAAGACACAACTACCCAAATAATTTGTTTATTAAAAAAACTTGCATTACCTTCAATAGATGCAAATGATTTCATTGTTACAAGTCCAAAAAAAATTATAGGAACAATAAAAAGAACCAAAAGCCAATCTATTCTTTTAAAAAAATCTCTTACTTCCATATATCTATTTTAATTTTACAGAAAAAATATTATACATAGGAATTATTTCCTCAGAAATAATATTTTTAAAAAATGGTTCCGGCCAAGTAAATGTAATTTCTTTACTCTCTTCTCCAAATAAAGTATCTAAATACGTGCGACTTGAATTCACCACATTTCCTTCTTCATCATATAAAATAACAACGACATTTACTTCTGGAATCTGAAATAATGAACTATTTTTTAAAGTAGCAGAAAGTATAGGACTTGTGGTTTCATTATTTAATTTTATATTTGAAACCAAAACCTTAAGTTGATCTATTTTATCTTGTGAAACTTGAATCCAAACAGGTATCTCTGTAAATTCAAAACTTGTATATACAGGAATAGAATTGCCAATATCTATCGCTGGTTCAAAAACAGCAAATTTACCAGATGGTGGAACATAAGTTGTGCCTTCCCTTTTGCCTATATATACATTGTCTTTATCAGCAAAACGAAATCTATAACTTATTTTATTTATTGCAATATTTTTATTGTGATTTTCCAAATATGCAACTGCATTATAACGTCCATCAACAACTTTAAAAATACGAGACCAAAGAATTGAAATTTGATCTACTTGAAAAATACAAGCTTTAGGACAAGATCCTCCGCAATCTATTCCTGTCTCATCTCCATTTTGTTTATTATCTACGCAAGTCGGCGCCTTATTTAAACGTGGATAAATTATTATAAATCCAAACACAAAAATAAAAACAATCAAAATTGCTAAATAAAAAAGCTGTCTCCTAAAAGCCCATGTCATATAAAAATATTATAACATATTAATTTAATCTATTTAGTAAAACTGAATTCGGGAAATAATATTTGACAAAAGATTGCTTATGCTTTATAATAGAAATAAATAACAGTTCTAAAACAAATTTAAATAAAATAATTATGGAAAACAAAACTATCTTTATTATTGTTAATCAAAACAAAAATCTGATTGATAAATTACTTAAAATTGCACACGACAATGATTTCCAAATTTTAGGAAACACTGTAACTTTTGTAAAAGGAGCGACGCTTCAACAAAAAATTGATTCAACGTGTGATTATCTTCTAGGATACAGTTCAAAACTATTAAAATTTGATAAAACAGAAGAAGACGAATATGAAATTGATTTTTTAAGATTTCTTCCAGAAAATTGGAGGAATAAAAAAATTTTAAATGGAAATAAAAAAAAAGAATTAGACCAAGCAATAACTTGGATAAAAGCAAAAAAATCGCCCCAATAGGCGATTTTTTTTAATTTATAAAAATTGCGGTGTTTGCTGGACAAAGTTCGAAACTATTTCGAGCTAAATCCAAATGATTAAAGTTAATGTGTACGCTCGACGATTTTCTTAATTTTAATATCTCCACTACGCTCGACTAACCTGTTCCGTACCAAGCTTGGCTTTGGTTCGGGATGTGCTAATTCAAAAGTGGACTTAAGAAAATGGAAACGAATTTTAAATGAAAAACATTATTACGAATTATTTAATTTCTTCTATTTAAATTTTTCTACTATCATAGGCCCAGTGCAGAACAGCCTGCCTTTGAGCAGGGCGACAAGACAAATCTTTCGCTCGGCAATTCTTTCTGATCTGTGATATGTGCCGGCTGATGGCTTTCCAGCGCTTGATCTGTCGTTCATCTTCGTTCGGAAGCCGTCTGCCCATGTAATAACGACAATACCACTGAAACCAGCCACGAGGGTCGTGCTCTTCATTGATCCAGCCTTTCTTAATCCAGACTTTGAGTGGCTGGCTGGCATGTTTATGGAAAAAGTTGAGCGTGTCATCGTGATGTTCGGGCGAAAGCTTAGCTCGTATAAACCAACTTTTAGGAAACTCTTTCTTGCAGTCGGTCATATACTTGCCACCAAAGACACCGAGCGCGAGCATTTCCTTTGGTGTAAGTTCCGGTTTGAAATCGTGATGAAAATTTTTACCTGTCGGTTCAGAAAGTTGATACTTATATCCTTTTTGAAATTTATCGTTTACTGTTACTCTTTTTTTTAGTTTGGGTTTCATAATTTATTTTCCTATTATATACGCCACAAGTAAAACAAGCCCTCCCCACCATAAAATATCAGACACGATGAGGCTTGCCATAATTTTCTTTTGCCATGAAATGGGTAGCAACTCTCCAGACTTTCCTTCTTTTTCTCGCTTGAGCATAAACGGACTAACTTTAAAAGAAAGGAAATACCCGTTTGCTACAAGCCCAAGAGCCATAAAAGCGTGTAGCATAGGAATGCCAGCAAAAATAGAATTACGATAAAAGATACAACCACCAATAATTGCTAAAGTGATACCCACCCAAATCATCGGCTTAGTCACCTTATGGGTTCTAGTGGTTGCCTCTGTCCAATAGGATGATTTACGACCAAGAAAACCGTGAATATCAATAACCGTCACAGCTCCAAGACCAACAATAAAACCGGAGATAAAAACAAATAGTCCAATAAAATTTAAAGTTATATATGCCATAGTTTATGAACATAATTATACCATTTTACTGTCAAACTGTGTTATTATTTAAATGTTAGAAGTGTTAAGGTCGAAACACATAAGTAAGTTAAAAATTTAAATTTAAATTATGAATAAACTTAGCGTTCTCGACTGGGTAGCTCTGGTCTTAGTGATAGTCGGAGGCCTCAACTGGGGTCTCGTAGGTGCTATGAATTTTGATTTGGTTGCCACTTTATTCGGTGATATGTCTGGTCTTTCTCGTATAGTATATGTATTAGTAGGACTTTCAGCAGTATACTTGATCACTCAACTTTCAACTTTTGCTAAAAAATAATTTTAGCCGTGTGAAATAAAAACCACTACACTGTAGTGGTTTTTATTATTTCCCTTATAGTAAAAAGGGTTCTTGCTTATCTACGTGACTCTATTTTACCTCTATCTGCACTTCACTCCTAAGCATAAATGGTATTGTCCACGGCGTATTGTAGCGCGCCACATTCACAGCACCCACGGTCTCAATGTCATCGCGCCTAAGTGCCTCCAAAAGTTCTGTCTCGTGCTTTTTAAAAGCTGATTCACTGGTCGTCCAACTGAACCTCCGCACTGCCACCTTGCGCGCCGGCACTTCACGTAACTCTACCCGCTTATCATTTGGCTCGGGCAAAGTCTCGAGCGTGTATTTACTTGGCATAACAAAAGAGATCTTGTATGTATTTGATTCTTGTACTTTTTCGGTATTCACCGGCACAGTCATCGCTATTTTCTCTGTATTCACCGGTGCCGTCATGGCGATCTTCTCTGAAGTACTCTCTTCGGTATTCACCGGTACGGTCATAGCAATCTTGTCTTTTTTTGTATTATCACCAAAGATATAGCCGGCGATTATAGGAAAGCCTTTTCTTGCCACCTCGTCTTTGTTCTCTGCACCGCTAACAATGGTTTCAGCGACAATGTAAGATGCATATTCTCGTATCTCATAGCCACTTGCCTCACTCACAACCGTATACTTTGGTTCTTCAATATTTCGCACTGGAAGCCAGCTATAGAGAAACCAGCCAACCAAAACGACTCCAACAATTATCAATATAATATTCATAGTTTTTTTATTTATGCTTATAATTTTATTATACCATATCGACAATCTTTTTTACTGCACTTTGTATTTCATCATCAAAGCTAGGCCAACCACAAGTACTTTCAAAAAATCTTTTTCATTATAAGCCTCAACACAAACTCTAATAGGCAAAATCCCTTCTCTTAGATGTTTAAACTTCTCTTTATTTATTGATATTTTTTCCATAATATTGCGGTATTCATTGTACAAAATTCGAACCTTTTTTGAAAGCAATCCCGACGAGGAAATCTGAAACAATGCGGACGAAGTTTTGCGGAAACAATTTTCTGGGGAAAGGATTCCGCAAAACTTC
>Ga0172379_10000837_pt1 | contig 70772 bp, 79 predicted proteins | sample GrowelOW334metaG_FD_119756 | JGI IMG/M metagenome (GOLD analysis project Ga0172379, IMG submission 119756) | Groundwater microbial communities from an aquifer near a municipal landfill in Southern Ontario, Canada - Groundwater well OW334 metaG | ecosystem: Environmental > Aquatic > Deep...
AGCCGCCGGTACAGTCAATGTAGTATCTTCAAACTACACATTCCCATCAACTGGCTCATACTCAGTCCGAGCTTGCGCTGACAACAACGCCTCAATGGTCGGAGTCATCACAGAATCTCCACCAGCTGCAAATGAAAGCGACAACTGTGGCGCTTGGACTACCATTACGGTATCGGCCGCGGCGACTGCTCCACTCATTAGCTCACCAACCGCAACTGCCATCACTTCAACCGGAGCAACTCTCGGTGCCAACGTAACTTCAGACGGAGGTTCCGCAATCACTGCTCGAGGTACTTGTTGGGCAACTACTTTAAACCCAACCACCAACTGTGTAGCCACAACTGGTACAACCGGAGTATTCACTCACGCTCGTACTGGTCTCACCGCCGGCACTCTCTACCATTATCGTGGATATGCCACCAACGCAATCGGGACCACATACACCGCAGATGCCACCTTTACTACTCTCACTCGTCCCAATCTCACTGCTTCCACCATAGCCGCTCCAGTGACCGCAACGGTCGGCGTCGCTCGGAATTTCACAGCCACTATCACCAACGGCGGTCAAACTTCAACCGGTGTAGTATTCCCAAATCATTTTCAAGTCAGAAATCCAGCTTTAGTCATTTCAACCATATCAGCTCTCAATACCGCCTCAGCTTTGGCAGCCGCCGGTACAGTCAATGTAGTATCTTCAAACTACACATTCCCATCAACTGGCTCATACTCAGTCCGAGCTTGCGCTGACAACAACGCCTCAATGGTCGGAGTCATCACCGAATCAAATGAAGGTGACAACTGTGGCGCTTGGACAACTATTACTGTGTCAGCGGCGGCGACTGCGGTTGCTAATATCAAAGCTAATGGTTCTGATGGGCCAATTAATATAGCTTACAATGGTTTAGCTGATATAACTTGGACATCAACTAATGCAACTTCTTGCACAGTTACTCCGCCAAATTGGACGGGTACTAGCGCACTTGCCGGCAGTCATAATATAAATTTGATCAGCACTACTATCTATACTATTTCGTGTCTGCCTGTGGGGCCAGCGTCGTCTGATACAGTGACAGTCAACGTACCAGCTCAACCAAAAAATATTACTGTTATCAAAACAGGCCAGGGGACAATCACTAGTAGCCCAGCTGGTATTAGTTGTGGTACCGGGTGTTCAAGTCAAGCTGCCACTTTCGCAGCTAACATCAATGTGGTTTTCACAGCCACACCGGCTACGGGGAGGATATTCACTGGTTGGGTAGTTCAAGGGGGTGGTTCTTGTGGAGGTACTGGTACTTGTACAGTTCTTACCGATGCCAATAAAACCATAATTGCTAACTTCGCTGTCGATCCAAATTACAAAGAGTTCTAAGATACGAAGTAACGAATTAATTAACAAATAGCCACGAATAGGGGATAAAAGTAGCAAAATACGGCCAATTTTAGCCGTATTTTGCTTTGTGTATTTGAACACACTTTACTATTGACAGCAAGAGTGAAAAATGCTATACTATATACAAGTCCAGTAAATGCTGGATTTTGCTTTGTCAGACGAAGCTTTGGCTAAGTCGGACAAAATAGAAGTGTTTTTTGGCTCAGGCATAAATTAAAATGAAAATTTTAGGTTCGCGCTTGAGGTATTCTGAATTGCACTTCTACTTTTTTCAATCAAGAGCAGGGAAAGGCCTGCCCGACACGCCGTCAAGGCGGGCGGGGGATTGAAGGAGGATTAAAATTAAACCATTGGCTTATTTTCCAAACTACTGCTTTAGGGTTCATGATGCTCGCATCCAGTGTTACTGGTATTAACGCGACATCGTTTGTACCCTCTATGGCTCCGGAAGTTATAGAAATTCAAAAAACTTTACCTAATGAAAACCCGCTTCGACAAAGTTCTAGCGAGGCGAGCAAAAAAGTTTTGATCAAGGAAAGTATAACAGTTGAGGAATATGTTAGAAATTATTTTTCTGACATACCAGTCATGGCCGAGATCGCCAAATGTGAATCTCGTTTCCGTCAACACGACAAAGAAGGTGGCGTGCTCCGTGGAGAACAAAATAATCTTGACCGTGGCGTGATGCAAATCAACGAATTTTATCACGACGAAAATTCTGACAAGCTCGGTTATGATATCTTGACTCTAGAAGGGAACACCTCATACGCTAGATACCTTTTTGAAAAGTATGGCGTCAAGCCCTGGGCCTCCTCTTCTAAGTGTTGGAGCAAAACTTCTGCTTATTCTGAATATAAAACAGAATTAGCGATGAAGTAATCGAATATCAAATTACAAAAAACAAAAATCCCTTCTCATTTGAGAGGGGATTTTTGTTTGGGGATCTTATGAGACTTTTACTCCAAAGGGCCAAATACAGTAGGAACGTCGCACAATATATCTTTGTAGTATGTATCCCTAAGGCGACTTTGGTATTCTTTTGGGCCCACTTCCCCGCCGTTTTTTATTTTATTTTTGATGTGAGATTTTTAACAAACTCAATAACATAATTCCATACTTTGATTATGACTTCGCTGTACTTCCCCCAGCCTTGAGAACCCAAACTATAAAATTGGTCCAAAAGCTCTCTGAAGCGTCCGGCAGTCAAAAAGCCGACTACGTCTATATTGTAGACATATTTTAAAAGTACTAAAGCTCCAACCACTATGATTATTATTTGGATGAATCCTGCCTGCGCTCCGACTGTGCTCAGTCGTCCCCTTTTTTTTGAAAATTTTGTCATTGCGAATTTATTGAAAATGATAATTAATAATTGTAATTTATTAGAAGTATAACATAGGGTCAAGGTAAGCGTTGATACCCGAAACTGGGATAGTCACATTTTTGCAGTTTATACTCGAGGAATATCTTTGGATTTCTACACCTTGGCTCGCGTAGAGCGTCAGGTGGAGGTGTGGGCCAGTAGAATACCCGGTCTGACCACTATAGCCGATCACTTCGCCGGTTTCTACGGTTTGACCGGAAGTAACACTGATGAGGTCTAGATGCCCATATAAAGTAGATAAACCGTTGGGATGTTTTATAAGGACCCATTTGCCGTAAGAGTAACAACCTTTTTGCGCATCGGTATTGCCGGTTCCTTCTACTGTGCCGTTCAGAGCAGCCAAAACTCTGGTACCACGGCTCGCTCTGAAGTCTATGCCGTTGTGAGTGCCCGAAGTATAAAGCCTCTTGGCGTCAATAGTTTTACCAAAATATTGAGTTATGAATACATTGTCCAGTGGCCATGAAAGTATGCCTTTGCCGGATGATGGGAAGCTCTTGGGGTCGATCGCTCTTTTGAGTTGTGATTCAAAGGTGAAAAGTTCTTTTTCAAATCGGTCTTTTTCGGCTTGCCTATCGGCCAACATTTTTTTGTATTCAGCTTCTTTGTTTTTGGTAGTAGTAAGTAGGGTGGTTTTTTCTTTTTTATTTATAGCCAATATTTGGTTTTGGTCGCCGAGTTCGGTTTTTAAAGAAACTAATTTTTGTTTTTCAGTTTCGGTTGCGACTTTTTTGCCAGATAACTCATCTTTATAAATTTCTAATTCTTTTGATTTCTCTCTTACTTTTTGTTGAAACTGACTACTAGACTCGTATTCATTAAAAACGTCAGATAAGCTTTTGTTGTTAAGAAAGCTCTCAATCAGGGATTGATCATCGCTTTGACGCATATCATTCAATATTTTGGCTATAGCCTCGTTGTTGGCCAAAATCTTGGCTTCTATATCACCTATTTCCCCACCCAATTTTTCGATAGTGAGGTTGGTTTTTTGGATGTTGGTGCCCGTTTTTTGGATCTCGACCCCGATTTTTTTTTGGTTTATATCGAGGACTTTGACAGCATTTTGTAGGCTTTTGGCCTCAGTGCCGACTACCTCTATTTGTTTTTCGTAGACTTTTATTTCAGCGTCTAATTTTTTAATTTTGTCACTGTGACTATCGATGTTTTGTTTTAATTGGTCCACTGATTGAGCGGAAACAATACTCGTTGAGGCGAGTATTAAAAAGATTGATATTATTCCAATTTGAAAATTTGATAATTTAATCATTGATTGAAAATTAAAGAGACAGCAATGATATTGCACCTGAAATCCTCTTACTGCATTCCTCTCTACTCAATATACCTATCAAACTAAAAGGGTCTGGTGATTTTTCTCTACCCGATAGGGCATAACGCAGTGGCCAGAGCACTTCCCCTTTCCCCTCTTTTTCAGCTAGCTCTTTTACGCTTAGTTCATGATTTGTAGTTTCTGATTCAAAAATTGCCAAAACTTTCTCTAGACTTTCTTTGGCTTTTTCTTTGGTTTGAGTTTTCCAAGCGATTTTTTCTTTGTCGAGGGTTGGTTTTTCAAACAAATAATCGTATTCATTTGCTTCCAAAATTTCGCTCACTTCGCTCCACCTATGAATTTTTTCTAATATTAATTTCATAAATTTTTCCATGAAAATTTGGTCTTTTATTTTTTCATGACTCCCCCATCTGGTTTTTGAAATTTGGTTTTTGAAATTTGAAATTTTTTCTTCTTCCGGAAGTTTTTTTATGTACTCTTTGTTTAGCCAGTCTAATTTTTCTATATTGAATATACCGCCCTTCTTTTGGACTTTTTTGATATCAAATATTTTGATGAGTTCTGCCATGCTGAAAATCTCTTGCTCTGTGCCGGGGTTCCAGCCAACCATGGCCAAAAAATTTATGACAGCTTCAGGTAGGTAGCCAGCTTTTTTGTAAAAAGAAACCGAGACTTGTTCACCGTGTTTTCTTTTGGATAGTTTAGTCTGATCAGGAGCAAGCATCATAGGTAAGTGGGCATAGACAGGTCTTTGTGCTCCGATAGCTTCTTGAATCAAGATTTGTCTGGGTGTGTTGGAGATGCCGTCGTCGCCTCTTATCACATGAGTGACTCCCATTTCAAAATCATCTATAATTACCGCCAAGTGGTATATCGGTTCGTCTATACTTTTGGCTATGACAAAATCTTTGAGCTCAGTCGTATCAAATTCGATATCACCTCTAATGAGATCGTTAAATTTTATTTTTTTGTTGGGATTTCTGAATCTGATTACTTCAGCTCTCTGGCCTTCTTCAGTCACTTCTTCTTTTGATAAATAAGCTTTGTCTTCGGCTATCAATTTTTCTATATATTTTTTGTAGATGCTAGCTCTTTCCGATTGTCTGACAGTGGTCGAAAAATCAGGCTCGATCTGAAGCCATTTTAAATTTTCTATTATGTCCTGGGCGTATTCTTCTTTGGACCTTTCTTTGTCGGTATCTTCTAGTCTGAAAACGATTTGGCCGTCATTTTGTTTGGCAAAAAGATAATTGAAAAGAAAAGTGCGAGCGTTGCCTATATGGAATAGCCCCGTAGGACTGGGTGGGAATCTGACTATGACTTTTTGATTTGGCATACCCCAATCTTATCAAAAATTAGGAGTTTTTTCTACCCCAATTCTTCGTGAGAAAATACAATAGAGAGAAGTTCCCTAGCGATTTGGTCGGCTGCTTCGGGTTTGAAAAAGTTTTTGGCACTGACTGTCATTTTTTCTATTATTTCTGGGCTTTCAATAATTCTTTTTATTTCTGCTAAAAGGATATGAGGTTTTAAATTTTCTTCTTGGATCACTGAGCATGCGCCCGCTTTGGCGTAAGCAAAAGCGTTTTTGGTCTGGTGATTTTCGTTGGAATTGGTGATGGGTATTATGATAGAAGGTTTGCCCCAAGAAGCTATCTCAAATATGGTAGAACCGGCACGACTTATCACCAAACTAGACACTCCCGCTGCCATACGCATTTCCAAACTATTTAAATAACCAAAAGGTTTGTATCTTTTTTTGTTGGAATTTTCCAAGAGAATAGCCGAGGCTGATTCTTTGATCACCTCGATGTTTGCTCCCCCGGTTTGATGTATAACTTGAAAATTTTTGACCAAATCTGGCAGGATATCTAAAATAATATTGTTTATTATCTCAGCTCCTTGTGAACCGCCCATAATAAATAGAGTTGGCACACTGTTATCAAAATCAAAAAACTCAGCTGCGCCATTATCAAGAGGCGTTAATCTTTCTTGCAAAACTGGTTGCCCGGTGTAAGCGGTTTTTTCTTTGGGGAAATATTCGGCTGCTTCTTTGTATGAAAGGGCTACCCGATTGGCAAATTTACCAGCCCATTTGTTGGCTCTCCCGGGGGCCGAGTCAGATTCATGAACAAAAACAGGGATACGCAAAAGTCTGGCCGCCAAAGTCACAGGGAAACTACCATAACCGCCTTTGCTGAAAACTACATCGGGGTAAATATCAAAAATATCCAAAAGAGCACCCAAGCTCCCCCAAAGGGTTTTGAAAAAATCAGTGAAATTTAGTATCGAAAAATATTTGCGCATTTTGCCGGCAGTGATTTTTTTGAATTCGATATTATGGTCATAGAGTAGGCCGGGGTTGTAAGGAGAGGGGGCAAAGAAAAACATTTCCGGTGGTAAAAACTTTTTTTCTTTGGCAATTTTTTGGATCGATTCAGCGACAGCTATGATCGGATAAAAATGGCCTCCTGTACCTCCGCCTGTAAAAATTATTTTCATTTAGTTTCGCGAGTTATTTTTTTGTTACTTCTGGATATATTCATTATAAGTCCGGCTTCAGATAAAGTGATAAGCAGGGCTGTCCCACCATGGCTTATAAATGGCAAAGGTATGCCTGTCAAAGGTAGGACCCCGATCATCCCGCTTATGTTTATAAGCGCTTGGGATATAATAAGTATAACAATTCCCAAAGCCAAAAGTCTACCGAAGTCATCGGGCGCTTTTGATGATATTTTTAAACCTTCTAAACTAAAAATAATGAAAATGGCGATGATGCAAAAAGCTCCAACGAAACCAAATTCTTCGGCTGCTACCGCAAAAACTGAATCCCCAACTGGCTCTGGTAAGTAATGAAATTTTTGGATACTTTGACCAAATCCCCTACCCCAGATTTGGCCGGAGCCGACGGCGATGAGCGATTGATTCAATTGGTAACCACTCGTCTGACTGTTTATGCTGGGGTGGATCATCACGTCAATCCTCTGTTTGATGTAAGGTCTGGTGAAATAAAGAAGCGCCAACATTGTTATGCCTCCTATTACTATAATCAAAATGTGCCGCCACTTAGCTCCGGCTGTTATGTACATAGCCATAGATGCAAAAATAATAACGGCGTAAGTGTCAGTGTCTGGTTGAGCCAAAAGTAATATTCCCAATATGCCCATGAATATAGCAAATGGCCAAAACCCCCATGAGAGTGTCCCCACTTTTTCTTTTAACCTGGCTAGCCAAGCGGCGAAATAAACAATAAAAGCAATTTTCAAAAGCTCGGCTGGTTGAAAAGTTATAAAACCCAAATCAATCCAACGTTTGGCTCCTCCGTGCTCCATGCCTACACCGGGTATAAAAACTAGGAGAGTTAACAAAAATGAGCCTACAAAAAAAATAAAAGCGTATTTTTTCCAGATGTGGTAGTCAATTTTGGCAAAAAAGAGACAAGTCAAAGAGCCTAAAAATAAACCCCAAAAAAGTTGGGTTGAAGCTATGTTTGAAAATTTGATCTCGTCTCGAGCTAGTACTCCAAGTGAAGCCGAGCTAAAAATAAAAAAACCACCTACCGCAAGGATAATAGTTAAAATCAAAAATGGTCTGCTTATTTTGCCGGTTTTTATAGTCATATGATTTAGCGAAATCATGTCGCGTTAACGTCCATTGAAACGCGACCTTATTTTAACACAAAACACTACCCGATCAGCGCCAAGGTGATGCCGAGAATGGCACAGATGACTGAGATGATCCAATAGCGCATGGTCACTTTGTAAGCCGGCCAACCGATAGCTTCAAAATGATGATGCAGTGGAGCTACCAAAAATAATTTTTTACCTCGATATTTTTTAGAAAGTACCTGGGTAATGTTAGAAAAAACAGTGGCAACTAGAGGCAGAGCGATAATAGGTAAAACCAAAAATCCGTATCCCTCTCCCAATTTATCGGTCATAAAGGCTACGACGGTCAAAGTGATAGTGAGGCCCATGGTACCGGTTTCAGACATATAAAATCTAGCTGGCGGTATATTGAACCAAAGGAAGGCTAAAATACCACCTACTACCACGGTGCAAAAAGCAGCCAAGTCGATTTGTTGTTGGTAAAAAGCGATACCACCATAAGCGGCAAACATAGTGGCAAAAACTCCACCAGCCAAACCATCCAAACCGTCTATCACTCCCCCGGCATAAATGAAAAGTGCGGTAACCAAAAATAGTATTATAAAAAGTGGCCCTAGGAAAAACTCACCACTACCAAATAAAAATGGTAAGCCGATCCCAGCTACGCCCAGTTTAATATAAAACCAAAAAGCACAAGCCAAAGCGATAACCGATACGATAAGAAGGCGTTTTTTCAAAGAAAGACCGCCTTTACCCTTTTCTTTTCTTGAACCTTTTATTTCTAAATAATCGTCAATTAATCCGACTAAAGAACCTAATAGTAAAGTAGCCAGAGGTATCCAAGTTTGATTACGAGAAACGAAATCTAATTTGAGGGTAGTTTCGCTTGGGAAAAAATAAGCCAAAAGCCAGATGAATATCATCACTCCCACTGAGCTAAACCAGATGATGATACCGCCCATTCGGGGCGTGTTTATTTCTTTTTCTTTGTGGAGTTCATTGAAAATCTTGGCTTCAGTGCCGTCTAAGGCGGTCTTGCCAGCTTTGTGTTTCCACATCTGATGGGCGTATAAATAATTGGTTAAGATGGGCGTTATCAAAACTCCAAGTGCAAACGCTGCGATTGCTGGCAAAAATATTTTTACAATGTCTATTATCATATAATCAAAAATTATTGATTAATGTATTCTACACTAGCTTGCATCAATTTTAAAACATCCGTAAACCTACCTTCTTCGCTAGAGCCTAAAACTGAAATAATAATAGGCCGATTGAGGCCAGCATCAAAAGCCACTACCAAATTACCCCCAGCCAAATCAGTGTAGCCGGTTTTGGAAGCGATGATGTTTGGTATTTGGTCTATGATGGTGTTGGTATTTTCTGATGGATAAGTTTTTTGGCTACTTTCAAATTGTAAATTTTTGTAACGAGTGGCTTCTAAAATCTCAGGATAGTTTTTGAGAGTGTATTGAAAAAGTGTGGTCATGTCTCGAGCTGAGCCGTAAGCTCCGCCTCTATCTACTTGAGTATCTAAACCATGTTCATTAAAAAATTTACTATTGGAAAGGCCGATTTTGCTAGCGATGTCGTTCATTTCTTTTATAAATGATGAGTCCCCTTTTACCCCAGCTACTGCCGCTAAAGCAAACGCTCCATCATTGGAAGAAGTAAGTAATGTAAAATCTCTGAGGTCTTGGGCTTCCCAAGTGTCCCCCACTACCAATTTTGAATCACCTTCTGGGAGCAAATCTCCACTCGTTATTTTTATTTTTTGGTTGTTTTCTAATTTACCATTTAAAGTAACGGCCGTCATAACCTTGGTAAGTGAGGCCAAAGGCAAAGGAGTATCTGGATTTTTGGAAAATAATTCTCGGTTGTTTATCACATCCCAGACCATTACTGCTTTGGCTTCCAAACTTATGTCTTGGAAAAAGTCTGGATTTTGGACTGTCTCCGCCTTCACTTCTTTATTCAAAGCATTCTCGCCTATGATCATCAAACTAAAAATCAAAATGGAGAAAATAAATAAATAAGAAAGTACATGGACGAAGTATTTTGTCCTGTTTTCTTTGTTAAATATTTTTTTGAAATTATTCGGTGGCATTTTGGGTATCTTCGGTTGCTTTTATTTTACTTTTAAACATTTCAAATTCTGGCAATTCTTCTACTTTTTTTATTCCTAAATGAGCCAAAAGGTTTAAACTGCTCCTATATCTAAAAACCCGCAGATCTTTGGTATCTGCCTCTTTTTCTACTAAACCGCGCACACAGAGGTTTCTCAATATAAAGGTAGAATTGACCCCCCTTATAAAATCAACCTCTCTACGGCTGACTGGCCCATTATATAGCACAATGGCCAAGGTTTCGAGGCCGGCTTTGCCTATCTCTCGGCTCATTTCGTCTTTGGCTATTTTTTCTATTAAGTCTTTAGTTTCTGATGATGTCGCCAAGCTCACTTCTTTTTCGGTCTGGACCAAACATAAACCTCGGCCAGCCAAAGACTCCGAGAGTTTTTGCAAAGACTCTTTTATTTCTCCTTCTTTTGTTTCCAAAAGTTCTGCCAATTTTTTGATTTCGATTGGCTCGTTTTTATAAAAAAGTATGGCTTCTATTTGATTTTCAATTGTGATCATGTTTTTTTCTTTCTCCCCTCTCCTGCATCTAGGCGATTCACCAGAATCGAACAGGCGATGAAGAGGGGTTGGGGGTGAGGTTAATAATAAGTGGGTACTCCTGTGCTTTCACTTTCGATTTCAATATCGGCAAAATGTTTGTTTTGATTGACTCGAACCGATCCTTGTTTAACCAATTCTAGCATAGCCAAGAAGCTTACTATAACATTCACCTTTTCTGCTTTGCCCATACCAGAGAAATCGGAGAAGCTGGTTTTTAGGCTGGTCTTGATACGCTCGGTTAGTTTATCAACCATCTCTTCCAAACTGATTATTTTGCCCACTACCACTTTGGGTAACTGCTCTACTTTTTGGGGCATATTTTGCAATACCTCGTGCAAGGCATTTTGCAAAGAAATCAAAGTGATATCAGGAGTCGGTGAAAAAATCACTTTTTGGATTTTACTGTCTCTTGCGAAATACAAAAAGTTGCCAAACATATCCCCCAAACCTATCGACAATTCTTTGTATTTTTTATAACTCGTCAGTCGGTTTTCTAGATCTTCGATACTACCCTGCTCTTCTTCGGTGAGAGGTAAGTTTGGCAAAAGCGATTTGGATTTGATGAGTAGAAGCGTTGAAGCGACCAAAATAAAATCAGCCGAGTCAGACATCGGGAATTCTTCAAAAGATTTGATATGTTCAATAAACTCGTCGGCGACTTGAGAGAGCGAGATGTCGCTTATGTGAAGTTTCCTTTTTTCTATGAGCTCTAGTATGAGCTCTAATGGGCCTTCTACCTCCCCTACTTTGACTTTAAAATCTTCTGGCATAAGCATATTTTAACACAACCTCACCCCGTTTGCCTTTGGCAAACTGCCCCTCTTCATCGCCTGTTCGATTCTGGTGAATCGCCTAGATGCAGGAGAGGGGAAAAATAATGTTTGCATTTTAAAACAGAGTATGCTATAATATAAGACAGGAGAGTATAAACATGGCTAATGTTTGTCCTAACTTGGGCTGTTCAAGTACAAGTGGTGAACCGGGGTTTTGCTACCGATGCGGTAGCCTAATGATCCCGATGCCGTCGTGCAAATGGTGCAGAAAAGAACTCTGGCCTCATGAACTTTTCTGTCATCGTTGTGGTCGAGGTCGTCATGAGGCGATCAATGGCAAACCGGAGAAGGAGAAGGAGAAGGAGAAAAAGAAGAATTGGATTCAAAGAATCATTTCCAAAATCATTCACTGATCTCGTCGTCATCCGTCCCCTCTGGCTCTCGTAAGAGAGCCGGTGGGGCGATTTTTTTATTTTAATTTCATTACGCAACAAAAATTATCATATGTAAGTTGTACAATAGTTTTAGAGTAATATACTTAAAGGTGAGGAATTGTCAGACAGGTCGATCGGAGCCACTATCCGATGTCGTTAGGCTTCGTCCCCTTTCGAACTTTTCTCTAAATTTCTCACGCATGTCCCCCTTGTTTAGGCAAGTGGGGGCATTTTTTATATAATTATTTATAGCGATATATCGCATGAAATAGAATTTTTAAATTCAGGGCGTTATTCTTTTTATTTGCTTTTCTCTCTGATTTTTATGTGGAGTTCGCGGAGTTGAGCTTCGGAAATTTCAGAAGGGGCGTTCATCATAAGGTCCTTACCTTCGCCAGTTTTAGGGAAAGCAATAACTTCTCGGATGTTAGGTTCATTTTGTAAGAGCATCACAGTACGATCAATACCTGGAGCGAAACCACCATGTGGCGGTGCGCCGTAAGTGAAAGCCTCCAACATATGACCAAATTTCTTTTGAGTATCTTCGTCAGAAATATTGAGCAGTTTGAAAACTTGTTTTTGTTCGGCTTGATCATGGATCCTGATAGAGCCCGAAGAAAGTTCATAACCATTTAGAACTAAATCGTAAGAATTAGCTCTAATAGAAAACAAATCTTCGCCTTTCATAAATTTTTGTTTGTCTTCAGGTTTAATAGAACAAAATGGATGGTGGGCAGCGGCGATAGAACCATCATCTTTTTTCTCAAACATAGGGAAATCGGTAATCCAAGCGAAAGCTAGTTCATCTGGATCGTTTTTGTCTTTTCTTAAATCTGGTTTGTCAGTGCCGTATTTTTCCATCACTTGAGCAAAAGTAAAACGAGGGAAAGGTGTTGCGGTAAACTTTTTTTGGGGGTAAAGAGTTTTTACAAGTTCAATAAACATAGCCTCAGTGTATGAAAGGACGTCTTCTTGTTCAACAAATGACATTTCAAAGTCTAGTTGAGTAAATTCGGGCTGTCTGTCCCCTCTTGAGTCTTCGTCACGCATACATCTAGCAATCTGAAAATATCTTTCAAATCCGGCTACCATAGAGAGTTGTTTGAATTGTTGAGGTGATTGCGGTAGGACATAAAATTTGCCGTGGTAAAGTCTTGATGGTACTACATATTCACGAGAACCTTCCGGAGTTCCTTTCATCATGATTGGAGTTTCAATTTCGACGAAATCATTTTTGTGCATATAATCACGAAAGAAAGAAATTATTTTATCTCTCATTCTAATATTATTTTGCATCCTTTGGCTTCGTAGATCTAAGTATCTGTATTTTAATCTAGAGTCTTCGTTTATTTCTTTGGTATCTTCAGAAATATCAAAAGGTAGAGTTTCGGCTTTGTTCAAAACTTCTATATTTTTGACTTCTAGTTCAATATCGCCGTTCAAAACTCCAGCTTTGATGTTTTTTTCTGGTCTTTTGTTTACGACGCCAGTGACCGCCAAAACCCATTCGGTACGCATTTCTTTAGCAGTTTCAATCGCGAGACTTGCAGGTAGGACTACACATTGGACCAAGCCAGTCATATCACGCATATCCATAAAAACCATCTTGCCTTGGTCTCGTCTCACATTGACCCAGCCTTTTATAACCACCTCTTCGCCAACCTTTTCTTTCAAATCTTTTAAGTATGTTCTTTTCATATAATTTATCGAATCTTATAAAACTCCTATGGCTTTTTTAACTTGTAACATTTTTTGACTAGCGACTGCCCTGGCTTGTTCTTTGCCTTCGGCTAAAATCTTGTTTACAAAATCTAAATCTTGGGCGATCTCGGCTCTCCTCTCTCTTAAAGGTCCAATGAAATTTTTCAAATCTTCAATCAAAATATCTTTCAAGACTTTGTATTTGCCTTTATTTTCGGCGTAAATTTTTTGTAATTCTTCTTCCGGTCTAAAAAGTTTGTGAATGGCAAAAACATTTTTGGGTACTTCCCCATCAGAGTCGGTGACGATGCTCATCACCGCTTTTTCAATCTCGGAGTCAGTGGCAAAAAGCGGGATGGTGTTGTTGTAACTCTTGCTCATTTTTTGGCCATCAACACCGGGTACAGTTTCTACGTCTTTGATGATGTAAGCCTCGGGTAATTTAAAAGTATCACTAAAAATCCTATTGAATTTTAGAGCGGTATCACGAGTGAATTCAATATGTTGTTTTTGGTCTTGGCCTACTGGCACAATGTCGGTATCGTAAAGCAAAATATCAGCAGCCATGAGCATAGGGTAAGTGAATGTGCCGGCGCTGACGTCTTCTTCACTGCCTTTGGCTACTGCGTCTTTATAAGCGTGAGCTCTTTTCAAATATGGCACAGTGGTGATGGTGTCAAAAATCCAAGCCAACTCGGTGTGTTCAGTAACTTCTGATTGTTTGAAAATCACCGATTTTTGTGGATCCAAACCAATAGCCAAAAAATCGATAGCTACGTCCAAACTGAGTTGACGCATTTCTGTAGCATTTTGGACTAGATTCAAGGCGTGGTAATCAACGATTGAAAAATAATTAGTACCGCCTGTGTTTTCATTTTGCAAATTAACAAACTGGCGCATAGCCCCAAAATAGTTGCCTATATGTGGTCTGCCTGTTGGCTTTACTCCTGAAAATATGGTCTTCATATCTTAATAGTAGCAAATATGCCTATAAATTAAAACTGGGTAAAAATTTCATAGTTTATGAATTAAAATCTTTGTGTTGACAATTTTTGCATATGTGCTATATTCTTTAAAGAAAAGAAAGGTGTGCATGAAATTATTGATTTTGTTTTCTCTCTATCTTTCTTCGGTCTTTGCCCAAGAAGGGGTGAAGCTGAAGGACGTCACCATGTCTTACGGGGATTCGGCGTTTACGTCAGGGCTCAATATCGCCACGACGTTCTCACTGAAACCAAATCGGGATCTGGAGCTGGTCGGCAACAGTGAGCGGTTTTACACTACTGTGAACTTCAAGACGGCTAGCAATAAGCTTTCGCTCGATGCGACCGCTGGAGCTTTCAAAAAGTTGCCGTGGGTAGGGCCACGAGTGGTCTACACTCCGGTCAAGCAAGTGATGGCGATGTACTGGAGTGGGGTTTCGGCCGGACGGGTTGAGGCGATCAGGGCTGAGCCCAAATCGTTCTTTCAACAGCTCAGCTTTTATGTGTATCCGATTGAGGGGGTCTCTCTGGGGTACACAGCAATCAAAATGGATGTGTACAAAGCCACCATGTTGCCTGAGGTGGCTTACAAGTTCAAGCTGATGAAAGATCTCAAGATGGGCGTAAGCGCGACCTACGACACGGTCGCCAAGAAGCCGCTTTTTTGCGTCTTCTTGTCATACAGTCCTCCTCAAAAATAGTTTGGACAGGTTTCGGCCCCGCACTTCAGATGAAGTGTGGGGCCTCGTTTTTATATTTTTGAATGCTTTTTATTGCTCGTTTTCTGCGTCTTTCTTTTCATTCAAATGAGCGGATAGTTTCCTTAAAAGGTTAGGTATATCTCCGACTGGAGTTTCTGGAGATATGTCTCCATTTGTTAAAAAATATTCTATTAAATCAGCCGCGTTTTCTGCACTCAAAACATCATCTTTCAAATCGTCTTCTATCTTAGCTATTTCTTGTGCTATTTCTTCATCTTTTGGAGTTGCTCTTTCAATTTCTTCACCAATTGCATTTATTTTTCTGTTTATATTTTCATCTTCTAGATTCATGTTTTTTAAATTAATATTTGTAATTTATCCAAATGGCAAAAATGGACATGGGCAAAAGTTTTAAATTTTGCTGATTGATAGCTAATTCACCGACCTCGATATTACCCCGCCCGCCATTGCTACGCTCAGGCGTTAGCGGGCAGGCTCCTAAGTCCTTAGTTATTTCAGAAAGTAAATTGGCTACAGAAATTGATGAAAGCTCAGTTGAATACATATTGAAAATTATAAAGAGTGGGTTTTCACTCAAAATGGCTCGGCAAGCTTGCAGGAGTTCTGGTAGTTGTTCTTCTATTTTCCAGACCTCGTCTTTGGGTCCTTTGCCGTAACTTGGCGGATCCATGATGATCGCATCGTATTTTTTGCCGTTTTTTGCTTCTTTTTTTATAAATTTGATAACGTCATCTACGATCCATCTGATCGGCGCGTCTTGGAGGCCTGAGAGTTTTTGGTTTTCTCTTGCCCAATCCACTGATGGTTTGGAAGCATCTACATGAGTGACTTTGGCTCCCCACTTCGCTGAAGCTTCGCGGGACAGGCCCGCTTTGGCGGCAACTAAACTTGCAATTCCGGTGTAGCCAAATAGATTTAAAATATTTAATTCTTTTTTTTCTTTCCCCTCCTTTTCATTCATACTTCTTAATTCATAATTCATAATTCTCTCCTCTATCCATTTCCATTGTGGGAATTGCTCTGGGAAAATGCCGATATGTTTGGAAGTATTTTTGAATTTAATTTTGGCTTTGATTCCCCCAATTCCAATATCTACTACTGTTTCCAGTTCTTTTTTGCATAATTCATGATTCCATATTCTTGCGTCATTTTTCTGCCACCAAGCTCTAGGCTCATTCCTCACGATTTTGACGCCGTTAATTTCTTCTAGTTTTTGCTTGTTGCCCGAGTCCAATAGTTTGTAACCTCCCATCTCCCCTGTCCATATTTTTATATCTTTCATGATTTTACAATACCACAAAATTTCAAACTATGGTATTGTTATATTATGAAAACTGAATTCGAGACTAGATTTTTGGAAATAGATAAGGAGAAGCTTATTGCTAAATTAAAAAACTCGGAGCATTTGATGGTGGGGAGACCAGATTGGATGAAGAAATATTTTATGACCAGAAATTGGACTGGCTGAATCAAAATAAATTTGTAAGACTCAGAAAAAAAGAAGATAAGGTAATACTCACCTATAAACATAATTCTAAACAGAAAGTAGACAGTGCTCAAGAGATTGAATTTGAAATATTAAATATAAATGCAGCTAGACTTTTTTTGGAAGCTTTAGATTTGATTAGGTACAGACAAATTCAAAAGTACAGACATACTTTCAAATTGGATGGGGTGACTTTTGATATAGATACTTGGCCCAAAATCCCTGTGTATGTTGAATTAGAAGGAGATTCGGTCGAAGAAATAAAAGTGGTTGCTGAAAAGGTTGGCTTTGATTGGGAAAAGAGATTTGATAAAGATGCCAGGTATGTTTTTAAGCATTATGGTTACGATTTTGATAAATTAAAAAATGTGACTTTTGATAAATTTGAATAGAATGGAAAATATAAGAAATAATCAAGAAGAAAGGAAGCAAATAGAGACTATAAATGAGCCTGAAAATCTAGCTGTGGTGGTTATAAAACCTGATGCGGTAGATAGAGCAGATGAAGTCGTCAGAAGATTGGAACATGAAGGATTTTCAATTCAAAAAAGGGTAAGAAAAATATTGCCAGAAAAATTTGTTGATTCAAGATCAGAAAACTTTCCTCTCGACATCCAAAAAGAAACTGGCAAGTATTTGACCACTGCATCTTCAGAAATAATCTTACTCAAAGGCGGTGATGATATTGTGGAAAAACTCAAGTTTGTCACTGGAGAAAATACGAATCCTGGCAAATCTGATAAAGGCAGTATCAGGGCTATTTTTGGGGAACACTTCCCCAGGAAAACTGATGATGGGAATGATTTTTTTAGAAATGCCATACATCGCCCAGCAAACGAAGAAGAAAGAAAATCAGATCTCGAGCAATTTAGAGATATTTTATAAACAAAAATCTCGTCGTCTACATTAGACCCTGGGCATCTAGTATAAATTATTTACAAAAATAAGCGGACGAGGCGGAGGTCTTCGTAGGAGTATTTGGCACCGAGGATTTCTTTGACTGGAGCCAGTCTGTAGCCCTCGCCTTCACCTATGCCGATTTTGCGGAAAGCGTTATAAATCTCTTTAAACTTATTTTTGGTCAAGTTGTCTCTGAGATTGTAGATATTATAATTTGGGTCTTTCTCTTTTATTTTTTCTATATGATCTAAAATACTGCCGAGCTTGAGTCCCCTCTCTTTGGCTATCTCTTTGAGACTTTTGCCATCATCTAGCATTTTTTTGGTTTCGCTCACTGTGTCTAACTTCTTTTCTTTTTTATTTTTACTTTCACCGCTTACTTTTTTAGCAAAAGTCTCATGCATTTCGGATAGTTTTTTGTCGCCCATAGTTTTGATATGAAAAGCGGATGTTTCTGAAAGTTCTCTAAATTTTTTATCAAATTCCAAAACCTCTTCGTTCACTTTCAAAGCCATCTCGTTCAAACCTTTGAGGAAAAGCCCTGCTAGTGAGCGTACCCGAGAAAGGGCGACATAACCCATACCTCTCTCAAAAGAGGCTGATAAGTCGATCTCAGCTGAGTCCAATGACATTCCTTGGCTTTTGTGGACAGTGATTGCCCAAGCCAAACGTAGGGGGTATTGAGTTATTTCTGCTTTACTCTTACCTTCTTCCTCTATGCGCCAACTTTCTTGTTCTACTTCGATTACTTTGCCAGAGACAGTTTTCACGTGTATTTCATCATGAGTACATTTCACTACTACCCCCAAAGTGCCGTTGACGAAACCTTCTTCAAAATTATTTTTTACAAACATTATTTTAGCGCCAACTTTTAGACGCAAAATTTTGGGAGCCAAACAACTTTTTTGTAAATTCTCTATCATGTATGGTCGGCCTTTTTCTTGCATTTCGTATTCAAAAACTTTACCTGAAATTTTTTCAAGTTCGGTTTCGTTTTCACTGTTCACATCTCGGTTGTGTGAATAGAGTTTGGTCGGTTCAAATTCTGGTTTTTTGTTAAATCGAGTGTTTAAGATTTCTAAAATTTCATTTGAAACTTTGGCATCTCTAACTGCGTTTAATATTTTCAAATATTCCAAATCATTTTGCCTGTGTTGTTCAGAAAGGTAGCAGATTTTGAGGTCAAGCTTTTTCCAAGTCTCTGAATGATAAGCAAAGAAAACTTCTGGTTCAAAAGACTTCCTAACTGGTGGTAACTGAAAAAAATCTCCACAAAAAACCACTTGCATGCCACCAAAAGGTTCGTCTGAATTTTTTATTTTTTTTATTATTTTTTCTATCAGATCTAGTCGGAAATGATGCAACATTGATATCTCGTCTATCACCAAAACTTTTGCTTCAGAGATGTTTTTCTTTATGTGTTTTTTTTCAGCTATTTCTTCTATATCGCTTTTACTCAAATTGTCTCTGATACCAACTCCACTCCAAGAGTGGATAGTGGTCCCGCCCATATGAGTCGCGGCTATGCCGGTTGAAGCTGTAATGCCGATCTGGGCATTGAGGTCTCGCAGATAGTTTATGTATTCTCTTAAAATATGAGTTTTGCCACTACCAGCAGCACCAGTCAAAAATACATTTCGGCCAGTCTTCAATATATTCAAAGCTTCTTTTTGGGTCATCCCGTAGTAGATTTTGGCAATGTTATTTAATAACCAATTCCGTAGGAATTATTGCCAAAATTCACTACGGGATCATAGGGACATTCTAGCAGATTTTTACACATTTCCTTTTTTTAAATATGGGAGTATGCTGTTGATAGAAAAAGAAAGAGAGGTGGTTTTTGAGAAGAAAAAAGAGCCCACCTGGTTTCAATATACACCACCGCAAACCTCGGAGGTTTGGTGGTCAGACTACTGAAGAAAATATCTCGGTAGTGCGTCGGGTCGAGCATAAGGCCTGGAACATTCTCTTTGACAATCTCCCAGCTCATGATGTGGTCAGATTATTCAGGGAATATTGGGAAATATTTGGAAACGAATCTCGAGTAACCCATGAGATTCGGCAGATCGGTCTTTCGGTACTTGGGGAAATGGAAAATTTCCAAAAATACAAAGACTTGCTCTCTGAAGCGGAACTGAATCGCATCAAGAGAACTTTGAGTACGGAAAGGTCTAAACTGAGAAAGAGCCGAGCCTGGGGGGTGCTCTTTAGTGGCCTTTCTTTGGAGCAGATATTAGTCAAAATCAACGGGGTCTGGATTGATCCAGATTACAAGTTGGTTGCTGAAGTCACCCAAGCCACTAACGTAAAGTTAGAGGCGAGATTTTAAAGAAGTATCTACAAAAAAGGAGCGCTGGGGTGAGGCGCTTCTTTTCATTTTACCTAAATGCTTTTTAGTTTAGTTAGTTTTGGGTAGTTCAATGATAAATGTAGTGCCTTTGCCCACACCTTCGGAAGAAACTTTTATATCACCACCATGAGCCTCTACCATTTTTTTGGCAATATAAAGACCTAGGCCGGTACCAGTAACATTGGTCTTGCCTGCATCTTTGGTCCTAGAAAATTTTTCAAAAAGTTTATTCATTTCGCTTGGGTCGATGCCAACTCCAGTGTCTTTGACGGCAATCTTTACTTTGCCCGCCGTAGCTTCATGTGAGGACTGAGCTTTGTCTATTTCGTTTGATACGGAGATTTTCAAACTACCTTTGAGAGTATATTTGAGAGAATTATCAATGATGTTACCGATCACTTGTTTTATTTTGTTTCGGTCGGCGTTAATTTTTGTGTCTAAGCCCTGAGGTATGTCAACTTCCAAATTCAATCCCGAGTTTTCAATATTTGGTTTTAATTCGTTGATGACTTCTAAGGTTAATTCAGCTAAATCAAAATTACTTTTTTCGTATACCATCCGACCTTGTTCAATACGGGAAATATTTAAAAAGTCAGCCACTATGTTTATCAAATTTTGGCAAGATTTCATAATGGTCTGGACTGAGTCGGTTGCTTTTTGAGGCAAGACTCCAAAATCCCCTTCTAAAAGCATTGAGGAATAGCCCTTGATAGCCGTAAGTGGCGCTCGTATCTGATGACTGGCTAACGACAAAAATTCTGACTTCATTTGGTCCAGTTCTTTTAACTTCTCATTGGACTCGGCCAAATCTTGCGCCAACCTTTCAATCTCCTCTCTTTGGGCAACTTCTTTTTTTACTGAGCGGATGAGAAATACTCCAAATACTATTGATGATACTAGCGTGATGCCAGTGAGTATTTGGTTTGTATTTGTTTTGATGAAGAAAAATTGAGAACCGATTAAGATCATTAATCCCATCATAAGGATTTGAGCACCAAAAATTTTGATCTTAAAGGTTTTGTATTTCACTATTACATAAGTCAGAAATACTAAAAAGATTGGAATACCAAAAATACCATATTGCCCCACTGTCCAACTATAATCTCCAAATATCGAATTAGCATCAAACAAACTGCCGATTACATTCCCAAAAGAGAAAGCAATAAGGAACCCTAAACTTCCAAAAGTAATTAACGCTATTTTTGGGCGTTTTTCTTTTAATTTATTTTTTATGTAACTTTTGATGGCAAAGAAAAGCATCCAGAGTATGAATATACATTCAATAAAATAGCCATAGTATACGAGAGGCCCTTCTACTGCATCCCTATCGCAGTTTGATATATCGTAGCCCAATAATGTAAATTTGGTGGAAGCCAAGATTACAGTGGGCGTCAATAGTGTAATGATGATTGCCTTTTTTATAAAAGATATATCTTTTTCGTCAATAAATAAATAAAGAAAATAAAGTAAGCCCGCATAGACCATCGGTTCAACCATATTTATAATTGTCCAAACATACATAGTGACTGAGGGTTTGTCGGTAGCCCAAAGTATTAAATCCCCCAAAAGCCATATACCTAAAGTAAATACGGTGGCTAAAAGTATTTTTGTGGCTGGAGTTTTATTGCTTTTGACATACAAAAATATCACTAAAATAAGGGAAGATATCAAAGGGAAAAGGTGTGAATAGTAAATAATCGGGTCAAAAACATTAGTAGAAAAAATCAAAAATTTACTTGATCCCCATTCGCAGGCCGAAATTAAATTTTGTATCTCGTTCATTATATTTTGGTAAAAATATTTTTTATAGGGTCAAAACTACCGGGAATGTTTTCTGGGTCAGTGAAAAAGTTTATATCCTCTAAATATATATATTTATAAAAAGAAAAAGATATAGAAAATAATATCAATAAAATAAAACACACAAACAAAACTTTAGACTTTTTGTCCATATTGGTATTATAACATATTTTATTTTGTAGTTTGTTAAATAAGAAATCCCCCCGCGCGAATCGCAGGGGGACTCTGGTTGCTTAGTTGTCCTTGTCGTCGCTGTCAGCATCGCTATCAGCGTCGTAATTACCGGACACAACAGAATCGTCGTCGCCACAACGGTAGATGATACAACGATCGTCTGGCACAGTGGAATCACCGTACATATTTTTCTCCTTTCCTCAAGAAGAGCCTAGCTAGCTGCTCTCCCATCCAAAGTACTGGGTTTGCCTGTCTGTGTTTAGTATGGTCTTAAAATACTTTTTGTCAATAGTGTGGTATTCTTAGGGGTATGTTATTCCCTGAAATAAAAATTGAAAAAAATACAATTAATGGTGCTATTGTGTATAAACTTTATAAAAAAGATGCTCCTTTGGCCATAAGGTTTACTTTTTTTGCTGGTTCTCGTTTTGATGAAAAACCCGGAGTGGCTCATTGTCTAGAACATTTATTTGTAGCTTCTACTTCTTTTTTTAAATCAAAAGATCAGATAGCTAAATATTTGGAACAATTTGGTGGAAATTTTTCAGCGACAACAGGTAATGATGTTTTAAGAGTAAATATTGAAATTTCTGATAAAGAAGATATTGAAAAAGCTCTTTTGTTAATGAAAAGTTTTTTAGATAGAAGAATATTTGATAATAATGTTTTTGAAAATGAAAGGAAATCTATTTTGTCAGAATTTCTAGAAAAGAAAAGTAATCCGTCTAAATTTGTTTGGGAATTACGAAGGAAAAATTCTTTTGCAGGAACACCTCTAGAGAACTCTATAATTGGTACAGAACAGGAGGTATTAAATATAACTGTTGACGATGTGATTAAACATCATGATAAAAATATAACATCAGGAAAACTAAACATAGTAATTGCTGGAGATTTTGAAGAAAATATTGTTGATAACATAAAACAAAATTTACCTGAAATAAAAATTGAAAAATACTTAGGTCTGGATAATATTTTTTTTCCAAAAATGTTGCCAAATAAAAATCGCAATAAAATAATTGAAAAAAATATAGCCGACGGAAAACAGGCGTACACCGTTTGTAGTTTGGCTATATTTGACAAATTATCTGTAAAAGAAAAAATAGCTTTAAAGATATTCAATAATATATTTGGAGTGGGTCGCGGTTCTGTTTTGTTATCAAACCTTAGATACAAAGAGTCTTTTGTATATTCAGCTTTTTCATCGTTAAATGGGGGCTATGATTGGAGTATTTTTGATATTTATTTTTCTTCAAATTATCAAGACATTAATAAGTGTATTGAGATAATAAAGCAACAAGTAATAGAAATAAAAAATGGTAAAATCAGTAAAGAAGAATTTGAAAATGAAAAAAATAGAATTATTAAAAATTTAAAAAGAGAATTGCAGACAACAAATGATCTGGTCAATTTTTGTGAACAGCTTTTTATATTTGAAGAAAATCTTAGTCTTAAAATGTATAAAGACGCATTCGATGATTTAAAATTGGAGGATTTCTTGATTGTTATTAATAAATTTGTTAAAGAAGATCAATTTAACGTTGCAATTTGTAGATAATTAAGGAAGCCCCTCAAACTGCAAGGGGCTTCTGTTGGGTTATTTCGGCAATTAGTCGTCCCCGTCCTCGTCGTCGTCGCATGGTTCGTCTGGGTAATCATCGCTTCCCGCACGAAAAACAATACAACGATAATCGGGAATAGGTTCCTGGATTTTTTCCAGTGTTTGCATGGTATTATCCCTTTCCTCAAGGAAAGCTCAGCTGGTGCTCTCCTATCTAAAGTACAGGGGGTTGCCTGTCTGTGTTTAGTATGGTATTAAAATATTTTTTGTCAACTATGTATACTCTGGTTTTATTTTGTGGTTTTTGAGGTATAAGGTCCTAAAGTAAGTTGGTATGTATGGAAAATAACGAGAAAATTGTTTAGTTGGCAAAAATTGAATAGATTTGATTATTTTTCGGCAATTTTTTTCTCCACAAGCGCATTTCATGGACCATAATTGATCAGCTTCTATTATAGAATAATCAGTGGTTGTCTCGTCACCTTTTTTGATATCTTTTAGAGCAACAACTTCGACTTTTCCTTTTATACCGCAATTTGGATTGCAAGAATGATTTAAATATTTATAGGGTGGGATAGGGTCAACCCAATTATTCATCTTGAAACCAACCCAGTCAGGATGTGATAGTGCGTCTTTTTTGCCGTTGTTTACCTTAAACATTCTAGGGCCTTTTATTATAAAAACAATCTCTCCTTTCGCTATATCTCTAGTTGCAAATATTCCTTTGCCATGAATTCCGCTTTTACTAACCGTTACTTTAGTCGACATAAATTTATTTTTTTATATTAATTTTTCTAAATAAAAGTCCTGTTATTACCCCGTCTATTAGGAATGTGTAGACTGGGTATATTATAACACCAAATATAATCTTGTCAATCGCAAACAAATTAAACAAATTACCGGTCTGGGTGAGTGACCAAGCGAAACGGTCCTCTTCTTCTGGGGTGGTCCATGATTTTTTTATTGTAGGTATGGCCGCAAAAAAATCTATAGCCAAATTAGCGACCAGAGCTACCACTGGTGAGCCAAAAACCCACCAAAGAACCAGGCTGAATAAAGCTCCTACGAAGGCAATGATGTCTATTTTTTCAGTTCCACCCACGCCGTATTTTATGGCAAGCAAGGCGATGATCGTAGGTGCGATCGCTTCACTAACCGCTACCCAAATAGTATCTTCGGCACCGGAAGCTCGGTAGCTTATAGCCAAGATGATGCCGATTATGGCCCAAATGAACCAAGTGGCTCGGCTGGGTTTGGTTTTGCCTTTGAGTATTGCGACTATATAAAATAAATAAGCAGAGAAAGAAAGTATCCCGGCCATTATTCCAAAAATTCCAGTAAAGCCAAACATGGTGTGATTATACTACAAATTTTGAAATACAAATATTAAATGCCCTCTTCGCGGAGTTTGGTGATAGCTTCACGAGCAGATTTGGAAAGTTTTTTGGGTAAAGCCACTTTGATATGGATCAAGATGTCACCTCGGCTTCGGTTTTGATCAGGCACCCCTTTACCCTTAATCTGTAAAATATCGCCAGTATTTATACCTTCTGGAATATTGAGAGTAGAAAGTCCGTCCAAAGTTTGGATGTCTATTTTGGCCCCCAGTAAAGCGTCTGACAATTTAACGTCTAATTTCATTATCAAATTGTTACCTTCTTTGCTGAAAGTTTTGTGTTTTTTGACATGGGTTTTGATATAAAGATCGCCCGATGCCCCGCCCTTTACGGCTTCACCTCCACCAGAGAGACGGATCATTTCACCGTTTTCTATGCCGGCGGGGATTTTTATTTTTATTTCCTCTTCTTTTTTGAGGACTCCTAAGCCATCACAAAAATTGCATTTTTCTTTGGGTATTTTGCCAGTGCCTGCACAAGTTTCGCAAGTTTTGGAAACTTCAATGGAACCAAAAATAGTCCTTTTCATTTCTCTGATCTTGCCTTTGCCGTTGCAGGTTTGGCAGTTTATGTTTTCAGTCCCTTTTTTGCCACCAGTGCCATTACAAACTTGGCAAACTGATATTTTGTTTAAAAGAATATTTCGATCTACTCCGAAAACTGCCTCTTCAAAATTAAGCTCTATGTCGATGGATATGTCGCGACCCCTTTTGGCTTTACTTCCACGGTTACCGCCAAAGAATTCACCAAAAATATCTCCCAAATCAAAACCTTCGGCTCCAAAATCAAAACCGTTTTGACCGGCAAAATCTTGCCAATTACCTTGAAAACCATTGAATCCTTGACCAGGGTTTGCTCCAGCAAAATTTTGACCATACATATCGTACTGAGCTCTTTTTTGATCGTCAGAAAGTACGCTATAAGCCTCGCTAGCTTCTTTGAATTTTTCAGCGTTTCCGCCTTTTTTGTCTGGGTGGTATTTGTGAGCTAACGCTCTAAAAGCCTTCTTTATATCGTCTTTTGAGGCTTTTTTGTCTATACCAAGTATGTCGTAGTAGTTTTTCATGGCGTGATACCAATATACGAATTCATTCAAATGATGCGAATGACTACGAATATTGAATTTAACTCAATTATATCAGAAATTTAGCTCTTTGTCTCGCCTGTATTTTCTCCAGAATTTTCTTCTTTTGGTTCTTCTGGTTTCTTTTTCTCACTACTTGATGCTGACTGCTGGCTACTATTCTTCTGCATATACTCCCCTATTTTTTGAATTTCTTTGGAAAGGTTTTCGGTTGCGGTTTTTATTGCACTCATGTCGTCTTTATCTTTTACTTCTTTTAGTTCTTTCACTTTTTCTTCTACCCCTTTTTTGATTTCGTCTGAGATTTTACCTTCTGCATCTTTTAGGGCTTTTTCGGTAGTGTAAATGATTTGCTCGGCTAGGTTTTTGGTCTCCAATAATTCTTTTTTCTTGGCGTCGTCGCTAGCGTGAGTTTCAGCGTCTTTTTGCATTTTTTCAATTTCTTCTTTTGAAAGACCACTTGAACCTTCTATCTTGATAGATTGTTCTTTGCCCGATGATTTATCTTTGGCTTTGACACTCAAAATACCGTTGGCGTCTATGTCAAAAGTAACTTCAATCTGAGGTACTCCTCTTGATGCTGGAGGGATGCCGTCCAAAATAAACCGACCGAGAGTGCGGTTGTCTGTTACCAATGCTCTTTCGCCTTGAACTACATGTATCTCTACACTAGTCTGATTATCAGCGGCAGTTGAAAAGGTCTGAGATTTGGAAGATGGGATCGTGGTGTTGCGATCAATGAGTTTGGTGGCTACTCCACCCATAGTTTCTATACCAAGAGAAAGTGGTATGACATCCAAAAGCAAAATATCTTTGACATCGCCACCGATGATACCGCCCTGGATGGCCGCACCGAGAGCCACCACTTCGTCTGGGTTGATACTCTTATTTGGTTCTTTGCCAAAAAACTTTTTGACTTCTTCGATTATTTTTGGCATACGAGTTTGGCCACCGACCAATACGATTTCTTCTATCTCATTAACTTTGAAAGGTGAAGATTCTATGGCACGTTTGGTGATCTCCATCGCTCTTTGGATGAATTCATCAGAGAGTTCTTCCAATTTGGCGCGGTTCATTTTGATAAGTAAATGGCGAGGGCCAGAAGAGTCAGAAGTGATGAAAGGGATGTTTACTTCAGTGTCGGTAGCTGTAGAGAGCTCAATCTTGGCTTTTTCAGCGGCTTCATCCAATCTTTGTAATGCCAATGAATCTTTGGTGATATCTATACCCGATTCTTTTTTAAATTCGTTAGCCAACCAATGTATAATCTTTTGATCAATGTCTTTACCGCCCAAGTGTGAATCTCCATCAGTAGCTTTGACTTCAACTACGTCATCCCCTACTTCCAAAATAGAGATATCAAAAGTTCCGCCTCCAAAATCGAAGACCGCTATTTGTTCGTTTTTCTTTTTGTTGAATCCATAAGCGAGAGCGGCGGCTGTCGGTTCGTTTATGATTCTCAAAACATCCAAACCAGCGATTTGACCAGCGTCTTTGGTGGCTTTCCTTTGGGCGTCGTTGAAATAAGCTGGGACGGTGATGATGGCTTGAGTCACTTTTTCGCCCAATTTGGCTTCAGCGTCAGCTTTGAGTTTAGAAAGTATCATAGCCGATATTTCTTCTGGTCGGTAAATATGATCGTTCATTTTGACTTGGACACTGCCAGTCGAGGATGCTGAAATTTCAAAAGGCACTGTGTCTTTATCTTTTTGGACTGCTTCTTCTTTGAAATCGTGACCGATAAATCTTTTGATACCAAAAACTGTGTTGGTTGGGTTGGTGACGGCTTGTCTCCTTGCCAAAAGTCCCACTAGTCTTTCGCCGGTTTTTGAAATAGCTACGATAGAAGGTGTGGTCCTTGCCCCCTCGATGTTTTCGATTATTTTAGGGTTTCCACTCTCCATGACAGCGACAGCGCAGTTGGTAGTTCCTAAATCTATTCCTATGATTTTTGACATAAGTTTGAAAGTTAAATAATAAAAGTTTTAATTTCGCGTCCCCAATTATACATCCGCTCCTCTCTTTTGTGCACTTGACAAAAATAGTTTTAGCTTTTATTTGTCAGACTTACCTACTTTGACTTTAGGTGCTCTGATTATTTTGTTTTGCAATTTGTAGCCGACACTTAGGACTTCAACTATTTTACCGTCTTCTTTTTCATTTTCAATTGCTACATTTTCTATAGCATCATCACGATTAGGATCAAACGCTTCACCAAGTGGGTTTATGACTGAAACTCCATGGTTAGCTAAGACGTTTATAAGTTGGGCATGGATGTACTCTACTCCTTTGCGCCAATTTGCATCAACTTTCTCCCAAGCTTCTTTGTTTTTGAAAGCCGAATCAAATGAATCTAATACGGTTATGATCTCGGTAGCGATGTCTTCTTTGGCGAATTTGGCAAAATCCTTTTTTTCTTCTTCCAATCTTTTCCTCAAATTTACCCCGTCGGCTCTCTCTTTTTGCCAACCTGTCAAATATTCCTGATTTTTTTCTGTCAATTCTTTTATTTTTGCTCGTAGTTTTTTGACCAATCCGGCTTGATTGGTTTGCCCTTCTTCATCTATCTCTTCATCAAAAGAGACTTCATCAGTCTCTTCTAATTCCTCATTTTTGTTTTCGTCCTCGTTCATAGGGCTCATTATAGTGATTTTTGAGGAAAAATCAATAATTTAATAAAAGAAAAGGGCGAAGGAAAATCCATCGCACCTTTTTATAAATAGATCTTATCGAGGACGCCTTCGTGGTTTTTTTCGATCCAGAAAGGCAGATCATCGATGGACCGCAGTATGTTGCCGAGCTTTATGGGGTATTGATTCACATGCTCGATCATATACGGACCAGTCTGGACCACTAGTGTCTCCAATCCGGCCGCGTGACCGGCTTGAGTGTCACTCGGAGTATCTCCAACGAAAATACAATTTTCCTTGGCGATCCCCAACTCCTCGAGGCGCTCTAGAGCATACCTGAAAACTCTTGGGTCCGGTTTGTGGTGCGGGCAATCCTCTTTGGCCGTTATCACTTCGAACTTGTTTAACAGGTCGATCTCGTCTAGAAGCTCGGTGAGCCACTTTTTGTGTCTTGAAGTGATGAGAGCCAGCTTAAACTTGTTATGTCTAAGCCACAGCAATACTTCACGAGCACCCGGTATGAGTTGCGGCCTTTGAGAAGTGTCTAGGGTTTCCCATACTCGATTCATTTCTTTTGCCAGCGATTGATTCACTCCCAAACAATGCGTTAGAAGTTCAATGGCTGGCATGCCCCAAGCGTTGGTAAGTTTGGTGCGAGTTTCTCGACCGTACGGTACCTCATGCATGGCGCAGAGTATGTGTATTTTTTGAAGACCGCTCCGGAATGTATCCAGGAGGACTCCATCGAGATCACACAGAACCGCTTTAACTATCACAAGCCCTCCTTTCTAGGATTTTCGGTCTGCCACATTTATACACCAAACAAAACCCTTTGTAAAGCTTTACAAAAGATTTTGTTAATTGTGTAAATTTAATGAGAAATCCCTACCTCTTGCTCCATTGTGGAGATTTGCGGGCTTTTTTGAGGCCGAATTTACGTCTTTCTTTGGAGCGAGGGTCGCGCTTCAAGAAGCCGGCGGTTTTCATTTTGGTTTTGGTGGAATCATCGTATTTAACCAAAGTTCTGGCTATGCCATGACGGACAGCTTCTGCCTGAGAATGTATGCCGCCCCCTTTGACGTGTATAGTAATTTCAAAAGTGCCCTCTTTCAATTTGGCAGTGGCTTCTTCTACGATCTTGCGAAGTTCTGCGGTTGGGAAATATGAGGCCAAATCTCGGCCATTTACTTTGAAACTATTTTTGGAAGCCGGAGTGATGCGTACTCTAGCTGATGCAGTTTTTCTTCGGCCGACGGCTTCGGTGTATCTCCCATCATTTTTTTCGGTTTTTTCTTTTGTGACTGGCATTTTAGTTTCCATTATTTCGTAATTAATAAATTTTTCATCATTCGGTCTCTTAATTTGTTTTTTGGCAACATACCTTTGATGGCAATCCTCAAAACCTCTTTCATACCAAAATCTTCTACCACTTTTTTCATGGTTCTTTCTCTCAAACCACCTGGATAGCCAGAATAATTTTTGTAAACTTTTTCCAACATTTTTTTGTTGCTGGTCTCTATTTTGGAAGAATTTGTTATTTTCAATTTTACTTCTGGGATAGCGTTCCGCACAAAATCAACTCTATTTTTGCCCATCAAGATAGTTGCCGCTTCCGATGCGAGTCTACCTAATTTTTTACCTTGTGCGTCTATAATGTATTCCATAAATTTTATTTTACAAATTCAATAATTGCCATTTTACTGCCGTCTGACATTCTTCTTCCTGATTTTATGATCCTAGTGAATCCGCCTTTTCGGTTTTCGTATTTTTTTGAAAGTGTGTCAACCAAAATTTTTGAAGCTTTGGGGCCGATTTTTTCGCTCACTGATCTTCTGGCTGCCACAGTTTGCAACTTGCCTTTGGTTATGAGTTTTTCTATGAAAGGTCTCAATTCTTTGGCTTTTGGTTCGGTAGTTTCCATTTTTTCATGCAATACCAAAGATCGAGCTAGAGAATTAATCAAAGCTTTTCTAACTTTAGTCACTCTGCCAAATTTTCTGTTGTGGTTGTTGTGTCTCATCTTACTTCAATGTTATACCATGTTCTCCTAAAACTCTTTTGATTTCGGCTACACCTTTAGCTCCAAGGCCTTCTACTTCCAAGATGTCTTTTTCTTTCTTTCGGGCCAAACCACCGATGGTTCTGATATTGGCACTTGATAAGGCGTTTAGGGTTCTGGCTGAAAGGTTTAGGTTTTCGATACGAGTTTTGAGGAATTCTGGGTCTAATTTTTGGTTTTCTTCATTGTTTTCTCCTTGCATTTCTTCATCTGAAATATTTGAGTCTACTGAGCTCTCTTTTTCTTCAAAACCGGTTATAGCTTTCAATTGGCCGATCATTATGTTGATAGATTTTTCAAGAGATTCTTTTGGGCTCAGGCTGCCATCGGTTTCTATAAGGATTCTTAGACGATTAAAATCAGTTCGGTCACCAACTCGCATGTTTTCTACTTCGTAACTAACTCTTCTGATTGGGGTGAAATTGGCGTCCAAAACAATAGTACCAATATCAACTTTGTTTTTACCAAGACTGTCTCGGCTCACGAATCCCAAACCTTTTTCTACTGTCATTTCGATATTTAGATTTGAATCTTTATCTGTAAGGGTGGCGATGACTAACTCTGGGTTTATGACTTCTACTTGGCCAGGAGTCTCGATATCTTTTGCGGTTACTGTCTTTACACCTTTGGTTTTGATAGTCAAAATCTGAGGTTCGTCAGAAAGTATTTTGAGTCTTAATCTTTTGATATTAAGCATTATCATTACTACATCTTCTTTGACTCCTTTGATTGAAGAAAATTCGTGCTCTACACCGTCAATTTTGACTGAGGTTATAGCTGCTCCAGGCAAGGAAGATAAAATAATGCGACGTAAACTATTGCCTATAGTAAATCCGTAGCCAGGATAAAACCCGTCAATTTCATAAACACCTCTGTTGCCTTCTTCGGAGACTATCCTAGGTTTTGAAGGTAATACGATTGTTTTATCAAAATTTTCCATTGTCATAATATTAAAAGTTAGAATTAAATTTTTTTGTATAAAATTATCTTTGGTAATATTCAATAACTTGACCAAGATCAAACATCAAATCAGATTTTTCAGCGAAAGAGCTGTTTTTTATGGTAAGCTCTTTGGTTTGGCTGTTCCACGCGATCCATTCTGGTGATTTGGTTTCTATTATTTTATTATCTAATTCGGTAAACATTTTGCTGTTTTTGCTACCTTCTCTGATTGTGATTTTATCGCCAGCTTTTACATTAAAAGAAGGCACGTAAACTTTTTTGTTGTTTACCAAAAAGTGGCCGTGACTGACTGCTTGTCTGGCGTAAAGGTGGGTTGGCAAAATGCCTGCTCTCCAAATAACATTATCAAGACGGTGTTCTAAAGATTTCAGAAGAGTTGTTTTTGGGGAATCTGTTTTTCTTTCTAGAGCTTGTCTTACATATTTGGCAAATTGTTTTTCAGTAACGCAATAAAACATCCTAGCTTTTTGTTTTTCATTCAATTGAATACCAAAATCAGTCTTGGGTTTATTAAAAGATTTCTTATTTTTTTTGCGGTCTTCTCGAAGTGCATATTTTTGAGTTTGGGTTTTTTCAAAAATTGGAGCTTTGAGACGACGTGCTATTTTGTATTTTGAGCCTATTTTCATATATTTTTAAAATTATACTCTTCTTGGTTTTTTGGGTTTTGGACCGTTATGTGGTACTGGTGTTGCGTCTTTTATAGAAGTTATGTTTACCCCTTTGGATATAAAACCTCTTATACCCGACTCTCTACCTGAACCTACTCCTTTGACCACGACTGACACTTCTTTGACTCCCAAGGTCTGGGCTTTGATAGCCAAGGTTTCGCCCACTTTGGCAGCTGCGAATGGAGTACCTTTTTTGGCGCCCTTGAAACCTAGTTTACCGCTTGATTCAACTGCCATGACGTTACCTTTTTTGTCGGTCAATATTAATTCGGTGTTGTTGTATGTTGAACGAACAAAAAGTATGCCAGCGTCTAATCTTTTTCTATTAGAAATATTCTCTGTGTTTGTTTTGACACCTTCTGCTTTTGTCTCATCTTCTGTTTTTACAATTCTTTTTTTACCCATTTTTGATATTTAAATATTTAAAATTTTATTTCTTTTCTACTGCTCTCCTGCCTGTACCCATAGTCTTCCTGGTGTTACCTCTGCGTGTTCGGGAATTGGTTTTGGTCCGCTGACCTCTGACCGGTAATGATCTGCTGTGTCTGACTCCTCGATAGCATTTGATATCTTTGAGCCTTTTTATGTTACCAGAAACCTCTCTTTTCAAATCCCCCTCGATTTTTAATGCTTCTATGATTTTCTTTATTTCGTTTTCTTTTTCTGGGCTTAAGTTTTCTGCGGTAGTAGCCCAATCCACTTTGGCTTTATCTAAAATCTTTTGAGCGCGTGATCTACCAACACCAAAAAGGAAAGTCAGCCCGATTTCGAGTCTCTTTTTTTCTGGTATTGTAATGCCTAAAATTCTCATTTTATTATTTTTTATTTATATATTTATCCTTGTCTTTGTTTGTGTTTTGGGTTTCCACTGCAAACCACAAATAAAACGCCTCCTCGTCGGACCATTTTACATTTTGGGCACATTGTTTTTATTGAAGCTTTTACTTTCATTTTTTCTATTTATATTGTTTTTCTACTATCCAGTCTTCGGATGATTCGGCCCTTGCCCCCATATGGATCAAGCACTACTTCCACAGAATCACCAATGATGACTTTGATTCTGTTTAATCGCATCTTGCCCGATAAATAGGCCAACAACTCTTCATCTTTTAATTTGACACGAAAAAACGCATTCGGAAGCGCTTCCGTTATCAGACCAATTTTTGTTTCCAACCTCTCTTTATCTGTCATTTGAACAATAGGAAAAGGTTAGCATATAAGCCGTATAAGTGTCAAGTTTATTTATGGGTGACGGTTTGCACGTAGATTTTGGAAGGACTGGTTGGGAAAGATTGCTTCCAAATAGGTTTTATAATAGATGTTATACCCGAAATACCATTGTACTCTTTGATAAGTTGGGCAGCGTCTTTTTTGGGAGCGCCTAGTAATCTGGTTTTTATGGCATCTGTATCAATATCAGCTATGACTTCTGCTGGACCGATTATTTCAAGATTTAACCTTGTATTGTTATCAAAATTTTGAGGAGGGGTTTTTATTTTTAAAAGAGAGAAGTCGCTCACTATAGATCTGATATTTTGCCAATCAGGAGATTTGGAAATGTATTGTTCGGTTATTATTTTTGATAAATCTTGTTTATTTAACATTATTGCGTAAGCTGTTATTTCTTTGCCTACCACTACTGATGAAGATTCGTCTTTGGTTGCTAACTCTTTGGAATTGAACACGATAGAACCTTCTATCACTGTAAGCCCTTCAGGTATTTTAGCAGTTAAACTTTTTTTGAGGTTGATTTGAGCTTCGGAATCTATATTGGTCAAAGCGGCTTGTTTCGCGGTTGGATCAGCGATTTTCTTTTTGCCTATAAAACCGCCAGTCATGTCGGTAGTGGATTTGGCATAAAACTTTTTGAAACGTGTAGCATCGCTTTTAAAACCTGGGATAGTGAAATCAGTCTTTTTGATATTATATTTTTCTCCGGCTTCATCGGCAAAGATCTCTACCTCGATGCTTCCTGGGGTCTCAACCCCCGCTTTGATAGTTTTACCTGGAATGATGACGGATTCTGCTATTCTGAAAATAAAACCATCTGGATTTTCAAATCTAGTGCGAACTATAAGTCTTTGTGGTTCGGCAGAAAAATCATTGTAAATTATGATTTTGCCCGAAGCTTTTAATTCCACGGCTTGTTCGTCAGTAGTAGGTATTGATGCGGTTTTTGATTCTGATAATTTGAGGATTTCGTATCTCACTGTGTTTTCTGCCAGCTCCCCTGCCACTCCCACTATCTGTGTATCTACTTCAACAGTTTGAGATTTGGGAGTTATACTTATGGTTGCTGAAGCAAAAACCGTCATCATCAAAACAACAAAAACCCCTACCAGAGCGACGGTCAGTGCTCCAAAAAATAAAGGTTTTTTGGATTTTTTAGGAAAATTGTCGATTTGTTTGGGTTCAGTTTTTTCCTTTGGGTAGTAATACTCGTATGGGCCTGTCTCTGTGCTATCAACTGGTTTAATCTGTTCTGGTTCTTTCTGAAAAACTGGCTCAATTTTGGTTATGTTTATTGATCCAGGTTTATTGACCGGAGTTGGGACTTTCCTTTTGCCACTATTTGGGATAGGAATATCGCGGATACTTCTTCTGTTGTCGGGTGGAGTGACATCGCTAAATTGTATTCTAGGCATACATATATTATACACCTACTCTTTGCATTTTGCGCAAGAAATATGTGGAAAAATGGGTTATTATTGGAGTACAGCTTTTATGCGGCGGACGCCGGCCGAGACCGCTTCTTCTTTTATTATTTTGAAAACTCTTTTTTTACTCTTATCCCTTGGGTTCTCCTCTGGACCTTCAATACTGGCTAAGTCGCCAGTATTTACGGCATGAGGTCCACCACAAAACTCTCGACTGAAAGGAGATCCTGAGGTATCCGAAGGGTTTGGACCAATTACATAAATACTTACTTCATCGCCATACTTATCACCAAAAGCATGTACTGCTCCAGTTTTTTCGGCATCAATTTTTTTCATCACTAGTTTGATCACTGGTAGTTTCTCGGCAATTTTTTGATTGACTAGGTCCTCTACTTTTTGTTTTTGTTCATCAGTGAGTTTGCTGTCGTGGTTGAAATCAAACCTTAGTCGTTCAGCGGTGATGTTGCTACCCTTTTGCATGACTTTTTCTCCCAAGACAATTTCTAGGGCTTGACGCAAAAGATGAGTAGCGGTGTGGAGTTTTTTGGTTTCTTCACCAGCGTCTGATAGCCCACCTTTAAACATACCACTACCTGCGGTGCGAGAAAGTTCTTGGTGTTTTTTTAGTTCTTCATTAAATTTGTTTTCGTCTATCTCGGTCCCATTTTCTTTGGCTAATTCTTTTGTTAATTCTAGAGGAAAACCGTAAGAAGTGAAAAGAGTGAACGGGTCGACACCTTTCTCAAATTCTTTCAGACCATTCTCCAAAGTTTTTTCAAATTTTTCTTCTTCTTGTTGCAAGTTATTAAAAATAAAATCTTGGTTCCTTTCTAATTCTGGATAAACTGTTTTGTATATTTCTATCACCACTTTTGTTATTTCTTTGGTGAAATTTTTAATACCTAGTTGTTTGCCGTACCTAACCGCCCTACGGATAAGTCTACGCAAAACATAACCCTGACCGGTGTTGCTTGGAGCGATACCCTTTTCGTCTCCCAAAATAAAGACGCTCGCTTTCAAATGGTCAGCGATGATACGCATAGCTTTCAAATTTTCTTCATATTTTTTGCCCGAAAGTTCTTCTACTTTTTTTATAATTGGCCAAAAGAGCTCGGTTTTGTAATTGTCGTCTAAACCGTTTATGACGGCGAGAGTGCGTTCAAGTCCCATACCAGTATCTACATTTTTTTGGGTGAGTGGTACAAATTTGCTCTCGGCTGTTTTGTTGTATTGCATGAAAACATCGTTCCAGATTTCCAACCATTTTGAATTATCGTCATTGAAACTTTCTGGGGTTTCTTTGGGGTCGCCCGTCCAATAAAACATCTCGGTATCTGGTCCGCAAGGTCCGGTCTCACCGGCAGGTCCCCACCAATTATTTTTCTTTGGTAATTTAGCTATTCTTTTTTCTGAAATTCCAAGAGATTGCCATTTTGCAAAAGCTTCTTTGTCTTCGTTAGCATCTTCATCTCCTATAAATATAGAGACAGCTAGTCGGTCTTTGTCGAGGTCTAGCCACTCTTTGGAAGTTAAAAATTCAAAGCTATATTCAATGGCTTCTTTTTTGAAATACCCGCCTAGCGTCGACGAGTCTCCGTTAGTCGAGGCTGGACCTCCCAGAGACCAGTTGCCGAGCATTTCAAAAAAAGTATGATGGCAATAATCCCCCACTTCATCTATGTCTCCCGTGCGGATACATTTTTGAACATTGGTCAGTCTGGAACCTAATGGGTGTTTTTCACCAAGTAAGTAAGGTACCAACGGGTGCATCCCCGCCGTAGTGAAAAGTACCGAAGGATCGTTTTCGGGTATGAGCGAAGCGCTCGGCATCACCTTATGCCCTTTGCTCTCAAAAAATGCCAAATATTTTTTTCTAATTTCGTTTGAGGTCATATATATAAATTAACATATTTAATCACTATTTTGGACTTGACATAATCTGTAGATTTGCTATACTTATGACATAAGTGCCTTCGGGCTCGCCTCCGCAAGGGGTCAAAAAGACAAAAACCATCAAAGATTTATTTTGATGGTTTTTGTTATCTTGTTAAAAATATCTTTATCCAAAAAACCTAAATAAAGTTTACTTTCTCCATTTTCGTGGATTATTTTTTTATTTTTATTCCAACTATCAAAATCCTTTTGCATTTTGTTCAAAATCTAAAAATAGTGGTGCGTAACATCAACTCCATATTGTTATTTTATATATTTTTCTTTGTTAAGTATTTTAGCGAAGGCAATTTGAATTGCTTGCGAAAGAATATCTTCTCTTTTAATCATTCCTCCAGAAAAATATTTTCCAGTATCTTTTTCGGAGTCACCAGATAATCTTTTGGTTATTTCTCCACCTTCTGTGTCTCTTTCTTTTATTTCCTCTATTACCCAATCTGGTATAGAAATCCCTGAGCTAAAAGTTATGGATTCATCATTCGCTTTCGTTTTGATATAAATACAAGCAATATCAAAATAATTTCCCTCAATTTCAACTAATCCATTTTCTATACCGACTGTAAAATCTGAGCTCGTTTCGTCGAGAGCTTGTTGTGCTCTGTTTTTGGCCCCTATTATCATTTCTCCATAACCGAATGGCTGTTTTGATATACCAGAGTCAGCCTTTACAGGTAAAACATTGGCTTCTATTTGGATATTATCAAGAGCATTTTTCAACGCCCGCACTTTTAATCCACTTGTTGTACCTACGGCAATTTTCATTTTGTTTGATTTTTAATATTTTCTAAATCTCCATGAAGGCAAATTGGGTCCATTGCTATTATTTCATCAGAATAGCTCAAATCCATCGGTATGTCATTAAACAAAAAAATCTTTTTATCGTTTACAAACGCTTGACCCATTTCTATTAAAACATTTCCACCAATATAATTTTTTATGTCTTTTTTCTCATTATTTATAACAAGAATAGCATCACTTTCCAGTATATTTTTATAATGGGCTCGGAAGTAGTCGTTCTTTCTTCTATGTTCTGAATCGTCCCCTGGATTAATAGTTTCAACAAAAGCTAATTTTTCTCCTCTGACATGAGCTTCATAATCTGGGTGTATGTGGCCTTCATATCCTAGTTTGCACAAAAGGTTTTTGGATTCAACCATATGATTTACAAAACTATTGCTTCCTAAGACATATATTTTCATTCATCCATTTTACAACAAAGAAGGTTGGTTTCCAATTTGATTTTAGGGGAATTTAAGGTTATATTTGTGGAACTATTACTTTAAATTTATAAAAATGAATTACAAAAAAAAGGTCTTAAAAAATGGTTTGCGGGTTATAGCTGTGCCGATCAAAGGCTCACCTTCAGTCACAGTGATGAGTTTGGTAGAAGCTGGCTCAAAATATGAAAACAAACAAAACAATGGTATCTCCCATTTTTTGGAGCATATGTGTTTTAAGGGTACAAACAAAAGACTTAAGGCTATAGATATTTCTAGAGAGTTTGATGCTATGGGTGCTCAAAACAACGCTTTCACTTCTGAGGAAGTGACGGGTTATTGGGGCAAAGCTTCCAATAAACACACTGATAAACTTTTGGACATTATTGCTGATATGTATTTGAACCCAACTTTGCCGGCTGATGATTTGGAAATTGAAAAAGGCGTGATCATAGAAGAAATAAATATGTATGAAGATTTGCCTCAAAGATTGGTGCAAGAAGTTTTTAATGGGCTCTTATACGGTGATCAGCCAGCTGGTTGGTCTGTGGCCGGCACCAAAGAAAATGTGCGCGGTTTTAAACGTGAGGATTTTGTAAATTATAGAAAACAAAATTACGTAGCTTCGGCCACTACTATCGTCATAGCTGGAGACGTTGAAGCTTCTGATATTTTCAAAAAAGTAGCAAAAGCTTTTGCTGGTATACCGACTACCAAAAAATTGGCTAAGAAAAAAGTGATAGAAAAGCAAAGTGAACCGCAAGTTAAATTGAAATTTAAAGAAACCGATCAAACTCATTTGGTTATTGGGGTGAGAAGTTTTGATTTGTATGACAAAAGAGCACCAGCTTTGAGATTGCTTTCAGTGGTGCTTGGTAATGGCATGAGTTCTCGACTTTTCCAAAAAATGAGAGAGGAACTTGGTATTTGTTATTACGTGAGATGTTCGGCTGATAGTCTGACTGATCATGGAGTGTTTGCAATCTCAGCCGGAGTTGATTCAAATAGAGTAGAGCAAGGTATCAAAGGTATTTTGGAAGAGCTTATAAGAATCAGAGATGAAAAAATACCAGAAGCAGAGTTGCGCAAAGCCAAAGATTATTTGATTGGTAATATGTATTTGGGTTTGGAGTCCTCCGATGCGCAGGCCAACTTTTTTGGTTTTCAAGAAATAATGAAAGAAAAAATAAAAACTCCTAAAGAAATAGAAAAAGAAATTGAAAAAATCACGGCTTCTGATATTGCCAAATTAGCCAAACAAATTATCGTAAACAAAAATCTCAATATGGCGATCGTCGGCAAGTATCAAGACGATTCTCGTTTCAAAAATATCTTGAAGGTTTAATTACAAATCTTTCAAAATTTCAAAGTCGGCTTTGAGGATGTCTAAAGTGTGAGAGTTGTAGACGGCTACACAAGGGTGGTAGAGCGGTATCACTTTTATTTCACGATTTTTCCATCCCCACTTCGCTAAAGCTTCGTGGGGCATAGCAAAAACTCGGCCGTGCATTTTGCCTATCGGAAGTAGCTCTGACTCCAAACCGAGTTTTGGCATGATATAACTCATGGCGTAGCGACCGAGAGTGGCTATCACTTGCGGTTGGACTATTTCAATTTGCCTATCCAAAAATGGTCCGTAAATTTCTATTTCTTCGGGTAGTGGGTCTCGGTTTTTGGGTGGGCGATCTTTGACTATGTTGGTGATGTAAATCTCTTCTCTTTTTAAACCAGTAGAATTTAAAAGTTCGTCCAATATTTGCCCTGCCCGACCGCAAAAAGGTCGACCGGTCTTGGCTTCGTTTTTACCGGGAGCTTCACCTATAAACATTATTTTGGCGGAGTGGCTACCATCACCGATGACTGGTAGATTTTTATTTTCAATCCTGAATTTATAAAGTGGCGAATTTTTCAAGGCCACCACTTCATCTTTTATTTGCCTCATCATTTCTTTTCGCTCATCTATATCTCGTGACATAAGGCAATAATATCACAGAGCTGACTGGTTACTTAATCTTGTTTTATATCAAATATTTATTATAATACGAAACTGGGAGTTGCTATGAGAAATGAATTGTTAGTAGCCCTAGTTAGAGCGGATGCGTCTCTGTATCATGATGCCAAAAGAGGGCTCGCAGTGCCGAAGACCAAACCCTGCAGGCTCCTTGCGTATGAAATCAGATTTTCCAACAAGAAAAATCATAGATTTACTGCGAGGAGTGACCAAGAAGCTCGGTTTTTCGCCAAGGATATCATGGGTATCAACAACAATTTAACGGTGGAAAAATTCCACAAAAAAGGTGGTGTCGCTATCTTTTGTGGCGATAGACAGATTTTCCCACCGTTGAGGAAATAAAAACAGAAACAGAATAAGAATTAAAACAGAAATTGTTTTGAGGCGGGGGCCTTCCCCCGCTTTTCATTTTATAGAATTATTGATGGAATTTATGTATTTACAATAATCGCAATTAGGAGAAGATTTGGGTAAGTCGTCCGAGTCCAAACACTTTTTCATATCGTGCAAAGTTTTTTCTACCCACTTGTCTGAGCCGGTATAAGGAATTATTTTTATATCAAATTCAAGTTTGCCGTCAAAAGCTTCCCTATCTCTCTTGCCATTACAATAAACAAAATAACCAGTATCAGAAACTTTTAAATCATTGTGACGCAGGAGCCACTGGTACACTTCCATCTGTCTTTTGTAACCGTTTTGCCATTCTGCGTCCAGACTTACCTCTTCGTCTTTGCTGGTGGCTTTGTAGTCTACTACTACCAGTTCACCATCTGAAGTTTGCCAAATATCATCAACTGCTCCAAAAACAATGAAGTTGGTTGGTTCGTGAAAAGCTTCTACACCGGTGAAATTTTCTCGCCATTTTTCCATTCGCGGATCGTCAAATGGCACAGCTTCTATGCCGTATGAGTCCATCAAAGGGTGTGGAGTTTTTTGTTTGCGATGGACATCAAATTCTTTTTTGAGCAAAAGGTCTACTGCACTGTTTAAGTTGAAGGGGAAACCTTGAGGTCGTGAGACCCCTACTCGCCTATCCAAATAAAAACAGCGTGGGCATTCTACAAACAAATCTATTTTGGATCTGCTGACTTTGAAAGCCTCCTCTGCTTTTGGGTCGTATAATTTTTTGCGGTAAAAAGCCGTCATAGTTTATAAATTAGGATTTTTGAATCAAATCTATTTCGGCTAACATATCGGCGATTTTTTCATCTGAGAGGCCGGCTTGTTTCAAAATATCTGGATTTTCGCGAGCTTGACGACAGAGCACGATGCCAGCTTGCATCAAAAGTCTTTCGTCGCTAGGAGTGCTTGAGTTGAGACAAGTGATGGGGTGCAAATGAGCTGCTTCAATCAAATCTTGCAAATTGCCTTGCTCGGGATAGTTCCAACCAACCAATTTCATATTGCGACATTTGGCATAATTTATAGCTGACTCAGAAAATTTGGTATTGGTCACTAGCCAACCCTCATCAAGTTTGCGTTCTTTACCAAAATCAAAAATACTGTTAATCAAATCGTCCCATCTGGCTTTGACATAAAGAGCCACTTTCAAATCAGATTTGATACCAAGTTCATTATGGAATTTGGCTTCTACCATTATGAGTTTTTCTGTATTCCAAGCAACTATATCTACTTCGTGTTCGGCGCATTCACCTTGAGCGATGAAGTCGGTAGTAGTTTCAAAACCTTTGGCGCGGAAAATTTCAGCCACGAATTGTTCAAATGGAAATCCGGTAGGTCCTAACTCCATCACTGCTCTACGAAGCGAGTATCTAGCTGCGGCTGGTATTTCTTCTTTGCCTAAAAGCATGAAGGCTCGACGATAAATGTCTTTAGTTGTGTCCCCTTCTTTAAGTTCATCTTCTATTTGGCTGATTACTTTTTCTGATGATTCTATACTTGCGCCAGCTCTAGCCAAAGATTCTCTTAATTTTTGGGGATTGAATTCCTCTTTTTCGCCGGTCGCTTTGATTATATAAATTTGTTTTTGCATATTCCTATTTTATACTAGATGCTTGTTGCTGGCTACTTACTACTTGATAATGCCACCACCGAGGCAAGTCTCGCCATCACCTGCCTTGCCGGCAGGCAGGTATAAAACCAAAGATTGACCAGGCGCTACACCGTTTTGAGGTTTGTCAAAAGTCACTGATATTTGGTTATTTTCTTTTGAAATACGACAAGCGATTTTTTCTTGACGGTATCTCACTCGGCATTGAATCTTTTTGTTTGGGATTTCGCCACTAAGATTTACATCAGTGAGAATTACTTTTTGTGGAGTATCACTAGTGCTACGGAACTTCTCGGCAACTGTTATAGTATTTTTTTTGATATCTTTAGCTATCACATACACAGGGCTACCCTGTGCGGTTTTTTGAAGTATGGTGAAGCCGTGGCGTTCGCCAATAGTAAAAAATAAAGCACCATTATGAAAACCTATTATTTCTCCTTTTTCATTCAAGACTTTCCCTTCTTTTTGAGGCATGTAGCGAGATAAAAATTCTTTCATATCGACTTTACCCAAGAAGCAAAGGCCTTGGCTATCTTTGCGAGTTTCTTGTGGCAGGCCAAATTTACCCGCCAATTTACGGACTTCTGATTTTTGCAGATGACCTATGGGGAATAAAACATGTTTGAGCTGATCTTGGTTTAGGGTCCAGAGGAAGTAGCTTTGATCCTTGTTCGGATCAGCTCCTTCCTTAAGTAGCCAGTAGTTAGTAGCCAGTAGCCAGGGTTCTAAATTTGTTTTTTTATTTTTACTAGATGCTAGATGCTTACTACTAACTACTTTTTTACAAGCGTAGTGTCCAGTAGCGACAAAATCAGCACCATTTTTTAAAGCAAATTTCAAGAAGTGACCAAACTTGATTTCTTTGTTGCACATCACATCTGGGTTGGGAGTGCGACCGATTTTGTATTCAGCTATCATATAATCCACTACTTCTTTTTTGTATTCTTTTTCTAGGTCCAAGGTGATAAAAGGAATATCCAAAATAGCCGCTACTCTCATAGCGCTTCGGCGGTCTTCTTTCCAGGTACAAGGATAACCTTCGGGTGTCCAAGCTTTGATGAATACCCCAGTTACCTCGAAGCCTTCTTTTTGAAGCAAGGCAGCGCTCACCGCACTATCTACCCCACCCGAAAGCCCGACAAATACTTTTTGGCTGTTTGTTTTTTTGTTTTTTATGTTTTTCACTTTCAAACCTTACAACATTTTTGGTTTTACCTCAAATACGCTTCTCGGTTGGTTTGGTGGCCTTCGAAATTTTTGGCGTAATACATATTGCCGGATTTATCAGACATAAAATATAAATATTCGGTTGGAGTGGGAGTGATGGCGGCGCGGATCGAGTCTATCCCTGGGTTAGTGATAGCGGTTGGTGGTAAACCTTTGTTAAGGTAGGTGTTGTATTCGTGGTCTTGTTTCAGATCTTCTTTGGTTAAAGTGTAAGAATTTTTACCATTGTAATATTGAAAAGGCGCATCGACTTGTAAAGGCATTTTCATACGCAACCTTTTCCACAAAATTCCTGACACAATTCTTTTGGATTCCAAAGTCCTGTTGGCCTCATCTTCAATTATGGAAGCCATAATGATTATTTCGTTGAGAGGTTTTTGGAATTTTATAATATCGGCTTCATAAGGTTTGGTTTGTCTGGTGAAGTTTTCGCGCATCATTAGTATCACATCGCTTGCTTTGACGTTTGGAGTCAAAAAATAAGTATCAGGAAACAAAAATCCCTCGTAATTATTATCAGCCACTTCTTTTTTGAAATCTTCAGCATTGAAATTTGGTAATTGTTTTTTTAAAATTTCAGCCATCTCTATCGAAGAAGAACCTTCTGGCAAAGTGACTCTCAAAGCGATCAGACCGAATTCGCCTTTGTGGATCATTTTTGCCACTCTGAAAATGTTGGTAGCAGTTGGGAAATAATAATCGCCGGCAACTACTCTCTTTTCACCACCTAAAATAACGATAAAAGTTTTGAGCCAAAAATCCGAACGGATGATGTTTTTTTGTTTGAAAGAATTGGCTACTTGAGTCAAAGACTCACCCCTCTCGATAGTGATCAGGGCTTGTTCTGGGAAAGGACTCGGTGCTCGCCAACTAAAAATATAAAAAATACTAAATAAAAACAAAACCAGAGCAACTATCGCTGTTATTCGTAAAATATGATTGTCCAAAAAAATTAAAACTTTGGTTATCCGGTCTCGCCAAGCCATAAGTCTTATGTGTTGAGATTCACGCTCAAGTAAATCCGCTACCTTTTTTTTAAAGTTTAACCAAAAATTCATAAGGGTTATATAGGTAAGTTAGCCGGAGCTTTAGATTTAAGTGAAGGTACTCTTTCAAATGTTGGAGTAGAAGCGACTGATCCAGGGAAGTGGAAAATAGTGGCCAATTCTTCGACATTCAAAACGAAAGGTTTGGTATAAAACTTTTTGCCTATGTAGGGCGAATAAAAATATCGACGGAGTTTGTATTCCTCCAAAATTTTTGGTTTCAATTTTTCTTTTTTACTACCCCATTCTTGCCAAGGGTAATCAAAAATACCAAACCAACCGGCCGGTTTGAAACCGTTTAAATTGAGTGAGCCGTATTGTTTGAAACAGCCACCGATACCACCACCGCCGTTGCCCGAGTTGAATTTATCTTTGTCAGCTATGTAGATACCGCGAATGCCGACGTCAAAAGGTATTTTGGAAACGCTACGCTCTAACGCAGCTATCATATCAGCTTCACCTTTGCTTGGTATCCTAGGGAAACCACCTTCTTCTTTGGCCACTTTCAAATCTTTTAAGATTTTTTCTTTGGCGGCTTTGGCTTCATCTGTCCAAGAATCTTCTTTTTCACTAAAAACGTCGGCCACTCTTCTTTTTTTGTGAGCACGGATAAGTATTTGGATCCAAGCGTTGTGGCCAGAAGTAAGTGAGCCCAAAAATTCTATAAGCGGGGTCATTGGGTCGATTTTGAATTCTTCTTTGGGGTCCTTATCAAGTCCATAATCTATGTAAGTTTTGATTGGGAAAGGGTCAGCTTTGGTCAAAGCAAATTCACAACCCCAAAGCCCGTATTTTTCAGGATCGTAATAAAAAGGTTTGGTGTAATCTTCGGCTTCATAAATCTCTACCCCTGGGTATTGAGAATAAATTTGTGATTCTATAATGTTGCGATGTTTGGGTTTGGTCCAGATAAAAAATTTGATATTACCGCCGATCGAAACTATCTCCAAAGAAAACCAACTACGAGTTTGGCCATTCCAAATGCGGTCTACCCAAGTACCTTCGCCACCAGGTTGATGCAAAGCGTTCAAAACTATTTCCATCGCTACTGGTGATTTGGTGATTTCTCGAGGTAGCCTTATTTCCAGAAGTACTGAACCTTCTTTTTGCCAAAATTTGGTGCGTTGGTAATAAAGCCAAGCATTAAAAAGCGCCACCAAAAAGGCGACTGGCAACCATATAGGCATTCCCAAATAAACATATTTGAATGCCAAGAGTAAACCATCCCAAACTTCAGTAGGTATAAAACCAAAAACCATATCAATATTTTATCATTACTATTATAAAAAAGAAAACTGATTTTTGAACAACAAAAAATGGCCAGAGTGGGCCATTTTTTGTTTAGTTGATTTTTTTGTTTAAGCGGCTGTGTATAGTCCTTGTTTGTTTTTCTTGAAGAACTTTGGATTTTGTAAGTTGACCATCACGGTGTTGGCTTTGACGTAACGTTCTTTCATCACTTTTTCTAAAACTTGTTCTTTGGAAAGTGGGCCATCTTTTTTGATAATTTCAGCGATCACATCTCGGACTACGCCAGTTGAATAACCCCATTCTTTCAAAGCATAAAGACCACGACCAACCAAAACGAAACGAGGGTCTTTGATGAGTTCGTTGTGAGTGGTAGCGACATGGGCTTTTTTCTTGAAAACTTCACCTATGAGTTTGGCTACTTCTCTGAAGTGGATTGGTGAACCATGTTTGCGTAAAATCAAATATGCGTAATCACGAACTCCTTTGGTCTTGATATTTGAAGATTTAGATTTGCCCCATTCGCCCAATGGATTTTTGGAAATATTTTTGGAAATAGAGAGCCAACGAGTGAGTATCTCATCTTGTTTGTATTCGTCGGAAACATTTTTTAAATGTTCCAAAAAGGAATTAACAATTTCAGCTTCTGGGATTATTTCATCATCGCCCAAACCGATATAGAGTTTGCGTAAAGCCTCGTGGATTTTTTCGGCTAAGCTGCCGTCTACGTGCCAACGATGTTTGAATTCTATGTCTTCTTTGATTTTGCTGAAATCATCACCAACTACCAAAAGGAAATGGATGTATTTTTTGGTGACTGTGTCTTTACCCAAATGATTTAGCAAATCATCTTCAGAAACTACACCACCCATTTGGTTCATTATATTTTTTAATTCATCAAAAACGGCTCGCTCTTTTTCATAAGTATCAGCTTTCCTGATGTGGTTTATGGCGTAATTTTCAATCTGACGGACTCTCTCTCTGGTGATACCGTATTTTTTGCCTATTGCTTCAAGAGTCATTTCTTCGCCATTTTGATTCAAGCCAAAACGGCCCACGATCACATCTTGAGCTCGGTCTGGGAGAGAACCAAAAAGTCTCTTAACCACTTGCTTGGGGTTAAAAGAAAGGACGAATATTTTGTTTTTTGAAGCTTCTTTTATCATATAATTTATTAAATTAATTATACCCGCCCGCAACGATTCGCAAACTCATCTTGCGATTCGGGCGGGCCACATTATTATAACACATTTGACACTCTCTACAATATCACATCACACTTTTTTGTCAAATCTTGATTAGATCACGAAGTTTATTATCTTGTTTGGAATAAAAATGATTTTTTTGGGCTCTTTCCCTTCTAGCCATTTTTGGGTCTCTGGCAGGCTTAAAGCCTTTGTTTTGGCCTCATTTTCGGATATGCCCACCTCTGCTTCAAATTGAGATCTGATCTTGCCGTTTATCTGCACTACTATAACAGTATTTGTTTCTTTGATTTTTGAACTATCAAAAATAGGCCATTCTTCCAAATGAATTGAAGAGTCATGCCCCAGGTTAGACCAAATTTCTTCTGTCATATGTGGTGCAAAAGGTGCTAATAACTTCAAAAATGTCTCAAAGTTTTCTTTAGCTACTAGCTGCTGGTTGCTGGCTACTTCCTTTTCGAGTTCATTTAGCAAAATCATCATGGCCGAAATAGCAGTATTGAATTTATAATTTTCAATATCCTCGGTTACTTTCTTTATAGTTTTATGTAATAGATTTTCAAGTTTTTGGTTTGGTTTTTTTGCGTCTGATTTTTCTTCAATTAATTCATGATTCATACTTCTTAATTCATTTCCCATTTTCCACACTCTTTCCAAAAATCTTTTTATGCCCACTACCCCACCTATGTCCCACGGATACTGACCAGTCTCATTGTATGGTCCGATAAAAGCGAGGTACATCTTGACTGTATCTCCGCCAACTTTTTCTACTAATTCATCTGGGTCTATCACGTTGCCTTTACTCTTGCTCATCTTTTGACCGTCAGGTCCCAAGATCAATCCTCTGTTCATTCTTTCTGTGAATGGTTCGGCTTCGTTTACCAATCCCATATCAAAAAGAGCTTTGTGGAAAAATCTGGAATACAAAAGATGCATATTGGTATGTTCGGCACCACCCGAATATCTGGCAACTGGCATCCAGTTTTTCATTTTTGCTTTGTTGGCGAATTCTTTTGAGTTGGTTGGGTCGGTGTAGCGGTTGAAATACCAAGAAGAATCTACGAATGTGTCCATTGTGTCGTATTCAGGTGTCCAACCTTTGCCAAATATTTTTTCTACTCGGTTTTTTAATTCTTTGGAAGTAGTGAGCGGTGAATCCCCTTTTGGGCTAAAATCTACATCTTCGGGTAAAAGCCAAGGTAAGTGCTTATCGGGAATCATGTAAGCTTGACCTTGTGGATCATAAACTACCGGTATAGGGCAACCCCAGTATCTCTGGCGACTCAAGAGCCAATCACGTAATTTAAATTTAGTTACTTTTTGGCCAAACTTTTCTGTGATTTTCTCTCGCGCTTCTCCACTCGACATTCCATTAAGCTCACCAGAATTTGTGTTAATTCCCTCATCAATAAAAGCTTTATTAGAAATGTCACCACCGCTTATTACTTCAACTATTGGTAGGTTGTATTTTTTGGCAAATTCAAAATCGCGGTCGTCATGAGCGGGCACAGCCATCACTGCGCCGGTACCATAATTACCCAGCACATAATCAGCTACGAAAACTGGCACTTCCTCTTTGTTGGCTGGGTTTATAGCGGTCACTCCTTCCAATTTTACTCCCGTCTTTTCCTTCTTGGCGTCAGTCCTTTCTATTTCTGTTCTATTTTTTGTTTTTTCTGCGTATTCTTTGACTTTTTCATAATTCCTAATTCCTAATTCATGATTCAATATTTTCTTTACTATTTCGTGTTCGGGGGCTACCACTAAATAAGTAACACCAAAAAGCGTATCGGCTCTTGTGGTGAAGACTTCTATTTTTTCCCTTACTACTGTCTGCTTACTGCTTACTACTTCAAATTCCAATTCCGTCCCTTCTGACTTCCCTATCCAATTTCTTTGCGCCGTCTTTATTTCTTCCGGCCACTTCAAATCTTTCATATCAGAAATCAATCTCTCGGCGTAATCAGTAATTTTGAAAAACCATTGTTCCAAGTCTTTTTGAATAACTTCGCTATCACATCTCTCGCACTTGCCATCTTTGACTTGTTCGTTGGCCAGCACAGTTTGGCACGAAGGGCACCAATTAACAGAGGCCTTTTTTTTGTAAGCTAAATCTTTTTTATAAAATTGTAAGAATAACCATTGGGTCCATTTATAGTATTCAGGGTCGGCGGTGATGATTTTGCGGGACCAATCAAAAGAGTTGCCCATACTTTGGAGTTGTTTTTCCATGTAGGTAATATTTTCGTAAGTCCATTTTTTGGGATCCAAACCTCTTTTGATGGCAGCATTTTCGGCCGGTAGCCCAAAGGCGTCAAAACCGATTGGCAGCATGACATTGTAGCCTTGCATTCTTTTGGTACGCGCAAAAATATCTGGCAGAGCAAAAGCGTACCAATGGCCGATGTGTAAATTGCCAGATGGATAAGGGAATTCCATCAAAGCAAAAATATTTTTTTTACCAGGCACCTCGTCGGCAGTTTTGTATAAATTATCTTTTTGCCATTTTTCCTGCCACTTTTTTTCTATTTCTTTATGATTGTATGATTCCATTTTTCCTGTTTACCCAGCGTAGCTTTAGCGAAGTTGGGCATAATAAATTACCCTCTCACCTGTGTTGGGTATGTGACTGGGTCAATGACGCGAGTGAAGCACTGCCTGCCCATCTTGTGGTTCCAGTTGTCGTTTTCAATCGTTCCGATTTTGCCTGGGTAAGTGACTTGCATCATACCTTGGTATTGATTTTGGCTCATCATGTTTTCTTTATTGAAGTTAGTGCATATTTCAAAAGTCATTTCTTTAGTTTTTTTGTATTCGTAATCGGCCATGTTGATACCAGTCAAACAATAATTTTGAACACAATAAGTCTCTAATGCGGGTTGAGATTGTGGCAACATACCGTTCATCTGCCAATAACTTATGACTTGCCACTGGATATTTTGCAGGTCAGTTATTTTTTGATTGTCTGCACGTATAAGCCTCTGGGTTTGAGGTGAGCCGAGTACTACAAAGCCCCAAATTATAGTTGCCAAAATGATAACGCTTACCACTATTGGTCTCGTCTTCATACATTTAGCTGAGACTCTGTCGCGAATATCTTGGAGATAATGAGCAAAAATAGCTCCGGCTACCAAAAGTACAGCTAGCGCTTTGAGCAAGAAGGCTGCGGTCAAATCTTGGCCATCTAAAAATTTATAGAGCACTGTTACCAAATCCCCTGCCAAAAGTAGGCCAGCTACGAAAAGAGTGATGTAAGTTAGCCATTTGCGGATACCCAAATCTTTTTTAACTGGGTTTTCGATGTAAATTTTGTTTACGAAATAAGATAAGAGGATAAACAAAGGGAAAAAAATAATGAGGGTAGCTACCGGCATACTGATTTCGGATCCACCACCCCAATTATAAATATTTTGAGCGACTTCAGGGAAAGCCTTATTTATTATTTTGAAAATTAGATTTAAGAAACTGACGGTGGCGGTATATAAAGCCACCATCGCTCCCAAATGCAAAAAGAAATCTTTAGCTGTGGTTTTTTGTTCCATGTGATTTTGCGAAATCATGCCGTCCCAACGTCCATTAAGGGGCGGCTAATCCCAATTAGTATTAATAATCTAATTATACCATAAAAATCAGATTTTAAACTCTAAAATGTCGCCATCTTTTACGATGTATTCTTTGCCTTCGGTACGGAGGAGGCCCTTTTCACGAGCGGCACCATATGAGCCGACTTCAAGTAGTTTGTCCCATTCTATAACTTCGGCTCGTATAAATTTATCTTTGAAATCAGTGTGTATGGCCATACCCGCGACAGGTGCTGTCGAGCCTCTCTTCACGGTCCAACCACGAGTCTCGTCTTCACCGGTAGTGAAATAAGTGATGAGGTCCAAAGTTTCGTAAGCTTTTTGGATCAAATCGTTCAGACCTTTTTCAAAAATCGGGTCAACTTCAACATAAGGGCCTGGCAAATTTTTTTCAATTCCAGTCTGATTTTCGGAAACTTCAGAAGTATTCAAAACATATAAAACTGGCTTCATAGTCAAAAGTTGCATATTTTTAACAAATATTTTTTCTTCTTTTTCTAATTCTTCAAATATTTTTGATGCAAAATTTTCAGCCTCTAGAGTTTTGCTGACTTTTTCTAAAGCACTTTTTTCAATCAAGGCTTCCTTCACTCCTTTTTTGACATCTTTTTCTAGGCTACCTAGTCTTTTGTTTACGGTTTGTAGGTCTGCCAAAATTAATTCTAAATTTATAGTTTCAATATCCGAAAGTGGGTCCACTCGACCCTCAACATGCAAAATTTCTTTGTCTTCAAATATGCGCACTACTTGCGCGATGGCGTCGCATTCTCTTATATGTTGCAAAAAAGCGTTGCCCTTGCCCTCGCCTTTGGATGCGCCTTTGACTAGACCCGCGATATCGACGAATTCTACTACTGCCGGTACTTTTTTTTTGGACTTAGAAAATTCATTGAGTTTTTCGAGCCGTTCGTCCGGCACAGGGATGATCCCTATGCTCGGGTCTATAGTACAAAATGGGTAATTTTCGGCCGGTACACTTTTTTTGGTAAGTGCGTTGAATAGTGTGGACTTGCCCACGTTTGGTAGCCCGACGATACCGATACTTAAACTCATACTCTATTTATAACACAAAAACTCCCCGTGAGGGGAGTTTTTGGAGACAAATTTATTTTTTAATATTCAGAATATATTTGTCGATGCGAAGAAACTTGTCGCTTCATGCGACGAGCAGCTTTGCGTAGATAATGTTGGATGTCTAATCGTCGTGGCATTGAATCCACCGTCCTGCCATCACCATACATCACCCAATTCTTGTCCCTTGCGACATTTATGTCGCGTGTTTGTGTGCTCATGATATTAATTGTTAGTTATTAATACACCTTTATTTTTTATGAACTAATTTGTTTTGCCTTTGAGTTTTATCTGATATTGCCCGTCAGAAGAGAACTATTTTCAGGGTAAGTGACATTGGTATCGCTTGTTACAGATGAATTTTCAGTTGATAATGTCTGGACAGAAGTAACATTTTTTTTGATAAACAAAGAAACGATTAAAATAATTGGTAATATCACAATCATTCCTAACATGGCGATATTTTTGTTCATATTATTTTTTTTAGTCCATTAATCTCTTTTTCTAATTTTTCGATATAAACTTCCAGTTTGTTTGCTCTCTGAGCCATCGTTTCTTCAAATTGCTTGGTGTGACGAGCCAGCATTTCTGCTACATCCATCATTTCGGTGACGTCTTCCATGGCTAGTAGTATGATGGGCGGGAATGACGCCGAGCCGGTCTCTCCTTGGATATAAATTTGCCGAGCGTTGAGGATCATTATTTTATTTCCAATAAGCGGAAACTCGTGAGTAACTTCGAAACCTTTGAAAAAGGTGTCTTTTGATAATATGTCTTCCAGCAATTTTTTGAGCGAAGGAATGTTCCATTGGCCGTTTCCTAGTTGGTACACGATTTTGTTTTCGGTGTCTTTGGGTTTTACTTTGAAAGTCAGATAAAAAGGTTCATTGGCTACCATAACTCTGAAGTCTTTATCAAGAATCAAGACTGGCTCCCGTACAACATCTACTACGCTTTTGATGTATGTCCAACTTTTTTCCCATAGATGATCAACAAAACTGCTGTTAACAGATCTAAGAATTTGTTTTGCTTTATTTTTTGTTATTTCCATATAAATAAAACCGTTTGGAAATCAAAATTATTGCAAAACAAGGTTAGATTCTGTTTCGTATTGAGCTTGATCTTGCTCCATACATGCTAAACATTCTGTGAAATGCACAGGCACTTCTACCTCATCATTTTGGTCGAGGTATTTGGGTCTTTCAAGATGCCACGAATTTTTATAATAAAAGGTTAAGCATTTTTTACACATGGTTAAGCCTTTAAAATTTCGTCCGATAGATAATATTTTTTTAAACATATATTTTTTTTAATTATTAATATTATATTAAACTTAATATAATATTAATATTGTATTATCAAAAAAACATAAGTCAATACAAAATATACCTATATTGTATGAATAAGGTGTTTATAATCTGTTAGTAATTTAATGTAAGCTTAATATACGGAGTTTACACCTTATTTACTGGTAAAATAACACTAAAAACACTTCCTTTGTTTTTTATACTTTTTACGTTGACTTTGCCTCCATGAGCTTCCGCTACCCATTTCACGATGGATAATCCCAGACCCGTATTTTCATGACGACCATGAGATTTATCTGCCATATAAAATCTTTCAAATATACGAGGTAAATCTTCTTTTGCAATACCGATACCATTATCGGTTACGTTTATTATGATAAATTTGCCTGACTGTTTGGCTGAAATTTCAGTGTGTCCTCCGATCTTGCCGTAAGTGACAGAATTTTTGGTGAGATTGGTTAGCATCTTTTCCAAATACGTCTCATCTCCCCAAATCGTAATGTTTGGTATTTTTTTTACGATTATGGAAATTTTTTTCTTATAAGAAATTGTTTTAGATTTTTCAGCAACATGATTAATCAAAGATTTTAAATTTACTTCTTTAAAAATGATTTGGTCTTTCAAATTTTCGGCTCCTGAGGTTAGTATACTCAAATCGGAAATTATTTGAGATAAATGTTTTATCTCGTGGTCAATAGAGTGCAAAGCACGCTCAGGTTTTATTTTTTTAAAACCACTTTTGAGGGCTAGATCTACGTTGCCTTTTATTATGGCGATTGGGGTACGGAGTTCATGAGTGGCATTAGCGATGAATTCCGTTTTTATCTTTTCTTGCTGGAGAAGTTTCCATGTGTATTTAAACATCTCCGTTCTTTTGAGGTTATCGTATTCTTTTTGGGTAAAATCGCGGATAGTGATAGCTTGGGCTGTGATGTTACCCAACGAAATAGACAATTCTTTGTCGCCTTCAGTGAAGATATGTTTTTGTTTGTAGCATAAAATCAAATTGCCATATAAGTATTTGTTGTATGTAATAGGTATTATCACATAACTTTTCATATAGGGACTGACATCATATTTTTTTTCATAATTTTCTTTTTTTACATTTTCGACAAATATCGGAGTTCTGTTTTTCATAGCCTCAAAGTTACCACCTCTTTCTCTTGGTAATTGGGGAATGTATGGCAGATCGGCACTTTTATAAGCTAAGTGATACTCCTCGTTTTCAGTTGAAGTTTTCCACCAAGCAAAACCAAAATCTGCTTCAAAAATTTTTAAGCCGACTTCAGTAAATTTCTCAATGATTTTTAGATTATCCAATTCTGTCAATGAGTCCAACATTGTTTGATTCAGAAGAGTGATTTTTTTTAGTATTATTTGATCCATATACTACAAAATAACAAAAACTGTACCTTACTCTTTTAAAGTGAAACCTACACCTCTGATAGTGTAGATTAGGGGTTTGTTTTTTTCCCCGTCAATTTTGCGACGAAGGTATCTGATATGAACATTGAGTTCATGATTTGGTTCTTTAAAATTTGGCCCCCATGCGTAATCAATCAATCTCTTTCTGTTTATAGCTTCTCCTTGATTGGATATTAGTATATCCAAAAGTTTGTATTCTTTTGGAGAAAGAGAAATGATTTTGCCAGCTCGGGTAACTTCGTGCTTCTTTTTGTCCATTATCAAATCAGCTATTTTAACAATGTCTGAATCGGTTTTTTTACGACGACGCAAAACGGCGCGGATCCGAGCAGATAACTCTTTTAGGTCAAAAGGTTTTATAAGATAGTCGTCAGCACCAGCATCAAATCCAGCTACCCGCTCTCCTATACTATCCATGGCAGTGATCATGATAATTGGAGTGTGGATTTGGTGTTCTCTAAGTTCTTTACAGACAACAAGACCATCCTTTTTGGGGAGCATTATATCCAAGAGGATCATACTGTAATTGTTGGTCATGGCTTTTTGCAAACCGTCTTCTCCGTCGTAAGAGACATCGACAGAATAGCGCTCATTTTTTAGCGCCCTTTTTAATATATCTACCAACTTCTTTTCGTCTTCAATGATTAATATTGCCATAGGTTTAACAGTAGTGTAGCGCTTGTGGTGGAATTTGCAAGATATATTAACATAATATTAAATTATACACAATTTATAAACAACTTACAAACATTGTAGCGCAATGTTTATTTGACATTGATTAATTGTGAGATTAATATTATTAAATTATTATTAAATTCTGTAATAAGCCCATAATATTAATAGCTTATAATCTATGACTCAAAAAAAAGAAGCTCAACTAAATGCAGTATTGACCAATGCACACCGTGAATATGGCACAGGGCTTAATGCTTATGCTTTTTCCAAAGTTCATAATCAAGGAATGAGCGATGATTTAGTTCAAGATACTTTTATAAAAACTTGGCGTTTCCTTGTCAAAAAAGGCAAAGTGCATATGATGAAAGCTTTCCTTTATCACGTTTTGAACAGGTTGGTGATTGATGAATACCGGAAACGCAAGATCGCTTCTCTTGATGTCCTTACAGAAAAAGGCTTTGAACCAAGTATTGATGATTTAGAACAACATTTTGATGTTTTGGATGGGAAAATACTAATAACATTGATTGATTATTTACCAGAAAAATATCAAAAAGTCATGAAGATGCGGTATATAAAAATGTTTTCACTCAAAGAAATATCTCTTATTACTGGAGAAACCAAAAATACCATTGCTGTACAGATACACCGAGGACTTAAGAAACTCAAATTTTTATATGATAATTCCCTCTCCTCTGAAGTGGCCTCCAAGTAATTATTTTTTGTCTATCTTGGTCTGAAGGATCCTCTCGAGTATTCAAGGTATTTCTTATCATTTTTTGGATTTGTTTTCACTTAGCTCACCAGTTATGGGGTTAAACTGGATCCAAACACTTTTGCCAACCGAAGGCGAAACTGTCATGGGCTCACTGACTCCGCGTTCGGCGAAATTGGCTACCGCTTGGCCATCTATTATATTTATATTTTGAGGGGCTATACGATCACCCAAAAATAAAGCGCTGGTACCTTTGTATATACCGTTATAATTTATAGCTTCAACTACATAAAAAAACGTACCACTACCGCCAGTTTGTCGAGTAATAAACATTACTGCGTCTTCCAATTTGTCGCCCGTGAGATCTCCGTAAACCGGTTCCCCAAAAACTCTGACTACTTCTTTTGAGACTGAACCGGGGGCTCCCGGTTTTTGCACTTCACCATTTTTAAAAGTATAAATTTGTCCGTCGATGGTGAAAGAAATATTTAGTGGATCATTTTTAATGACTTTTTCTTCGGTTTGGCGCAATATAAAATTGACCAAAGGGTTTACCCAATATTTTTGAGTGAATATTAGTCCGAGCCCAATAATAATAAGTATGAGTAATATGATCTGGATAGTTTTCATTTGATTAGTCTTAGTAAAATAGGTAAAAGAAAAATTAAAAATAATTATACCACTGTTTGTAGATTTAAACATTCTACTTGTGTTAATATATTTGTATGAAATATTTTATCTCTACTTTGCCTAAAAATATTGCCAAAAGTTTTAGGGGTAAAAATCTTTATTGGCACATTTTGGCTATCATTGCTACGGCCCTGATCGTCACTTCTGGTTTTGATTGGTATTACTTTGTGGAAACCCGAGGTTTTTATTTGGAAAAGTTTTTTTCACCCGCTATCGCTATTGGTGCCATCTTGCCTATGTTTGGATTACCTATTTTGCTCTTGATTGGCTGGATTACAAAAAACAAACAGACAAGAATATTGGCTTGGGTTTTGGGTCAGGCCGCTTTCGCTGGGTGGTTCGTTTCTTCTGCTTATAAAGCTTTGACTGGGCGTATCCAACCCCCAACTTCAACTCTTTTGGATATTAGTCGTCAATTTAATTTTGGTTTTTTTAAAGAAGGGGTTTTTTGGGGTTGGCCATCGTCGCATACTACGGTTGCTTTCGCTATGGCTTTTGCTTTGATCACTCTTTATCCTAAAAATAAAGTAGTGGTAGTATCGGCTGTTCTTTATGCTCTGTATATAGGTATTGGCATCTCTTTTGATATTCATTGGTTTTCCGAATTTATAGCCGGTGCTATCATCGGTACTGTTATTGGTATAGTAGTGGGTAAAAATTTTGACTCTAAAACTTTTAGTTAATATCTTTCAAATAAGCGAGTGCGCCGTAGAGCCCACCAAAATCGCCAAGCTCTGATTTTTTGATGAGTGGCAATTCGGGGAAAATTTTTAAAATTTCTTTCAAATAATTTTCAGTTTTATCTAGAGGTATAGCTGGATTGCCAGTGATCATCGAACCACCCAAAACGATACAATCTGGTGACCACTCTACTATTATATTGTTTAATCCTATTGCCAAAAATTTAGCATGTTCTGTCCAAACATCTTGGTCAGTGATTTCTTTTGGGTGTTTGCCTGTCTTTTTTTGTAAAGCTTTACCAGAAATCATTTCTTCTAAAGTTTTGTTTACTCCGTTTTCAATATCTATGATTTGGTGCCCAGGTTCAAAACCAATAGCTCTTTCGTCTATTTTGCCATTTACAATCCTTACTCCACCAACACCAGTCGAAACCGTGATGTAAGCTACTATTTCAAAACCCTTACCAGCGCCCCAACTAGCTTCGCCCAGACCAACTATAGCCGAATCGTTTTCTATAAAAACATCGCCACCCAATCTTTTACTTAAGTCTTCTTTTAATTTTTGCTCGTTCCAATCGGCGATACTGCGACTCATACCACCCACTATTTTTTTGATTTCTCGGCCTTGAGCTAAATCTTGTGCGGTAGCTACAAACAAACTCACAATCTCTTCATAATTTTGGACAGTAGTAAAAACTTTGGGTTCTTCAAAAGTTTCGCCATCTGCTGAAAAAGCTATTCTGGTTTTAGTCGCTCCGATATCAAAGAGGATTGAGTTCATATTTTTATTGTGATTTGCTAATATTTTTTTTGTATTCTTCTACTGCGGGCTGATCGTAGGGATTAATCTCAAGTAGTTTGGCCAACTCCAAAGTCACGTTTATCATAAAAGCCATAAAAATCCCCAATTCTCTTTCGGTTATTTTGTCCATCTCATATTTCATAAATGGTAAACCGGCTTTGTCATAAGCTTCAGAAACATTTTTGTAAGCCACTGCGCTTATACTTCCCTCGATTTCATTTTTGGATTCTATAAAGACAGTGAATCTATTTTTGGGCCCACCCAAATAAAGCTCGAGCATTGAATGTAAATCAGTAGGGCCGATAGAAACTGTCGGAGTGATGAGCGACAAACTTTCGGCAATGAGTTGGCGGCACCACTTACCCAAATCTTCGAGTTCAGAATTGAAAATAAAAAAATCTAAAATATTTAAACCTTGTTTGTAGTTATCAAAAATATTTTGAGCAAGTTTTTCTTGCTCGTCCCGCGAAGCTTCAGCGGAGTGAGACCCTTCTATAAAATCTTCAATATTTAAACCCGCAATAGAGAGTACGGTAGTATGAGCTATAGTAAAAGCGCTGAAACGTCCACCCACTTCACCTTCCCCGCCTGCTATGCCAGCTTGGCGGGCAGGCCATTCCTTTTTTTCAATTTCTTTTTCTTCGGCTATTTGCCAAAGCGGACTATTTTTGGTTGTTATGATAAGGGTTTGATTTTTTATTAATTCATCAAATTTTTGGTATAAAATATCAAAAATCTTTTTAAAAGTTTCTAGAGTCTCTACGGTTTGGCCAGATTTGCTGATCGCTATTAAAACTATTTCTGACAAATCGTTTATTTCATTTTTGACAATGCTCTCTATTTCTTCATATTCACGTGTATCGGGAGATTCGAGGAAAAATAATTTTTTGTCGACTTCGGGTTTGTGCAAAGTCATCGCGTTCCATACCGCTTTGGAAGCCAAATCAGATCCACCGATACCAACTACAAATATAAATTTAGAATTTTTGTATTTTTCCATATAGTTTATAATAACTCACCCTATCATCTCTTACAACCAGAGCGGGAAAAATGAAAGGGCCGTCGCGTTAGCGACGGCCCACGGATTATGCCCTTGTATCTACTTGTTTTCCTCTCCTTTTTTGGGAGGCGAAGTTTTTTGCACGTCATCATCCGACGATGCCTGGGTTTTCGGAAATGCACTCGGCAAGTCCTGGACCCTGGTGGTCTTAATGGGGGTCGTTCTTGCCCCCCAAAACACACTGAAACTCGGCGGACTTTGCAATGAGCCTTTCATCTTCTCTTTTCCTTTCTAGTGAACACTCGAGGTGGAAACCTCGAAAAATTCGAGCTTGCCAGTCTTTGGCCGGTTCTTGATGACGATCACCTTCTCGCTCACGATCGGGCAATAGAAGAAGATCTTGAAGCTCAACCCCAAGTTTGGGAAGCGCTTCCTCAGGGCGTTGTGAATCGTATTATTGACCGATTCCTGCTCGCCTCTGTTCGTTATGCCCGGACAGAACAAGATTAGGGGCTGACCCTTCTTGTTCTCGGACAAGAACATCCGGAAGATGTCTCCCATACTGATCTCCCTCCGGTGGTTGACCACCTTCGGGACGACGGCGACCACCTCCGGCTTGAACGCCGGCAACTTGGTGGACGACCTCAAGGTCGCTCTTGAAATACCCGCTGTAAAAGTTGACACTACTCTTACCTCTTGTTTGGAATAGAACAGAACCTGAAATAAAATATTACACTCATTAAAATAGAAGTCAAGCAAGGCAAACTGGGGATTACCCAGTAGTAGATTTTGGTATTATGCTTCGCATTTGCACAAAGTGCGATACCAAAATTCACTACTGGGATTACTCAGGCTTAATTTGGGGCTATTTTTTGTATTGCATGATGCCGGCTCCCTTGATCTCAGTTTGGCCCGCTTTGCGTATAAATTTTTTATTGACTTCGGGTACGAAATTGAAATGCGGTGAACTGTCCAAAGCCTCGGCAATTTCATCCAAATCTTGTTCGGCTGTCACCCAAGCTGTGCCAAATTTTTTCCAAATATCAAATGGTTTGGAAAAAGATTTCAAAGTTTTTTCACCCGAATCTAAAAAATATTCATGATAAAAAGACAAAGCTAGTTCGCGAGGATTTTGGTAAATCGGATCACGGAAACGCAAGACTGAGTGATTGGTTTTGGAAATCGCTCCCCAAAATCCATTTATTTTGAAAACACACAAAACATGGTCGTAATCTTTTTTTAAATCCTTAACTTTCAAGTCTAGCAAATAGTTTTCTATTTTATTTTGTTGTAAACACAGGCAAGCCAAAATAGCTCCTTCAAAGCAGTGCATCCTTCCTGCTTCCAAAACTCGCTTGGGCGACATATAAGTCTCTCCCCTTTTTTCAAAATTGAAAGGGGTTTTGTCCAAAAAATCCTGCACCTTGGCCGGCGTGTTGAGTTTTTTTATTATTTTTGGCAGTTTTTTCATGTTTGTCCTCACCCCTTATCCCCTCTCCTTGGCAAGGAGAGGGGGCGAGCACTTATCGCATTATTTCAGGTATTTTATTACGAGGAATTTTTCTTACTTTAATTTTATTGTGACCCCCAAGGTAAAGCTTTGCTAGGCGATGCAATCCATCAAGAATACGCCATCTACCTTTATTCTCCATAATATCAATTGGATGGTTTATATCTGCCTCTTGTATTTTACGAAAGTGAGTTGGTTCATTTTCCGGGTATTTTATAACTTCCCAGGGCGTTAAATTAAATTCTGTTAAATTAAATTTATTTTTGCCTCCCCTGTCCCAAAATGGAATATCAAAATGCCAGATTAATTCCTGAATATCTATTTCCGTCACCGGTTCATTAAGTTTCCAAACTTTCTTTGGATTCCAAGCGGTGCCGATACCAACATCTTTTATTATTTGTGGTATTTTGTTGTTTTTATTGTTTTCCATTATTTATTTCATTATAAATCTTTTTCAATACTTTTTCTATGTCATTTTCTACCTCCTCATTTAAAAATCTAATTGTTGTGTATTCAAGTTCTTTAAAAAATTTGTCTCTCACCGCATCGTATTCTTTTGCTTCTTTGGTATTATGTATTTCTCCATCAAGCTCAATGATTAATTTTTTCTTGGCGCAATAAAAATCCAAAATATAACCACCGATGCTGTATTGTCTTTTAAATCTAAAACCTAGTTTTTGATTTCTTAATTTCTCCCACAGCAATTTTTCTTGAGGGGTAGCTCTTTTGCGTAATTCTTGTCTCCTGTCTCCTAATTCAAATATGTTGTGAATTAATCTCATAAAAATCCTCACCCCTTATCCCCTCTCCTTGACAAGGAGAGGGGACGAGCAGTATCTACATTATACTAAAATCTAGATTGGGGTGAGGACTTTTTGGAGTAAAATTATATGTTATATTATACACAATGTTATATCAAAAAATCCTAAAACCTCTGCTTTTTAAGTTTGATCCGGAAAAGGTCCATGATTTTTTTGTTTATGTCGGCGAAGCTCTTAGTAAGTTTGGATTCTCTAGGAATTTGGTGGCTCTTTCTTTTAGATATAAAGGCAAAGATATTTCCAAAACCGTAGATGGTTTGACTTACCAGACTCCTTTTTTGCTTTCAGCTGGGTTTGATTATAATGGTCAATTAATTAATATTTTGCCAGAAATTTCATTTGGTGGAGTAGAAGTGGGCTCGGTCACGGCTCGGGTCTGTAGCGGTAATCTGAAACCGCGTCTCACCCGCCTGCCCAAGTCGCACAGCATCATAGTCAACAAAGGTCTGCGTAATGATGGGGTGGAAGTTGTTATTGAGCGATTGAAAAAATATCCCGAAAAGAAAAATTTTGTCGTAGGAGTTTCTATCGCTCGCACTAATGATATAAAATGTGTTTCGGTGGAAGAAGGTATAGCTGATTATTTTCAGAGTTTCAAAAGATTGAATGAAGAAAATGTAGGTGACTACTATACTTTGAATATTTCTTGCCCCAACGCTTTTGGTGGCGAAACTTTTGCCAATCCGGAGAGGCTGGAGTCTTTGCTTACCAAAATTTCTGAAATCAAGTGTGATAAGCCGGTTTATATCAAGATGCCTATCAATTTGGAGTGGTATGAGTTTGATGGTTTACTCAAAGTGATAAAAAACTTTCTTTTAGTTAAAGGTGTGATCATTGGTAATTTAAATAAAAATTATAATGATCTGGATTATAGAGATGAAGCACCGGGAGAGTACGCTGGTGGTTTAAGTGGCAGGCCTTGCTTTGAACTTTCTAATCAGTTGATCAAAAAAACTCGAGAAAATTACGGCACAAGATTCACTATCATTGGTTGTGGCGGTGTGATGTCGGTCCAAGATTCTCGAGCAAAATTTGCAATGGGAGCAGATTTGGTTATGCTTATAACGGGCATGATTTTTAATGGCCCAGGTTTTATAAAAGAATTAGCTAAATCAGTATGAATAAAAAAATAATGCTAGTGTCTGGGATTTTAGTGGTTATTTTGGGTGTTTTTTTGGTTGTAAAAAATGTTTCTTTGGCACCAACGCCCGAAGAAAATCAAAGCAATTCTCAATCTTCCTCCACTGAAAATTCATTGGGTAAAATAAAAATTGATCCAGTCGTGAATACGCAGACTTTGCCATTTTCTGATAGTCCCAAAGATGTTGCTTGGGCGGTTTTTTCAAAATATCTGGCTTTCAATAAAGAGCAAAATTTGGCAGGAGTCAAAAGTGTAGTTTATAAAATCAATCCGGTTTGCGCTGACGAGATCACAAGTGTTGATTGCAAAGCGCGGATGGATTCGGCCTATTCTTATGGTAGTGCTTTAAAAAAAGCAGATTTTGTAAATATTTGGAGTGACGAAAAGCAAATGATTTTGACTACTGATTTTTGGTTAGAATCATCCAAAGAAATGGATCAGTACGGCCGGTTCAGAGGCATTATATTTTTTGTGAAAGGCGAGGCAGGTTGGAAACTTTTGAGTTTTTCTCCAACTAAAGGTGGTGCTACCAATAAAGGGTTGGCCAGTCAAGAAGAAATCGATACTCGAATCATCCGCTACACTGAAGACCAAGACTTTGATGGGTTAGCTGATTATGAAGAAGAGTGTTTGAACAAGCCCAACGATAATACTTGTATCAAAACCTCTCCCAAACTCCGCGACACCAATGGCAATGGCCTCTGGGATGGTGTAGAAGCTTTGATGAAATAACGTTTTGCTTGACAAAGTAGGGTGTTTGGGTGTATAATGTACACAGGAAATATACAAAGGAGTTTTTACAATGTGGCAGAGACTTGGAAACTACGAGTATGAATGCGAAGGACACACCTACACCGGTTGGTGCAGGTGTGTCAATGGCCAGATGGCCAATGGTCACTGGCCCGAATTCAACTACCGCACGGGTGAGCAAAGATAATCACTTTCCGCCACCCGGATAGCCGTCGCTCCTCCAACTACGCCGCAAGGCTTCGCTGGGCGAGCTGGGCGGCTTTCTTTTTGTAAAAAAATCACAATTACAATGGCCGTCATTGTAATTTTAAGTGTGGTGTAATTTGAAGTATTTATTTCTTCCCTGCTTTGGAGCGTTCGAGTTCGGTTAGGAGTTTTTTGCGCAAACGAGCAGATTTGGGAGTGATTTCTAGATATTCATCTTCGGCCATTATTTCCAAACCACTTTCAATGCTGATAGGAGTAGGTGGTGCCAAATATATTTTGTCATCTGAGCCGGAAGCTCGCATGTTGGTCAATTGTTTGCCTTTGGTTGGGTTCACGGTCATATCATCCCCTTTTGATGTGTTGCCGATAACCATACCCTCATAAACTTCGATAGCGGGGCCGATATAAAGTGTGCCTCGAGTTTGTAAGTTGTCCAAAGAGAAAGCCAGAACTTTGCCAGATGCCATAGCGATCATTGAACCAGTTGGTTTCTTTTGGATTTCACCGGCGTAAGGTTTGAAACCGATCACTCGACTGGCAAAAACTCCTTCACCTTTGGTGTCAACAACGAATTGATTGCGGTAACCCAAAAGTCCACGAGTTGGTCCTTCAAAAATAAATCGTAAGTGATTGTTGTGAGATTTGGTGCTAATCATTTGAGCTCCTCTTTTACCCAATTTTTCGATGACTACTCCTTGCATTTCAGATGGCACGTCGATAGTGATTTCTTCAAAAGGTTCACTCTTTTTACCGTCTATTTCTTTTATGATGACTTGAGGTTGTGACACCTGCATTTCAAAACCTTCTCTTCTCATATTTTCCAAAAGGATAGCGATATGCAATTCTCCTCGGCCAAAAACTTTCATGTTGTCGCCGTCAAAATCTACTTTGAGTCCGACGTTCACTTCCAATTCTTTGACCAATCGGTCTCTGATTTGTCGGCCAGTGACAAATTTACCTTCACGGCCAGCAAATGGTGAATTGTTAACCAAAAAATCCAAAGCGATAGTCGGTTCATCTACTTCGATGATAGGCAAACTCTCGGTGTCTTTGTCATCCGTTATGGTGTCTCCAATATAAATATTTGGTAAGCCGGCGATCATCACGATGTCTCCAGCTTGTGCCTCAGCTATTTCTTTGCGAGCGATACCTTCGAAGGTGAATATTTTGGTGATCTTGCCTTCTTCGATACCACCTCCGGTTTTTTTGACGTAAACTTTTTGTCCATCTTTGAGACTGCCTTCATAAACCCGAGCGATCGCCATACGACCCAGAAAGTTGTCGTAAGCCAAATTGAAAGGCTGAGCTTTTAGAGGTAATTCGATATTTTGTTTGGCTGGCGATACTTTTTCCAAAATAGTATCAAGTAGTGGAGTGAGATCAGTGCTTTCATCGCCCAAATTTTTCATCGCCACACCATTTTTGGCGATAGCATAAACGGTGGTGAAATCGAGCTGTTCTTCGGTGGCGCCAAGATCAAAAAATAATTCAAAAATTTCATCGTGAGCTTTTTTGGGATCAGCCGCTTTTTTGTCTATTTTATTTAAAACTACGATTGGTTTGTGGCCGATCTCCAAAGATTTTTTCAAAACGAAACGAGTTTGAGGCATCGGACCTTCTTGAGCGTCAACTACCAAAAGTACCGAATCAATAGAACGCAAAATACGTTCTACTTCTGAACCGAAATCGGCGTGCCCTGGGGTGTCTACGATATTGATTTTGGTGTCTTTGTATAAAACACTCGCATTTTTGGAATAAATAGTAATACCACGCTCTTTTTCGAGCGCGTTAGAATCCATGGAGACTCCTTCTTTTTCAAAACCGGTTTGACGCAAAATAGCGTCTGTCAGCGCTGTTTTGCCATGGTCCACATGGGCTATGATTGCTATATTGCGTATTTCCATCCTCTTAAAATTTTACGAATTAAAAATCCCCTAGGGGAAGTTCCTTAACTATACACTATTTTTTAAATAAAACAAATTTAATACTCAATCGTAAATGAGAAAGAAATAGAGGCGTCGTTTTCGGGCAGGCCGGAGGGATTGTCTTTGTGCAAAACTAAAGTGGCGGGGCCGATATAGGTCTGCGGTATCTTGATGAGAGCCTTGAAGGGCACGAAATTTTCGGTCATCCAGTTGATTTCGCCGGTTTGGGGGTCAGGCTCCGCTTGAGCTATGCCTTTGGCCAAAACTTGGCCTTTTTCATCCAATACCTCTATAGGGAAAGAAGCTTCAAAAAACCAAAATCCACGAGCCTGCCCTATTACACTAAATTCTTTGCCAGTGACAGCTCCAGGGAAAGGTAATTCTACTTTTATCAAATCGACAGTCGCATTTTTATAGGTGATGGCTTGGGCGGGTGCTTTTGGACTGTTTGAAGTAAAACGTATCGCGAATATTATGGCGATGAGAATTAGTAACATTATACTTATTAAATATACTTTTTTCATTACTTCATTTTAACACAAAACAAAACCCCACGTCTGAAGTGGAGTCTTGTTTTGAATTTAAAAAATTTAAATTAGGAAAGGTGTTTGGAGAGGTGTCCGGCCATTTTCATCATGTGGACCACTTTTTCACCGTTGAAAACTTTCAAAAGCTTTTCATCTGAATTGATGAGTCTTTTGTCTTTTGGATCTTGAAGATTGTTAGCTTTGATATATACCCACATTTTAGAAACTACTTCTGATCTAGGCATTGGGCCTTTACCTACGACTGCTTCTAATTCGGGGCTTACATTCATCGGCTTCATAAAAGCGGAATTTGTTTTTGCCATGTTTTTTATTTATCTCGAATTTAATTTATCGAGTGGTTATTAATAAATACTTGGTAATTATATCATTAAATTAAAATAATAGCTACAACAAAAAACCATCATTTTTGAGGTGATGGCTTTTTGTTGTTTTTTCTAAAATTTTTAGAATTAAGCACGAGCGACGTTTACAGCTGATGGGCCTTTGCCACCCTCTTCAGCTTCTTTGGTTTCAAAAGATACAGAGTCTCCTTCTCTCAATTCTTCAAAAGTGACACCTACTAGTGCGCTTTTGTGAAAAAAGAGATCACCGCTTTGACCTTCTTGACTGATGAAGCCAAAACCTCTCTCGTTCAATTTTTTTATTGTTCCTGTCATGATATTATTTTTTTGCTTATTTTATTTAATGTATAGATAGAACCTCGACTTTATTTGTCTTCTTCTAATACCCATCTATTATACCTTATCCAAGCTTAGTTTACAAACGTCAAAGCTTTGCCGAGTTTACCTGCTCTGCCGGTCCGGCCGATACGATGGACGTAATCGTCGTGAGTGGCTGGTATGTCGTAATTTATAACGTGGGAGACATCAGCGATATCCAGTCCCCTAGCCGCGACGTCGGTGGCTACTAGTATTTTTACGTTGTTTTCTTTGAATAATTTCAAAGCTTGTTGACGTCTGGCGTGATTTTTGTCGCCATGGATTGATTCGGCTTTGAATCCTCTTTTGCTCAAAACTTGAGAAAGTTTTTCTACGCCGTGTTTGGTGCGTCCAAAAATCAGAACTTTGGTTAGTTCTTTTTGGTTCAACAAATCATGCAAGGTGTCTATTTTTTCGCTACCCATTTTGACTCGGACGATATCTTGGTCTACGTTTTTGGAGGTGTCAGAAGTTTTGACGGAAATACGAATTGGTGAACGCAAAAATTCACTGATTAGTTTTTCAACTTCAGGCGAAAGTGTAGCTGAGAAAAATAAAGTCTGACGACTTTTGGGCATGCCGGCCATGACTGCGCGCATGTCATTTACGAAACCCATATCGAGCATACGATCAGCTTCATCCAATACGATTGTGTTAAATTCAGAAAGAATAATGAGTTTGCGATCAATCAAATCTTTCAATCTCCCAGGTGTACCGATGATGAAGTTGTATTGATATTTCAAATCTTTTATTTGTTTGCCGATCGGTGCACCACCAACACAACAAACCGAGAATATTTTCATACCTTGAGCAAATTCTTTGAGCTCGCTGTCTATTTGGATAGCGAGTTCGCGAGTTGGGACTATCACCATCACTTGTTCTTTGCGATTTTGCAAGATCTTGTGCAAGAGTGGCAAAAGGAAAGCGGCAGTTTTGCCGGTCCCGGTGTTGGCGATACCCACTAGGTCGTTACCCAAAAGTACTTGAGGGATAGCTTTGTCTTGTATCGGAGTTGGCAAAACGTAACCCTTGGCGATGATAGAAGTTTTTAATCTTTCGTCTATCAAAAAATCTTCAAATTTATTTGTGGGTACGAAATGTGCCACTTCTTCAGTCACTGTAACTTTGTTTATAAAACGTGATATATCTATCCTTTCGCTTTTTCCGCGTCTGCCTGCGCCGGCAGATCTGCCTCCTCCTCGGCTTCCACCAAAGCTTGGCCTTCGACTATTAAATGAACCACGGCTAAAACTCCCTGTTCGAGGGCTACTGTTTGGTCGCGCACCAAAGCGCGACGGTGTTCGTGTTTTTGTATACATACTATAAAAGGCCAAAAGCCTATAACTTTTGGTCTTTATATCCCGATTATATTAAGGGAGGGGCGACCAATGCGTCCCAAGTAGTGAATGTAAAACAAAAACTAGTGAGATCAGAGTTATAATATAAGTATATACCAAAACCAATATCTTGTCAAGAAAAAATATATAAAGAAAAAGCGGCCCCAATTGCATGGGGCCGCCCGGAATCGGATTACACAAAGATCTGCTTGCGGGTCAGGCGCTGATAGATCTCGCAACTTGTCGCGAGTTCTTCGTGGGTGCCTTGACCCACGATCTTGCCCTTGTCGAAAACGATCACTTTGTCCACGTTTCGGATCGTGCTGAAACGATGGGCAATGATGATGGTCGTCCGACCACGAGAGGCTCTCTCGATGGACTCTTGGATGAGACTCTCGTTCTCGGAGTCGAGGCTACTGGTCGCCTCGTCAAAGATCAGGATGTCTGGTTCTTTGATAAGCGCTCGAGCGATACCGACTCGTTGCCGTTCGCCACCACTGAGCTTCACTCCCCGCTCGCCGATATGGGTGTCAAACCCCTTTTCCAGCCGACCAAAAAATCGGTCGATGCAGGACATCTCAGCGATTCTGTGAAGTTCCCTGTCGCTGATTTCGGTCGCTCGGCCATTGAGACCGTAAGTCATGTTGTAGCGCAATGACTGATCAAAAAGCGCTACGTCTTGATCCACGATCCCGATCGATGATCGGAAATGCTTGAGATCAAGCAACCGCAGGTCATTGCCGTCTACGATGATTTGGCCAATCTCCGGATCTTGCGCCCGGATGATAGCTTTGACCAAAGTAGACTTACCGGCACCGGACTCGCCCACGAAGGCGACGGTCTGACCAGCTTCAATCACGAAGCTGACATTGTCGAGCGCTAAGTTGGCCACCTTGGGCTCGACTGGTTTGAGCTCATCATCGTCGTCGGTGACGGATCTTTGTTCCCTTCCTTTGTAGCGGAAGGTGACGTTTTTGAACTCGATCCGTCCGGCAAACTTCTCCGGTCGGACGGGGTTAGGTATGACTGTGACGTCTGGCGTGATGGCCAGCATTTCAAAGTATTTCCTAACTGAAGTGTAATGTTGGATGAACCGGCGGTGAAGCGGGCTCAAATTGCCGAGGTTCCCGAGGGCATTCCCTGCCCACGCCATAAACATCACGAATTGGCCGAGGGTGTAAGTTTTGTCTCGAACCGCACTGATGCAGATCACCAAGACGATACCCAAGGCAATCACCGAGATGGTGTTGCGGATGGCTGCCACTGTGGCGAATCGGCTCCAGACGTTTTTGGAAAAGGTGTGAGCTCCTCCTAGACTTTCTTTGCATTCTTTTTGGGCTCGCTCTTCTTGAGCGTTGGCCATGACGAGAGAGATGTATTTGACAACCTCGCCTTGGAAGTTGGAATCTTTGATGTGCAACTTCTCAAGTTTTTTCATGTCTGCACGGAAGTGGTTGTTGATCTTCACCACCACAAACGCGTAGACCAGTGCTCCGGTCAAAACCACCAAACCGATCGGCCGGCTCCAATAAAGGAGCAGTCCGGTCAAGATGACTATCTCCGCGAAAAGCGGAAAGGCTTGGTAGAGGATGATGTCGCCCAAATTGATTAGAGCGTTCTCGCCTCGGTTGATGACCGTCTGCTTCACGCCTGAGTTTTCACTGGTGTGCTGTCCAATTGAAAATCCAAACAGCTTAGCGAGTGTGACTTCTTGTATGCGTCGTGGGATCGCATAATCGAGATGGTTGAGCTCATAACGGTCACGCAACCAATCGAAGATGGTTGATTTGAAAAGCCAAATCATGATCGAAATGGCACCGTAGGCATAGATCTGGTTAGTCGGGAGATTCCCAACCAGCCCATCGATGATTTTGCTACTAAGCCAAGGCGAAACCATCCGCATGGCTTGGGCGAGGGCGATGAACCCAAAAAGCCCAAGCATCCAAAACTGCAAAGGCCGATAGGCTTTGTAGACGTCCTTTAAGAATTTTCTCAATTTGTATTCTCCTGTCAACGGACACTTTATTCCATCTTAAGTATATCATATTACACATTTTTTGTCAATCTGAAAAATGGTTTATTTTTAATCAAAAAGCCCCGCGTGGGCGGAGCTTTTTGATTACTTAGCCTTTACTTTTTTGGCTTTCTTTTTTTCTTTTTTGTGAGTTTCTCCTTTGGCCATAAAATTTAGTGAAGTTACTAATAATAAATTTATTACTTAAATTATATCAAACTTTTTTATAAGCGCCCATCAATTAATTCTAACTTCTTTTTTTTATTAAATTTTTTTATGGCCACTTCCCTTTTCCTGGCCTCGCTCAGGGTATCGAATTTTTCAAAATATTTTAATATCACTGGCCTGCGGATTTTGGTGTAATGCGCACCGGACTTCAAATGGTTGTGTTTGTGGAGTCGCTCTTCCAAATTATTGGTACAGCCAACATAAAGCGTCTGGTCAGCGCATTGTAAAATGTAAGTAAAAAATGACATGTTTCCTACTTTCGTTTTTTCAAAAGCATCACGCGTTTTGCTTCAAGACGTTTTTTGGTCTTCCTCGAACGCGAGGTTTTCATTTTGGTATTTGTTGCTTCTCTTTTTGCCATATGTGTTTAGTATATACTAATTTTATTTAAAAAGATATATACACTATAATATTTTGAAAGTAATTTAGATAACAGAAAACCCATCACAGAGAGTGAGTTTTCTGTGATGGGTTGTGCGGACACTAGAAGCGTTCGCCGTCAGTTTTGCGTTCTCCCTCGGTCCGCCAATCGAGGTATAGCTTATTTGGGCTATCGACCCCCTTGCATTTGCAACCTGGTAGCATGAGCTCAGTCAGTGTCCAAGCTTGCAACTGGGTGTGGTAGACGATGCGCAAGGCATCGCCAAAGGCGTAGCCTCGATATTTCAGAAAAGAGACCCTCTTTTCTCCCAGGACTTCGTGCCGACGGATGATTTCCTCAAAGACAGAGGCCATCACCTCCTTGTTTACTCCCGGGTAGTCGCTCCTGAACTTGACTGCTCTCAAAAAGATACGGATCTTTTGAGGGGTGTCGAGTCTGCCCGACACCAACGGGAAATTCTTGCAGAAATCTGCAGTCAGTTCGGGGTTCGGCCAGGAAGTCAGCCACTCCTCGTATATGTCGAGAAAAGCTTCGTCTTTGTCTGGGTGGTTGGCTTCGATATACTCTCGAAGCTCCTTGAGCTCCTCAACGGAGTTGATGGTGTCAAGAAAATTGACCCAAGCTCCAAAAGTCTTGTCAGCCAAAACGGCCTCGATTGCA
>Ga0172379_10000838_pt1 | contig 70768 bp, 77 predicted proteins | sample GrowelOW334metaG_FD_119756 | JGI IMG/M metagenome (GOLD analysis project Ga0172379, IMG submission 119756) | Groundwater microbial communities from an aquifer near a municipal landfill in Southern Ontario, Canada - Groundwater well OW334 metaG | ecosystem: Environmental > Aquatic > Deep...
ACTAAAGAAGCCAGAGGTTGGATCATTTCAGGCATCATCGGTTTAGCCATCATCTTGGCAGGTTGGGCCATCACGAGCTTCGTGATTGGACAGCTTATTGAGGCAACAACTACGACGTAATTTTATGTCTTTCGGAAATAAAATTTGTGGTCAATGGATTAAATTCCGTGGGCTAGTTGCCCTTATCATGGGATTGGGGTTGGTTTTACTGCCGACTATGGCGTTTGCTCAGTCGCCGGGTCTGGATGCCATTAAAAGCGGCGCGCAAAAAGCGGCCGGTGGAGCCGGTTTGGGCGGGAGCAATAGCCCGGACCTCATGACGCTTGTCGGTCAATTGATCGGAGCGGTCATGGGACTGGTCGGAGTCATCCTGTTCGGTTATATGGTCTATGGCGGGTTCAGATGGATGACAGCCGGCGGTAACGAGAAAGCCGTGACTGAGGCCCAAACCATTATCCGGAACGCCATCATAGGCATCGTGATCATCGTCGCGGCCTATGCCATATCGAACTTCGTGATCCAAACCCTAATTAATACTCAAAGCACAGTTAAAGCAGGATAATAATTTAGGATCATTAATTTATGAATCTACGCCTTAAATCAACCTGTTACGCGGTCATGGCCACAGCGTTAGTTTTGCCGGGCATTGCTTTGGCTCAAAACATAGGCAACAACCCGTTCAACCAGGCTAGGGACCTGACCAACTCGGTTGGGCAGAAAGCAGGCATTAGCACGTCGCAGACCTTGCCCAGCATGGCCGGCAGCATCATCAATGTGGTGCTCGGTTTCCTGGGTATACTGCTTCTGTTCTACATGCTGTATGCTGGTTTCCTCTGGATGACGGCTGGTGGTGATACCAAGAAGGTTGAGAAAGCTACAGCCATTATTACGCAAGCCGTCATCGGCTTGGTAATCATCGTGGCGGCATTCGCTATCTCCAACTTTGTCTTGGGCTCATTGATCAACGTTTCACAAGCAACACCGTAATCATTCGCTGCGCAGCGAAAACAAAAACCCCATCTTGTGGGGTTTTTGGTTGCCCTGACTCTTTTTGCTATACTGCCCTCATGTCCGTTAAGCTAAAACACTCTTTCCAGTTTCTAGTTTTAGGTTTATTTTTAGCCGTTTGGTTTAGCGTCTTGATGCCCTGGGACAAGTTGCCCGACCCTGATGCGTTCTATCACGCCACCATGGCCCAGCTTACTTGGAGTCAAGGCCCTGTCACGAGTTTCCCTTGGCTTGACCTAACGACTTTAGGCTCTCATTTTGCTGACCAACATTATCTTTTTCATGTTTTAGAAAGTCCCTTCGTCCATTTCCTTGGATTAACTCAAGGCTCGCGTGTTTCGTCTTTGCTATTTGCGGTTTTAAGTTTAATGGGTATCACAATAATTTTTTATAAACTGCGTTTACGACCTTTTTGGCTTTGGCCTTTACTCTTGGCTTTATCAAATCCATTTTCGACCCGCATGGTTTTAGGCAAAGCTTCTCCGTTGGTCGTTTTGCTCTGGCTGATCGGATTGGCAGTTGCCCTAACTCCTCCAACTCCTCTTAAACAAGAGGAGGGCCGGCACATCCTTACTTCAAAAACGCAGAACCCTCTCTTGTTTAAGAGAGGGCAGGGTGAGTTAGGACTAATTCTTTTGGTTTCTTTTCTTTTTACTCTCACCCACGGCGGCTGGATCATCCTGCCCGGTTCTATTTTAATTTTATTTTTTGGGCAGGTCGTCTATTTTAAAGCCATTGAAAATTTAAGATTGAGTGAATCTATTAAATCAGCTAATTGGTCTGCGCTTGTCGCATCAGCTTTGGGCGTCGCCGTCGGATTTTTATTGCACCCGGGACGCAGTGAGTTATTATCTTTGCTTTGGATTCAAGTTATAAAAATCGGACTCGTAACACCGCAGAATCTTTTGCCCATGGGCACTGAGTGGGCCGCGGCCAGCCCCGGAGCATTATTGGCGATCACGTCGGTTTTTGGAATTATTTTGTTGCTCATAGTTCCTGGACTAATATTTGCTAGATTGTCATTTCGACCGGAGGAGCGAAGGCGATGGAGTGGAGAAATCCCTTACCCGATTGTTGAACTAAGGGATTCCTCGACTACGTCACTTAAAGCTTCGGGTGACTTCGCTCGGAATGACAATATGGAAGTAAGGTTTTATATTTATTTGATAATCTCCTGGAGCTTCCTCATCGCCGTCCTGGTCGCATTGACGCTCAAGAGTGCGCGCTTCTCAGAATACTTACAGCCGGCCTTAGCGATTTGGGTGGCGGCACTGGCGCAGTTGGTTGATTGGAAAAAGTTATTTGGTTGGTTGAACATGGGCGAGGGCAAGCTGGCGAAAGTTATTATGCCGCTCATCGTGGGCATCGCGCTCTTAGCCGTTCTCACGCAAAGCGTCTTAAACGGCTACACGGTTTTGCATCGCAAACCGGAATTCATGGATGATCAATATTTGAGTGCGACGGAGGCCATATCAGATCAGGCACAAGCGGGTGATCGGGTTTATCATTCGCAGTGGGACGAATTTCCGGTCTTATTTTCCCGCGATCAACGCTTGAGATACGTAGCCGGCCTGGACCCCAACTTTTTTTATGAGGCTTCTTCGACTTTGGCTTTGGATTATTTTGATCTTTCATTAAAAGCGGCTTCTTCCGCTCAAGACCAGGCCTGGAGTTTGATTCACGACAAATTAGGAGCAAAATTTGCTTTGATAGATACAATTAGATGGCCAGATTTAGCCAAAATTTTGGATTCTGACCAAAGGTACCAAAAGATCGGTCAGGGGCAGGGCGGAGTGGCTTACCGACTTATCGTCCCCTCATTTTGAAGGAGGGGTTGGGGAGGTTGACAAAACTCCATTTTTGTGCTACATTAACACGTTCCTTGGAACTGTTTTTCTTGGCGTCCTAAGCGTCCTTTAACGTCCCAATCGTCCTAACTGAGCACTGAGCACTGCTTACTGAGTACTTAGTTAGGCTGATAACGGGTGACTCAAAAACCCAACTCAAAAACGTTCGTAGACAAATCTTCCCATAGCCTCGCGCGGTGGGGAGTAGAAAGAAGACTATCATGGCACGTGGAAAAACCGGTGGAGACGATGGCAGGAAAGGGATGACTTTCGGTGATCTGCACCAGCTGGCAGAAGAGCTACTAGGTTTTGGCCTGGGAGTAGGTGCAGGCGCTGCACCGAGCATCATCCGCGGACTCGTTGGAGGGTTGTTCGAGAAAAAGGTCTTGACCGATAAGGCTGAAATGGCCGACGCCACTGGGATCAGAGATGGTCTCAAGAAATTGATGCATGCCAAGGGTCTCAATCGCACCGCTGAGCTGGCCGACAAGTGTTACGCGGACATCGTCATGATTCGCGCCAGTGGCAAGAGCGAGGCTGAAAAGGATAGGGATATCCAGCAGGCTCGCAAGGACTACGAGGCCGCAGTCATCAAGCACCAGTACGAGCTGACCCAGCAGGACTTCAGGAAGGTCATGTCACAGCTGGAGGACGATGAAGTTTTCGTCTTCGAGTCGTGGCTCAACAATACCCTGACTGAAGAGGAGAAGGCACAGGTTCTGGCAGCTCGAAGGTTCATCAACGAGCCTGGGATAATCAAGCAAGCCATCAAGAACTGCCTCAAGCACATGGCCGCCTCAGGTCAGACTGCTGACACGACCTACTCTCAGCTCTATAAGCGTTGGGGATACGTCGAGACGGACGATGCATGGAGAGTTGCCTGGCAACGGGCCAGCAAGGCCATGTTCGACCATCTCATGACCGTGTTGCCCAGGCTCCCCATCATGGAGCAGGCTAACGAAGCGATCTCAGCCCTGCTCAGGGGCGAGGGTGATCGAAACCCGGTCGTTCAATCGGGCCGGAAATTTCTCAAGGAAAACGCGGCAGAACGCGTTGCTGTCGCGAAGGAAAAACTTGCAAAGCATCGTCGGGGAGAAGGATAACCCCGAAAGGAGTTGGTCATGGGTGCATGGATTTTGGCTTTTCTGTTGTTGTTTCAACCCGGCGAAGTCCGGAATCAACTCCATGCTTTCAGCTTGGAGTTGGACGTGGCGCTCAGAGTTGCTTTGCCCAGATTCTTGAGGCGAGCGAAGTCGATGCTGTCTGGGGCGTTCGTCTATCTGCAGATCTTTCTCTTCGTGCTGTTCGCCATCGTGGCGATAGTCGTGTGGTCTTCCCACCGCGAGTTGCTGACAGACCCCGATCTGCAGGATCAATGGCTGGTATGGCTGTTCGTGGCGGTGGGGATTATCTCCCCATTGTTCGTAGCCTGGAACCGGATGAATGGGTACATGCGTCGGAAAGAGGGTCAAGAAGAAGATCCGGATGCATGGGAACACCCGTGGGCCCTCCATCCTTGGTTCAGTAAGCCCTTGCTCTGGTTGGTGCTTAGCGCGGCCTCATGGCTCGTGCTGGGTTTTTACCTGACCAGGCTAGGACTCCCGGCGCGCACGAACGATAAAGTGATCTACGCGTTGGGCGGAGCGGTCTTCGTGATCGGCTGGTTGCACATCAAGGTCATCTGCACGATAGCGGGTGCCTTCCAAGACGAGGGATTCAGCCTCGGTGAGTTCGTGCTGACCGTTGTCCTGGATCTGCCTGGCATACCCGTAGCCATCCGAGAGCGCATCCCACACGGCGGTTTGGACATCGTGAACGAGGATCGCACGAGGGTGATCCTGACCGAAGGGCCGGATGTCATCATCATGGCCAGTACCCCGTGGTTCTTCATCTCGCTTTGGGTATGGAACAATGAAATTGACCTTGTCCTCATCGCGATCACCCTGATCGCCAGTTCACTTTCGTTGATATACATGCTCCTCGGCGAAGTGGAGAAGGTGAGGCAACGAACCAAAAACACCATCGGCTGGCTCTGGAAGTACGGCACGTGGATCTCCGTGGCGGTCCTCATCTCGGGGGCTCTCCTCAAAGAGATGCTTTCCGACGCCTTCGAGTATGGCGGGAACGTGCTCTGCGGCATCACGCCCTACAATTGGCTGACAGGCCGATGGTGGCACTACATCCTCACCGCGATGGTGCTCGGCTTGATCGCCAGGATCATCTGGGGCGTGTGTGACAAGAGGGTGAAAGGCAAGTGGGTGTTGGCGTGGAAGCTCCCGTTCTTCGCCTTACTGCTTATCGTCCTGGAGTGCCTAGTCGCGCCTCTGGCCATCATGGGCGGACATCGCGCGTGGAGCCTGCCCAAGCGGCATCCATCCACCACCGACAAGCCGGTCGGGCTCGAGGTGCCGGTCGCCACGTTCAGGGACATGGATAAGACCGACAAGCATGAGCTCGTCATCACGGTCCTGGCCCGCGAGAAGGATGCCAAGGGCGTGGTGGAATTCCCGCAAGAGTCAGGTCGTCGCCTCGGCCTCACCAAGTTTGCTCCCATCGACGTTGATTCCTACTACGACGAGAAGGGCAAGCTGGTCGAGGGCTTGAGGGGCTTCAAAGAGAACGTGCAGATCCCGTTGCGCCGCGCGCCCAAATCTACGCCCGAAGGGTGCAAGCCGACGGAGTGCAAGTGGCTCTACGAAGCAGTGGTGCCCAGCCTCAAGGGCAACGAGTTCGGACGTTACGCAGTCATCATGCGGAACTCGCTCGGACGGGTAGAGGAGAAGCTGGACCAGCCTTTCGGGAACAGGCTGGCCGGCAAGCCGTGAACCTCCCACGGCATACAGTACCTTAGCTTAACTTACTTAAAAGGGCTCTCGATCGTTTACTCGATTGGGGGCCCTTTTCTAATTCAAAATTCAAGGAGCAAAATTAAAAATGTAGGTGGCCTACGGCATTATATAAATAATAAATATCCCGCAGGGATTCCAACATTTTGCTCTTTGAATTTTGAATTTTGAATTATCATAATATCGCTCTTTGAATTTTGAATTTTGCTTTAGAGTGACAGTTGACAGTTCGCGCGTTTCATGGTAAGAAAAAATCAAACTCAGGTAGAGGAATAGAGCCCCGCCATGCGGGGATCAAAGGAGAAAAAGCCATGAGATTGTTCATTCTCGCTTTGGCAATGTTGGCAGTACAGCTACTCGCTGGCTGTACCAGCTACACGCGGATCCACAACGGGAGACCTGAATATCAAAGCCGTTGCGGTATCGGGGGCTATAGTTGCACCGTCGAAACCAACGACCAGATCTACCCGACGGCCCAGGCCAAATACGGGCAAATGCCGGGTAACCTGCAAGATGGCTTCGCTGTCCAGGAGGCGGTCGCCGATCATCAGAGGACCATGAACAACAAGCTCTACGGCGGCTATGGCTGGGGAGGCTACGGCGGCTGGGGTAGGGGTTATTACCCCATGATGCTCATGCCCCCGGCTGGCGGCTTCTACACGGCTCCTCCGCTTGGATCCTCTTCCTACTTCCCCTCCTACCGTTGACCCCCTCTGGGTCTAATTTTTTATGTTAAATTAGCCAAAACCTAACTCACCCTGCCCTCTCTTAAACAAGAGAGGGTTTTGGTTAGAACCTCCTCTTGCGAAGTAAGAGGAGGTAGGAGGAGTTAGGCTTGACAAAATGGCTAAAATATGCTATATTTGTTAGTCATTTACGATGCGATAACCGTGTCTGAATGACATTGACAATTTGGATATCACCCAGCTCAGCTGGGTCAACAATCTTGCTGGAGGTCTCCCATGAAAGCTACCGTCTACCGTCTACAAGCTACCGTCTTGCTGTTGGTTTGCGCGGTCTGTTTGATCGCTTGTGGAGGCACCATGCCGCGCTCGGAGCACGCCTTGACCGATATCAACGGGGTCAAGTGTGAGTGGACCAAGGTCCAGACGGATACGGGAGGCAATAAGGACTTCTCGTACAAGTACAAGTGCGATGCTCCCGGCGGGGCCCCTGGGGACATGTATCGCGCTTGGCCGGCTTACGTGATCGCGACGCCTGAGGCGGCGGCCATGACATACGCGCCGTCCAACCCTCCGCCCCGGGTATGCCAGGCGATCGAGACCACGGCCAACGATCAAGTGGTTGTTCGTGTTCCGGAGTGCCTTGATGCCAACAAGACCCGTGGCATGGTCATTTACCCCACGCGCTGAAGCGCAAGGAGAACTCTCATGAGAATGTTCCATATTCAATGTTCCATGTTCCATGTCTGTCTTCTGTGCGCCTTGGCGATGCTGACAGGGTGCTTCCCCATCATACGTCAGCAGGGGTCACGCCTTCCGCCGCTGGCTGATATGGAGCAGACAAGCGTGGTGGCTTCGTCTTTGACGACGACTGAGACCGTAGCTACGGCTGTCGCGCCTCAGCCGCCAGCCGCCGTTCAACCGCCGCCTCCGCCTCCGTCGAGTCAGCCAGCCATCGTCATCAAAAGGAAGCCGGTCGGCGAGCCTTACCTGATGACCACGACGGACGTCGAGGTGAGGAAGAGCCATTCGTTGCAGATCGTCAACACGAGCGAGCACTTCGTGTGCGTCGTGTCGCCGACCATGACCAATGGCGACCCGGTGTTCAAGCTGAGGCGCAATGCCCAGCAGAACCTGGTTCCTGTTCCTCCGGGTTGGCGCGTGCCTTGTGCCGCGGTGATCGCACCCAATCTCTCCGAACAAACAGAGGTCGGACCGGAAGCAAATTTGGGCACCCAGTACACCGGCACGTTTCGGATCACGGTGATTCTTCTCGACTATGACGCGGTCAATCCGCAGGTGGTGAGAACGGTCATCTCTGACCCGCTCAGGTTTCCCTTCACCCACGGCACGAACGCTTTGTGTCCCGAGGGCAGAACGGGTGGCTGTATGTACATCTGGCCCATTCGTCCGTAGTTCCTTCCATGATGGCGATTCCTTCGCCATCTCTGGCCGTGCGTTTCTCCTACACAAGCTTGTGGGATTGAAACGCACGGCTTTTCAGTTTCCCTAACTCACCCTGCCCTCTCTTAAACAAGAGAGGGTTCTGCGTTTCTAAAGCAAGGATGTGCTGGCCCTCCTCTTGTTTAAGAGGAGTTGGAGGAGTTAGGACTAATTCATTTAAAGAAAACCCCTTGAATAAATTCAAGGGGATTCCTCCTTTTACGGTATCGCCGCCAAGCATGGATGCGGCGAATGCGTAATTTTTCTCATGCCGCGTGATTATCGTCAATAGTGCATGGTGGATAAAAGATATTGTGACATGTGACATGTGACGCGTGACCCGTCAGAGTTTTTGACATGTCACGTATCACGTATCAGGTGTCAGATGGTGAGCGGCGGTTTTGGTTCATTATTGTTCACCTCGTTTGGTCGTTGCAATGGTTTTATCTCTTCCGGTTTGGGAGGTGATGTCATTGGTTTCGGAGGTTCCCATGATTTGACGGTTGGCGCGACGGGCGGGGGAGTAACTATCTGAGGTTTGAAAATATTTTCAGGTTCATGTTTGCCAATCTCTGCGTCAGGAGTGGGTTGCGACTTGGTGAAATCAACTTTGTGTCCAAGACCCGACCCCATCAGTGGCACGGTGGGCGGGGTGACCGTCGTTTCTTTGGGTCTTTCAGGTATGGTCGGGGTTTCCTGCCACTTAAAGACAATGAATCCAATGATGATCAGGACAATCAGGGCCAGCAGAGCGAAGAGGACGATTTGCGAGCCAAAAGAAAGCTTGGGTAGTTTTTGCAGGATGCCGCTGATGGTCGAAGACACGGCTGATCCAAAGTTAGTTTTGGCGGGTGAGGCGGTGGGATTGGTCGAAGTGGTCGATGGCCCGGCAGGTTGGTTCTCGTTGAATCTGTAATCCCAAATAGCCACGATTTTTTTATCTTTTTCCGAAAGTTTGGCATTACCCAATGGGTCGGTGCTCGGCAAATTGTCCTTATCCAAACCCAAGCTGTTTTCGCCCATGATGGCAATCAACTTATTCAGAAAATTAAAATGTTTTTCTAAGGCTTGTTGCACAGCGGCCGAACGTTGTTCTTTGGGAATCTGCATCAGATAACCCAAAGCGGAACGATATCTTTCCGGTCGTTGTTGCATGGCCGTGCAAGATTTGTCATCGCCTTGCGGGATGGCCCAATCGGCGCTGAAATTTTTGAGAGCGCCAATATCCTGTTCATCGCCTGGCGGCAAGGCGGAGAGGATGCCCACGGTCACGGTGTCATAGGTGCCAGACCACCAGGTAGCCAACGGCATTTGCTCGCCGTGGCAGGGGATCATGTCCAGCATGGCATTGTGAAGTATCTCATACGCTTGAGGATCGCTGTTGTTTTGGCGCCAGAGATCCAAACCTTGTTCGTAGTAGGCCATGGCCTGCAGGTCGGCTGTCTGCCAAAAAACGTCACTGGCGGTTTGAGGATCAAGGTTAGTCAGTGTCCAAGAGGCTGTGTGCCCGGAGTAGGTCAGGGGGATGAGAGTCGGTTCGGCTTTCAATTCCCGCAAAGCCACATTCCAGTTGGCGGTTGTAAAAGAGAAAAAGGCCTCCAAGGTTCCGGTGGGTATTTTATCGCTCCAAGCGCGGGCCGTTTGTATGGCGAAAGGGATATTCTCGCCCGTGATCGGTTGCAGGGCCCGGACGTCAACGATAGCATCCGCGTCTTTGGGGAGCGTGAGATTAAAGGCGACCGAACGGATGGGTTGATCTAGCCCGAAATAGCGTTGGTTGGTGGGAGTTGTCAGAGGCTGCTCTTTGCCATTGACGAAAATGGCCGTAACTTCCGGTGCGTCACCTTCTTGTCCCGCGACTGGCACATAAACTTCCAAAGTCTGGGTGGCCGCCGGGTTATGCAAACGATAAGTCATCTGAACCGGGACAGACTGGGCGCTTTTGCCGGTTCCTCCCTGGTCAAAACGGTACGTGACCCGGTTTTCGGAAATTTGGATCGGGGATTTACTGGCTGACCCGATCATCCCGAGTTGCATGCTGGGCAAGTTAACTTGCTGTGCCGAGGCTCGAAAAGGCAGTAAGACGAGACAGGCCCCGATAACCATCAGGCAGCGTCTAAGAAACGGCATAGTTTGTTGCATATAAATAAAAGCAAGGCTTAATTTACTTACACTTTAAGCGCAATGCCTTGGTTTTGTCTACTTTTTACTGATCCGAAGCCGGTTTATCGGTTGGGGCTGGTTCGTCCTTGTTTTCTTCGACCCAAAGATTGACTGATTGCAGGGTTTTTTCGGCTAAATCCTCAGCTTCATCAATATCCATCATTTCTTCCAAAATAAGATGGTTAATCAAAACCGCCCGACATTCGGATTTGGGCTTGACCTCTCCCTTCTCATCAAAGCAGAGGTTCTTTAGAGTTTCAGGATTGGCCATATAAAACTATTTTTACACATAAAACATTAAACATCAAATATCCCTTCTGTCATTGCGAGGAATAAGTCCGACGAATGACGCGGCAATCTACTTTGTCATCTCGACCCACCTCCTTCTGTCATCTCGACCGAAGTGGAGAGATCGTATATCTTAAAAACATGAAAACTTATTATGTTTATATCGTGTCTTCACCGAATGGCGTTTTATACATAGGGATGACTAATGATCTGGAAAGACGTGTCGCTGAGCATAAGTCGCACGATATTCCAGGGTTTTCATCTAAATATGGCTGCGACAGACTTGTTTATTTTGAAACGGGAAATGATGTTGTGCCGGTTATAGAAAGAGAGAAACAAATAAAGCGTTGGTCACGTGAGAAAAAAGTTTTATTAGTTTCTTCTATGAATCCAATCTGGGAAGACCTGTCAGAAAAATGGTTTAAATAATCGACGATTTCTCGACTCCGTCAAACTCCGCTCGAAATGACAGGAGGAGGGAGCCGCTCGAAATGACAGAGGTGTTTACCGGAGGGTGGCGGTCAGGACATTGGGCACGGAGGCCGAAGGCAAATTAAATTCTGATTCGTTCTGAGAGTAAGCAATCCCGGTTGACGGGCCTCCGTCCAAGTTAACGGCGATGGTGAATTTTTCAGGTTGGGTGGCTAACCATTGCGCGGTTTCGTAGAGCGAGGCCAAGCCGCTTTCGGTCATAACAACGTAGGTTTGTTCGCGGTCATCTTGTGCCAGTACTGTGCGGCGAGCATATTTTTGCGAGTCGTCTTTGATAAGGGGTTGGCCTTTTGCCAGCAGAGTCGGGTAGGTGAGTAGAGCTTGTTCATCCTTGGACGGCTCATCTTGTTGCGCGTCAACCAAATATATGATTTGTAGCTGTCCGTTTTTGATTTTGATCAGACCTGAATAACTTTTTGGATCAGCTTGCGATTTTTTATCTGGCCAGGGCTTTAAATTTCCTAACTCGTTACCTTTGAAGTAGCCGGCGGGCTGGAAACTTTCGTCAAAGTAAGAGCCGTTGATGACCAGATCAGCGGTTACGATTTCTCTCCATCTAGCTACCGACAGCGGATTGGAAGGATCATTAGCCAATGACCATGACCAGTTATCTGCCTTAAAAGGGGCTATGACCCAGCTGACCTTGCGACCGTCCGCGTATGAGATTTGGCGCCGCTCCCAACCCACTGGCAGTTTTTGCATTTCAGATGGCGCTGGGCTATTCATAACCTGCCCAATCGTCTCTGCTTGAGGTTTTTTATCCGGTGTAATTAAACAACCGGCCCCAGAAAAAAGGAGGCCCAGTAAGATTAGATTTAAAATCTTGGTTGATTTCATATAGCTACTGTCTATCGTCTACCAGCTACCGTCTAGTAGTTAGAATTTCCCCGCGACTTCCTGAGTTGAGCCGTCAATTTTTATGAGATTGGCTACAAAGTCAGTGTCGGTTTTCCATTGAACAGCACCCCAGCGCGGCAAGAGCTTGCCGGATGCGTCCTGCGCTTGGCTTTCAGTCGTACCCACCGCTTTATCCGTCGTGATGGATTGAGTGGCATCTTGCGTTAGGTCATACCCGATCAGGGGTATGACTTGGCAACCAGCGCCTCCGCAAGTATCTGGGACGAAAATAGCCTTGGTGCCGGAGGTGTTCCAAAGCGGCTGGCCGTCCGAAGGGTATTTTTTAATGGCGCGCACTGTCCCGTCTTTTAGATTGTAGGCCAGAGTGACGTAATTGATGGGAGCACCCACGCCGCAATCCCCGGTTGTTGTGCAAGGCTCGGGGGAATAGGAGATTAATACCAGGTTGGAGGAGGGGACGGTTTCAACTTTGATGAGAATCGGGGCGTTGACGTCCTCTGTGATATTTTGAGCCAAGAGGACTTTGGGTTCGATGCCTTTTTGAATGACAACCAGTTGATTTTCTCCCAGACAATACGAAACAGGACGTCTCTCGTCGCCAAACAGATAGACTTCCTTAGCCTCTCCCTTGCAAAGTTGGGCAAATTGGACCTGGTCAACCATCTTTTGAGTGAGGGTTTGGTATTCATTGGTAGGTGTTTGGGTAGTTTGTCCGGTAGACGCCGTCCGGAGACTCTGTCCGGAGGATGAAGCCGTTGGCGAGGCAACCGTCGCGGATTGTTGCGACAGAGCATCAAGCTTACTGGCCAATTTGTTCATGGAGCTGGAAACGCGGGTTAATTGGGAGTTCTGCGCGGCCACGACATATCCCAACACACCCAGGCCGATAACGGCCAGTCCAACCAAGACCCACAAGATAGTTTCTTTTTTCATAAATTTTATTAAGCCAGGATACCATTTATGAAGACATAATAAAACGCCCAGCGTTTGCCGAGCGTTTTATGTGGCTGTGCCACGTGAGCCGTAAAGCAAAAGCCGTAGCTTTGGCTACGGCTTTTACGTGGCGGAGAGGGTGGGATTCGAACCCACGGTAACCTTACGGCTACACCAGATTTCGAGTCTGGCTCATTCGACCACTCTGACACCTCTCCGTGAAACATCAAACGAGAGAATACTATACTTTTGCTTGGTTTGAGTCAACCAGACGACCTTACTTATCTTTCTAAAAAAATTCCCCAACTTGAGAGGTTGGGGTGAGTCAGAGATCCTCGGGCCATTGATCGAGGATATTGTCGACCCCCACGTCGCTGTGATACGGGTCTTCCATCTCCGAACCTTCGTGAGCGAAGTTTGGGGAGAACTTGAGCAGACGCACATGGTCGAGCGAGGAGTCGTCTTCGTCGGAGGACGTCGGATACAGTCGCAAGAGCCGCTTCTTTGTGGAGTCGTCGGGATGCGGGATGCTGATCATCACGCTTCGGCCGTCGTTTTCCTCGACCTGACCAATGGTTCCGGCCAGAATGAAAGACAGAGGTCCTGCGTGCTCAACCGGATCATGCCTATCCATGTCCTTCGTGAATTGCACCAAGCAACCTACGCGATAGAGTGCCAGGTCTTCTTTCTTATTCATAGCTGAACTCCTTTTTTGGATGCACTCAACCGCTCGATCAGACACCCACCCGCGTACCCGGCAGGGAGCCCAAGAACTGCGGCGATGGCATACAGCCAGATTGATCCTTGCATCACCATCCCAACGATTTCTCCCACGATAACCATCAGAACCCAGAGCGCAACAAGCGTACACGCCAGCCATTGAAGGCGTTTTTTCCATTCAGGGCTCACGGCTGACCTCCCTTGCTTGCACGCCGCTGCAATACCGCGGCTTCGGTTTCCGACAGGCGTATTTCGGGCGAGGGCAAAACCTTGATCTGGCAAACATGATTGGGACCTCTTTGTCCGCCTGATCGTTTGGTTTGTTGATGTGTGGCGATGATCATGAGAAAGCGCAAGTCACGATAGGCCTTGGTATGAAAGAGCGCGGCTGTAAGAATCGCACGGCTGTATTGGCCGGCACCATCCCTCAGGGTTGCGTGCACGCCTCGATTGTCAACTCCGTCGACGCGACCCATGAAAGATCGCGCGCAAGTCTCACCCGATGCAAGCAACTCAGCTATCATCTTGTCGTCAGGACGAGGTAATGCGTCGAATCCTTCCGGAGGGACAAGCGACTCAAGATCGGGTGTCCGCGGATGTCCCGTGTGCATGTTGAGCGTCTTGGAATCGAGCAGTGCCTCGAATGGTTTGAGCCGCTTCCGGAGTTCACGATCTCTTACTTTCTGGGAGAGTCCGTCAGTGCGTTCTCGTGGCTTGTTCTTCGTCGATCCGAGTTTGAAGCTTGGGTCGGCCGGTGTTGTCCAAAGAGTCTGAGTTTGCTTTTTTGATTTTCCCATTGGTTTTCCTCGCCAAGACTTTACCTGCAGGTTTGGTTTGAATCAAGCGCGACATTCGACATTCGATATTCGGATGTGTATTATTGACCGATATGGTCATCAGCATGGAAGAGCTTTTGAAGCGTTTACCGTCTCTGCCTCGTCCGATTGTCGCGACAAGCGGCGGTTTTGACCCGCTGCACGTGGGCCATCTGCGTTGTATTTTGGAAGCTAAAAAGTTAGGTCAGACGTTGATTGTGATTGTGAATGGCGACGGGTTTCTCTTGCGCAAGAAAAGATACAAATTCATGCCCGTGGAAGATCGCATGGAAATAATCGACGGCATCAGGGGCGTGGATTATGTGGTGGACTGGGACGACGGCGTAACGCAGTTTGTAACAGGCGCCATCGGACTCATCAAGCCAAACATTTTTGCCAAAGGAGGGGATAGAGCAGAACCAAAAGACATCCCAGAGTGGGATATATGCCAGCAAGTAGGCTGCCAGGTTGTTTTTGGAGTAGGCGGAGGGAAAATCAGGTCAAGTTCTGAGTTGGTCGAGCAGGCAAGAGAAGTGGGTTTGGAGGCATGAACACCTTTCATTGACAAAAACGTCAGCAAATCGCATAATAGCGCCGATAGTACGTTAGATAATTCAAAAAGCAAAGAGCAAAATTCTCACGCCATAGGCGGATCAGCCTTTGGCTGAAAAATGCAGGTGGCCTTCGGCATTATATAATAATAATAAATATCCCGCAGGGATTCCAACATTTTGCTCTTTGAATCTTGAATTTTGCCTTATATCCGGGCGGCTAGCTCAGTTGGTTAGAGCGTCACATTGACATTGTGAAGGTCAGAGGTTCGACTCCTCTGTCGCCCACCACGCAAAATCACCCGTAAGGGTGTTTTTGTATGCAAAATTATCAATTTTTAGTAGAGTGGTCTGATATGAAAACAGGGATGTTATCTCTGCGTCTGAAAAAGCTTGGCTTAGCGCTTATTGTGTTTTTGACTTTGTTAGCCTCAATCTTGATTTGGGCCGACCATTCCGGGTCGTTGATGCTAAACGGACGTCTGCCAGTAATTCTAAGATCACTTTCAAATTTGATGGCTCTGCTGGCCGCTTATGCTATTTTGCTTCAGATATTGATGATCGCCCGAATCAAATGGATTGAGGCTGTTTTTGGATTGGACAAGCTGGCCAGGTGGCACCATATAAACGGTTTTATTTTGCCATTTTTAATTTTAACGCACCCCATCCTACTGGTAGCCAGCGCCTCATTGGTTTCCAAGCGCGATTGGTGGACAAGCTTTTTAAGGATTGTTAATTTCGTGCCAGGTGCATGGTATGCCGTAATTGCTGCAGGGCTCTTTGTCCTTTTAGTCGTCATGGCCGTCCTGATTGTCCTTAAGAAATTAAAATATGAAGCTTGGTATCTGACTCATCTCATCATGTATGCGGGAGTCCTGTTGGTCTTTACTCACCAGTTTGCCGGCGATGATTTGGGTACTGCTTGGCCAAGGCTTTATTGGAACGCGGTATATATTTTTGTTTTAGCCAATGTTTTATATTTTCGCTTTTACTTGCCAACCTGGAGGACGCTCAAGCATAAGTTTCGAGTCGATCGGGTTGTTAAGGAGGCAGGCGACGTCTATTCGATCTATATTAAAGGCAAGCAATTGGATAAATATAAGGTCAAAGCCGGACAATTTTTCATCTTTAGATTTTTGGATCGCAAGCGCTGGTGGCAAGCCCATCCCTTTTCTCTTTCCTGTCTGCCTAACGGGCAGTATTTGAGGATTAGCGTCAAATCATCCGGCGATTACACCTCTGAATTGGATAAAGTAAAGCCTGGCACGCGGGTTTATATTGATGGGCCGCATGGAGTTTTTAAAGTTGACAAGGCAAGTAAAAATAAATTTCTTTTGATAGGCGGCGGCATAGGCATCACGCCTGTAAGAGCTATAGTTGAGGAACTAGTTCAAAAAAATAAGGATGCCATATTGCTCTACGCCAGCCGAATGGCGTCTGCCACGGTTTTTAAGGATGAGCTGGATAAAATGGCCAAGGCCTCAAACTTTAAGGTGCAATATGTCATGAGTGATGACCCGCAGTGGCCAGGGGAAAAAGGATTTATTGATAAAGAAAAAATCCAGCATCTTGTGCCGGATTTATTGGAACGCGAGGTTTACCTGTGCGGCCCAGCTTCCATGATGACAGTGATTTTAAAGGCTCTCCATTCTTTAGGCGTATCCAAATCACAGATCCATTTTGAGAAGTTCAGCTTATAATCACTTTGATTCCAAAATAACGATTCTCTCCTCATGACGATCTAGCGTACCGCGCGTGGCTGCGAGCTCATGATCGAAGCGGATTTGAGCCTGTACGTGAGTGTCTAGCAGTTTATAGGTTTTTTCGACGACATTTTCCACTCTGGCCAGACGACGGTTCGTGTCCTTTTGGTTGCTTTCCAAGTTGATGACATGGATGGCTAGACTGTCGACTTTTTCAGTTAAAATCAAGGTCTGTCCCGCCACTGTGTCGACTTTTTCAATAATATCCGTATGCTGCTTCTTATTGTCCGTTTTAAGTCGTTCAACCTTGTTGTCCAAGGCTAATAAATCCTTTTGTTTTGCATAATCTAAATCTTGTTTGGCTGATTTAGGCTGTTTTGACATCTTGGGAGTCTTTTGTGGCATATGCTATATACGTATCAAGGTCTGGGATGATCCGCAAGAGCTAAAATATCATCCAGGTTAAGAGAAATTATCAGGAGGTTCAAAAACTGTGCATGATTTTTAGATTTTTATCTGTGGATGAAAGGCAGGTTGGATATTAACGCGGCTCATTGGTAATCGGTTCCATCCGATTATCCAGATACTTCAGGATTTGATCATCGCCTTCGTGGCATTGTTGACCGTCCCAAAGCAGGGGGACACCGGATTTATCGATGGCTAATCCGCATTCTTTAATAACTTTGATCAGTAAAGCGGCATTCTCGCCGTCGTTAAACACCTCTTTTGTTTCAACGAGGGTATTTTTATAATTCGTTTTGAGGTGACTCTCAACAATCTCGCAACGTGGACATCCTTGGCCAACAAAAAGAGTCAGCCCTTTGGGTAAGTCTTGGGCTATTGTGGCCTCGCTGTTGAGGTTTAGTCGTTGGACACTGCATCCTGCTCCTGTGAGCAAGATCGCGCCCAGCATTAATAAAAGTGTTTTTTGCATTTGATTATTATAGAACATTTCGACTAAAATTTCGACTTGATTAATCTCTCTACGTTACTTTTCATAACTAAAAAGTAACCCCGCCTTCGCTAAAAGCTACGGCGGGCAGGCGCCAGGTTTTGGGGGTCTGCGATGCCCTCTCGGCTTAATTAGAGGCTTTTATCTCTCTTACCCTCTACGGTTAGCGCAGCCCCCCAAACCCCCATGTCATTTCAAATTGTGGGCTTGGTATTAAAAAAACCTCGATTCGAAGTTCAACGGGGGTCCGGGGGTGAGCTTTACCGTGGTGGCAAGAGAGAATAAGTCCCCCATGAAATGAGAGGTTATAACGAACCCCCGGAAGTTTTTGGTTACTTTTTGCTTCCAAAAAGTAACATAGAAAGAACATCAAATTAATGCTTGCCGTTTTGTGATCAAAGACTCGCTAAGGCTGCCAAAATCCAAAATTGCATAGCCAGGTCATTCTTGAAATAAGGCATATCCACCATGCCATGGGCCAAGATCACAACTAAAGGCACAAGCCAAATCCAATTTTTATTTTTTCTGACAGCTTGCACCCAAACGACACAGAGCCAAATGAACGAAAGCAAACCGAGAAGGCCAGTTTCTATCCAAAGCATGAGGATGATGTTGTGCGGATGCGGATAGATCTCCATCCAAGTCGCTTTATGAAAGGGGATAATGGCGGTTTGGTAACTACGGAGCCCAGTTCCCATGAAAGGATGGACTTTAACGATTTGCCAAGATTCTTGCCAGATAACCGTCCGCACCATGCTGGACCATTTTTTTGAAGTTGCAATAGTATTGCCTATATTGGCCGGATGCAATTGCGTATTCAATATTTTATAACCGACAATGCCCGAGGCAATTAAACCGATTACGGTTACAGCCAGGCCGACTCGCCGCGTATTTTTGTTGATAAGCAAAGCCAGAACGAGGCCGATACCCATAGCCAACATGCCTCCCATGGATTGAGCCAGTATCTCGGCCACGCCAGCCAAGGTTGCAGCGCTCAAGAAAAAAATCCCTCTAAATCTCCCTTTATCGAGGGAGACTTCAGGAAACCCCCTCGATAAAGGGGGAAGGGGGGATTTTCGCCGGAGCCATTCAATAAAGCAAACTATGCCGAACGGGGCCATGAAAAGCGATAGCCCGTTGGGAAAACCAAAAATACCGGTTGCACGGCGGCCCGGCAAAGCATCCCAAGGCGAGGGGATGCCCCAGCCCGTGAAATATTGGATGATGGAATAGACACCCAGCAGGATGCAGACGGTTGCGATGCCGTTCATCAACATTTTTGTAGAGACGCAAAATCTTGCGTCTAACCCTGAACACGTTGCGTCTAACCCCGCGTCCTTTTCATCAACCTTTGATCTTCCTAAAACATCCATCAACATCACGAACACCAAAATCGGTTCGAGCATGAATGCGCGCCAGTGACCCAGGGCCGCCCATTTATCCGGTGCGATAAAGACGGCGATCAACGTCGCGATAAGCCAGACGATGACCGGCCAGAACCAACGTTGAAACGTCGGTTTTTTTGTAATTGTAGAGACGCCCCTGGTAGGGCGTCTCTCCGTTCGGTTGGTTGAAAAGTTGAGACGCCCTGCCAGGGACGTCTCTACCCCTAACAATTTCACCCCCAACCAAACCACGAAAGAAACTAACACAAAAATCTCCAACAATGTCGTCGGTAAAGGACCAATGTTAAACCTTACGACATACAATGGCAGGATGATCGGCAATAGAAACAACCAGGCACTCAAGAATTTTGAATTCATATGACGTCAATCGTCGGTCCGCTGTGCATGGAAAAAATTTCCTTCAATGTTTCCTTGGAAACGGCGCCGGTTAGAATCACCAACACGGTATATATGATGACGCCGGTCATGATGGGAATGGGTAACCATAAATTACGCAGAGGTAGGATGGCCAAAGCCATAACCAGCGACGCGAAAAGCGATTTGAGGCAAACGCCCCAGGCCAGGCCGTTGGGCGCCGCTTTTAATGAGAACCAAGTGGCGGCGGCTGCCACGGCTACCTCGGAAGCCACTGTTAGCCAAGCGGCGGCCACCATCCCGTAAGGCGGGATAAGCAGGATATAGCCGGCGACCGTCAGAACAGCCACGGCCAGATAAAAGGGCAACATTTTTTTCTGGGCATTAATAGCTACCACAACATGCGAAGAGATCGTTCCAAAATAGATGACGGCCGTAGCGATGGCTAGAATTTTTAAGATTTCGCCTGAGGCGGCAAAGTCAGACCCGGCAATAAAAATCATGGCTGGCCCGCCCATCACCATAATGCCTATGGCCATGGGAATGGCTATGAGGAGCATGACGTTGTAGCTCTGCCGCAACAGGTGAGCAAAACGCGGATGATCATTCCTGGCCCAGGCATGCGCCATAAGCGGCAACATGACGCCGGCCAGCATGAAAGGAAAAGTCACTAAAATTTCTAGGACGCGATAGGCGGCGCTGTAGATGCCGACTTCGGCCGGGGAGCGCACCAAAGAGAGAATCAGCGTGTCAGCTTTGAAATACGCCAGGTTAAAGAGGATGGAGACGCCAATCGGCCAAGAGCGTTTAAGAAGATCTTTCCAAAAGGCAAAATCCCAGTTCCAACGGAAAGAAGCATAGCGGTGCGCTACCCACCAGTTAACTAACAGATTAACCATGCTACCCAATGAAACAAAGACAACGATCGGAATCAGGCCGAGGTTTAAGGCAATGGCGATAATCAGTCCAACCAATAAAACAGCTCTGCCTAAAACTTCACTGATGGCCACGATATGCATCTTCATGTGCCTTTGTTGCACGCCAATCACGACTTGATTTAGAGAAGCCGAAAAGAAAGAAGCCCAAAGAGCAAAGATAGCCATTTTAACTTCCCAGGCGTAGGGGAAAAGTAATCCGATTAAAGGAGCGATGCCGAGGATTAAAATACCGGTGGCGATTCTAAAGGTCATGGTGGCGCTGATGGCGCGGTTTTCATATTTCTCATCACCCTTGTGCTCTCCGAGCATTTGGACGAGCATGACGTTGATGCCCAGATCGAGCATGATGGCAAAAATTTGAAAGAAGGCGTTGGCCGTGGAATAATAGCCAAAGCCCACCTGCCCCAAATGGCGAGTCATCAAGGCGATGCCAGCCACGCCCAGCAAAGTGGAAATGACTTTGCCCACGGCTTGGGCCCCTGTGTTCCAGGCGATAACGCGTGTTTCACTCATGATGAGCATTTTGTCACAGTTAAGCTCACTACTCAAGATGATAGACTATAGCCTTTAGACAATAGCCAAAAGCTACCGTCTACCGTCTAATAGCTATCGTCTAATCCTATGACCAAAATAGCCCCTGGCGGAGACCATATGTCTGACGCTTCACAGCAAGCAGCCCAACAGATGGTCCAAGCGGCCAAAATCGCCAAAGCGGTCAAAGAAGCGACTGACCCGGCTGGATCGTCTGAAGCGCCAAGAATGAAGCTGGCGGTAACTAAAATCGTCCATACCCCGGAGACTCCGGCTGATTACGCTAAACGTGTCAGCACAGACAGGGATCTGAGGAGCATTAAACCCAAAAACGAAAACAACTCGTCATAAAACAGGTTTAATGGTATTGACTAATCGCCCAAAAAATGCTATACTTACATTACAGTTGAGAAGGATGTAATATAAAAACAAATATGCGGTTCTTAGCCAAAAAGTCGGGCCAAGAGGCCAAACTATTTAACGTCTCATTTAAGAGGTGTTTGATGGTTTGGTCTTTTTTATTTGTTCTCTTGGGCTTGGCCTCTCCTGCCAGCGCTTTGACCATCGTTGAACACTCGCATGTTTCATTGCAACCAGGGGAGGTAAAGCGGATTTTTGTTTCCATTAAGAACCAAACCAAGGAAAAATGGGATGGAGGGAAGATTGCCCTTTATCTTTACGGAAGCAAAAGCGTTCTTGAGCATGGTTCATGGCGCAAAGCCGACTTGCCAGCCAGTATCGATCAAAAAACTGTCTCGCCTGGGCAAATCGCCACGGCTACGTTTTATGTCAAAGCGCCTACCAAAGCCGGATCATATGTTGAGAGATTTTTATTGGGCAATGGGAGCACTTGGCAAAAAAATACAGTTATAGAAATTTCTTTTGATGTTCAAAAAACGACCGTTGCGTCTAAGCCCAGCCCTCCTCCGGTCAGCTCGCCCGCCGTTCCTGCCACTCCGCCAACAAACCAAACAGCCAACGCTCAAGCCTATCTGGCCAAACTTTTACTTAGACCCAGCGGCCCGTTCACGACGTCGGGTAACAATACTCTTTCGGTCAATTTTGGGATGAAAAACATTGGTTCGGCCAGCTGGAATAATCCAACGATTGTCTTAAAGGAAGTCATTCCAAATTTGGGAGTCAAATTGGCCGGTGTACAACACGATTCTTGGGTATCGAGTAGCCAGGTTATGAGCTTAAGCAGTTCCGTGCAACCAGGAACTCTTGGACTTTTTGGTTTTAAGATCAAAGCCCCGGCCAAGAGCGGTAGCTATACGTTACGTTTCGCGGTTGAATCCAACGGTCAGGAGTTAGAGGGAGGGGAGATTGATATTCCGGTCACGGTCACAGCTGATGGCTATATTGAACCAGAGACTCCCACGCAACCTTCCAGCACGCCGCCTACGGATGTGAGCAATTTACCGGATCAACCCATTATCCGTGTCGGGTTATATGCCACGACGGATGACAGGTCTGTCCTGAGAGGTTTGATAACCGGCATGAATCTGACTCAGAACGGGTCAGTCGTTTGCTCGGTCGGTGTCGGGCAAGAGATAGTAATAAAATTTGATCGAACCAATAAGGTTTACGTGGCCAGCGGGAGCGGTTGCCAGACTCAATCCAGCCAATATTATGTGGCAGTCGCGACAGATGGCGTTTCGCCGTTGGAAGTCACTGACCTTTCGCGGCCGGTTTCCTGGTTGCCTGGCGCCAACGACAATAAATTCCGCGGGAAACTCGAATTGCGTTACGCGCCTAAAACTGACGCGGTTTGGTTGATCAACGAGTTGCCCATCGAGACTTATTTGAAGGGCATTGCTGAGACATCCAATGTTAGTCCAACCGAGTTTCAAAAAACGTTGCTCACGGCCGCGCGGACTTATGCCATGTATCATGTGACGCGCGCCACCAAACACGCTGACGAGTTTTTTATCGTGGATGCCAAATACGACCAGGTTTATAAAGGCTACGGCCAAGAAGCGCGCAGCCCGAATATCGTGTCTGCCGTGGATGCCACGCGTGGTTTAGTCGTGACCTATAATAACGCGATCGCCATCACGCCATATTTCTCGCGTTCCGACGGCCGCACGCGCAGTTGGAGCGAGGTTTGGTATGGCACGGTAGCGTGGTGCGTGGGCGTGCCTGTGCCTCAAGATGTCGGCAAGACCCTTTGGGGCCACGGAGTCGGCATGTCTGCTTCCGGAGCTTTGGCCATGGCCAACGAAGGCCAAACTTACGATCAAATACTCAAATATTTTTATACGGGCATTGAGCTAAAGCGATTCTACAGATAGCCTCCGTTGTCATTCCGAGCGAAGTGCCATCGTAGCTTGCGGGCACGTAGTCGAGGAATCTCTTATTAAAACAGTATGACAATCGAGTAAGGGATCTCTCGACTTCATCCCGAATTAGCTTCGGGGGATTCCGCTCGAGATGACAGATCGGTTTTCGGTTTTACGGCTCCAATTTGCTGGCCATCTTTTCGCGTATTTCATCTTCTTTTTCAACCGTTGTTTCGGCGGCCGCTTCCATAGCGGCTTCGAGATGTTCCGTGCGATCAAGCTCGGCTAACTCCAGAATTTTTTTGGCGATTTGATTGGGATGATGGACATCTTCAAACGTAAAATATTCTTTTTCGCCGGCCGTCTGGACGTAGACCATGCCAAAGTCCAACATACTGCGCACAAAACCATTGACCTCCGACGTCACGTCCTGCACGCGGTAAAGGCGCAACTCTGAGGTGGTGCGTGAGAACAGACCATTCTGTTCGATATTAATGATACGCTGGTCGGTGACGATCCACATGTCCAGCCAGTAATCCAGGAAATGCTGATAAAGGAACATGACTACGAAAAGGAAAAATAAGCCGCCGCCCATGACGAACAAAGCCATGAGATTTTGATCTTGGAAGTAGTCGGCGTGGAAGACTTTTAGGGAGAGATAGGTAGCCAAAGGCAGGATCAGAAATATGCAAAAGACAAAGATCAGCCCTAAGATGGTGATGGGATGGCGGCGATAAAGACCCACTATCTTTTCGTCGGGCAAAGCACCGGGGAGCTTGTTGAGGTGAAACATACCTCCGAGAATTACGAATTAAAAATTACGAATTACGAATTCATGACAAACTAAAAGATTGGAGGTTTGCTGAGGCTAAAAATAGTGTTCAGATCCAGACTGGATTTGAGGTCGACACCGGAAAGATAGCCCAGGGTTCCCAGGACCACGACCGCGATGATGAGGATGAAAGCCGCGGTAGTCAGCTCGGTTACCGGATGGGCTAAACCGAATCGTAACATCTGCAAAATGCTGATGATGGCGATAATCAGAAAAATAGCCAAAAAAATCAGCCAGGCAATAAGAAAATAAATAAGGGGGATCATTTAACAATTATAAATCTTCAACATACAACATACAAATCGAGGCTACTATTGAATGTTGAATATTGAATGTTGAATATTTTCCGGTACGGGGTACCCCAGATGTTCGTAAGCGGTTTTGGTGGCGACTCGGCCGCGCGGTGTGCGGGCCAGAAGGCCTTCTTGCAATAAAAACGGTTCGAGCACGTCTTCTAGAGTGTCCGTTTCCTCGGCCATAGCCGCGGCCAGCGTGGAGAGGCCCACCGGGCCTCCATTGAATTTTTCAATTAACAAGGTGAGCGCACGCCTGTCCATTTCGTCCAACCCGCGGTCATCAATATTCAAAGCTTTGAGCGCGCCGGCTACGGCTGACTCGTCAAACAAACCGTTGTTTCTGACTTCGGCAAAGTCGCGCACTCGGCGGAGCAGGCGATTGGCAACGCGCGGCGTGCGTCTCGACCTTGTGGCTACGCTGGCCGCTGTCGGCGGGTTAATATCAATCTTCAAAAGGTTGGCGCTGCGTTCGACAATGGCCGCCATTTCATCCGGGCCGTAAAAATCCAAATGAAAAATGGAACCAAAGCGGTCGCGGAGAGGCCCGGAAAGCAGGCTTAGGCGAGTCGTGGCTCCGATTAAAGTAAAACGTTTAAGATCTAAGCGCAGAGTTCGCGCGGCCGGGCCTTTGCCAATCACCAAGTCCAGGGCGAAATCTTCCATGGCAGGGTAGAGGACTTCCTCGATGTTGCGGTTCATGCGATGGATCTCATCGATAAACAGCACGTCGCCTTCTTCCAGGTTGGTTAAAATGGCCGCTAAGTCGCCGACTCTCTCCAGCGCCGGGCCGCTCGTGACTTTGACGTGAGCTTCCATCTCATTGGCTATGACGTGGGCCAAGGTTGTTTTGCCCAAGCCTGGAGGTCCGTAAAAAAGCACGTGCTCGCAAGGTTCGCCGCGCCGCCGCGCCGCTTCTAAAAAGATGCCCAAGTTCTCTTTAATGACGGGTTGGCCGATAAACTCGGCCAGGCTCTTGGGCCGGAGCGATAAATCAATTTTTTCTTCGCCCTCCAACTCTTCGGGGGCAATAATGCGCTCTTCCATACGACCAATACCGTACAACGCCATACGTTCAGCGTCCAACGCCCCGAACTGGCAACTTTTTATAAAGATCACTGCCTAAAGTCGGCATATAGCCGATAAGGATGGTGAGAGCGAAGAGTAAAATCGGAACCGACGCAAAACCAAACAGCCTGTTAAGTCCGGGGAGATAAATCAAACTGATAATTAGAACGAAGATCGCGGCGTAGACGCCAAGGAAAGTTTTGTTTTTAAAGAAATCAAGGGCGAAAAGCGTGATTTTGTTCCGTGAGACTTGGCTTAGCACCTGGAACAAGTTGCTCCATAGAATCACGCTAAAGCCCAGGGTTCGGGCAGCTTCCTCAGTCATGCCTAATTTTAAAGAGATGATGTAAGTAGCCGCGGTTAAAACGAACACGCTCAAGCTTTTGAGAATGATTCTCATGAAGCGGGTGTTTGAGATAAGCGGTTGGGCAGGATCTCGCGGTTTGCGTTGCATGATATCCGGTTCGGCCGGCATGCCTTCAAAAACCAAGGAACAAGTCGGATCAATAATCAATTCGAGAAGGATGATGTGGATAGGTAGCAATAGGGAAGGGAGTCCTAAGAGAGGAATGATTAAAGCCGTGAGAATAATATAAATATGGATGCCAAAAATGTAGGAGACGGCTTTTTGGATATTGTCGTAAATGCGCCGTCCGTCATGGATGGCATTGACTATGGTAACCAGTTTGTCATCCGTCAGAATAATATCGGCGGCTTCTCGCGCCACATTGGTGCCTTGCCTCCCCATGGCAATGCCGACGTCGGATTCTTTAAGCGAGGGCGCGTCGTTGACTCCGTCGCCGATCATGGCCACGATTTCTCCGCTGGCCTGGAGGGCGCGCACGATCCGGAGTTTTTGCTCCGGGATAACGCGGGAAAAAACATAAACGTCTTTGATGCGCTTGGCCAAATCCTGGTCGGATAAAGCCTCAAGTTCGAAGCCGTTAACCACCCGGTTCCCGTGTTTGATGCCAACGGCTTCCGCAATGTGCAGGGCCGTTTGAGGATGGTCTCCGGTAATCATACGGACCGCGATGCCGGCCTTATAGCAGGCTAAGACGGCTTGTTTGGCCTCGGGTTTGGGCGGATCATGGAAGCCCATTAAACTTACAAATTGGAGATCTTTAAGATTGGTTAAGGTGCGGGGCGTTTGGTCTACGATTTTGTAAGCCGCCGCCAACACGCGCAATCCTTGTAAAGCGAGTTTATCGATTTCTTTGAGTAAGGCTTTTTTATCTTGAGGTTGGAGGACGCAATGTTCGATCACATTCTCGGCACTGCCTTTAATGGCGATGATGGTTTGGCCTTCGAATGACCAGGCATGGCCCATGAATTTAAGATTTTGATCAAAACCATATTCGCGGATGGGCTTATATTTGATGTGGAGGGCGTTAATGTCAACGCCGGTTCGAGCGGCGATATCTAAAATCTAAAGATCGGCCGGGTCAAAGGGTTCGGCCGGGCAAGCCAAAGCGATTTTTTCGAGCATGGCCAAATTCTCCGGATTTTTTTCAAGACTTTTGGTTTTGACGGATATTTTACTCGTCGCCAGCACATGCAGTTCCATGCGATTAAGGGTCAGCGTGCCGGTTTTGTCCGTGCAAAGGGTGGTCATGCTGCCCAAAGTCTCGATTGAATTGATGCGTTTAATCAAGATTTTTCTCTTGGTCAATCGATAAGCGCCCAGGGCGGAAAAGACCGTCAGGATGACGGGCAGTTCTTCCGGGATGACGGAGATGGCCAAGGTCAACCCTTTAAGTAAGCTGTCCGTCAGGGCTCGGGTATTGAAGAGGTTGATGAAAAATAAAGCGGCGCAAGCGGCTAAGCCAGTGAGACCGAAAATTTTAACCAAGCGAGCCGTCTTTTTTTGGAGGGGAGTGGGTGATTCCGTGATTTGAGCCAAAGACTTTCCGATTTTGCCATACTGGGTCTGCGAGCCGATGGAAGCTACTTTAACAACCGCCTGGCCTGACAGGACAAGGGTGCCGGCGAAAACTTGATTCAAGGCGGCGCTTTCGGATTTAAAAATAGCTCCGGATTCTCCGGTCAGCATTGATTCATCCACCGACAAATTTGAGCTTTCCAATATTTGGCCATCACCGGCCACGCGTTCTCCTTCCCGAATGACTAATAAATCTCCTTTGACCAATTCCTGGTTGTTAATGGTTTGCAATTTGCCGCTTCGGATGACGTTTATTTTCGGAGTCGAAAGCTCTTTCAACGCTTCCAGGGCCTTATCGGTTTTAGCTTCCTGATACAGGTCGATGGCGATCATGAGCAAGACGCCGGCTATCATCAGAACACCGTCCCAGGCTTTGCCGATCAAAAAATAGATGATGGCCGTGGCCAAAAGCAACAAAAGCATCGGTTCCTGGAAGATTTTAAGCACCCATCGGAAGAAGCCTTTCTTCTGTTTTGCAAACAGAACATTGGATCCGTACTGATTTTGTCGTTTTATGACTTCCGAGGGAGAAAGTCCCTTATGGCGGTCAAAATTTAAGGTCATTCGATTATTATACTACGGATGGCCATATCCTTTCTTATTCACGGGTTTGAGTCTATAATTTGACTGTCATATGCAACGCATTCTTAAGATACTTTCTGAATCTTACATTATTGTCATGGCCGCCTCGTTGGCCATCGGGTTGTTCGTTCCCACGGCCAAATATCTGATTCCCTTGAGCACTTTTTTGTTGCAAGTCATATTTTTTCTCTCTTGTTTGAAGATCGACCTCAAACAAATGAAGGGAACGGCCAAGGATTGGAAGTTTTTATTGCTGGCCAATGTTTTGATGCTCATTGGTTTTCCGGTTTTGACTTGGTTTGTGGTCAATCCGCTTTATCCTGACATGGGTTTGGCTTTGTTTTTGTTGGCGGCCATGCCGGTTGGCATGACGGCGCCGCTTTTAGTCGAGGTAGCCGGCGGCAAACAGTCTATTGCCATGGTTTTGACGGTGACTACGTCTTTGCTCGCGCCTTTTACTATCCCGTTGCTGACTCAATTTTTATACGGAGCTAGCATCTCAGTCGATACTCTGAGCATGTTCAAACAATTGGCCTTAGTTATTTTTGTGCCTTTTATTTTAGCTTTGGTCGTCCGTCGGATTGTTCCGTCAACGATTAACAAAATTAAATTAGCCACCAAACCGATTTCGATTATATTGTTGGGCTTGTTAATCATCGGCGCCGTGGCCAAGCAGGCGCCGTCAATCATAGCCCTGGCGCATAATTGGTGGCAGTTGTTCGTGGCCATCGGCGCTTTGTATGTCTTTTTCTTAGCTACACACTTAATTGGTTACTATGCTTTTTGGTGGAAGAAACATGAGGAAAAAAATACGGCGTCTATTTCGCTTACGTACAATAATTTTACTTTGGCGATTTTCTTGGCCGCTCAATTTTTTCCCAAACCAGAAGTTCTCTTGCCTTTGGTTCTATCCATCCTCCCCTGGGCAACTCTCCTGCCACTTTGGAAACAAGTCTCTGAAGTCTTTTTGAAACCCGCTAAAAACTGACCCTCTATCCGCCACCTCATTTTAACCTATTGCGGTGGCACCTTTCCCCCGCCAAGCAAGGGAAAGGGGTTGTCTATAGTTTCATAACACCTGTAACTCCTTTCCCTCATTCGATGGGGGAAAGGTGTCCCGCAATATAATTAATAGAGGGACGGATAGAGGGGTAGCTGGTCGATTTTATTTATTTGGCTGATTTGAGCCAATTTTATTTGGCTTAAATTAGCCAAAATATCGAGCTAAGGGGGTTGACAAAACCCTCATTTTGTGTTATATTATCTCGTTCTGACAATGCTTAGGCGTTGATCGGACATGAACCGTCAACCGACGTCGTGTCACGAAGTGCACGGCGCCGTAACGGGAGGTTCTTCGATGGATACTCGCTGGCATGCGAGTTTCTCGCGCCAGCGGTTCGTGACCATTTTAGGGAGGTGTTGCGTGAAGACTCTCAATCAGATGATCGTCGCATTCACGAAGTCTGGTACTCAGGCCGTGAGTTTCGTCCCGACAGCGGATGGCGTGAGGCTGACTGCGGTCAAGGCGAGCTATGAGATCGAGACGATGATGCCGAAAGTCGAGCTCAAGAGCCTGGCGGCACAGATCTGCGCGAACAGCTTCGGTCTGTACATGAGTGGATGGAACGCGCACGTCGAGTTCGTGGACCACGAGGTGAGCCAGATCCGATTCCATCGGCTCGATCGTCTCGCTGCACGTCGCGGTCGCCTGCCAGCGAACAAGGTTCAGCTCGCCATCAACTTCTGATCTTTGCCCCTTCGCACCATCAATCACAAGCCCGTTCTGGGCACCGCCATGTCACCGTCTGGTGCATGGCAAGCCTCAAACCGTTCTGGTTTTGAGGCATGGAAATGGAATCATGACAAAATAGTTCGTGATTCCTGACCATTTAACAAAAATGATAAAACCCCGTGCAAGCGGGGTTTTATCTTGACCCGAACCTATTAAATATTGTATATTGTCGGCGCGTGGTTTGATGGGGTTCGCTCCATCGACCGGCTAACCCGTGTGCGGCTGGAAACGGCCAAGGAGGAAACCCTCATGTGTGTGCGGATGTGCGGAGCGGTGACGGTGGTCGAGGAGTCACGTCGTGACGAGTCGACCAGGGCGACCGACAAGTTGCAAGAAGCGACGAACTCGGCAAGAACGACCAAGCGGTCCATCGATCGGGACTGTCTGGTCTCCACCAAGACGACGTCGGCGCGCTGAACAACGAGGAGAAAATGAGACTCATCTGTCCGGTCTAAGGCTCCCACGGCAAGTGTGCCAGGGAGCGGTAGCGCCAACACGGCAACAACCAGGTCGGGAATGCCATTTGATACGGTCGTGAGATCGAATCAGCCGTAAGGCAAACCTGGTAAACTCCTCACGGAGACACGACCCGACGTGTCTCCACTATTTTTTAAACAAAATTCTTAGATAGTTGAAGCGCAAGTGGCGGAACTGGTATACGCGTTGGCCTTAGAAGCCAATGCCCGCAAGGGCTTGTGGGTTCAAGTCCCACCTTGCGCACCAATTGTCTGAGAAATAATTCGTAATTCGCGAAGACTTGTACATTCGTATATTAGTGAAGATTCGTAATTTCGTAGGAGAGCCGAAGGCGAAAAAAAGAAGCCCGGTCATTTTCCGGGTTTGAGGTCGCTGGGGTGGATGTGGAAGATGTCGGCGCACGGGAAAGCCTTGAGGCTCAGGGCGTCGTTAGCTAGTCGTTTGCGCGCGCCACCCATGGTCACTGCCTCGACCCACTGCACGCTCAAGCAAAATGCGTCGCCGGGCACCGAGAAGGCCTCGTTCAGATCAGCCTCGGCATCTTGAGGCGTAAGGCTAAAACATTCGGCGCCGGTTATCATACCGAGATATTCGGCTCGGCAGGAGATTGTCAGCCCGTCTTCGCGCAAAAGGTCAAAGCTGAGCATGCTCAGCCAGGGGGGCGGAAGATTCTCCGATGAAGCCCAGATCTGCAAGCAGATCGTGTTGGGCTCAGCGTTATCGAAGAGCACGGAGGCGAGTTGCAGGTGTTCCAAAAGTGAACTGTCCTGCCTGGCAAAAATTGAATGTACCATGGGGCCTCCTTCCTTGTCCCCCGAAGCTTCACGCGCAGGGGGATAGGAGGTTTGTAAGAAACACTTAGAACGATTTTCAGGGATTTGTCAAGCCCCAAAGACTAGAAACTGGCAACTAGAAACTGGAAAGAGTTGAAGGGCTAAAAAAGCCCGGTTTCCCGGACTTAATTACTCTTTCTAGTTTCCAGTTTTTAGTTTATTTTGCTCGCTCGACATATTCTCCCGTATCCGTGTTGATGACCACTTCGTCGTACTGGTTAATGAAAAGCGGGACATGGACCATGAAGCCGTTATCAGTCTTAGCCTCCTTGGTCACATTGCCGCTGGCCGTGTCGCCTTTGACGGCTGGAGTTGTCTCAATGATTTTGAAAGTTAACTTTTTGGGCAGTTGCAAAGCAATGGGTTTGCCTTCGTGCTGGGAGATGGTAACCTCCAAACCTTCGCGGAGATATTGGGCCATGTCGCCCACTTCCTCGTCAGCCATAGTCACCTGGTCATAGGTTTTGGAATCCATGAAAGTATAACCCGTGGCATCATGAAACAGATATGACATCGTATGATATTCGAGATCGGCGAAAGTAATCGATTCAGAAGTTTTATAAGTTGTCTCAAGCGTCTTGCCCGTCCTGGCATTTTTGATGCGGGTGCGCACAAAAGCCGCTCCTTTGCCCGGATTAACGTGTTGAAATTCAGTCACGATCCAAAGCTCGTTGTTTTGGATGATGACGGCGCCTTTTTTGATTTCACTTGAACTGGCCATATCTTTAATTCAAAATTCAAAATTCAAAAAGCAAAATGTTGGAATCCCTTCGGGATATTTATTGTATGTAGTGCCGTAGGCTACCTGCATTTTTCAGCCAAAGGCTGATCCGCCTATGGCGTGAGAGCTTTGCTCTTTGCTTTTTGAATTATTTGTTAGTGGCGGTATTATTATTGAAAAATCGGTCTTAGTCAAGTTTAGGGCCTACGTGTATGGTCTACGAAATTACGAATGGCCTCATACGAATATACGAATTTACGAATTCTTAGGTCGATTCGTACATTCGTATATTAGTGAAGATTCGTAATTTCGTAGGAGAGCCGCCGGCGAAAAAAAGAGCCAGTGAGCGAGGGCTCAGCTGGCTGCGAGGAAGGGTCCCGGAGGGGAGCTGTGGAGGGGGATCTCTGGCGAGGCCGGCGGGGCATTGAAGACGAGGTAATCGCTGGCCACGTTGTAGAGCTGGCGGACGTAGATCATCGCCATCTCCGGTTGTCGCTCTGCCAGGGACAGCGCCGAGTAAGCGTTCGAAAGGGTGGGGGGCAACCCGGTCGGGGAGCGATTCACGATCTGAACCACCTTGCGCATGTACCCTGCAAGTTCACGGAGCTTGACGTTGCTCTGTGGGTCTTCTTTGTCCATCCCTCTCATGCGGATGATGGACCCGTGCAAGTCCATCAAGGCGTTCCTGAGGGGCATGATGCGCTCCCCCATTTTCGGGTCGGCGAGTTTCCGAGCCACGCTTTCGCAAATGATCCTATGTTGTCGTGCGGAATCTGACATTTCCCAACCTCCTCTGGTTTGTCGGGGAGGTTACAAAATACTCAATTAATCAAAGACTGTCAAGAGAAATGAGATGTGAAATAAAAAAGACCTCTCAGGAGAGAGGCGTAGGTGCTGGATCGGAGAAGGTTCTCAGCCGTAGTAGTTGTGCCAGCGTAAGGCGTAGGCCTCGCCGATCTCGAGGATGTCGTTCCGGCCGAACACGATCGCGCCAGCTTTCTTGGTCTGACTATCGAGATCGATGGGAAGGCCGTTCTTGTAGATGCAACATGGGTGAGCGTCGTGCATCTCGAACAGGACTTGGCTGCCTTCACGCTTCAACGTGCCTCGGGCGAGGTTGTTTTGGCGCGGAAGGATGACGCGGCTGTCCCAATAGTCGCCGATGATCACGCCCCGATTGAGATCCAGCTCACCACCCTCAAAGAGTACTCGGCTCGTCTTAGCTCGATCGGTCAGGTTGATGCCAAGAGTGGCTCTGCCGGATGTGTCGGTGTCATAACCATCGCAGCCACGCAGGATGATCTCCAGGACGCCCTTGGGTCGCCATTCAAACGCGGGGATGGGGTAGATCGTCTTCTGCGTCCCGGTGCCATCAGTGAGCAACTTAGGCGGCTCCTTGATGCGCGGTTTGCCGAGAGCGGCCTTGAGGTACTCCTGGTAGCGCTCATAGCCGAGGGCTTTCTTGACGGCGACCTCTTCGGTTTGAAGGAAGTTGAGCAACCGTTTTCGTATCTGCTCGGCTTCAACCGGGAGAACGCCGCGCAGGAGCCGGGTCTCGGTGCAGTACTCGAAGTCAATTTCATTGATCTCTTGTTGATGCTTGGCGTAAGGTTTTGTATAAGACACGAATGCGGCATGTCCACCCATCACGGGTAGCTCGTTTTTTTCATACTTGGTGAAATCGGCCAGGGTCTCGGCGTTCCTCGATGGATCTTGTTGAAGCCGGCGGTAGAGCAACTGGTCGAGTTCGAGTTGTCCCAACTCAGGGTTCCTGCTGCCAATCAGCTGGCCGTCGGCAAATCGTACGTGATAGTGGTTGAGGTTCACCGTCTGGAGGCCGGCGAGCGTGCAAAAACTTAGATAGGGTCTGATGAATCGGACGTTGGCAAGTCTCGATCCGTCGATCAGCACGACCCCGCCCACTTGCTTCACGAATTTGATCTCGTGAATGAAAGCGATGGGGATGCTGGCCAGCTGATCTTCGCAATACACGTCGATCCACTCATCCAGACACACCCCGAAAATTTCTCGGTGTCTGGTCTTAGCGAGAGCAAATCCTGAAAGCGACGGGCCCACCGGATCGCGCGTAAGTTTGCTCTGCAGATCCGCGACATCAGCCGGATTGGGCTTTGGCGAGGGTGGAGGTGGAGGCGGAGGCGGAGGAGGGGGGTTGGGCGGATCGGGATTGGGTGGCCGTGAGGGTTCAGAACTGTGACTACTGTCTGACACTCCTCCGAAAAGGCTGAGGAGCAAAAGGGCGCCCACCGCAATCAGACCGACTTTCACGATTGACCGGACAGCAGATGCAGCCGTATTGGTGATGGCCGCGCCTTCCGATGGGTTGAGGTCCGTGTACACGCCGGAGCCCAAAGGGCCTCCGAGGATGGTCGCGAGTTTCATGACGATTACTCCTTTTTCTCATCGTGGATTCTGAGGGTGAGAACTCGGCAGGTTTCTTGGCCTTCGAACCAACAGCGCATCTCTCGCCTGTCAACGACCTCGTAAGGGTCGTCAGGATATGTTCCTTCAACCAAGATTTCGCACTTGGATATATCCTTACAGCCTTGAGCGTCGCTGGTGGGATATCCATTTTCAGTGCAGTCTATAGTGGGAGTACTAACCTTAATTATGCCGATCTTGCCCCGTATGCTGATTTTTTCCCCGCAGTAATGATTGGGGCTATCGTATCCCATAAAGAACTGGGTGCTACCGAAGAATTTAGGATCCATCTTTAAGAGACTAACCACGGTCTCAGTCGGGGACTCTTTAGTCGGTGACCCTATAATTTTTTCCCAGGAGCGGACTAGTCCGAAGCCGAGCGCCGACAGTAGTAAAACGGCAGCTAAGCAGATCAGCGCAATCCACATGTGGCGCTTACTACGCTCGGTTTCTTCTACGCGAAGTTTTTTTTCATCCTCGCTTAGCAATACAAGACCATCGTATTGCTGTTTGAGGGAGGCAATACTATCGTCGCGCTGCTTGAGCTCTTTCCCATGAGCTTCTCGCAGTGTTTTCTCCTGTGATGATATCCCTTCGATCTTTGCCTGCAGGTTTACGTTCCATGCCTGCAGACCTACGTTTGCCGTTGCCAGTTTGCCGATTTCCGCTTCTGCGGAACTGAGTTCTGCCTCAAGTTGCGCGATGCGGTCTTGAGGGTTGGGGCTGTTTGAGCCGTCGGGGTTGGGAGTGGACCGGGGTTTGGGGGTAATCAATACGGGCATGGTTCATCTCCATGTTAAATTGTCGAGGGGCATTGCCTAATCTGACGATCAGACAGCCCTTTTCAGGACATATTGGTTTATCAATAATAGAGCCTTTTGTCAAGGGTGGTTGATGAGCAATCAAGATATTAATTGAGAACTAGGTATATAAAAAAAGACCTCTCAGAGGGAGAGGATTTTTGAAGAAAGCAGATTGGACGAACTACCTTTGCCAAGGTTCAATCGTTTGGGGCCACATTCGCCAGCGTTTTTCTTTCGGCATAGGCATTGGCTTAGCATCCTTGTCGTCGGTGAACCGGGTGAACTGTTGTTGGTAGTACATAGCCCCGATGTCCCAGCCGCCCCAGCCAATGCTCGCGATGCCGCGGAATTCCGTGTTCGTGTGTTCGAGCCACGAAGGCGGGACCATGCGCGCGCCCAGGGTGGCCGTCATGCCGTTGCCGATAGCCAGGGACATGCCGGCTCCGGCATGTTGGCGATACCACGATCCGACCAGACCCTCTCGGGAAAACACGAACTCGCTCATGATGTCAGCCGTCACCGAGAAGAGTTCGGCCGAAAAGGTGTAGCGCACGCCGATTTGGCTGGGGTTGCTCTTCACGTTCCTGTCGTTCCACTGTTTCATACCCAGGAAAGGCGTGATCGCGTGGTGGCCATAGCCGTATTCAAGCGACCACCAGAAACGGGAAACGTCCTTGCTGCTGCCCAGGTTCATGCTCGAAGACAATAGTGATCTCTTAAGGCACTCCCAGTAACCGCTTTTCGCTTCTTGCAACAAGGCATGATTTGCTCCGGGAGTCTCCGGATGGGCGAGAGAGTGCGCCTTGCCTTGGATGCAGGCACGCAGTCTTTCGTTGTCCATCAAGTCCTTGTCGTTGAACATTTGGATCGACAGGGTGCCGGCGCCACTTGTCTTGGTGTCCGTCATATCCGTCCCCGGTGCACGCGATGCTCCGGCTGAGAGGATGATGTGGTCTAGGATTCCGCCGTCAGCCTCGGGCTTGAGGTCGGACCATTCGGCGCGTGCCAAACGGAACGGCGAGATGCTGAAGCCGGCCGCGCCATAGGCTCCGTTCCGGTCGAACATGAACGGGAGATCCACCATGGCCGCCCGCGTGTCACTTGGGCGGGGAATGCTGACGAAGGATGTGTCCAAGAGGCTCTCGGCCGGGACATGGGGAGGATCAGGCGCCGGGAAATTGTTGTAGTAGTTGGTAATTTCCACGGGCGCCGTCTTCTCCACGGTTCGGGTCATGAGCACCGTCGGACAACAGTCGTCCTTGTCCAGGCAAGGCGGCGGGGGAGGAGGCGTTTCAGGCGTGCCGCATTCCTTGAGGGCGATGTCAAAACTATTAGCATAGGCCTGCAACAAGTCCTTGACTGGATAGCAACCCGCAAGCGTGACCGTCTCGGTCTTTTTCTTGCCCTGATCTTTTTCGTCCGGACAGTCGTACGAGATGGTGACCGGCGTGGCGCCGCAATTCTGCGCGAGGAGCGTGCCTTTGCCTGATTTGTGGAAAGCCCGCATGGCCTGGCAGGTCGCTTTGCAACCCACTTCTGGTTTACTTTTGCATACGCCCTGCACCGTGTCCTTGAGGTGTTGCGCGTAAGCCGGCAGGTTGTTGCAACAGATGCGCGAGCCTTTGGCCGCGGCCGTTGGTTGCTGTGCGTCAGCTCTCGACGTGACGGAGATCACAATCGCTGTCAGGCAAAGCGCGAACACGTACTTCAAACTCAATGGATGCATAGCCTCTCCCTCCGGTTGGATGGTATTGAGTCAAGGAACTGCGAATGGCTCGCATAGTCGCAAAAAAATAGGCTGGCGTCAAGGGGTGAGAGCATCATCTACCCACCTTCGCCAAGGCTTCGGAGGGTTGCACTTTCTGCGCAAAAAAACCGCCAGTCAGACAGACGTGGCGGAGGAGTCATTGCTAGTATTGTTGTAGTAGGCTTCGAGCAACTCGGTGAGTGCTCCCAGCTTAGTTGCATCTTGGCCGATGGGATCGTCGTCATTTGAGTTTACAGAGATGGGTGAACCGCTCGGAAGGCCAGCTAATAATACAATCTCCTCCCGTTCGCTTCGTAGAATCCTCTCTGCCGTCTCAACAATATCACCTTCGACTCCAAGTTGTTTAGCGAGTCTTGTGAGGAGGGACACGTCAAACTCAGGTATCAATTTCACCAGTTTAGATGCCGCTATCTGGATGTCTTTTTCGCGAGATGACATGATTTTTTTTCCTTTCTCTCGCCTGCCCATGCTTTGGCCCAGCGGAGTTGCTGGGGGAGTCGGATTGATGATGAATCATGGCTCGAAGATGATTCTGTATCGCTTGAACCTACCCGGATTCTGCGCACAGAATTTTTCGTAGAGGTTTTCGCTAAGCTCCATTCCTTCGTCTGAAAAGATTTGGTGAAAAACGTTTCGTTCACCTCTTCCAGAGCCGACGGGCGTTTCCCTAGGAAATAAGAGATCGTATTGCGAGCCGTAATAGGTGACTCTTGCGAGAACCCGAGCCTCACCAGCTAAAGAGCCCGGTGTATTTGTAAGCTCTTGCGAAAGGAAGTCTTCGAATACTGAGTCGCGATTAGTTTCCATGATGCACTCCTTTCTTCCGCCTGCCCATGCTTTGGCCCAGCGGAGTTGCTGAGCCAGAGGAGGGGAGTCGGAATTAGCCATTGCGCTCGTCGTCATGCTCGCAGTTGAGCGCTTCGACGAGATTGACGGTTTGTTTGTGTTCGCGTTTTGCCATTTCTTCCTTGTATAGTCGGATAAGGGCGTCATGAGCATCTTGTAGCACGACAGGTGTAAGCTCGCCGGTTGCATGGTCAAACACATGTCGACCCGTCACCGATTCCGCGAAACACGTCGGGTATTTGAAAATGTATCCTTTTTCCGGAACGAATGGTTCCTCGAGGTTCACAACGACCCCGCCAGATTTGTGATTAACGATACGGCCCTTCAAGATGAAGCCATCATGTCGTGCATGGATGGTGCGGTTGACATTTCGCATACGCCCACTCACTTCATCACGATCTTTTCGCGCCTCAGCGAGGTTTTGCGCATGTCGTTCATGACAAATCCGTCTTGCATATTCACGAATTTGTCCTTCTCCCTTTTCCTGCACCTCCAAAGGTACCAGTCCCATGTCGGCATCATCATACCAGGGATTTTTTGCAGGCATCGGTTTGATGAGATGCTCCCTCATCACTTCTTCCATCTCTTCCCAGGAAATTGAATAGACTACCCCAATTCTTCCATTTTTTTGGTAATAGCGAATGTCCATGGTGCACTCCTTTTTTCTTTCCGCCTGCCCATGCTTTGGCCCAGCTGAGTTGCTGAGCCAGAGGAGGGGAGTCGGAATTATTTATCGACGACATTTTTCGCGGAGTACCCGCATTTCCGCGGCGAAGAATCTCGCGTTACGACGCATCTCTCTCGTCAAGTGCTTCGTCGACACACCCACGGAAGTCTCCATATACACGGCCAGGGCTAACGCCCTGGCCGCTGGTTCTGACTATGTCTTATCAACGGCATGTCTGAAGTATTTATCCAACTCTGACTGCGTCTTCGGCGCGTTGTCGACAGTTGCTTGCAGATCGTTTGGAAGCAGAAGCTCCCAGTTGTCGTCAGGTAATTCATTTTTTGATACGACCGGTTCTTTTGCTTGGGTTCTTTTGAATAAGCGAAGAAGTTCAAGCATGCGGCCTGGATGTTTTTCGTTGAAGTTCCGCACAAGATTTCCAGCAACTGCGTCTTCCGCGTCTGTATGCCAAGGGCGCATCTCTCGCGGATTAGCCCCTCTTGGAAGCGGTGGTCTTGGGACTGGACCGAAGATTGCCTCATATGCGAATCCGTAATACCGAAGTCGCGCCGCTTCCGCAACGCGCGCGGGTACACTAGCGATAAGCTCCTCAAACAACGGATCCGGCAAAGTTTTGTTTTTCATGGTTTTTCCTTTCTATTCCGCCTGCCCATGCTTTGGCCCAGCAGAGTTGCTGAGCCAGAGGAGGGGAGTCGGAACATGTGGGAACTTTATGAGTGGCAGACTATGCGGTACCTTTCGGCAGTACCGGGCACTATCGCGACAAAGCGGTGATAGAGATCTTGGCCTATCTCGAGGCATGCGACGGGAACCTGGAGAGAAAGTTTTCGTCGTTTTGTCCAACGTTCTTCATCATCAACGAGAGTATCCGCGACGCGATTGTCTGTAATAACCCTTTGCTGTTCGGGGAACAGCTGGTTGTAGTGCGTTCCGTAAAAGCACCGTCGAGCTACCCGTCGGATACCTGAAGTCACTTGTTCCTCAAGCGAGGGGATGTGAGGTCGAATTTGATTCTCGAGGAATTCTTCAAATGCAGAATTAAGATTAGTTTCCATGATATATTCCTTTGTCGAAGAACGGTTTACGTTTAAAAAATACGGTATTCATAATCTATTGCCAAGAATTTTAGAAATAAATTAGGATATAAACTAAAACTTGCTTAATTTAGCCAAATAAGCTATATTAATTTCGTCAATTATTTCCGACATATGTCTACAAAATCAACTTTGCAAGCCTGGCTGACGAGCGCTGGGCTGGATGAACAGCGGGCGGATATTTATTTGGCCGCGTTGGCTAAAGGCGAAGCCACGGCCGCAGAGTTGGCTAAAGAACTCAAAATGGGGCGCACTACCATCTATGATAACCTGCGTTTTTTGGAAGAGCGCGGTTTTTTGCAAACTTTAATGAAGGGCAAACGTAAAGTCTTTTTGCCTTTGCATCCCAAGGAGCTTTTTAAGAAAATCGAAAGTCAAAAAGAGCAACTCAAGGATTTACTGCCGGATTTTTTGGCCATGTATGCCAATCAGGACAAACAACCGTTCGTCCAACTTTTCACCGGGCCTTTCGCGGCGCGAGAAATCTATGAAGATATTTTACGTTCGGTCAAAGATGAATATGTTTATTTTTCGCCGTCCGCGCTGACCCTCCAAACCGTTGACCGAAAGTATATCGAACAATGGATCGCGCGTCGGGTCAAAGCGGGTATCAAATCTCGATCATTGCGAGTTAAGGCTAAAAACGTGCCACATCCGATCTTTTCGGAAGAAGCCAAGTATCTGAGGCAAATCAGATATTTACCGGCTTACGTTGATTTAAACGCCACGATTTATATCTACGGTAATTGCGTGGGCGTTATCGCCACTCACAAAGAAGGCGCCTGCTTTATTATCCACTCGCCGGACATGGCTTTTAGCCTGAAACAGATTTTTGAATTCCTTTGGGGCGTAAGTAGTAGGGGATAGCTTTTAGCCTTGCCCTTCTTCAATTTTTATGCTCAAATATGGCTAATCTCGCTGTGCCCGCCAAAGCTGGGCTTGGCACTGCGGGCAGGGAACTCGACAATTCGCAACCTTGGAAAGGGATGGCCATGTATAACAAGCTTCTATGCAACCTCGTCGGATTCGTGGTGGTTTACCTGATGCTGACAGGCCTAACGGGATGTCCTAGCCCCTCGTCGGATACCGAAAACCTTCCGTCTCAGGGCGGTAGCGCGGGCAAGGCAGGCAGCGTCGGTTCATCCGGTACCGGAGGTTCAGCGGGGACGTCTACTGGCGGATCCGGTGGAGTGGCTGAAGCTGGTCTCGGCGGCAAGGCTGGTTCGTACGGCACTGGAGGTTCGGCTGGTTCATCTACTGGCGGATCCGGTGGAACGGCTGACGCCGGCCTTGGTGGCAGCGCTGGTTCGTCTGGCGGCACCGGAGGTTCAGCGGGGACGTCTACTGGCGGTAGCGCGGGTCAGGTAGTTGGTGATGCCGGAGGTGATGGACCCGACGACGTTGTTCAAGGTGGCAGCGCAGGCCAAGCGGGCAGCGATGCTGGAGCCGATGTGTCTTACGATGCAGTCAGCGATGCGTCTGGCGACGGCGGACCTGTCATTGTCTGCCCGACTTGTGACGAGTTGTTGACCTGGGATACCACCCAATCCAAGCACAGCACCTATGGCAAGATCAGCACGAGCAGTAACTGGAACGACTCGTACGCCTGGCAGATGCTCAAGGCTTGTCCCGATTGGGGCATTGTCGGTGGTCACGAAGGCGGAATCGGCGATACGCTTCAGATCGGTGCCTGCAGTGATGGTGTCGTGCTTATATGGGCATACAACTTGTTCTCTTCCATCCGACTCTCTCAGGGGTGGACCGGAGTGACGGACACCGGCCTGGGCATCGGAGCGAGCTATCAGGATTTCATCCAGACGTACCCAGGTTACACGAGCAGTTCGATGCTCATCGATGCGAGCGGATACGCCATGCTGGTCTACGCGAACGGGATCGCTGTTTTCGAGAGCAGTAAGCTGTCTAAACTCACGGTGAACTGACACCGTTCAGACTTCGTGTGTGGAGTCGCACTCAACACGGCGGGACACTGCTTCTAGTCCCGCTTTTTTTGTTGGTGAGGTGAAGCTAACGGTGGTGTATCAAGTGAAATTTGTTTATTTCAACCCGAATTCATCTTTTGCCTCTATCCGGAAAGAATCGACCATTATTTGCCAAAGGGCAAGGGATTTGGTGTTAAAGGGTGCTTTGAGGAGTTCATTAAGCGCATTCCGGCTACTCAGCTCACGGAATTTTTCCATGGAGTAATCGGATGACCAGTTGTCTTCGTAGTTCAGGCTGAGGCTGGCCATGAAGATATAATTCAAGCCATCCAGGCGCTTGATGTAGATTTTATGCCATTTTTTTCCGTAATCTCCGCCCGTGGTCAGCATAGGAGCCCCGGCCGCGCCGTTGAATTCGTATTGGGTCAGGAAATCTCTACCATTGGTTTGGCAGTCGAAGTAAGGTTCGTCTTTTGTGTATTCACCGACCTTGTCTCCGGTTTTAGCCAACGAGCCATCGCAACGATACGTGATCTTATGGTTGTCCTCGGGCGTCTCGATAGTTTTGTAGACCGCGTATGGTCCGTAGAGCTTAGTTGAGACTTCAAGACCCTGAAAAATAAAGTGGGAATATTGGTAATTCGTATAGCCCTCGTCATCTGGTCTCGAATTACTGCTTTCGCACATCAGATCATTGGGGTTGAAGTCGCCGACTTCGGTTCCCGATAGTTTAGGCGGTATAAAGGAGACGATTTTATCATCAAGCTTCATATATAAGCGTCCATTCTTGTAGACGCCGATTTTTTTGTCAAAACAAAATATGTCTTCGCCCTTGATGACCGGGACAAAAGGATCGTGCGCCGTTATTTCCTCTACCGTGGAAGTGGCGGTGAGTTGAGGGTTGGCTTGTTGGGCGGCTTGATTGCGGGAACAACCCCCGAAGATCAAAACCGGGGCTAAGAGCAACAATAAATAAGGTTTTTTCATATGCAAGATATATAGATGCAGAGCATTATACAGGACATTCGGGGTTCGTGCTCAACCACGGATATGAAAGAAAAGCCCCACGGCACAGCGTGAGGTAAGTCGGATTCAACGGAACCCCTTGTTATCCATGAGAGTCTGGAGAGCTTCGAGACATCTATAATAGGAGTCTCGGCCCGACGGATTCAATCGGATGGATTTCCCATAAGCCTCAATTGCTTCTTCAAGCCGTCCCATATTATGCAGGCTAAGACCGAGATAATAGTGGAGGGGGCCCCAGTTCGGCTGCATCCTCACGATTTCGCTGAACACCGCATGCGCTTCCTCTGGTCGTTGGAGATTGATGAGGCCGCACCCGACCATTTTGCGGGCTTGGATGTATTCTTTTCCTGTCGCTAATTCGGCGACGTGCTGAAAAGACGATATTGCTTCTTCGTATCGACCCTGCATACCCACACACACTCCAAGATAAAAATGAGCGTCCCGATCCATGGGCTCTAAGCGAATTATCTGTCGGTAGGCCTCCTCCGCTTCGCAATAGCGGTCGAGCTTTCTGAGGCGATCAGCCAATTCCCGATAGTCCTGCAGTTCCATCTTGGTCGCCTTTCTGTTTATGGTACGAGCTTGACGGCATTATACATTTATTGATAGAATATTCAATAAATAGGCTAAATTTCATATAATAATAAACTTTAAGTTTAATTATGGCCATCTTCCCTTCTTCCTCCCTGAGAGAAACCATCGTCGAGGAGCTTGGCCACGGTCCGTTATCCATGGATGGTTTGCGGCAGGCGTTGGCACGACGCGGCATCAACGTGACGGTCCAGGCCATCTACAAGGCTTTGCGCGGTCTGCGCCAGAAAGGCCTGGTATTCCTTCAGAAAGGCGAAGCTACGCTGAATATCCGTTGGTTGCAGCAGATGGAGACCTTCGTATCTTTGGCTCAGCATGCGTATGCCGATCCATCGGTCGGCAACGGTAATTTCCTGCAGTTACGCGATAGGGACAGGATCGTGTATTCGTTCAAGAACCCGATCCAGGTAGATGCTTTCTGGAACCATGTCCTGTATATCCTGTTCGCCGCCAATCCGAGGCTGGACCGCTGGTATGCGTATTCCTCCCATCATTGGTTCCTGCTCGGTCGACGTAAAGAAGAACTGGCGCTCATGGGCTACATGAGAAGAAGAGGTGTCCGTTACCTCTTCACCGCGGGCCATAGGACATCATTGGACCGCGCGGTAGCCAAGGATTTCGATGGGAACATGGCGCAATACCATATGTTGAACAAGCCCCATTTTTCTGGTAGACGCAACTATCTGGGGATCGTCTTGAACGTGCTCGGTGACTACGTGATCGAAGCGCAGTACGACAAGCGCACAGTGGACGACATCGAGACCTTCTATCGAACCCATGCCAGGATCGAGCCGCGGGCCATAAACGATTTGGAGGAAAGGGTGACAAGGCAAGCCAAGATCAGGCTAGTCATCCTAAGGGATTCGGCCAAGGCCAAAAAGCTGTCGCGATTGTTCGAAAAGAATTTCTATTTCGGTAAAAAGAGGGTCTGAGCCGTCATGCCGTTCAATTCCCACTTCATCTATTGAAAATTGAATATTTGAAAAACTCCCAAAGGGGAGTTTTTCAGTTGGAGCGGGTAGCGGGAATTGAACCCGCCTCTCGACCTTGGCAAGGTCGCATAATAGCCACTATACGATACCCGCGGATTTGGGAATGGAATTTTGAATTTGGAATTATGGGCAATCCCTAAATACTATATTCCAAATTCCATATTCTAGTCAGCAAGTTATCAGAGATTATTCAGTCTTGCAAGAGCGATTCGCTGAATCTGTAGTCATTGTCAATTTAGTCGTATGGCCACAATCTCGGGCCGGGCAAAGACGCGCATGGTCGGCCCCCAGCTGCCGGTGCCGGTCGTCGTGTAGATCTGCATCTTGCCGACTTGGTGTAAGCCGTAGTCAAAGCCGTGGTAAATCAAGTAAGTGACAAGATTGGAGGGCCATAGTTGGCCGCGGTGGGTGTGGCCCGAAAGCATGAGATCGACTACGCCGGTTTGGCTGACGGCGTCGACTTGGACAGGGCTGTGGTACAAAAGAATGGTCGCTTGGTTAGGATTTGGGTTGAGCTGTTTGATGATTTGAGGCAAATCAACAGATTGCCCCGTCGTTGGATAGTTGATGCCGATAATCTGCAGACCATCCAGATCAACCAACTGGTTTTGCATGACTTTAATCGGCACCTGACTCAAAACATCGGTTACCTGTTCCTGCGGCAGGAAAGTTTCGTGGTTGCCGGTAATGAAATACATGCCGCGTTGGGCTTTGATGTCGACCAAAGGTTTGATCGAGTGTTTGAGATCATCTCCCATGCCGTCCAAGAGATCGCCGGTGATGACGACCATCTCAGGATTAATTGCGTTTATCCGGTCAACGACCTTGGTCAAGGATTTAAATCCAAAAACATTGCCAAGGTGCACGTCAGAAATTTGGACAATAGTTTTGCCTTGCCAGACCGCGGGAAGATTTTTAAGTTTGATGTCTAAATATTGGACTTTAGGATGATAGGAACTCCAGATGCCGTAAGTTGAGATGCCTAGAGCCACCACGAAGACTGAAGCTCCGAGCAAAAGTTGCGGCGCTGATGTCCAAATAGAACTAATGATCCAGGCACCCGCGAGACTCAAGATCAGATAAAGCAGAATCCCCAGCCAAATGCCGGCCAAGAAGTATAGGATTTTTGTCAGATAGACGTCTTGCCAGCGGACAAGCAAACTTGAGGCTAAAAAACTGCAAGCCAGAATCCCCAAAGTGATACCCAAGATAGTTTTTTGCAGGGGGCCGGTCATGCCCAGGAAATGGACAGCTGAGCTGTATATAAATAGGTTCAGGGCCAGCAAGATTCCTTGGGCAACGACCAAAAAGATGGCTATGAAAATGTAGGAAGGCATAAAAGAAAGATAGCATGATTAGCTATCTATCTGCCAAGAGCGGTTAAAAAAAGCCGGTGAATCGAGTCCGATTACCGGTTGGAGTTGAGGTCGTCGATCGTGCTCGCGGGATCCGACTCGTCTTCCGGTTCAGGCGTTGGTTGAGCCGCCGGCTTGGTTTTTCGTTTTGGCGCTCCGTCGATATGCATGGGGCGAATCGGCGTAGTGGCGATGTATTCGGACACCACGGCGTGGACATAGGCCGCGCCGGTCAGCTTCGGACTTTGCGGAGGAATCGATTTTCCCGCCATGGCAGTTCTCCTTGGTTAAAAACCTAAATAAAATGATAACCGCCGCGTTGCTCAGGGTCAATTTTACGTATTGCGTCTGGTCCATGGACGCGCTACAATCCAACTCGCTAATTCAAAATTCAAGATTCAAAGAGCAAAATGCTGGAGGCCTGCGGCTTTAATTAAATAAAATCGCGAAGCGATACATTCATTTTGAATTTTGCTTTTTGCATTTTGAATTAATTTCATTATTTATGTCTCACACCTGTTCAACATTATTAATGCAGTGCATTGATTTCCGTTTTGGCAAGAAGATGAAAGAATTCAGGACGCAGAACAATCTTTTAGGCGACTCGGATTTGGTTTCGATTGCCGGTGGGCCTAAGAATCTTGTTGATCCCGAGACGCGAGCTTTTGCCTTACGCCAGATTGAGATCTCAAAAAATCTCCATAGCATGAGACGGGTTATTTTGATGAGCCACACTGATTGTGGGGCCTACGGAGGTAAAAAGGCCTTTGCGGATGAAAAAGCGGAGTATGCAAAGCTGACGGGTGACCTGAGGGAGGCGAGGGAGATCGTTAAAGCTAAGTGGCCTGAGCTTGAAGTTGAGCTTTGGTTAAAGCATATTAATGAGTCGCAACCTGAGCCGGAGATCAGTTTTGAGGCTATTACTTGACGTTTTCGTCTTTTTTTGATATATTAATTTGTGGATAGTACGTGCGAATGCCGTCCTCTCCCCATAGCTTTAGGCGACGGGGAGCGCAATGTGTCGAAGGAAAGGGTCAAGCGCAAACGACGTCCGTGTTAATTCTTAGTGTCAAACGCATGCCTACGAAGTTGTTTGTCGGTGGTATCCCTTACCGCACGACCGAGGACGAGCTTTCACAGCTTTTCTCGCAATTTGGCGAAGTCGTCTCAGTGTTCATTCCCATGGACCGTGAGACCCACCGCCCCCGTGGTTTCGCCTTTGTCGAAATGGCCGATGATGCCGCCGCTGATGAGGCCATCGCCAAGCTCGACGGATCCGATATGGGTGGACGCCGCATCGCGGTGAACAAAGCCCGTGCTCCTGAGGAGCGCGGTGGAGATCGCCGCTAGTAATCCCTTAGATTACAAGTAAAAATCCCTTCGCTTAGGCGGAGGGATTTTGATATTTTGATTCCGTCATGCCGAATTTATTTCGGCATCTCACGTAGCAAATAGTGTTGAGATCCTGAAACAAGTTCAGGATGACAGAATAGTCGTAAGTAAACGCTGGCAAAAGAGTAAAGTCCATGTTAACCTTATGTTCATTATGTCGTATCCGTTCAGCGAAATTGAGCCCAAATGGCAGGCGTGGTGGGAAAAGCAAGGGGTTTACCATGCCAAAGACCCAAGCGAGACCGGGCAGGAAAAGTTTTATGGCCTGGTTGAATTCCCTTATCCCTCGGGAGAAGGCTTGCATGTGGGCCATCCGCGTCCTTACACGGCCATCGATATCCTCACGCGCAAACGCCGCATGGAAGGCAAAAACGTTCTATATCCCATGGGCTGGGATGCTTTTGGTTTGCCCACGGAAAACTACGCCATTAAGACCAAACAACCGCCGGCCAAAGTCACGGCTAAGAACATAACCAACTTTAAACGCCAGATACAAATGCTGGGTTTGGGCTTTGATTGGTCTCGTGAAATTAATACGACTGATCCGGAGTATTATAAATGGACACAATGGATGTTTATCAAATTTTTTGATGCCTGGTTTGATGAAAAGATGCAGAAAGCGCGTCCCATCGCCGAGCTGGTTGTGCCGAAAGAGATAGAGGATAGTGGTTCGGGAGCGGTCCAGGAATATCGCGACGCCAAACGCCTGGCTTTTAAACAAAAGACGGAAATTAACTGGTGCCCCAAAGATAAAATCGGCCTGGCCAACGAGGAAGCGGTCGGCGGCATCTGTGATCGTTGCGGTGGGCCTGTTGAAAAGCGCGAAAAAGAACAATGGATGTTGCGCATTACGTCTTACGCCCAGCGTTTGATTGATGAACTTGATCAAGTCGATTATCTAGAGAAGATCAAAACTTCGCAAATCAACTGGATCGGCCGTTCCGAAGGCGCTCTCATCGAATTCCAAATTCCAAATTCCAAATTCCAAATTCAAATTTTCACCACCCGTCCTGACACTTTGTTTGGCGCGACTTATCTCGTCCTTTCGCCGGAGCATCATTTGATAAAAAATTACGAATTACGAATTACGAATTACGAGGAAGTAAAGAAATATCAAGAAAAGGCGAAAAACAAATCAGATTTGGAACGTCAGGAGAATAAAGAGAAGACAGGCGTGCAGCTTAAAGGCGTGATGGCCATCAACCCGGCGACTAAAAAAGAAATACCCATCTGGGTCGCGGATTATGTGCTCTCCGGCTATGGCACCGGCGCCATCATGGCCGTGCCAGCGCATGATGACCGTGACTTTGCCTTTGCGAAAAAGCATAACCTGAAAATTATTAACGTCGTCTGCCCCCCGTTTGATTATTGGAAGGATGAGATATATGAGAAACGTCACGAACTTGAAAAGTGGCTAAGAGGTCGAGGACAAACTCCAGCTCAAGAGAGTGAATGGCAGAAAAAGATTGACAGTGGTTATGAAAAATATAAAAAAAGTCTAGAAAGCAATGAGATATTTTATTGTTACACTGAATTGGGTAAAACCATTAACTCAGACTTTCTCAACGGCTTGGAAACTTCCAAAGCCACGGAAAAGATGATTGTCTGGTTGGAAAAGGAAAAGATCGGCGAGAAAAAGGTCGCTTATAAACTTCGCGACTGGGTTTTTTCGCGTCAGCGTTACTGGGGGGAGCCGATTCCCATGGTTTATTGCGAACATTGCGGTTGGGCGCCGCTCAACGATGCTGAGTTGCCGCTTTTGTTGCCGGAAGTTAAGGCTTACGAGCCGACTGACACTGGCGAGTCGCCTTTGGCCGGCATCAAATCTTTTGTGAACGTCAAATGTCCCATCTGCAAAGCTCCGGCGCGACGCGAAACAGACACTATGCCTAACTGGGCGGGTTCTTCCTGGTACTTTCTGCGTTATTGCGATCCGCACAACAAAGAGATGTTCGCTTCTAATTTTGCCATGAAATATTGGATGCCGGTTGATCTTTACAATGGCGGTATGGAGCACACGACCTTGCACCTTTTGTATTCCCGTTTTTGGTACAAAGTTTTGTTTGATTTAGGTTTTATTCCATCTTCCTGCGGCCATGAACCGTATAAAGTCAGGCGTTCACACGCTATGATCTTGGGCGAAGGCGGAATTAAGATGTCTAAATCAAAAGGCAATGTCATCAACCCGGATGAAATCGTCGAAAAATTCGGAGCAGATGTCCTTAGGACGTACGAAATGTTCATCGGACCGTATGACATGGACGCGCCATGGAGCGTTAAAGATGTTTTAGGCGTCAAACGGTTTTTGGATAAAGTTTGGACACTGGCGCAAGCGCAAATTACGAATTACGAATTACGAATTACGAATGGTAAGGACGCAAAGGACGTTCAGGACGGCCAGGACGAGGTCAAGACATTAAGTTTGCCCGGCGCTGACGTCGCGGACGTCCAACCTTACGATTTAGTCTTGCATCAGACCATTAAAAAAGTCAGCGAAGACATTGATAACCTACGGTTTAACACGGCTGTTTCGCAACTCATGATTTTAACGAACGAATTGCAAGGCAAGGTTATGCGATCGCTTGACTTCAGGTCATATCTCAAGCTGATCGCGCCTTTTGCCCCGCATTTGGCCGAGGATCTCTGGCACCAGCTAGGCAACGAAACATCCATCCACCTGGAAACCTGGCCGCAATACAATGAAACGAAGCTCATCCAACAGAATGTAACGGTCGCCGTCCAAATTAATGGTAAGCTCCGGGGAGAGGTTAAAGTCGCGACGGATGCGGAAGAGGGCGTTGTTCGTCAGACAGCTACTGATGAATCAAGTGTGAAAAAGTATCTTGAAGGCCAAAAAGTCAAAAAAGTGGTTTACGTTAAGAATAAAATTATAAATTTTATCGTATAATTCAGCATTTTTCGTTAATTCATATGCTTAACTCAGCTGTCCACATGCATTTGACAATCGTACGAAAATTGCGTATTGTGTTATTACTAAAACCACCCACCCTGTCCCGTAAGGGACCCGGTGGGGTTTTATTAATGTCTTAATTTATGGAAGAACGCGTTGCAGTCTTTATTGATGGCAGTAACTTTTACTACAAGCTAAAATCGCTCAACGTTGCGCATCTATTAGTCTTTGATTATGGGCGCTTTACGGAATGGTTGGCGCGTAATCGCCATATTGTCGCGCGTGGTTATTATGTCGGGGTTGTCCGCGCCAAATCGGACGATGACAAGGCGCAAAAGATGCGACTAAATCAGCGCCGTCTGTTCAATTATTTATTGCAACCGTCGCAGGGATTTTATATTAAGAAAGGATATTTGATGAAAAATGACGGTATTTATCACGAAAAAGGCGTTGACGTTCAATTGGCAATCGATATAGTGATTGGAGCGTATGATGACGTTTATGATACCGCTATTATTATATCTTCGGACACGGATTTGATTCCAGCCATGAAAAAAGTTAAGTTATTGGGCAAGAAGATTGAGTATATAGGTTTTGCACATCAGCCGAGTTTGGCGATGCAGGTACATGCGACTTTATCACGTTTGATTTTGAGGGAGGATCTTGATCCTTATGAGTTTAAGGGAACGATAATTTAGACTATTAATTTGAACTATTATGCTAAACGAAATCATCGCCGACATCGGTATTATCGGAGCGGGGCCGGCCGGCTATAGCGCCGCGGTTTACGCGGCGCGGGCTGGTTACAGCACGGTCCTGTGGGCAGGGCCTGAGCCGGGCGGCCAACTTATGACGACCAACGCGGTCGATAACTTTTTGGGATTTCCGGAAGGCATTATGGGCCCGGAATTAATGGAACTGTGCCGCAAACAAGCCGAACGTCTGGGCGCCAAGATCATCCAAGACATAGTGACGGCCATTGAACCGCAAGACGGGCAGTTCGTCCTCAAGGCTGACAAGCAACCGGGCAAGGTCAGGGCCGTGATTATTGCTTCCGGAGCTGTTTCCAAATGGCTGGGTATTGAGTCCGAAACAAAGTTTCGCGGCCATGGCATCTCGGTTTGTGCCACTTGTGACGGGTTTTTCTTCAAAGGCAAAAAAGTTGCTGTCATTGGCGCGGGCGATGTGGCTATGGAAGACACGAACACGCTGACTCAGTACGCGGAGTCTGTCACGGTGCTTGTCCGCGGCGAAGAAAGCAAGATGAAAGCCAGTAAGATCATGTATGACCGCGCCAAAAACCATCCCAAAGTAAAGTTTATGTTCAATACGGAAGTCGATGAGTTTTTGGGGGATGTGACTTTAAAGTCAGCCCGCGTCAAAAACAGGCTGACAGGTGAGACGCAAGAAATTCCGCTGGACGGCGTCTTTATCGCCATCGGTCACAAGCCAAATACAGAACCATTTTGCAAACTAGTGGTCTGCGACGAGGGCGGATACATCAAAGTTAACGGCACCGCGACCAATGTGCCTGGTATTTTTGCGGCTGGTGATGTGGCTGATAAGGTTTATCGCCAAGCCATCACCTCGGCCGGCACCGGTTGCATGGCGGCGTTGGACGCGAAGAAATATTTAGAACAACAAGCATAAAAAAATCCCCGTGAGGGGTTAGTTGTATTGCCTCGTCCTGAAGAGGTGGGCGAAGGCTAGGGCGCGCTGAGCGGGATCGCGGATTTTTTCGGCATATTCCCGCGCTTGCGTGAGGTTGTTTTGAATGGCGTAGCCGATCGCGAAAGAGTGGTTGTACTGGTCTTCGCCGCCCTCGAGAGAGCTCTCTCTCCCCTTAAAGGCTTGGAGAGCCTCCTCAACGAGGCCGGTTTCCGCGATCATGCAAATTTCAGTGCAGATCACGAAATCAGGCACCGCCAAGTCGATCAGACGGGCGAGTCTGGCCGTCCTGCTTTTCCTATGCCATTCCAGCTCAGCCAGCCAGTACGGTTGCGTTGATCCGGCGATGTAGATCAGCTCGCCACCGATTGTTTCCATGACGCAACCCACATCGCCTCCGGTTAGTTTCTCCTGGATAAAGTCGGTGGCTATTTTGAGAACAGCCTTATCTTCAGGTGAGTCGGTCAGCCGTGCGATCAGGATCAAGGCCCTGGTGTAGGACAGATAGTCCTCGATGTAGGGGTAGGCTTCCCTGGCGCCCGTCCAGTCTTGAATGGCGCAAAGAGAGATTACTCTTAGGACCGCGCTCCAGTCAGGCCTGTCTTCCAGGGAGCAGGAGTTTACGGTACGGAGAGCGTTCTGAATGTCCTCCGGCTGAAGAGTTTGCTCACAGAGCCGCGTCAAGACCGGTAGCTTGTAAGCGGGGTCGGAGATCTCCGCAATGAACTGCCGCGCGGCAGATTCATCCTTGATCATCACGGTTCCCGCGATTCGCATCAACATCCTATCGCGATCTTCCCCGAGGCACATTCGGGCGCACTTGAAGGCTTCCAAAAGATCAGGGTCTGTAAATTTCGCCATGGCACTCTCCTCCAGAGTTTGGTTGAATTCAACAGAAGTGCTCAAAGACTGACATTTCTTGGGTGAAATGTCAATCCTTTAAAGCCCATGGCTATCATGGTCGTTTTTTAATTTGTCAGCTTCCACATCTCCGCAAAAACAGTCCTTAAGTTCTGCGCCAAAGCCTTGTCGCGCATTTCAATTAGATAATGAGGGGATTGGCGCACGTTAACGGTCACTACGTATTCGCCAATGATCCAAAGGCTGCCCGTAAATACGTGATCGCCTTTCCAGAACCTGATTTCACGCCTGGAAGGCATGCGCCTCTTCAACTCATGCTCAACTTTTTCGTCGTTGCTGAATAATTTTAATAGAATTTCTTTAGGGGCTAAATCCCAATACCAACTAAGCCACTCCTCAGAATACTGCGCGATAAAATCGATGTCATTATAACCCCACCAAGTTTTGTCACTGGCCATTAAGCTCGCATTCCATTCATCGTTCCGCTGTTTAAAATATTGCATCATCCTTTCTTGAGGGATGAAGGTGATGGCTGGCGCGATATATCCGGAGACGGTCGGCATGGATCGGATGTTTGCGATGGCCTCATCAATCAATACTTTCTTTTTTTGCAAACGATCTTCTTCGGACGCAGTCATGACGGACAGCGCTTCCGGGGGAGCGGCTACGAGTGCTTTGACCGGGGTTGAGAAATCTTCTTGCAGAACGCCGCGGGCCAAAAGTTCTTGAGCCACGCTGTAGACCGTAGTTCGATTCAAACCGGTTTTTTTCGATATATCCGTATAACTTAAACGGCCATGTTGTAGCACAGCCATATAGATTGTTATCTGTTTTTCCGAGAAACCAATCTTATTGAGGATGTCTTGTAGCATGGGCTAATTGTAGCAGTTTGTTGGAATATCGTCAACAATTTAAGATATTTTGCTAGGTTTAGATAAAATAATGCCTTTTTAGTATTGACAAATTGTCATTTTTATGATACTTTAACGTATTGCAGGAATGCAATCAGTCGAGCTGAACTCGATTGTCACCTCGAAAATCAGGGAGAGTGCCATGTCAGACAAAAGATTTGAAGGCACCGTCGGCGAAGAGTATGAACTCCTTAAGCTCGCCTTGCCTTACTACGACGAACTGGAGAGTGCAATCGGCAGGGCAGTCAGAAATCATTGCAAGACCCGACACCCTGCGGGATTCATCAATCCGCTGATTCACGTGGTGGAGGGCGGTTGCGGCACGGGGCTTACCACAAAAGAGATTTTGCAGGCTTCCCCGCACATCGTCGTCACGGCTATCGATAGCGAGCAAGTCATGTTGGATCAGGCGACGAAGGCATTGCAAGATTGCCGAGGCCTGGTCGAATACAAACTTGGCGACCTGTTGGAAGTGCTGGGCGGCATGAAGTCCGGATCAGCTGAAGTATTCGTAAGCGGTTACATGATCCATAATCTCACGTTCGGGTATCGCCGAGATCTTTTCGTGGAGATCTCTCGCATCCTCAAGACCGGCGGCCTGTTCGTTAACGGCGACAAGTGCGTGCGCGACGATCTGGAGGGTCAGGAAGCGGATTACGAAGCGACGATCCGCGCCTACGACGTGTATGACACAATCGGCCGGTCAGATTACAAGGCCGAGTGGATCAAGCACTACATCGAACACGAACGCGTCCGCTTCACGGAAGCTGAGCAGAAGGAACTGCTGGTGTCCAACGGATTCAAGGGCATCTGCCTTCTTCGTCGCTACATGATGGACTCGGTCGTCACGGCGATTAAGGCGTGACAGAAAAGGAGCTATCGCATGAAAAGCCTCATCTCGATTCTGGTCATCTGCATGGGCATGTTGCTCGTAACCTCGGCCAGGGCGCAGTCATTCGCTTTGGTCGATGCCTCGCGAAACATGTACGGCGCGGGCTTTGGCACTGCCCTGGGAAGCGGAAAAGTCCAACCCGGGTTTCTGGTAGATGTTTTTCATGGATACTCCATGGAACGCATACGGCCGGATATGGAAGCCTATGGCATGCTCGCCTGGACCATGCCAAAGGATTGGTACTCAGCGTTTTTCCTGGGAGGGGGAGCGACCGTCAAAGGCGATGATCCCGAAGTCCTCTGGTCGGCGCGAACGTTTCTGGTGCTCACGCAAACCACTCCCGTGGCGTTCCGCACAAGTTCTTTCGTGATGTGGGCGCCAAGCAAAGAGAGCTGGTTCGTGGAGCAGCGTTTCGGGCCGAGCATCAAGCTCAACCAATCCAACCACCGGCTTTTCCCATACCTCGCGGTTAACGTCACCACCCCGGGCACCATCCACCGCGCGGACGTCGGCGTCAGTCCCGGCTGTACCTTCCTCATGAACTTTTGATCAACTCCCTCCCCGTCTGGCCACGGCGTTCGCGAACGCCGTGGCGGGTTACAATAGACGGGAACCTCATTTAGGCCATTACTATGTAGTGGCATGAAAGAGATTAGTGACTAAAAGGATGATGCGGTGTAAAATTTCGGACATGAAAGTAAAAGACCAGTTTTTTAAAATTATCCTTTACCTGATTGTTGCCGGCGTTCTTAAGTTTGTCATCGCCGATCAGATACTCGAGACAAATCATGTTTGGTGGATTCAGGCGCTGGCCATCGTGATTATTTTTGGTGTGGGCATGGCTTTTGTTTTTCTGGGCACGGCCAAAGTCATCGAAGAGACCACGGATGTTTTGAAGGATCGGACTGGTTTGGCTGGAGGTTTCTTACAATCCCTGGGCACGGCTTTTCCGGATATGATTATCGGCGTGATGGCGGCCATCTTGTCCTTGCAGGTCAGGGACACGGATTATGTTCGCGCCATTAATTTGGCCATCATTGCCGCCTCGGCCACTTTTGGATCAAACATTTACAATATTTTCCACGCGGTTTGGTGCATCTATCGTCAAAATTTAGCCGACCTGAAGAACAAGGCCGTGCTCATGTTTCCGCCTTTTAAATTTGGAGGGCATCTATTACCGCTCAAAGAACACAAAACTAAACCATCTGTCAGGGAGATGGACGGCGCGATTCGCGTCCTCTCCGCCCTGACGTTGCTCACGGCTTTTGTGGCCATCAGTATGGTGCTATTCGGGCGAGTGGGTAACTTAAGCGAACGGTTTGCGGGAGACCTTTACCAACTCATTCGACCGGTCGGGGTTGTTCTTTTTATTCTTTGTATCGCCGTCTTATTTTATTTCCGTAAAAGCGAGAGGCCCGAATCGCCGGTCGAGGAAATCGCGGAAGAAGAAAGGTATTATGCTCATCGCAGGACCGCCCGTATCTGGTTTGATTTAGTTTTATCCGGTATAGCCATCCTCTTCGCGGCCGAAAGTATGGTCAAGGCTATGGAAATTTTTTCGCAGTTGACGCATACCCCGTTTGTTATCACCGGCATCCTGGCCGGTATCATTGGCTGTATGGGCGAAATGATTGTGGTTCATAATTTTTCGGTTAATCCCAAAGGCCGTATCGGCGATGCCGTGGTCGGAGTCGCCATGGATAATATCGTGACCACGCTCGGCGCTTCGATCGTGGCTCTGATGGGAGGTATCTTTTTGGGAGGCAATTCGTTGATTTTAATTTTTATCATTATCCTGACTGGCAATACTTTGCTCATCGGGCAGATTTCAAAACTAAAAAATAGGCTAAGTTAGCTCAGCTGTTTCCACGAAAAACCGAACATGATCTTGAACATTTTGGCGATGGCTGAGTGCTTGATAAGGGTGCCGAATACTGGAGCTTCGACCGAGATAAAGGCGACTTTGTCGTCCCAGAGCAAAATATCGACTGGCAAGTCGCCCGTGCTTTCGGGTAGGACGCGGTATTCGTAAAGATTCTTCAGCGTATTGATCGGGGTCGGCGCCGAAGTGTTGACCGAGTCTTTGGTCAGGATGTCCTTGAGCACGATGTTCTTTTCGCGCATCTTTTTTATATACATCTTGAAATATTCAGGACTGAGCGCCTGGTAAAGTTTCTTGGTCGAAGCTACTCCGAAGACTTCTTTAGCTTCAAGCATTTCCGTGAAAATTTCCTTAACCTGTTCTGGACCATCGAAGAACTTAATGGACGGCTTCTGCACCTGTTTCGTATACAGAGCGCGAAGGTCTGGGAGAAGCTGTTTCAAGGCCTCAGTCCGCATCTCCATGGAGTGGATCAGGGCTGACGGATCAGTTGCGACATAAGCCTTGCGTTTGCCTTGCGTTTGGAGGGCGATGAGACCCTTCTCTTTTAACGCTTGCAGGATCGAGTAGCAATTCGGTCGGGCCATACCCGTGCCTTTAGAAATTTTGGGAGGAGTAGAAAGTCCATTCTGCAATAGATATAAGTAGACTTTGATTTCGCTGTCCTTGAGACCAGCGGATTTTAGCATCTGTTCCATATGATATATGCAATATATATCATTTTAAGCATTATTTGTCAATATTTTCTTTAATTAGCATAAAATATAGCTTGTTATACCATTGACAAAATGCTATTTTTCTTGTATATTCAATTATTAATTTATGAAGAATATGCAAAAGACTTACGTTAAGTGGATAGTCGGGTTCGCGATTCTGGTCATTCTTGTTGGCATCGTCACGATCAGTGCACGCCAACCGAAGGCGACAGACAACGGGCTACAGAGAATCAAAGTTGCTGAATTCGGAGAGCTGTTTTTGTATGCGCCAATGTACGTGGCCCAGGAAAAAGGTTTCTTTAAGGAACAAGGATTAGATGTTGAGATCTTCCCGACAGGTGGTGATGAGAAGACGTTCGCGGCCTTGCTGAGCAACGAAGCGCAGTTCGGCGTAGCTGATCCGACTTTTGTCGCGATCTCGGGAGAGAAGGGCCAACCCGGGAAGATCATCGCGCCCATCGTGCAAGGCGTTCCTTTTTGGGGAGTGGCCAAAGCACAGAGGGACGTTCAGATTAAACAACCAAGTGACCTTGGCTCATATAAAGTTGCGACTTTTCCGTCGCCCTCTACGGCATACACTTTGCAGAAGAATATGTTCGTGTCCGGCGGTCTTAAGCCCAACATACAGGAGACGGCTTTCGGTTCTTTGCTGGCTGCGTTGGCCGCAGATAAGGTCGATATCGCCTTGGAACTGGAGCCTAATGTATCCTTGGCCGTAAAGAACGGCGACAAAATCGCATACCGGCTGGCCGATTATTATCCGCAGTTTGCGTTGACCGGCTTATCCGTTTTGCCGGACTATCTGGGTAAGCATCCGGATGTGGCGCAGAAGATGGTTAACGCATTGGGTAAGTCCTTCGCGTTCATACGCGAGAATCCGGAGGAGACGGCGAAGATATTGCACAAAAGATTTCCGGAAGTCGATGAAGACGTAGCTTTATCAGCCGTCAAAAATCTAGTGGATGCCAATGTTTTTCCGAAGCAGACCGTGCTGGAAAAAGCGGGGTGGGATGCGGCCATCCAATTAAGGAGGGATGTGGGGGATCTGAAGGGCGACGCGCCCTACGAAAAATATGTTGTTACCGACTTTGCGCAAAAATACGAATCAAGTAAATGACGCGACGTCTGATGACTGCCGATTGGTTTTGGATGACCTTAGGGTTGGCTATGACGGATCGGCCACGGTCGTGGCTGGCGTTTCCTTTCGAGTTAAAGCTGGTGAAATACTGGTCATCCTCGGCAAGAGCGGCATCGGCAAGACGACGTTGCTGAACGCGATAAGCGGTTTGATAGAAATCGATAGAGGATTGATAGCCGTCAACGGCAGGTTGGCTTATGTCATGCAGAAAGACCTTCTCTTGCCCTGGAGGACATCCTTGAAGAACGTACTTTTGCCTATCGAAATCATGGGCGGAGACACTACGGCCGCTCAAGTTAAGGCAGAGGGTCTGTTGAGCCAAGAGGGTTTAGGCTCGGCAGGGGATCTGTATCCCAAGGAACTCTCGGGCGGCATGCGGCAGAAAGTCTCTTTTATCAGGATGCAGGTATCTGACCCTGATATCGCGCTTTTGGACGAACCTTTCTCGGCACTGGATTATGTTTCACGGTTGAGGCACGGCAAAAGATTGAGAGAGTGGGCTCTTATGAACCAAAAGGCAGTGGTCTACGTGACGCATGACGTGGAGGAAGCGATTGGCTTGGGGGACAGGCTGTTGGTTTTGGGCGATTCGCCTTGCCGGATTTTGCTCGAGACCAAGGTCGATCTGCAGGAATCACAACGGGACCCGGTAGTCCTAAGGGAATCCCAGGAATTCCAAAGAAAATTCAGTTTGATATGGCAAACACTCAAAGCTTAAGCCGCTTGAAGACAATGGTCATTGCTTTATCAATAGGCATGTTCTTTTTATTGTCATGGCAGATTTTTTCTTTGGATCTGAGGACAAGGTTTCTCTTTGGTTCCCCGATGCTGACGTTGCAGGCTTTGTATGCGCATTCGGTCACAGGAGAATTACCTCAATCTTTTCTGATCACCGGACTGGAAGTGGTTCTCGGTTTCGTGGCAGGATCCTTGCTAGGTTCAATCCTCGGTTTTGCGCTTTGGATATCATCCAGCGCCACCAAGATCGCACGTCCCTATCTGGCTTTGTTAGATGCAGTGCCCGTGTTCGTCTTCGCCCCACTCATCATTATCTGGTTCGGTGTCGGTTTGCCCATGAAGATCGCCTTGGTCGTCATCGGTACAGCGCTTGTTTCCCTGGCGTATTCTTATGAGGGTTCTACCAGTATGGATAAGGATGAGATTCAGATGTTACGAGTTTTTGGCGCGACCAAATTACAAACACTGGTTAAGTTAATAATCCCATCTTCCCTTTCCTGGCTGCTGGCTTCTTTGCGTATGAACGTCGGAGTAGCCATAACAGGCGCCGTTATTGGGGAGTATATTTCTTCGAATTACGGCTTAGGCCATTTTATGTTTCGTGCGGGTTCGTTTTACGATATCCCATCGATTTTTGCAGGTGCTGTTTATTTGCTCGTCTTATCTTTTTTAATGCGCAATATTGTGGCTTGGCTCGAAGGTCATAAACGAATTTTATTAAATTTATTTTAAGTCAGGCGACTGAACGTGACCTTTTCTCCAATTCCAGCTACACTGCTGGCATATGACGCAAACCACCCCATTACCCCCGGGTTTCTATGGCCTAGGCATCGCACCCAAACTTTTAGACGTGCTTTGGAAATTGAAATTCAAGATCCCGACGCCCATCCAACAGAAATCGATTCCCATTGCCATCGAGGGCCAGGATATTATCGGCGTGGCCCAAACCGGGACAGGCAAGACGCTGGCTTTTGGCATTCCGCTTATTCAACGGCTGGCCCAGGTCAAAGGCAAAGGACTCGTCATCTTGCCTACGCGTGAGCTCGCTCTCCAGGCCGATGAGGTGTTCCAGCAAATTGGTCGGCCGCTTGGTTTACGTACCGCGGTTTTAATCGGCGGCGCTTCCATCCATCTGCAGATCAATAGTTTGAAGAAGAAGCCGCATGTGCTGATCGTTACGCCCGGGCGTTTGCTCGACCATATGACACAGCACACGGTTGACCTCGGTGACGTCAGCGTTTTGGTTTTGGACGAAGCTGACCGCATGTTGGACATGGGTTTTGCCCCGCAGATTAAAAAAATTCTGCAGGCTCTGCCCAAAAACCGGCAGACCATGCTTTTTTCGGCCACCATGCCGAGTGAAATCGTAAAAATCGCCAGCACTTATATGAAGTTGCCGGTGCAAGTCGAAATCGCGAGACCGGGCACTATGGCGGAAAAGGTCACGCAAGAACTTTTCGTCGTGCACAAAGACGACAAGCCGCGTTTGCTGGACAAGATTCTAGTGGAACACCGCGGATCAGTTTTGGTTTTTACGCGCACCAAACACGGCGCCAAGAAAGTGGCGCGTTCTGTCCGGGCCATGGGCCACACGGCTGAAGAAATCCATTCTAATCGTTCGCTCGCGCAACGCCGCAAGGCTTTGGATGGTTTTAAATCCGGTTTGTATCGCGTGCTGGTAGCCACGGACGTCGCGTCCCGCGGCATTGACGTCAAAAATATTGAGCTCGTCATCAACTACGACTTGCCTGACCAGGCCGAGGATTACGTGCACCGCATCGGACGCACCGGACGCGCGGGGGAGTCGGGGCACGCCATTTCGATCGCCACGCCCGACCAGCGCCAGGAGGTTATGGCTATTGAACGGTTGACCCGGTCTTATCTGCCCATCACAAAAAATCCTGAACTGCCGGCCGCCAGGCCCATGCCCAAGGGCCAGACTTTGCGCGAACCATCTTCCCAAAGATCTTTCGGCCGCCGTCCGCCTCGTCCCTCATCTGCCAGTAGGGGAGGGCATCGGAATTTTCGCCGAAGACGTTGAAACTAACAACTAATAACTGACAAGAGTGGCTAAGTTACTCTTGTTAGTTGTCAGTTGTTACTTTGTATTGCGTTTCCGTATGCTTTGTGATAATTTTCCCGCACGTTCATTCAGGAGGTGCGAGACATGGCAGAGGAAAACAAATACCCAAGGGCTGTTGGTTCAGACACCATCGTAACCGAGAAGCAGTGGAATCAGTCAGCACCTTTCGGATATTGCCCCGCTTGCGGGCGTATCGGGATTGAAGAGCTCAATATCCCCGGAGATCCGGACATCTGCTTCTACTGCCCTGATGAAGGTTGCAAGACCATACAGAATGGTCGAAGCCAGCCGGCACGCACGAAGTGGAACAGCGAGAAAACCGAAGAGCTCCTGGAAAGGGAAGCGCAAGGGGAAACCTGGAACGTGATGCATTTTCCGTGCCAGAGTATCCCGGATATCTGCCCAGACTGACATCAAAGTGTGGATTTCGGAATTAGGAGGTAGCTCATGGCCAAAAAAGAGAGAGATTGGAAAGCGCTTGTGAATGCCGTCAACGAACTCCATGCGCTCGTGCAGCACAAGCCTCGCAACGAGAGGGTTCCTTTTCAACTCAGTCCGGGTGGCATCCTGAACGCTTATCGAGAAGGCGACCTGACTTTCAAGCAAGCGATCAAGCATCTCAAGAACTGGGCCCAGAGGCACAAGGGCAACAAATGTGCTTCACCCAGAGGCACGAGGACAAGCCGTTCCCTTCTAGGTGGCTGATTACTTTGATTGACATCAAGGTACCGGCCATTTTTCTTTTTTCGAATTTTTGAGAGAAATGCACTTCATCTCTTCACGCATTCGTATGAAACGAACAGCGGTCCGACTGTTTTTTCTCATAACAGGAAATGAAATGAAACAAATATTTTCAGGAAGCGGGGGATGCAAGGCATCCCCAAGTAGAAGCGGACTAGCCGGCATGGTCTCTCTCATGAGCGATTTGTCGTCGTTTACACAAATCATTGAGGTACGCCTCGCGTTGTTTCGGGCTCATTTCGAGCAGAGCATCGCCATCCATATAAAGCGAACGGTGAAATTCATCCTTTCTCACCCAGAGGCGATCCCATTGAAGCTTGATGCCTCTGTTCCAGACAAGTCTCCGAAAAAAATGCCATCCAGCGGTTAGCTTTCCCATGTAGTCCTCCTTTGGTAAAGCTTCCTGAAAATATTTATTTTTTTGAAGAGCAATATTCCGATACTCATATCTAAGCGTAGGTTACCTACAGATATGCCCATCATGCCATTTAGCTTAAAAAATGTATAGTATTAAATAGGTGCGAGCGAGCGAAACGACAGTTTTCTCCTGAGTGTTAAATAGATCCTAATTTCTTTTTAGCCGTATTATAAAATTTTTCAACTATTTCATAACCGAAGAATTCTCCACCCTTTTTAAGGGTAGAAACTCCTAAATTTGCAGTCCCCATAAATGGGTCTAAAACTTTCATTCCTGTCTGGAAATATTTGTCAAAAATAAAATCAATCATTTCTTTTGGTTCTGGACAGGGATACTCAGAAGAAGAGCCATAGTTTATATAAATAATGCGGCCTTCTTGGAATTTTATTTTTGATTTATTGAAAACCAAAATTTGATGACAATTAGAATGCGCTTCTTTTGAAGTTGCGTAATTAACGTCAAAACCGTGGTCGGGCAATTCAAAAAATTCTTTAGTTTTAATAAAATTAATATTTCGTGTTTCTAAGAAAAGTTTAGCGTCTGAAACCGCATATTTTTGGATTGCACCTGCCAATTGAATATATTTTTGATTTGTGAAAATGCTATCTGCGACTTCAATAATTAACCGCCCATCTTTTTTTAATTTTTTGGCACATTCTAAGATGACATTTTTTATGAAATTTAGATATTTTTCTAACTCTAAATTGTCATCGAAATTTTCATACAAAGTCTTTATATTATATGGGGGGGCTGAAAAAGATAATGTCGATTGATTTATCATCGATTTCGGTCATTGATTCCGATGATTTGTTAAAGATTTTATACTTCATAAATTAAAAAATAAATTGGAATTATATAAAGTTTATCATATTTTGTAGCTCGGGAGAAAATTTCGTTTAGTGAGCGAACCGGCTATGCCGTGTTGTGCGATGTTCAAAAAATATTTTCGTTCCTATTTTATTTTGACAGGCTTTCATCTATAAACTTTTTTAGCGCTTCAACGTCTTTAGTGTTTTGGTCGTAATGAAATGTATCAATGCCAACAGATTGAGCGCTCTTTACAGCGTCTAAATTATGCTCAAAATACACAACGTCTTTTACTTCAAGATTAAAATACTTGAGCATGGTTTCAAAATATCTTGGGTCTGTTTTTTCGGGGTCATGTTTAAGCGTAAAGACTTCATAGGGCATCTTATTCAGGCCAAACATTACCATCTGCTCATCATTAGCACCGGTCAAGATGATTTTCCTGTTTGGGTAATGCTCAAGCATTTTATACATTTCATTAAAGACACCTTCGCCCTTTATTACAAAAGCGTTAATTGCATCGACTAAAATTGTTTTCATAAGCGTCTGTCAAAATTATTAATAAAGGAAAAATATTTTTTGAATTTCGCACAACGTTTCGGCATCATCTGAAGTTACGCCCATCTTCAAAGGCTAAAACTTTAAATTTACACCTACCTTGATTATATCACTAAATTTTGTCCTATCACAGCGCAATTTGGGAGAGAAAATTTCACTTTCCTTAATTTTATCATAATAGTGTGAAATTTCCGAACCGGATATGCCGTGTTCTGCGATGTGCCAATAAATTCTTCCTTCATTATTGTATTTGGGGAAGTTTTATTCGGTTTAATTCGCAAACCTTTCTTGCCAACTTCTCAGCTCTTTAAATATTTTATCGTCAAAATCTTCCGGTTTAAATTTGAAAATAGCGTTGGCATTCTTTACACAATGGTTTTTCAATTCGTCCTCGTTGTTTTGGCTGGCATACCACTTGAAGCTATCAATAATATCAGCCGTTTTCACAATGAGAGCGTCTTGCCCGTTTTGCACACATCTTTGAATCAGCTCGTTTGTTTTTTCCACCTTGTCTGCAATCGTATCATCTTTGGTACTCGCAAAAATCAAGCGGACAACATTATCACCAAACTCATCTCTCAATAATTGTTCGTCAGCACCAGACCACTCAATCGCATCGTGCAAAACGCCAGCCAAAACAACATCTTCTGAATAACCATTTTCATATAAATACACGCCAACGCGTATGTCGTGAAACATCACAGGCTTTCTGCAATTTTCATCTGACGGTGGCATATATTCCGACAGAATTCGCACGGCTTTTTCAAATTTTATATTTAGTGATTTTGACATATATTTTGACGCGAGAATAAAACTTCCCCAAATTATAAATAAAAGAATTTATTGGCATTTCGCACAACGTCGCGATTATCTGAAGTTTCACGGAGTGAAATTTGGGAATTTTCGGCAGGAAAATTCCAGATAATCGCTGTTAGGCGTCCCGAACGAAGTGAGAGTCTGCAAGATGTGGTAAAATCCGAAGGATTTTAAGTTCAGAAGGTCACTCGGTGGTGGGACGGCGCACGTTATTTTTTGAGAATATTTGCTCTTTGTAAAACTTGGTGGGGAGTATATTTGTATGGATGTATTTTCCCCAGAGCCTTTAAAGCTTGTTCTTTGGTTATGAATCCTACTGTTACTTCTCTAGCCAATCTTGTGCTATCCGGATGAAACTCCAGCAACCTTTTTGCCATTCGTTCAGTTGATCTTGCATATAAACAAGAGTTAGAATTCGACTCTATAAAATCTTCCCCTTTTGGTGGCTTCCAACCCATTTTGTCTAATATTTTTTTAGTATCTTTACTATTTCTCTGGAGCAAGAAAGGTAAATGAAAAACATATACGGGTGGTTTATTTTTTGTTGGTTGAAGTTTTCTTACTCCTGAAACTTTATATTCTTTACCTTTTTGTGCGGCACTAAGATTTGTCCATTCATTAATTCCCAAAATCATAACGTTGACTCCTCTTTTCAATGCTTCCTCATAATATGATCTTATAACCATCCGCCGACATAGTTGGCAGGTTCTAACAAAAATGGGGGAATGTTTACATTTTACAGAATAATGTTTTCGACCTATTTCATATGCCTTTTTGAATTTTATTTTCGTTTCAAAAGTAAATGGCTCTTCATAAAGTTTGATTGTTTTTTTGTATGAGTTTAAATCAATTTTTCTAATGTATTTTTTTATATCTATGACTTCATAATCTGTGTTCAATAGTTTGGCAGTATTTCTTGCTCTGGGGATTGTTGTTTCAGGGAGATATCCCAAATCAAGTGTAATGGCGAGTGGCGTAAGTCCCATTTGATTTACAGTAAATAACGTTGCGGTACTATCTTTGCCCCCTGAGATGCCAACTAAAACATCATATTTTCCTTTTCCAGATCCTTTAAATGATTTAAGAAAATCCAACTCTTTTTTTAAGTGATTTAAATCAATATTTTTAATGTAAGAACTACAAATATTGCAATATCCTTTTTTATCAAATTTAATTGCGGGATTTTTGCCTGTATTGACACACCGTTTACAAGTTTTATCCCAGCTTTCAAGTTTTGATAAAATTATTTTTGAAACTTGATTTGCATTATTTTTAGAAGTGTCAATCACCAAATCTGCAATCTTTTCTATCTTATTGGTGTTGTATAATTTTTGTTCATTATTTAATTCAGTTACTGCCTGTTGCTTAATATACCCTTTTTCTTTACAGAGACGATTTACTAATTCACTTCTGTTTGCTTTAAGATATACGACTAAATCATTATGCAATCTGCAGTATTTTGCGTTATCTAATCCGCGCAAACCAGAGAAAATTACAGACTCATGTTTGGGATTCTTTACATAAAGCTCATGGAGGGCTTTTGCAATAAAATCAGGAGAATAAGTATTTTTCAAACGAGAAAAAACATTCATTGCTTCTTCTCTCTTAATCTTAATATTTTTTTTGGGAAGGTCATGTAGCTTGTTCAATAAAATTGATTCAATAGGTAATTTTTTAAAATTAAAGGCAATAGGAAATATGATTGCCGTAGATGCTTCAACAAGTTTAAAATTAGTAATCCTCGCAATTCTCTTTGCGGTTGTTGTTTTACCTGTTCCTGGTTCTCCAAAAATTGAAATTCTATTCATATTGTATTTATTTAATCTACTTTTATTAAAGTTTACGTTTAGCGCGCCGTCCGTTGGGCGGGTGGTCGGGGGAAAGAGTGACCTTCTGAATTACGCCTAACGTCCGCGTGTATGCGATGTCGCGATAGCGATATGGGAGAGTGAAACGAGCCGTATACACGCTGTTATCGGATGTAAATTATTTTTATTTTTTTCGTTCACTATACTCATCTGGGGGGGGTGAGTTCGTTAAATTTATCGCCTGATATTTTTTTCACTTTCGCGGATTGGATCATTTTCAATAAGCCATTGTATCTTTCTAGGTCTGGGCTCCATTGTCATGCGTTTATGAATCGCAATTTCTTTAATTTCTTGCTCACCTGTTGGGTAGTGTTCGACCGCCTCTCTTATCGCTACGTCTATTGGAGTAGAAGGCACAAAAGATATATCTCTTTCCATATCTGAGGTGTCATAGATATGCGGCAGTGTCGTTAATTCCCAACCACGGCTTTCTTCCCACACTTGTCGAATAGGTTTGTTGTTGATTATCACTTCCTGACCTAATGCCTTGCCGATAAGTTCAAAATACTCTTTTGCTGTTATAACGGTTGGATTAACTGCGTTGTATGCTTTGCCAAAGGTTTCTGGTTTGCCCGCAGCGCGAAGTGCTATCCTGGCTATGTCTTGAGGATGTACATAATTAAACGGAATTTCGCCACCTTCGCACAATTGTAATGTCTCTCCATTTTTTATTTTTTCAAGTAATCGTGGATCTCGGTTTTCATCCGGCATGCATCCTAGAAGAGAATACGCGCCTACTATGTGATAAGGTCTTAGAATAGTCCAAGGAACATCTTTCACGGATTGCCAATAATGTTCCAACTCTATTTTGTGATCAGCATATCCGCCCATTGTACCCAGTTCGGCCAATGGATGTGTTGATTTTATGGGTTCCGTGTTTGGTTTGCTTCTATCGTAAACTAACGTTGTACTAACAACAACGATATGTTTAGCATTATCTCTAAAGTTGTTGTGTGTTTGTTGTGCGCTACTTTTTCCTAAATTGTATACATCAAATACCACATCCCATTCATTGTGTCGGTTAAGTTCGCCAACAACAGCATCGTATTGTCGCGGTTCTTGTTTATCGGCAATAATCTGATGAACTTCTGGTGGTATGGATTTTTCTTCCTTAATACCGATGGTATGTACTTCGTAACCGTTTTGAAGTGCTTCAGCAATTGTTGCCTTACCGATGATGCCAGTGCCACCAATAATGAGTATTTTCTTCATATATTAGGATATTATTCGTATTCGCCCCCCCCAATCACAAAAAAATATAAAAATAATTTGTTTCCGCTAACGTATCGGCATCATCCGAAGTTTCGACACCTCATTATAAAAAATATAAAAGAGTGGCGAAATTTGGGCCGAGGGAAATTGACACTCCTTTAAAATATGATTGCGTCAATTTTCCGAGCCAGATATGCCGTGTTCTGCGATGTAACAAAAAAATTCTACTCCTTATTAAAAAATTTGGCAATTTAACTTTTATTCAAATTGGAAAAGTGTTTTGCAAAATATTGCCCGACTTTTACAACTTCAGACATAACCATTTCAATCTTGGCGTCATCTAAAAACCAATTATCTTTTCGCACATCGCGGTCATCGATAATCGGACAGACAATATATTCAACCTCGGAGGAAAAAGCGGTTTGATATGTGAGCAGGGCGCGTCTTGCATGATGAGCTTTGCAGATGAGAATAGCTTTCTTGACCACAATATTATTTTCTTGCACAACCTGCCAAGATAACGACGCATTGTCGAAAGTATGCAATGCCTTATCTTCCTTTAAGATAGCTTTTTCCGGAACTCCGTGAGCAAGGGCAATATTTTGCAAAAACTCCCATTCACTTTTCCAATTTGAGACCCCAGCTTCTATCTCCTTGGCAAGCTTCGGACCAATTCCGCCTGACGGCAGAATATATGGCGCAAGACCTTGATTATATAATTCAACAGCTTTATCCATGAGCTGGGGTCTTAAACCGCCTGGAACTAAAATAATATCAGCCTTAGCAGGTTGATTTTCGATAAATATGAAGTCTGTAATACAATCAAATGGGCGGTTCATAAAAGTTAAATTGCCAAAATTAAATAGAGAGAATTTTTTTGTTATTTCGCAGAACGTTAGGCATATCCGAAGTTTTTCTGAAGCGGAGCGTAAGAAAAATTTGGGAGAGAAAATTTTGCTTTCCTTAATTTATTTTAAAGTGCAAAATTTTTGAACCGGATATGCCTTGTTATGTGATGTAAAATTCTTTCTTTTTTCTTTTTTTAAATTTGCTTTTTATTCTAAATAATAAATAAGTTTTTTTGTTTTTGATTTTGGGCAGAGGGGTAAGGGGTGAATGCCCAAAATCAAAAACTCCTTATTGTATTTTAAATTCCTCATCAACTTCTGCAAGGTGTGTTTTTAGCTCATTAAGTCCTGCGTCGAGGGCATCAATATGAATCTCTAGCTCATAATTTTCAAATTTTCCCGAATTTTTAAATGCATCGATTTTTGAAAATACATAGTCTAGTTTTTTAACAATCTCTTCCGTTCCAGGAATTCTTAAAGTTTCGCCAAACTTACCATAACGATCTTCTAGTCCTTTTCTTATCTTTTTGTACAGCTCATAATAATGATCAAAACTTGGCCAGGCCAAATGGTCGTTCCATTGAAAACCATAAATGAGGTTAATCTGATATAATGACGACTTACTTAATAGATCCGCAAGCTTGTCGTTTTTAAACTTTATTTTATGCTGTTTTTCTTCCTTTTCTAGCTCTTTCATTATAGAATTAAGCTCTGTGCCAAGATAACTGTCTTGTAATTTAATTATCTCTGAAAATTGAATTGTTTTACTTTCAGTTTTTGAATTCATCCATAGCATATACCGAAAACCATCTTTTGTTAGTGATGATCTATCGATTGTGCACGAAGTAATTTCGTCATTTATGTATTCTGATTTTTTACCCTTCTTCTCCGTTTTAACGGGGTGTCCAATAGTTTCATTTCTCAATTGTCGAATTTTGGCCAGTTCAGAATATTTTTTATTGCTCCAATCAATTTTTTTGCTACTGCCGAATAAGGACGTTTTTAAATAATTAACCGCATCCTGTTGAATAAAAAGAGCTTGCAATATTCCATAAGTTGCAAGATAAGGATTTTTAATAAACAAATCATTTGCCTCATGCCTGAAATTTTCAATAGCCAAACAAGTATCTTCAATAGTATCAATGGCGGCACAGAATTGATTCCAGTCACCGTTTTGTTTCCTTAAAAAAACATTTGTCTTTTTTACTGTTGAATCATTAAAAAAATTTCTAATTTGAGTAGCAAGATTTTCAATTTTCAACTTTTCATCTAACATAAATTATAAAATCACTGTTTTCTTCTCATACAACATCGGCAAACAATCCTGTCTCATTCTGAATTTTGTTCCGTGGTTGTGTCCTGTGCGAGCATCAAAATCCACTAGGATTTTTCCTTCTTCTAGCGCTTTCAAAAATCCTTCAAAACTGAATTTTTGTAACATCATTACTTTTGTGTAGTGATAAAATTCTTTTTTTCGTCTAATTTCTACTTCCGCCTGCACGTAGAAAGTATTGAGTAATTTTGTTCCAGCTTTATGCTCCAAATCGTCAAAACCCCAATATGGATATGGGTTCAGTTCGCCAAATCCGGCGTTTTTCTTAACAAATTTAAGCCATTCTTTGTGTTTTGGATCAACACTTTTTGAATCAAAAGAAATTAAGATTTTTTGCTCTTTGCGATCAATTACAACCTTGAAGCCTCTGTCACTTCTTGAATTGCCATGAATTGTTTGGCGAAAACTCATTTCGCCTTTTGGATATTTTTTACCATCCTCCTGATGAGCCCAGCCGTAAAGTGGCAATAAGACTTGCGGAACGAATTTAACTGCGCGAGGCGATGGCTCAATATGAAAAAGTGTTGTAAGTGATGTTGAATTTAGGCGTTGTGCTTTCAACTCCCATTCAGCCGCGTTAGGAATTGGCAGGTTGTTTTCCTTGATACCGAGCAAATCCTCAAGGGTATTGCCGATACCGCCATGATTTCCTTTTCGTGCGTTTTGAATAAATCCCATTTCAGAGATTTCTTTAAGTTTGGTAATTAGTGCCGGCTTTGTGTAAATAATTGGTTTTGCCATATTTATAAAAGTTTAGCCTGTGATTGATGTTGTTTAATCCTTTTTTTTGCGGACTCGCAATAATCTGGAGAAATATCAATCCCAATATAATCTCGATTAAAATTAATTGCTGAAATTGCTGTTGTGCCAGAACCCATGAAAGGGTCTAAAATAATTTTTGAATTTGTTGCGGAAACAATTCTATCAATCAACTTAATTGGAAAAGGGGCAGGATGACCATTTTTCATTTCTTGTGGAATTTCCCAAATATCACCATACGAATTAGCTTTTTCTGAAAGTTTGAATTTTGGCTTGGCGATCAAATAAATAACTTCGTAGGTTGGTAAAAAGTAACCGGCATTAAAATTAAATCCACCGGCGCGTTTCCAAATGATAATTTGGCGCACAGGAAAACCACTGACAATATCTTGACGATCTTGTAATAATCCACCTTGAACACGCCATTTGTGATTATAAAAAATCGCCCCGTCCTCGGGGATTAGTCGCATCATCTCGGTTAAACAATCTCTTTGCCACTGCACATATTTATCATGTGGCATATTGTCATCATAGTGTGAATAGCCATTTTGCAAGGCGGCGTTTGCCCATTTTCCGCCACGACCGTCTTTCATACCGTTTCCGGTAGAATTTTTGAGATTATATGGTGGTGAAGTCACAACCAAATCAACCGATCCATCCGGCATTTTTTTCATCACATCAACCACATCTCCGCAATGTATTTTATTTAAAAATTTGGTAATATCTGACATATTTTGCTTATTTAAGCTCAAACTCATTATAGCTCATTTCTAAATAAAAATAAAATCGTCTTTTTTGCGATTCCAGGAGCAAAAAAGACACCTTATTCCCCCTATATAAAAGATAAAAAAACTTATTTTTCCTTATTATTAAAAAAGCAAATTTAAAAAAAAGAAAAAAGAAAGAATTTTATTTCATATAACGTTCGCGTGTATGCGATGTTTGCCACTGGTATAATATGCCGAAGGCTTACCAGTGGCAAATATGGGTGAAGTGAGGAGGAGGTACGACGACGAACGGAACCGCATACACGCTGTTAGCTGATGTATTCCTTTTCTTTTCCGACGATAGTCGGTTGTTTTAAAAATTTTCAAATTTCTTTTTCCGTTTTGGGTGGCGGGCAGAGGGGAATTAAAGGGGTGAATGCCCGCCACCCAAAACACCTATTTCTGGTTTGAGGGAGGGGCAAGAGGGGCTGGGGGTGAATTGCCCCTCCCTCAAACACCTTTATTCACTGCCATATTGCCTGCGTATTTTCTCAATTTCACCTTCATGTTCTTTTTCGTGGGTTTTGATGCTATTTTCCAAATATTTTTTGTAT
>Ga0172379_10000839_pt1 | contig 70681 bp, 62 predicted proteins | sample GrowelOW334metaG_FD_119756 | JGI IMG/M metagenome (GOLD analysis project Ga0172379, IMG submission 119756) | Groundwater microbial communities from an aquifer near a municipal landfill in Southern Ontario, Canada - Groundwater well OW334 metaG | ecosystem: Environmental > Aquatic > Deep...
CAATGACGTACCGAGAAAAAAACTAGATTATTTAACGCCAAAGGAGGCTTTGGCTTTAGAATGTAAGCGTGTTTGTCGCACTTGACATTAGAATGCACCAAAACATGTCTACAGGTTTTCTTTGTAAATCAATAGGTTATATTTTTAAGTTAAGATCCCTGCCCCACCCATACTCATTATGGGGACATTTTGAGCCATTCGTCAATACCGTATTTTTTACTGTATTGAATGGTTTCAATTTAACTTACAGCCATGCTATCATAGCCACCACTTTTTCACACAAAACCCCATAAAAAAGCCTGGAGTAACTTCATGCAAAACTACAACATCAAAACTGAAAATCAAAAAAAATATCTAGAAACTTCTTTAACTGGCCGAAATCTTCTTAGAACACCACATCTCAACAAAGACACAGCCTTCACCGCCGAAGAACGTAAAGATTTTTCTCTGCAAGGCCTTCTACCAAACCACGTAGAATCCTTGCAAGAACAAGTAGAACGCGCTTACAAACAATATAAAAGCTATGAATCGGCGCTGCAAAAAAATATTTTTCTACATGACCTACGTAGCCACAACGCCACTTTATTTTACCGCCTGGTACTTGACCACACAGAAGAAATCACACCTATACTTTACACACCAGTCGTCGGCGATGCTGTTAAAGCCTATAGCAAAGAATACCGCTATCCTTACAATGCTTTCTACATTTCCTATCCAGATCGCAATAACATCGCTGAAATTTTACGTCAACGTGATTTTAAAGACATAGATTTAATAGTCGTCACGGACGGAGAACGCATTTTGGGACTGGGCGATCAAGGCGTAGGTGGCGTACACATTCCTGTAGCCAAACTCATGCTTTATTCTTTATTCGGTGGAATAGACCCCATGCGCACACTACCCATTGTGTTAGATGTTGGCACCAACAACAAAGATCACTCCAACGATCCCAATTATCTAGGCTGGCGTCATCCCAGAATCAGAGGCCAAGAATATGATTTATTTATAGACCAAGTCGTCGCTGCCGTTAAACAAGAGTTCCCAAACATTTTCTTTCACTGGGAAGATTTTGGCCGCGACAATGCTATCTTAAATTTAGCACGTTTCCGCGATAAGCTTTGCTCTTTTAACGACGACATTCAAGGCACTGCAGTAATCACATTAGCAGCCCTATTTGCCGCCATGAAAATAACCAAAGGAAATTGGAAAGACCAGCGCATTGTCTCTGTTGGTGGAGGAGCAGCAGGGCTTGGTATTGCTGATTTAATGTGTATCGACATGATGGAAAATGGTTCTACTCTAGAAGAATCCCGTAAACGTTTTTGGATGTTAAATAGCCAGGGATTATTGACCACTGCATCTACCAAAACTATCCCCAGTCAAAAGCCTTACCTACGCGACGCTTCTGAGATCGATAACTGGCAAGTTGCAGATAAAAATCATGTCACTCTTGCTGAAGTAGTAAAACACGTCAAGCCAACAATTCTAATTGGTTGCTCAGGTGTTGGCGGAATTTTTACAGAAGAAATTGTCAAAGAAATGGCAAAACATACAGCAAGACCAATAATTTTCCCACTTTCTAACCCAACAGCTAATTGTGAAGCAACGCCAGAAAACTTAATCAAGTGGACTAATGGGTCAGTACTTATAGCTACAGGCAGCCCATTTCAGCCAGTTAGCCATGCTGGGAAACAGATTAGAATAGCGCAATGCAACAATGCTTTTGCTTTCCCTGGAATTGGCTTGGGTGTTATATCTACCAAAGCTACCAAAGTAAGCGATGCTATGCTTTGGCAAGCCGCCAAAGCCATTGGCGAAGCAACAATAAAGTTACTGCCCCCAGGCGAAGAAGCTCTCTTACCACGCATCAACAAAGCACCAGATGTGGCTATTGAAGTCGCTTTGGCTGTGGCCAATCAAGCTGTAAAAGAAAAATATACAACTTTAAAAGCGGAAGACATCACTAAGGAACTGTTAGAAAAGCATATTTGGCGCCCGGAGTATTTGCCGTATAGCATAAAGCGCTAATTGGCGCGCCCGGAGGGATTACTCGCCGCCCATCCTGGCGGCTCACCCTTCGGGCTGCTCACAGCGTTCGCATTCTAAATTCGCTATCCTGCGAATTTAGTTGAACCCCAAGGAGAGTTCGATGTGACTTCTATTGATTAGTGCAAATTAACAGCTTGGCGCGCCCGGAGGGATTTGAACCCCCGACACCCTGGTTCGAAGCCAGGTACTCTATCCAACTGAGCTACGGGCGCTTTAGGTAAGATTTGCAGCGCTAGTTTACCTAAATATTTCAAGGAAGTAACTGAAATATGAGTATAGAGATTTTTGATTTAGTATAGCTGACGCGCGATCAGCTGTACCTCATACTTAACCCAATTACCCTGCTCTATTTTGCTTAAATCCCTAAAAGGGGTATTACATACGAATGATGCCGTTAATAATAGCATATTATTGAAACATCATGCTTTAGCTTTTAGCACATCTAATAATTGTTCCTGCCTCTTCCAAGAAGCCCCAGGAAGCTTTTGAATCAGCGCATCATATACCTCTGCTGATGCTCTAACCAAATCTAGCTTGTGTCTAAATGTATCAACGTTCAACAAAGGGCTTAAATCACCAATAAAGATTTTATCCTGCAGTTTTTCATACAAGTTTTTTTCAAATTCAGCTTTACTAATTTTTAGATTTTGCTGCTGCAAATAATGATGAAATGACTCCAGCACTTGATTAATCTTTAGATCATGAAAATTTTCAAGTACCCAAAAAAGATCGAATAGATCTCTCGCCTTCTTGCGCTGATAAAACGCACGAAATTTCGTTCCCATTAATTCCTCCAAAGAATATGTGGTAATATCAGCTTTTCCAGAAAACCAATCATTATCTATGTTCAATTTTTTGTGACACAATTGAAACAAAGCATTGTGTTCTCTGGTATTGATCTCTATTTTCACTTTCATTCTCGTAGCTGTTGTCTCAGCCATGAAGTGATACACCAAAGTAAATCTTCCTTGATTTCTTTTGGTGGCAGGCTCCCCCAGCCAGCTATCTAGTTTATTTCTAATAGCATGAATAACACCGCCAATAGGACCAACATTTGTCCGTACTAAATCTATATCTTCACTATAACGAGCTGGTGGATGTACATATAGCTTATGCAATGCTGTACCGCCACGAAATGCTAATTCTCTACCTAACAGTGGATCAGAAAACAATTCAATTAAAACACGTGATAACACCAAATCCTGCTCAACTTGATCTTCTAGCCCCCAAGGCGCAAACTCACGCCATCTTAATATGTAAGCCGTAGGTATCATAAATCTGCCTCTACTTTCTCATTCACCCATATTTTCCAACGCTTATTTTGTTTGCTCCCTCTGTATTTTTTACCTGGCATCAAAACAGTAGTCCTGATAGATTGTGCGATAAACCATTGATGTAGCTTTTCTATATCTAAATTTGTAAATTTTTCCAAGAGATAACCTAGCCTCTGAGTAACAACACAAGGAAATTTTTGAGCCGCCAATACCAATTGCTCTACATTCAGCGCCTCAGCTAATTCAGCTAAAACAGTAGCCACATTGTTTAAATGGCCAGATGATTCGGCATATTGGACAAGATCAAGTGCAGTCAGCTCTGGCTTGGAAATGCTCATATAGCCAGCTGGTGTGTTTCTTTTCTCTACAAATTGCTCATCGATGTTTCGTTTAACATAAAATCTGATCTGGGTTCTTGGTAAGTGAATAGGCCTTAACTGCTTGGTGGTAATAACTTGAAATACCTGGGGTTGCTGATGTGCAGCCCCTTGCAAGGCTGCGGCAGTTAGCAAACCAACGTAATAAGGTAACTTAAAATAATGTCTCATTAACGAATCAAGATACCAGTGCGGCGTCGGAACACCTATAGAACTATACTCCATAGGAACAATTACATAGTAACAAGAGCGAATTCTAGCTATGCGCTTTTTAGAAACTAATCGTTGAGCCGCATGCCGAAAAGCTATTACAGAGCACCGCAAAGCTTGGAGAGCATCTGCCTCGCTAAAAGTATATTCAGCCCTAGATTGCAAACAATCTACATAAGCTGGTAGTTTTTTTATAATATCTTGCGATTTCATATTCCAAAAGTACCACTTTTCGGTACTTTTTGCAAATAAAAGCGCAATTTAAAGACTCTACGGCATATTATCTACGAATTTTTTCTCAGGAAGCATGAAGTGCGTACGGTTTAGTCCCATCATTAAAGCTAGCGCTCCTGCAACGTAGATTGAGGAATAAGTGCCAATCACAATACCGATAATCATTACTAGAGCAAAACCAAAAAGCATGGATCCGCCAAAAATTAAAAGCGCGGTAATAATGGCTAAAGATAAACCAGAAGTCATGATAGTACGGGACAAAGTTTGATTTACGGCTAAGTTCAAAATCTCTGGCGCTTCTGCCTTACGATATTTACGAAAATTTTCACGCGCTCTATCGTAAACAACTATGGTGTCGTTCAAAGAATAACCCAAAACTGTCAGAACAGCCGCCAAAGAAATCAAGTTAAATTCTAGACCAAACAAAGAAAATACACCTAAAATAATTACCGGGTCGTGAATTAGCGATAATGCAGCACTAATAGCAAAGCGATACTCAAAACGCAGCGCTATATAAATCATAATCGCTAATAAAGAAACAATAACAGCTAAAATTCCATTTGTAACTAAAGCCTGACCAACTTGCGGTCCAATGTATTCTATTCGATCTATTTTCGCATCTTTCAAGGCACCGGCCACTTTGTCATTTAAAGCTTGGGATGTAAGTTCTTTGTGCGGTTTCAGTTTTATCATCACGTTTTTGGAACTGCCATAAGCCTGAACTACCGCATCCTCAAATCCAACTTGGTTTAACTCTTGACGAATTTTACCGGCATCAGCTGCAGCAGCATAACTTACCTGTATCTGAGTACCACCAGTAAAATCTAAACCAAAATCCAGTCCCTTCACAATTAACGATACAATGGCAATTGTGAATAAAATACCAGAAAAAAGCGCCGCCCATTTGCGTTGCGCCATAAAATTAATTTCTGTTTTGTGACTAAAAAATTCCATAGCATCTACCGTTATAATTCTTAATTTTTAAAACTAATCTTTTTTAGTAAGCCTTTTTGGCAACCCAATCGAAATCATCTTCACACTCTTTTTTCCATAAATCCAATTCACTACGGCTCGCGTAAAGACTATCGCCGTCATCATAGAAGTCATTAAACCTATCGTCAAAGTAACAGCAAATCCCTTAACTGCTCCAGTACCAAGAGCAAATAAAACCAGCGCTACAATTAAAGTTGTCACGTTAGCATCAACAATGGTCACCAAAGCCCTAGCATAACCTGAATAAATAGCGGACTGAGGGCTAATTCCATTCCTTAGTTCCTCACGAATACGTTCATAAATTAACACATTCGCATCTACCGCCATACCCACAGTCAAAACCATAGCAGCAATACCAGGCAATGTCATCGTTGCACCTAAAATTGACATTATGGCAACAATGAAAACTAAGTTTAAAAAGAGCGCCATATCGGCAATTAAACCAAACAGACGGTAATAAAGCGCCATAAATAACACAACAAATATAAAGCCGACTAGTACCGAGACAAATCCCATATGAATATTGGCTTTACCTGCGCTTGGACCTACAGTTAATTCCTCTACAATATTGGCCGGCACAACCATAGCTCCAGAACGTAAAAGCAACGCTAAGTTTTCCGCATATTTAGGAGTTTTTAAACCAGTGATTTGAAAATTCATGCCAAGTGCTGATTGAATAGTCGCCACGCTAATGACAGTCGGCGCTTCATGCGCTTCCCGTACTGTTTTACCATCAACAATTTTTTCTTCAACTTTAGTATCTACATAAACCACAGCCATTGGCTTGCCAATGTTTTCTGCAGTAGTTCTGCTAAACACACTCTCACCACCGCCGCCACCTAAGCGAATTTCTACGGCTGGCCTACCATCTTGGGCGGTATCTGCTGTCGCATAAGTAATAGCATTTCCAGATAAAATTACTTGTTCTTTTAGTAAAACCGGCCGGCCTTCATAATTATACAAACGCGATCCGATTGGAACATCGCCACTTAAGGCGCTCATTAAATCATGGTCAACGTCCACCATCTGGAAACGAAGGGTCGCAACTTTACCTAAAATTTCTTTAGCACGCGCCGTATCTTGAATACCTGGAAGATCAACGCTGATATTGTTTTTACCTTGTTGCTGCACAATCGCTTCACTTACCCCGAGCTCATTGACGCGATTTCTGAGCGTGGTCATGGTTTGCTCAATAGCATACTCAGATGCCTTGAAAACTGCCGCCTCAGCTAATGTAGCTTGTAAGGTAAAATCGCCACTCACTGTCTGCCTTTCTAAAATATAATCTGGAAATCTCTTTCCAAGTAAAGAAAATGCAGCATCTAGCGAACTATTATCGCGGAAATGAACCAGCAATCCCTGTGGTTTTTTACGTAAAATATTGGCATAACGAATATTGGCCTCGCGTAAAACATCACCAATAGTGTGAATATCGCTCTCCGCACGAGCTCGTAGGAGCGCATCGACATCAACTTCCAACAAAAAGTGCACACCGCCGCTTAAATCCAAACCTAATTTCATCGGATCAGCGCCAAAAGCTTGTAGCCATTTAGGTGTACGTGAAGCCAAATTCAAAGCCACGATGTAATTATCGCCCAAAGCGGATTTGAGCTCATCGCGCGCCTTGAGCTGCACATCTGTATCAGCAAAACGCACTAAAATGCTTTCTTTTTCTTCTGCGGCTGTCAGATATTTAAGACTATCCTTTTGCAGAGTTTGCTTTACTGTATCGAGCGTAGCCTGCGTAACTGCAGCTTGCTCGCCATTCGCGCTAATTTGCACAGCGGGATCAGCCGGAAATAAGTTAGGCGCGGCATAAACCAGACCTAAAACAAAAACAAAGCATAAAAGTAAATTTTTCCAAAGCGGGTAACGATTTTGCATATTTTTATTCCAAAAACATGTCTACAGGTTTTCCTTTAAAATCAATGTGTTGCGTTTTTACTCAACAGATTTGATTGTCCCTTTGGGCACACAACCGGCAACCGCATTTTTTTGCACCTTGATGTTCATATTTTCGCTGACGGCTAAAAGAATAAAATCATTATTGATCTTTTCAATACGACCCAAAATACCACCCGTCGTTAAAACCTCATCGCCAACTTTCAGACTGCCCACAAGCGTACGCTGCTCTTTGGCGCGCTTCATTTGAGGGCGAATCACCATAAAATACATAAAAAATATTAAAATTAAAAATAGCGGCAACATAGATAAAAGGCTACCTTGAGGTGCTGGCGCTGCAGCATCGGCTGCGTAAGCATTGGCAATTCCGAAAAGGGCTAAAATGTTCATTTTTGACTTTCTCCACGATAACTTTGATAAAAAGATGAAATAAACTCTGCTAATTTACCTTGTTCGATGGCTTGACGCAAATTTGCCATCAATTTTTGATAAAAATATAAGTTGTGCAACGTGTTGAGACGCGCTCCCAGCATTTCATTACACCAATCCAAATGATGTAAATAAGCACGACTATAATTGCGGCAGGTATAGCAATCGCAATTGGCATCGAGCGGCGTTAAATCATTGCGATATTTACTATTGCGAATGCGAACTACACCTTGACTAGTAAACAAATGACCATTGCGAGCATTTCTGGTCGGCATGACGCAATCGAACATGTCAATTCCATACTGCACGCCCTGTATCAAATCTTCCGGAGTGCCAACGCCCATCAAATAATGCGGCTTGTCTTTGGGTAGATTTGGTTCTAGATGCGCTAAAATCCGCCACATATCTTCCTTTGGCTCACCCACAGAAAGTCCGCCCACAGCATATCCATCAAAACCAATTTCTTGCAAACCCGCTAAAGAAATATCGCGTAAGTGTTCATAAACTCCGCCTTGAATGATACCAAAAAGCGCAGAAGAATTGCCTTCATGCGCTATTTTGCTGCGCTTAGCCCAACGCAAAGACAATTCCATAGATTCGCGGGTAACTTCTTCGCTGGCCGGATAAGGCGTGCATTCGTCAAAAACCATGACAATGTCAGAGCCCAAAGCACGCTGCACTTGCATGGATATTTCGGGATTTAAAAAAACTTCTCTACCATCAATAGGCGATCGAAAACGCACGCCTTCTTCTGTAAGTTTGCGTAGTTTTGTTAAACTAAAAACCTGAAAACCACCAGAATCAGTAAGGATCAAGCCATCCCAATGATTAAACTTATGCAAACCACCGTGTAGAGCAATAATTTCCGGACCTGGCTTTAACATTAAGTGGAAAGTATTGCCCAAAATAATTTGAGCCCCTAGGTTTTTTAATTCTTCAGGTGTAACGGATTTAACAGCACCATAGGTGCCAACTGGCATAAAGGCTGGTGTATCGAGTACTTTACCATTCGAAAACGTAAGCCTACCGCGCCGTGCCGCTTTATCTTTTGTGAGAACTTGAAATTGCATAGCGACGCATTATACCTATCTTCTTAAGTTTCGCCAGTTGGGTTCGCTGGCCTTCGGCGCGCTTAACCCAATCTACGCAATTCGTTGATTTTAAAATAGAATCTGTAGACATGTTTTTGGGTAGGTTGGGTCAAGAACGAGCTCCCCTCGTTCGGACCCAACACATTTGTTAACCATTCCCACAAATTAACTCAATATTTAATCGTGTTATAAGGGGCTACGTAATGGATATTGAGTTAAAAAGCGCGTACTTTCAGTAACTGGCACTTGGGATCCCTGCGGCCCTACATGGTCATCTATCATCCTTTGTGCCCGTATTAGCAACTCCTGGAAATTTTCTTTTGAGCTTCGATTATGAATGGGGGCATTTGCTACAGCCTGATATAATTGATTTATTTCATGCTCACGTCTGTGCCTAGTAGGAATGCACGCAGTAGGACAACATTTAAGAGTCAACAGCGCGGACTCAGCAAGAAGAGATAAAGCGGCTGCCACTGAGAAAAAGGATGCGACTACAGTACTGCCTACTTCTTTCGTTTGAATAGAACCAATCACAGTCAACACACTCTCAGCTATTAAGACTGCACTAATACCAGCCCCAGCCAATGCACCTATATCAAGAGCAGACACTCCAAAAATATCTTTCTCTCTACATTTTGCAGCGCTTATTTCGATACAATCCCCTTGGTTTGAAGGATCTATTGAGAAGGACTGTCTTAGCAAGCCCAATATTTCCTCTCTATCCGCATTTAGCTGAACAATTTCTTCTGGACTTATTTGCTGATCTTTCCATAAGCAACAACAGCCACTGTTAGTAATACTACCTGTAGCAGCTGAAGGATTTTCATTAGCTCTCCACGTAAAAGTTGGGGGATTTTCACTACTTATCAGCGAAGAAGATAATGTAGGCGAGGATGGTCTGGGGGTAAATGTTGACATAATTTTACTCCAATAATTTGTAGCAGTTACTTATTAAAAATTTTGGCATCATAAATATATCATATCAATCTTAAGATAATATTATAGAACAACGCTTGGTCTTAAATTATAACTACTTGATTTACAAAGAAAACATGTGAACATGTTTTTTAGTCGTAGGGGCTGCCCTTCACATTAAGGGCGGACACAAGACCCGCCCCTACGACAAAATGATACCCACCGCAAACAAATCTTTTTTGGATTTTAAGATTTCACTGACAGGAAGGACTTTTCCGCCCGGCAATTGGATTTCTAAAAGACGCAAAACGCCTTGGCCGGTAGCAATATCGATGCCATTTTTATCACTATGCAAAATAGTTCCAGGTTGGGTTTTGGAATTTTCGCTTAAAGGGATGGCACGAAAAATACGAATTGTTATATCATCAACTTTAGTAAAAGCAACTGGCCAAGGATTAAGCGCTCGCACCATTTGGTCTAGTTCCACGGCGCTTTTATTCCAATCTATTAAAGCTTCTTCTTTGGAAAGTTTTTCGGCGTAAATGGCACCGCTTTCTGGCTGCTTAATCTCTTTTACTGTACCTTGTTCTATTTGGTCGAGAACCTTAAGAAGCAATGTAGCACCGAGTTTGGCTAAGTTATTTTCTAGTGTTGCCGCTGTGTCGTCTGGTTGAATAGCCATATTTTCTTGCAACAAAATATCGCCCGTATCCAAACCCTCATCCATACGCATAATGCTGCAGCCGGTTACTTTGTCGCCAGCTAAAATGGCACGTTGAATGGGAGCAGCTCCACGCCAACGCGGCAGAAGAGAAGGATGAATATTGATACAGCCATAACGCGGTAAATTTAAAATTTCGCGCGGTAAAATCACACCATAAGCTACATCAATAAAAATATCAGACTGAAGGGCTATCAGCTTTTCTTGCTCTGCAGGATTTTTAAAATTTTCCGGCTGCAGGATTGGTAGGTTTAGAGCTAAAGTTTTCTCTTTGACTGGGCTTGGCAAAAGATGCAAACCGCGACCTACTGGGCGATCGGGCTTGGTGTACACAGCACATATTCTATGTTTGGAAGATAAAAGATTTTCGAACGCTGGAAGAGCAAACTTAGGCGTGCCGGCAAAGATAATATTCATCGCTTATGTTTCTCTGGTAAATTTTGCAACAAAGCTCCGCCAGATTGAAGAATCAAGACATTTCCACCGTGTAAAAATACTTGCTTATAAGTTTCGAGTTGTTTGTACCATAAATAAAAACCTGGGCTTTGCTTATAAGCATCATTGTACATTTCCATCACTTCTGCATCTGCTTCAGAACGTATTTTACGAGCTTCCGCTTCAGCTTTAGCAACTATGTTTTTAGCGTCCTCATCTACTTCTTTTTGCAATTTTTGCACAGAAACTTCGTCCACAGTTTGGTATTCTGTCGCCAAATCCTCATATTTTTCCTTACTTTGTTGCAAAAGAACATTTCTTTCTGTACCCAAATAATGAATATTCGTAATACCTAATGTGGCTACGGTGATTCCCATCGCAGAAATTTTCTTACCAAGATCACCTGTCAACACCCCGGACAGGAGTTGTTTTTGATCAGCCGCCAAAGAAACACCTGAGACGTTACTCAGAACTTTTTTCATCTCCGTTTCGATTTGCGCCCGCAGCTGCAAGGGAAAAGTATTGATAGAATTGGTGCTCTTAATTTGCTGCAAATATTGATTTACATCGCTAATACTCCAATCGATGTAATAATCTAGACTAAACTTTGCTTTATCCGCAGTTTGCACCAAATCTAAGCGAAAAGCAGTAGTCTGCAAACGCAAGTCAACTAGCTTTATTTGTTCCAACCATGGCAAAGCAAAACGTAGACCTGGTTGTAAAATTCTAACTTCTTTACTTTGATTTCTAATGTCCATAGGCAAGATAACGCCTACCCGCCCTTCCGGAACGATATAAGAAGCAGCATAAAGCAATGCAATCAAAACGAGCAATGCAATTATTTTTGATATCTTCATCGTTGCTCTCCTATCTTGGGATAACCAACTCGATCTGGCACGTCCTGTCTTAGATGGCTTGGAGAGAACCTTGGCGCTTCCTCCATTTTCTTAATTTTGGCAGAAACTTCGCTAGAAGTAGCAGGATTTATCTTGGCATTAGCTAAAGGATCCAATACGGCTCGATCCAAAGTAATAGAACTGCCACTTCCGCCATGCGCATCTACAACCACAACTTTATTGTTATTACGAACACTTTCTAAGAAAGATGAATAAAGTTGCCATTTGGTAATTTCTGGCGCCTTTTTATACACGGATAACACGCTTAGGTACTCAGCTAGATTACTCTTAGCTTGCTCTAAAACTTGCTGCTTATAAGCACGCGCTGCAACAAGAGTAGCATCGCTTTGCTCTTTTGCCTGAATTAACACTTTATCTTTATAAACCAAAACATCCGCCATACCTTTTTTCTTGACAGTTCCCATATGCAAAGCTTTTTGAAAAGCACTTGCTGTAGGAGCATCTGATGGGGGCAAAAGTTCCAAAGAAATAGCCACAATTTTACATCCGCATTGATAATTCAAAAGATCGGCAACTAACTGCTCGGCCACTCGTGCTTGCAAAACCATTTTATTGATAGCGCTTTGCGAAATTAAATCATCTAAACTGGAAGTACTAACAACCTGGTAAATTACATTGGCAACGTCAGCTTCTATAGTTTTTACTGGGTCTGTAACGCTGAACAAATAACTATTTGGATCAACAATGCGATATTCAATTCTAGCTTTTAATAAAATTAAAACTTTATCTGCTGAAAACAGTTCTGCTTGGTAATTTAAAACTTGATTATGTTCTACATCGACAAAATTGGCATGATCAACAAAACGAGGAATCCAATGAATTCCTGGCTCTAATGTATCTTGATATTTACCAAAACGACTCACTAGAACACGTTCGGTAGGCTCTACAACCACAACTCCTGCAACAATCCAAACGAAAAGTAAAAAAAGCAGGATTCTTCCTAAGGTAAAATAGCACCCGCGCTTCGTTTTTGGGGATTTTGCTCTTGAATCTAGATTTAGATCCAGCTTTTGTTCTTCCTTTGACATAAATTACTCACTGCAAATTTTGCGTAAACGTAAAAAATCCGACCTTGGCATACTTATGGAGATATGCCACTGGCCTTTTTTGTCAATCTTTTCGCTAAGTATAGCGTTCTTTTCATGAAGCAATGCTCGCAATTTTCCTTCCGCCACATCTAAAATAACATTACACTTTCTGCGCTTTTGAGATAGAAAATCTCGTATACTATTCGTCAATAACTCAATACCCATGCCATTTTGAGCTGACATCCAAACCCGAGATGGGATCTTGTTGTCATGACAATCCACTCTTGGACTAGCATCTGGCAGTAAGTCTATTTTATTGTAAACATACAAAATTGGCACTTCATCTGCACCAATTTCTTTTAGCACAACATCTACCGCTCGAATTTTTTCCTGATACTCTAAATCGCTCGCATCTACTACATGTAGCAATAAATCTGCTCCTAAGGTTTCTTCCAATGTAGCCCGAAAGGCATCCACCAAAGAATGCGGCAGATGCCGCACAAATCCAACTGTATCGACTAAAATAACTTCTCCAACACCGGCCATTTCAACCCGACGCAAAGTCGGATCGAGAGTCGCAAATAATTTATTCGCCACATACGCTTCTGCTTTCGTCAACCGGTTGAAAAGCGTGGATTTTCCAGTGTTAGTATAGCCGACTAGCGCCACAGTTGGCAAGGCAGCACGCTTGCGCGCACGCCGCCCATGCTCACGCTCGGAGCGTACTTTTCCTAAGCGTTCTTTGATAAGAGCAATGCGATCTCGTATGAGCCTACGGTCAACTTCTAACTGCGTCTCCCCTGGACCGCCTCGCATCCCAATACCGCCTCTTTGTCTTTCCAAGTGCGTCCAACCTCGCACTAAACGCGTAGCCATATGTTGCAACTGCGCTAACTCCACTTGCAACTTGCCTTCGAAACTGCGAGCGCGCTGAGCGAAAATATCTAGAATTAAACCAGTACGATCAACAACTCGACACTCACAAAGTTTCTCTAAATTGCGCTCTTGAGCTGGCGTAAGATTATGATTAAAAATAATCAAATTAGCCTTAAATATTTTTACTGCGCTAGCGATTTCTTCAGCCTTACCTTTACCGACAAAATATTTGCTATCGGGCATAGCTCTTTTGGCCGTAATCACTGTATCTACAATAGCACCAGCAGACCGCACTAACTCTTGGCACTCGAATAAATCTTCTTGGCCAACTGCTTTGAATGCCGCATCGCTAAAATCTACGTGCACTAAAATTACTGATTCTTGGTTTTGCATAAGTTTTAAATTTAATTATAAATTGTGAATTATGAATGATGAATTGTTGAGGGGGTAGAAAAAATATAAATTCAGTTCCATTAAAATTCATAATTCATCATTTATAATTTATAATTCATAATTTTCCAAGAAAACATGTCTACACGTTTTCCTTGTAAATCAATAAGTTACAAAAAGAAGTGTAATTTTTGAGTTTTCCCCCATAATTTTAAATGCATAAAATAAAATTTACTTTTACTTTCGACCTAATTCTTTGCTATACTAGTGTTTTCACAACAACTTATTGATATTTTGATAAATAATTTTTCACTGAGGCGACTATGATTAAATCGGAACTTATCGACCGTATTAGCAGAAAATTTCCACAACTGCCAGAAAAGGTCGTTGCCCATAGCATCAATCACATTCTTGAAACCATGAACGATTCTCTTTCGCATGGCAAGCGCATTGAAATCCGTGATTTCGGCGGCTTTACTATGCGCTACCGAGCTGCCCGTACGGCGCACAATCCCAAAACCGGCGCCAAAGTCGTCACTGCAGCTAAACATACTCCACATTTCAAACCGGGTAAAGAATTGCGCGAACGCGTCGACGCCAGTAAGACTAAGCCTATCAAAGAAGAAGTGGATAGCGACGAAGAGTAATTTTTCAGAATTATTATCTTAAACTGCTTGCAACGATGGCAAAGTCTGGCGGAGTTTACGCAAGGCGCACTCTTCAATTTGGCGAATGCGCTCCACAGAAATGGAATATTTGTTGGCTAAATCTTGCAAAGTAACTTTGCCGTTTTTGAGCCAACGCTGCCTAATAATATCTTGGCTACGCGCATCTAAACTAGCTAGAGCCTTTTGAAGATCAGTTGAATTTGTGTCAGATGAGTTTTCTTTTTCAAAGATATGCGCCGGATTGGCGGACTGATCTGTTAAGTAATTGGCTGGAGCGTTGCTGTAGTCATCATCTTCGTCTACATTACCATCAAAAGCTAAATCACCTTGGCTAAAGCGCATTTCCATATTCGCAACTTCTTCTGGCTTCACGCGAAGGTTTTTGGCAATCGACAAAGTTTCTTGATCACTCAGTTGCCCCAAGCAACCAATTTGGTTCTTGATTTTACGTAAATTAAAAAAAAGTTTCCGTTGCGCCTTGGTCGTAGCTATACGCACAATACGCCAATTGCGAATAATAAACTCATGGATTTCGGCTTTAATCCAATAAACCGCGAAAGAAACTAAGCGGACATTGCGGTCTGGATCGAAATGCTTAACAGCTTTCATCAAACCAATAGTACCTTCTTGAATCAAATCCGCTTGCGCTAACCCGTAGTTAAAATAATTTTTCGCTACGTGGACAACAAAACGTAAATGCGCCAAAACCAAGCGACGTGCAGCATCTAAGTCTCCCGTACGCCTAAATCTTGTAGCCAATTCATATTCTTCTTCTTGGCTTAACATCGGCACTTGGTTGACCCATTGGGTGTAGGCGTCTAAACTACCAAGCGGTACCGCATGTTCTAAAATTTGCAGATTATTCTTCATTGGACCGATGATTTTAACACAAATTTTAAAAAATGGAAGCAGAGAACCAAGAATTAAAACGTAACTTATTGATTTTAAAAGAAAACACGTAGACATGTTTATGAGGAAATTATGAATTATAAATGATGAATTATGAATTTTAGTGGAACTGAATTCATGTTTTTTCACCTCCTAAACAATTCATCATTCATAATTCACAATTCATAATTAAATTTAAAACTTATGCAAAACCCTGACAAAATCTTAATAATCTCCCCCACTTGGGTCGGAGACCTGGTGATGGCTCAAGCGTTGTTTAAATTACTGAAACAGCGTACGCCTAGGCCAACAATCCATGTATTAGCCCAAGAACATCTGCATCCCTTACTAAATCACATGCCGGAAGTAGATTACAGCTTAGTTTTACCATTTAAATCTGGTGAACTAGCACTACGCCGGCGCTACAAATTAGCCCAATTTATTGCCGAAGAAGGCTATACACAAGCTATTATTCTGCCTAATTCTTGGAAGTCTGCTTTGATTCCATTTTGGGCCAAAATACCGCGCCGCACTGGTTGGCGCGGCGAGATGCGCTATGGTTTAGTCAATGATTTACGCATTTTAAATAAAAAGAAAATTCCGCTCATGGTTGATCGCTTTTTGGCTTTAGGTTTAGACAAAGATATTCCCTTGCCTAAAGAGCTTCCCAGACCTTTGTTACAAATATCGCCCATGGATAGAGCGCAAATAGCGCACATATTGGGTTTTAGCGATATTTTAACAAAAGAAAAACCGATTTTAGTGCTTTGTCCTGGCGCGGAATATGGTCCCGCTAAGCGCTGGCCAGAAAAATACTTTGCCGAACTGGCCAAAATCAAAGCCAACGAAGGCTGGACTATTATATTGCTAGGTGGAGCCAAAGATGAAGCCATTTCCGCTTCTATCCAAGAAAAATCTGGCAATGTTTGCCTAGATCTCACTGGCCAAACTGACCTTGGTGGAGCGGCCAATATAATGTCTATGGCGACCGCCATTGTCACCAATGATTCGGGACCTATGCACGTAGGAGCAGCATTAAATCGCCCCTTAATCGCCATTTACGGCTCTTCTACGCCTAAATTTACACCGCCTCTTAGCGATAAAGCCCACATTCTCTCCCTAAGTCTATCCTGCAGTCCCTGTTTTAAAAGAACCTGCCCTCTTGGACATTTAAATTGCCTACAGAACCTCACGCCAGATATGGTTTCGATAGAGCTTAAGAAAATTATGAATCGTGAATAATCAATAACTGTAAAAATTATTTTGCGGCTGGTGATGGAGCGGAAGGCTTCCCTGTACTTAGTGGGGGACCCCATGCTTCGAGAGGTACAAATCTCGGCGTACCACTAACCAAATTATTTGTATGACTCTCGTTCTGTTTAGAAGCTTTGGGAACATTGTACTCGCTAAGCGTGCCATCTAATGCATTATTTAGTATTACCTCAAATGCCATGTCTACAGCCATCTGAGGATCAACACCTGGGGCATCAGAAGGGGAATATAGGGGGAAACCGCTAGCAGCCCTTGCATCCATTTCTTTGTTAAAAGCAATCTCCCAATTGATTACTAAATTTGTCACCAAATATTTTACAATATCACGGTGCATCGTGGCATGACCTGTTTCACGAACGGCAAAACCCAATAATCCCCCAAATCTCAATTGAATATCACCGTTATGATTATCGGTGAAAGCGTTAAGTCGATCTAATGATTTAAGAGCTAAACTATAACCGCTTTGGCCATGTGAAGAAAAAAATCTAGACAGATTTGTTTGATATTCTGCGTTCCACAACCTTGCACCCTTATCGAAGCGATCTTCAAAATAAGTATGCAGATATTTAGTAACAACATCGATCAATCCTTGCTTAGCTAGGTTAAAATCTTCAAAATACTTGGAATTTCGTTTAACTTCAGTGCTTGCGGTAAACATAATTATCTCCAAATAAGTTCATTCAATTATACCTAGTATACACTATTTAAATTAAGGTATTATGAAATAAAAAATATGTTAATATAGTATTCATATTTTTGCATTCAAAATGACACAGTTAGTTATGAATCGTAAATTACGGAAATAGCACTCTTCCAATTAATTGATTCAACCTGCCAAAAGCGTATAATATCCTCTTTAAGGATATTTTAAGTAAAATAAAAAAGCCCAGAAACGTTGGGCATGGAGGAATTTATGGACAAACATGGAAACCATCTCACCACGGCCGTCCGCCACAAAATGCGAACCCTACTACGACAACTTTTGCCTCGCACTTTAACCAAAGGTGATGAGGTAATGTATGTTGATTTAGCCAGAATGCAGATGGAACAAGACGCGCAAATCAGGCGCTGAAATTTTCAGGGTTCCGACTTGATTGCGCGGTCTATTTATTTATTAAATTTTTTGCGACTTTTGAGCCGATGCTCCTGGCTGCGGATCCGCTATGTGTTGCGGAAAGTTTAAGGGCTCGCAATTGCGCTGCGGCTTGAGCAAGTTGCAATAAAGCTTGTGTGAAATCCATGTTGGATTTTTTATTTAATAAGAGTTGCTCGGCGTTTTTCTTGGCTTCTATGGCTTTCATTTCGTCTAAATCAGCAGCTCGCGAGACTGTATCAGCTAAAACGGTGATCAAATTTGGCTGCACTTCAAGAATACCGCCCGAAATGTAAAATATCTCCTCTTTGCCGCCTTGCATAATCACTCGCAATGGACCGGCGCGCAAAGGAGTTAAAAGCGCAGCGTGTCCTGGTAAAATACCAAGTTCGCCGAATTCGCCGTTCGCAACCAGCATTTCTACTAAACCAGAAAAGATTTGCTGTTCTACGCTTACGATATCCAAATGTGTCGAAATTGCTGCCATATTTCTAACCGGAACCAGGTTTTAAAAGGTAACCTTTTGATTTATAAAGAAAACATATAGACATGTTTCTGAGGAAATTATGAATTTTAGTGGAACTGAATTCATGTTTTTTTCATCTCCTAAACAATTCATCATTCATCATTCATAATTCATAATTCATAATTCATCATTTCCCCTTACAACGTCTTAGCTTTTTCCACCGCTTCCTCAATAGTCCCAACCATAAAAAACGCTTGTTCAGGTAAATGATCGTACTCGCCTTTTAAGATGCCTTGGAAGCCACGAATAGTTTCTTTGAGCGGAACATATTTCCCGGGAATTCCAGAGAAAATTTCTGCCACAAAAAATGGTTGGGACAAGAAGCGCTGAATTTTCCTAGCGCGGTGTACTGTGAGTTTATCTTCTTCCGAAAGTTCATCCATACCCAAAATTGCAATAATGTCTTTCAATTCTTTGTTACGCTGCAGCGTCTTTTGCACAGCACGCGCCACTTGATAGTGTTCAGAACCAATAATAAGCGGATCGAGCTGACGACTACTGGAATCCAACGGATCAACCGCCGGATAAAGGCCTAATTCTGATATTTGTCTCGACAAAACAATAGTCGAATTTAAATGAGCAAACGTCGTAGCAGGAGAGGGATCAGTTAAATCGTCAGCTGGAACGTAAACCGCCTGAATTGATGTGATCGAACCGTGCTTTGTCGATGTAATTCTCTCTTGCAAATCTCCCATTTCCTGTGCCAAAGTCGGCTGATAACCCACAGCAGAAGGCATACGACCTAAAAGCGCAGAAACTTCAGTGCCAGCTAATGTATAACGATAAATATTATCTATGAACAGCAAAACGTCGTGTGATTGATCGCGAAAATATTCCGCAACTGTCAAGCCAGTTAGACCAACACGCAAACGATTTCCTGGCGGTTCGTTCATTTGCCCGTAAACCAAAGCAACTTTATCCAAAACCTTGGACGTTTTCATCTCGTGATAGAAATCATTTCCCTCACGAGTTCGCTCACCAATACCGGTAAACACGGAATAACCACTATGTTCAACGGCAATATTTCTAATCAACTCCATAATACATACGGTTTTGCCAACCCCAGCTCCACCAAATAATCCAGCTTTACTGCCTTTCGCCAATGGACAAATTAGATCTATAACTTTAATACCTGTTTCTAAAATATGAACATCACCAAGTTGTTCAGTAAGCGGCGGCGGTTGACGGTGAATAGCCCAATGATCTTTGGTTTTGATGGGACCACATTCATCGATTGGCTCGCCCAAAACATTCATAATACGCCCTAAAGTTTCATAGCCGACAGGAACTGTAATGGAATTCCCTGTGCTTTTAACTTCCAAACCACGCGCCAATCCTTCCGACGGACCCATAGCAATAGTCCGTACAACGCCGTCCCCTAACTGTTGCTCTACCTCCAAGGTTAAGCCATTTGAGGTGACCACTAATGCATCATAAATTTTAGGAACTGCATCCAATGGAAACTCAACATCAACAATAGCGCCAATAACTTCAACAATTTTTCCACTCATATTTACCTCTTTCTTTTATACAGCTGCTGCTCCGCCTACGATTTCCGTTATTTCTTGAGTAATCATAGCTTGACGAGCTTTATTATACGCTAAGCCCAAATCAGCAATAAATTTATTAGCATTATCCGTCGCATTTTTCATCGCCACCATACGAGCAGCTTGCTCGCAAGCTATGTTATCGACCAAAGCTTGATACACCTGTGTTTCCACATAGCGTTTAAGTAAGCTTTGCAACACAGAAAAAGAATTCGGCTCGTAAATGTAGTCCCAGTGATGTTTTTTTTCGCCTTTAGGTAGGGACGATACAGGGAAAAGTTGCTTAACAACTGGTTGCTGAACCATTGTATTGACGAATTCGTTATAAGCAATGTAAAGCAAATCAATTTCTCTATTTATGTAGGCGTTATGCCCTACCTGCATAAGACCAATAAGATCTGACATATTTGGTCTATCACCCAGATTTTTTACTTGTGCAAGTATAGGCATATCTACATTTTTAAAAAATGCGGATGCCTTAGAACCAATTAAAAATAAGCTAGTCGAAATCCCCTGTTTTTGCCACTCTTTAGCAGACAGCAAGACTTTTTTAAAAAGATTAATATTTAAACCACCACAAAGACCACGATCTGTAGAAATAAGGATTAGCCCAACTGACTTAGGGTTTTTTGGTATTGTAAGATATGGATTATGCCGATACTCAGTATCGCTATTTGCAACATGTTCTACAACTCTCCTAATTTTTTCAGCATATGGCAAAGAAGCCTGCATACGCATTTCGGTTTTACGCCTTTTGCCAGCTGCAACCATTTGCATAGCGTTAGTGATTTTCTTAGTTTTACCTATACTAACAATTTTGCTGCGAATTTCTTGGGTTTTGGACATATTACTTCAGCTTTTTTGCTACCAAAGAATTTTTTAATTGCACATATTCTGGCAAGCCATTTTTATATGGAGGGTAATCTTCGCCAGTAATTAGCGGCTGCAGATAAGTACGACAAGATGAAGTAATGTGGAAGCCATCTTTGCTGATGAAATTGCGTGGAACTACGCGCTCAACGTTCGCTACTTTGGAAAGAGGTACAGAGCCAACTTTCCAACGATAAGGCTTAGCAGATTTCCGCTCAACAGTAACCATAACATTATTTTTTCCAGCTAAAGCGTATTCAACTGCAGCTTTGCCAACTGCATAGGCCTGCTCTACATCTACTTTCGAAGCCACATGGCGAGCTGCACGTTGCAAATAATCAGCAACCGCCCAGTGATATTTATAGCCTAATTTAGCCTTCACCATCTGAGCTATAACTGGAGCGACCCCGCCAAGTTGTTTATGCCCGAAAGCATCAACCAAACCTGCATCGGCTAAGAATCTTCCTTCTTTATCATGCACCCCTTCCGAAACCACTATGGCACAACTGCCATATTTTTTCACGCTTGCATCCACGCGACTTAAAAATTTTTCTTCGTCAAAAATAACTTCTGGAAATAAAATAATATGAGGAGCATCACCCTCCTTTTCGGCTGCTAAACCAGTTGCTGCAGCAGTCCAACCAGCGTGACGTCCCATTACTTCTAAAACAAAAACTTTAGTAGAAGTTGCTGCCATAGAAGCTAAATCGTAACCAACTTCACGAATCGAAACAGCCAAATATTTAGCTACCGAAGCAAAACCCGGACAATTGTCAGTAAAAGGCAAATCGTTATCCATAGTTTTAGGAATACCGATACAAACTAGCGGATAGCCCATTTTGGCGCCAATTTGCGAAACTTTATAGGCAGTATCTTGCGAATCATTACCGCCGTTATAGAAAAAATAGCCAATATCGTGCGCTGCAAAAACTTCAATTAATCGCTTATATTCCGCCGCATTTTCTTCTAAACTTTTTAGTTTATAACGACAAGATCCAAAAGCCCCACCTGGGGTATAACGCAGCGCTGCAATAGCTTTACTGCTTTCCTTGCCTGTATCAATAATTTCTTCATTTAAAGCGCCGATAATACCGTTTTTACCGGCATAAACTTTCAGTCTGTGCTTCCGAGCAGTTTCAATCACTCCACATGCCGAAGCGTTAATAACTGCAGTAACCCCACCTGATTGCGCGTAAAAAATATTTTTCTTTGCCATGTTAAATCTCCAAAAATATAGCGCAAAGGATACCAAATGCTTGGGGAAAAATATAGAGAAAGACGCGATGATGGAAAGCGTTATTAATCGCGCCCCCACAATCTGTATCTCGTTCCCTACTACCATAGATCAATCCCAAAATATGCTTAAAAACATGTCTACGAGTTTCCTTTTAAAATCAATGCGTTGTGTTTTTAAGTTAGGTTCTCCGGAAAAAATCAAAAACTTGGTATAATTGGCTAACAAAAATACGAGGATAAACAAACCTATGTTCACACAACTCCAAAACAAAAAAATTCTCCTAGGCATTACTGGCTGCATTGCGGCTTACAAAATTTGCGAGCTAGTTCGAATACTTATACAAAACGGCGCAGAAGTTAAAGTCATCATGACGGATTCGGCACAAAAGTTTATAACGCCTTTAACCTTAGAGACTCTTTCTAAAAATCGGGTTTATACTTCCATGTTTGAGCTAAACCGCGCACCAGATCTTGAGCATATAGCCTTAGCCAGATGGTGCGACGCCCTTTTAATTGCTCCAGCAACAGCAAATATAATTGCAAAGATAACACATGGCATTGCTGATGATTTGTTATCCACAGTTTGCTTGGCCACTTCGACTTTTACACCCAAATTTATCGCCCCGGCTATGAATATGGAAATGTGGAAAAATATGGCCACCCAAAACAATATTGAAACTTTAGGGAAAATGGGTTTAAAAATTTTAGGACCGGATGAGGGCATACAAGCTTGTGGTGATATAGGACCAGGCAGGATGTTAGAACCAATAGAAATAGTAAAAATGTTAGAATCTTCTTGTCTGCCACCGCTTCTAAAAGGAAAAAATGTCATTATCACAGCTGGACCAACTATTGAACCTATAGATCCCGTACGCTTCATCAGCAACCATAGTTCCGGAAAAATGGGATATGCTATAGCTAACGCCGCAGAAATGTTAGGTGCTAAAGTAACTTTAATCAGCGGTCCAACAAAACTTCCAGTTCCATATAATGTAAAAAGAATTGATGTGACAACAGCCGAAGAAATGTACAAGGCTGTAATGTCAAACATAAAGAACTGCCATATTTTTATCGCAACCGCCGCGGTAGCTGATTATCGAATTGAAAAAAATTCTAAACAAAAAATCAAAAAAACCTCAGAAAAGCTCTCTCTGTCATTAGTAAAAAATCCCGATATTTTAAGCGCCGTTGCTAAGCTCAAGAATCCTCCGCTAACCGTTGGTTTTGCTGCTGAAACAGAGAATCTTTTAGAAAACGCCAAACAAAAATTAGTCAGCAAAAAAATTGACATAATAGCTGCTAATTTAGTTGGGAAGAACTTGGGATTTCAAAGTGATAACAATGTGTTGTTGGTTTTGACTAAACATGGTGAAGTGTTTGAGTTATCTGAACGGTCTAAAAGCCAACTAGCTTTTGATTTACTGCGAATTGTTTTGAATTACTAAATTACTTTATTTATTATTATCCCAAAAAAAGTCTACATTGATTTACATCCATATCCAAACATGACTTTATATCTGGCTCAGAGGGCTGCGGTGCAGATTGTACAAAACTAGCAGAATTTTTCGCCACTGATATTACAGCACTGTTTTGCTGCGCCTTCTCTACCTGTTTTGCAGTTACCTCAACTGGACTCTGCTTCTGTGTATTCAGATCCTGCATTTCAATATTAACAGAAGCCCCTCTTCTTTTAAGACCTTGACCTGGACTAAAAACAGTCATGAGTTTATTCTCCACGTTAACTATACGACACCAAATGTCCCATTACCACATTCTCAATATCCATCTAGCTTATCATATCAAATGTCTTTTTAAATACCGTAAAAACTTTGCATAGTTAGAAACCTAAGATCACGGTATAGTATTTTGTTGCTTTTACTAGTAACTTATTTTCTGGTTATCAGATAAATAGTTATTGCAGAGAGTTAACAAATATGTTAATATTTAAATCGAATATGGGAGATATTACATCATGGCTAAAAATAATCGGCATGCAAAACTTAGAAAAGAAGTTCTATCTGACCCAGAAGCACGTGCAGAATACGAAGCTTTTAAATTACAACTGGAATTAGCACAAAGCTTAAAAGAAGCTCGCCTAAAAAACAATCTAACCCAAGAGGATGTTGCAAACAAAATGGACACTCATAAGGCTGCTATCGCCCGTCTCGAAGCAGGTGGCGGTAAAAATAAGCATTCTCCTTCCGTGGCGACACTAATGAAATTTGCTCAAGCTATTGGCTGCTACTTGCAAATTAACTTAATCCCAATAAAAGCAAAACGGGGTTAAATCTCATTATCGTAATACAATCACAAAAATATTACCCAAGCAAACGAGCACAATTCCTAACCACGACCAAGCATCGGGAATGTGCCCCCAAATCAGCATACCAAAAATACCACTAAATACGACGCTTAAATACATCAGCGACGATGGAATATAAGCGGGAGCATAAGCTAGCGCACGCGTCAATAACTCTTGATACAGCATACCAAACACACCAACACCCAAAAGTAATAACAAAGTATAGCAATCTGGCTTTTGCCAATAAAAAATCACCAGCACACTACTAATTATCAGCGCAACAGATGTGTAGTAAAACATAATAGTGTAAGTATGTTCGGATTTACTCAATTCACGAATACCTAAAATGCCAGCCGCAGCGCACAGGCCGGAAAATAAACCTATAGCAGATGCCGGCGTGAATAATGCTGATGTTGGCTTCAAAACAAAAATGATTCCGATAAACCCTACTGCCATAGCAAGCCAACTAACTAATTTAACCCTTTCTTTAAAAAAAATGGCCATTAAGATTAAAGCAAACAAAGGATATGTTAGCGTTAGTAAATTGGCATCTACGAGCGGAATGTAACGCAAGGCATAATACAACGAGTACATAGCTCCCGTAGAAGCTACCGCTCGCACCATATGCATACCAAAATGCTGCGTTTTAAGAGAAATGTGGCAACCACGCACATGCTTAACCATCAGCATTGTAAAAATATACAATGCTGTAACGGCAAAACGAAAAAAGGTAATCATTGGTTCTGTTGAATGCGAAGAGGCAAGCTTTGCGCATAGTGCCATCAAAGATAAAAAGAATGCACCAGAAGCAGCAAAAATGATTGCTTTTGGTATATGAACTTGTGTATGTGTTGTGGATTCAGCTAGATGTGCATTGTTTTTCATAATTATTCCTGCGTTTTATATTCAGCATTCACCACAATCCCATCCGCCTTCAACAGCGCATCGATCTTGGGCTCACGGCCAGCGAAATTCTTAAAAGCATCCAGGGGTTCAATAACACCACCAACTGCTAAAATATTTTTTAGAAAATCTTCCGCAACTTTTTTATTAAACAAACCTCGTTTTTGAAAGATCGCAAAAACATCACTCGACATAACTTCTGACCATTTGTAGCTATAATATCCTGCTGCATATTCACCAGCAAAAATGTGTAGGAAACTATTTTGGAAACGGTTTCCCGCGTATTTTGGTAATATATTTACTTTTGAGCGCACAGTATTTAAGAGAGATTGCACCTGCTTGGGCGCAAAACCACTATTTTTGCTATGCAGTAAAAAGTCGAACAAAGCAAACTCCAACTGCCGCATCGTTTGTAAGCCTGACTGCATATTTTTCGCTTTATGAATTTTTTTCTGCAAACTGAGTGGCAAAGGCTTTTTAGTAATGTGATGTCTCGAGATTGTCTCTAGAATTTTTTTCTCATTGCACCAATTTTCCATAAATTGACTAGCAAGCTCCACTGCATCCCAAAGCACGCCATTGATCCCAGAAACTGGGGCGTAATCTACTGTTGTCAGTAAATGCTGCAGGCAATGCCCAAACTCATGGAACAGCGTTGTAACTTCATCAAAAGTAAGCAAACTGGGTTTGCCTGCTATTGGTGGAGCGAAATTACAAACTAGATAAGCAATAGGAATTTGCACAGAACCACTTTGCAATTTGTAGCGCGTCTGACAAGAATCCATCCATGCTCCACCTTGTTTACTGGAACGAACATACAAATCTAAATATAATTTTCCCATGCATTTTTGCTGGCGATTTAGAAGCTGGAAACACTTTACATCTTCGTGCCAAACAGAAACTTTGTTAAGCGGCAAAATCTTAACGGAAAATAATTTTTCAACTAATTTTTGTATACCGCTTAAAACCTGATCGACGGGGAAATATTGACGCAGCTCATCTTGCGATAAAGCATATTTCTGTTGCCGCATCTTTTCGCGGTAATAAGCAATATCCCAAGGAAAAAGTTTTTTTACTTTAAATTTTTCCCTGGCAAATTCCTCTAATTCCGCTAACTCAAGCCTAGCCTTGGGTAGAGCTTTCTTTGATATATCATTTAAAAAATCCAAAACCTGCTTAGGCTCTTTAAACATTTTAGTTGCCAAAGATAATTCAGCATAGTTACCAAAACCCAAGAGCTGAGCCAACTTGCTACGAACTTGTAAGATTTCCGAGACCAAACCGTCATTAGCTAAGGCACGTGTCACATAAGCCACATACATTTCTTGGCGGAGTTTCTTTTTATTAGCATAAGTCAACACCGCCTCATAAAATGGCGCATGCAACGTCACAAGAAAGCCTTTTAGTTTCTGCTTAGCCGCATTAGATGCTGCGGCTTTTACAATATACTCTGGAATGCCAGATAATTCTTGCTGATCCGCTATAATCTTGCGCCACGCATTAGTAGAATCTAAAACATTGTTAGAAAATTTGGTTTGCAAATTAGATAATTTTTTCTGTAAAGCTCTAACTTCTCTTTGTTTATTTTTAGGTAGATCTGCTCCAGCTAAATGAAAATCGCGCAGCATATTAGAAATAATCTTTTTCTCAGCTGCATTTAATTTGGAAAAATTCTGATCTTCTTTGATAGTTAAAATAGCCTTGTAAAGCTTCTGATTTTGCCCCAACGCACTGTAGTAAGAAGTAACTTTGGCCAAACATGCTTCATAAACTTTACGTAACGCAGGTGAATCAGCCACCATATGCAAATGTCTTACAATAGACCAAATATAGCTTAACTGTTCCTCATCATCTAGAAAAGGCTCCATTAGGTTTTGCCAAGTATATGTTTTGTTTTTTCGCAAAAGCTCTTTCAAGCGCTCATGATTACTAGCTAAAACGCTGTTTATAGCTGGCAAAATATGTTTTGTTTTAATACGATGGAACGGCGGTGTTTTTTCACGAACTAATAAAGGATTCTTCATGTTATAATGCCTGATGTTTTTGTGTTAACCCATTAACCCAGGGCTGCGCGAGCAAGCTCGCTTTCCCTGGGCTATCTTCTCTCGCCCTTGCAGGGCTCTTGTTTGAATGTGTTATTTTAATTGGAAAATATTACTATGCGTAAAATCAGTCTACTTCTTTTTCTTTTTAGCCTCTGGTCTACTTTATGCTTCGGCGATATTTTTAGCAACGATGCTTCTTATACGGTCTGTTTTTCCCCAGAAGGAAGATGCACTCAACCTATCGTGACAGCTATTTATAACGCAAAAAAAGAAATATTGGTACAAGCTTTTAGCTTCACTAACTTTCCTATAGCCAAGGCTTTAGTAGCGGCACAAAAACGCGGGGTGGATGTGGAAATCCTTTTAGACAAAAGCGCCATTGTTGAACCAATGTATACTGTAGACTATTGCCGCAAACATAATTTACCAATAAAAATAGATTATTTGCCAGACATAGCTCACAACAAAGTTATGATTATTGACGATGAAATCACAATAACTGGCAGTTTTAACTTCACTAAAGCTGCCGATCAGAAAAACACCGAGAATCTTCTTCTAATTCACGACAAAATCCTGGCAGCGAAATACAAAAATAACTGGCAAAAACGTACAAAATTAAGTTTGACGCTGTTAGAATACATCTCAAAATATAATCAGCACTAAGGGAAACCTATATGGCAACCTACGCAATCGGCGATGTACACGGATGCGTGTACGAATTAGAAGCATTGATGAAAAAAATTTCTTTTAATCCCTCTCAAGATAAACTATGGTTTGTCGGAGATTTAGTTGGACGCGGACTTTTCTCTTTAGAAGTTTTACGCTTAGTAAAAAATTTAGATACTTCAGCCATAGTGATTTTAGGAAATCACGACATTTATCTTTTGGTGTTGGAATATGAAAAGCATTTACGCCCCAATCATCCTAAACTAGAACCAATCTTTACCGCCAAAGACTCCCAGGAACTGTTAAATTGGCTAAGACACAGACCACTCTTACATTGCGATGATAAGTTGGGCTATGTAATGGCGCATGCCGGTATCTACCCAAAATGGACAATAGAGGAAGCAAAAATTTATGCCCATGAAGTAGAAGAAGCCTTGCGAGGAAAAGAACATCCAGATTTCTTGCATACTGTAGAAGGCAACAAACCCAACACTTGGCGAAAAGATTTGGTTGGATACGATCGTCTGCGCTTCTTCGTCAATTGCTTCACTCGCATGCGTTTTTGCTCTCTTGATGGAAAATTAAATCTGACATGCAAAGCTGAAATTGGCAAACAACCGGCTGGTTATATACCATGGTTTCAAATTCCCGGAAGGCTCACAAAAGAAACAAAAATAATTTTCGGCCACTGGGCGGCTCTAGCTGGAAACACAAAAGAACCCTTCCTCTATGCCATCGACACTGGTTGTGTATGGGGTGGCAAACTAACAGCTATGTGTTTAGAAAATGGTGAATTGTTTTCTGTGCCAAAAAACAAATAATTGCCACTATTTTTTCTTCTTTCTTCGTAATAAATATTTTTCAATTTCCACACATACAAAAATCAAACCACCTAAGCCAACTATGTATACCCAATGCATAAAGCCCAAAGCAACCGAACCAAAAAAATATTGCATAGTTGGAATATAAGTGAACCCTGCCTGCAGTAACAAGACCGCAACAACAGCCAACAATGTTGCCTTGCTACTAAATAATGTAGAGAAACTGATAGATGATGAGTAAATTTTTCGACAATTAAATAAGTAAACTATTTCACCGAAAACAATCATATTCACTATCACAGTTCGTACAGTATCCAAGGGAATACCGCGCAAATGATCTTCACTTAAAAATAAAACAAAAACAGCCGCAACAATGAGCGATGAAACAAATACTGTACGCCAAAAAAGAAAGGGGGACAGAAGAGGTTCTTGTACTGACCGCGGTGGACGCCTCATATTATCTTTTTCCCCAGGCTCAAAGGCCAAAGCTAATGACAACGTAATAGTTGTTACCATATTTATCCATAAAATTTGCACGGGAGTAATTGGCAAAGTCCAACCAAATAAAATAGCTATCACTATCGCCAAACACTGCGCAAAACTCGTAGGCAAAATAAACAAAATAGCTTTCTTTAAATTGTCATAAATGGTTCTACCTATGGATATAGCAGCTACAATAGTAGCAAAATTATCATCATTCAAAACCATAGCTGCTGCACTTTTTGCAGCTTCCGTACCTTTTCTACCCATGGCGATTCCGATATCAGCTTGCATCAAAGCTGGAGCATCATTCACCCCGTCACCAGTCATAGCAACTATGTTGTGCTTTTCTTGCAACGCTTTAACTAGACGTAATTTATGTTCCGGGGCTGTTCGAGCATAAACATTAACCTGAGCAGCAATGGCACACAACTCATCATCTGTTAGACGATCAATTTCGGCACCAGTAATCACTCGCTGTGGATTTTGAATTCCAACTTGTTCGGCTATATTCGCGGCGGTAAGGCTATGATCTCCTGTAATCATTTTCACTTGAATTCCAGCTCCCAAACAAGATAAGACAGCAGATTTACTTTCCGCACGTGGCATATCGCTTAAGCCAAATAACGCCAAAATCGTGAAGCCTTCCTGTAGATACTTAAAGTCAAGGCTAGTTATCTTAGGCGAACTTTCTTTGTAAGCAACAGCTATAACACGTTGCCCGCTGTGAGCTAATTTTCGTAGCTTATTTACCCAATATTTGTTCTCATCGCTGCTTTGCCAGGAAGAAATTTGCAAGATTTTCTCAGGCACACCTTTAACAAAAATAAAACCTTTCCCAGAATGATCGTGGTGCAACGTAGCCATAATCTTATGTTTAGATTCAAAAGGAATAAAATCCGTACGCGGTAATTTTTTTTGCTCTGCTACTAAATCCAAACCAGCCCTTTTTCCCATCTGCCACATAGCAGCGTCTAAAGGGTCGCTATAAACACTAAAAACGGCATCATTACACAAAATCGATATCCGAACTGCTTCTATTAGATCGTCATGTTTACACGGATCAAAATTTATATTCCAAGTTTCATAGAGCTTTTTAGCGGTAACAATCTCATGCACGGCTAGTTCGTTTAAAGTTAATGTTCCTGTTTTATCCGTACAAATTGTTGTCACAGAACCCATAGTCTCAATAGCCGGCAGGCGAGCCACAATAGCATTCTGCCGAGCCATACGTGTCACACCTATAGCAAGAATAATAGTCATAACCGCAGGCAAACCTTCCGGAATAGCTGACACAATAATGCTAACCACAGCCAGCAATAATTTATCTATAGAGTCTTGCCAAAAGAGCATGCCAATAAAAAAAGTTATAGCAGCGAATAGCAAAATTATGCCAGTAAGCCAAATTCCGAATCGATTTATTTTAGCTATCAAAGGAATGGTGGGGTGTGCCTCCTTTTTCACAGCCTCGCTAATACGCCCAACTTCGGTATCAAGACCAGTAGCCACAACAATACCGAATCCTCTCCCTGACGTAACAATAGTACTACTATAGGCCATGGAAATACGCTCAGCTAAAGGAGCCTGGCTTATTACTTTCTCTACTTGTTTCGCAACAGGTAAAGATTCGCCAGTTAATGCCGATTCTTGAGTTTGCAAATTCTGCGTATCAATAAGACGCAAATCAGCAGGAACTTTATCTCCGCTTTGCAGAAAAATAACATCACCTATAGTAATGTCTTTCGCTGAAATTTTTTCTAGTTTTCCGTCACGAAGTACGGTTGTAAAAATAGCCAAACTATTCCGAATAGCGCTCAAAGCGCTCTGAGCCTTACCTTCCTGCAAGCAACCAAAAATAGCATTTAAAAAAATCACACCTAAAATAACGCTAGTATCAGCAACGTGATGAAAAAAAGCCGTTACACAAGCCGAGCCCAATAAAATGTAAATTAAAATATTATGGAATTGACGCAAAAAGCGTCTTAACAAACTAGCTGGTTTAGGTGGGGTAATCTCATTAGGCGGAAATTTTTTTAGGCGCCTTTGAGCTTCTTTTTTACTTAAACCTTTAGAACTACTATCTAGTTTTTTTAGTGTATATTGGACACTAAGGGCATGCCATGCAATTTGGTTGGTCGTTGTTTCCATGATATTTTATTTTCTTTTAGATTTACTGACTAGTGGTTTCGCCCAAGAGCCACGAACAGTGTAGCTTGAGCTTGTCATACTTTTGCCACCACCTAATATCTTATCTGCAGCCAAAGTTACCACTCCTGCAACTGGACCTCCAGCTACAGCAGCTACCAAAGGTAGGTCAGAGGTTAGGGTGGGTGCCACAGTAATTTCCAAATCATAATCTTTTCTAATTATTCCAACTCTACCCTGAACTAAAACCTTTGCTATCGGACCTACTAAACTTATATTGTGAACAGAAATATTACCATTTTTTATAACTGCATCGCCCTTTAGAGCATCAAAAGCAAACCCTTTCGCGGTCAAATCGCTAAAATCTAAAGTAAGATATTTCGGTAAGCCCTGTAAAGTCACCAAACTAAAAAAACGACCAATATCTAGGCTGCTTTCTGTTTTCGCACCTAGATTTACAATGTTGCCTTTTTGAAAACGTATTTTTATACTTCCATTTAAAGTAGCCCAATTTGGTACAAACCATTTATCTTGCCACGTTAATTGGAAGTTTACCGTACCGCTACCACCCACTAGATTAGAACCCGCATCCAAGCTCTTTAATAACACACCCAAATTACTTGTCTTCAAAACACCGATTAAATTTATCGTTTGTTGATTAGAACCGGCCAACCAATCTCCGCTTGCTTCTACGTTGCTGGCTGGCAGCGACATAAAAAATTTCTTCACGCTGATACTGCTCTTTCCTTGCGCAGTAATGTCAAAGCCTATACGACCAAGTTTTTGGCCGTTATAGCGAAAATCGTTACTTACGAAAGACAATGGGGGTAAATCAGCAAAATCTAATACAGGCAAAGGAAAATCTTTTTGTTTTGCGTCAGATATAAAATAAGATCTATTTAACCTGATACCCCAAGCTTCACCTGAACCTTCCTTGGGTAAGGTAATTGTTCCCTGAATATTCGGGCTCACAATTTCAATCTTTGATCTTTGTGCATTCTTCTGAGCAAACGATAGAATAACCTGCACATTTGTATCGTATTGCAGCTCTAAACGTTCAGAAGAAATATTTAGCTTAATATTCTGTAAATGAATGCTTGCTATACTTGCTGAATGTATCAGAACAGATAATGCATTATTTTGATAGACCAGGTCTGCTTTTATATTTTTAACAGTTGGCCAATTAGGATGCCCCAAGCAAGTCAAATTGACATCCTCAAGAACAAGCTTTTCGTTGTGCTCCTTTGTAGAAAACAATCCACCGAAATTAAAACTCAGACTAGCTTTACTGACTCCACTACCCTCATCAGATGCAACCCTCATTCCAGAAACAAAAAATCCAGTAGGTTTTAATGCGCGCTCTATTATACTCTTCCATAAATTTATTTTGAGCCTAACCTCAACCATTTTAGCGAGTGACGTGCGCTGCGCCTGATCTTTTATGACTACATTAGAAAAAATGACAGTTGGATGGAGAGAGTCAAAATGAGCAGATACCTTTTCAATAGAAATCGGCTGTCCTAAAGCCTTACTCGTCCAAAGTTCTAAATTAGGTTTATACTTTTCTAAATAAAAATCCGCTAAGGGAGTGAAATTAACAATCAATATACAAATTAAAATAGCGACAACTACACTACTAACTATTCCAATAAAAAACCTCCTCCTTTTCTGCATATCCATAGGCTAACTGATCCTCAATCGCTCTTGCCAACGCCGCAGCAACATTTCTACCCAAGGCCAAAATAATGTTGTAGTGAAAATAGTAAGCCAATAATTGATGTGATTTCCCTTAGGCTCCAGATTACTTTCTAACCAAACCTGTAAGATCTGCGCCAAAATAACCAACAAAAAAACAATACTAGTTCGCTGCAAAAAAGAATAAAAAACAATGCGGTTGTGAAAGCGTTGCAAAAAATACACTATCACAGTGAATATCAAAGCATGTTCCCCTAAATAAGCATTACTAAGCATATCCAAAGCTAGTCCGACTATCCATGCAATTCCAATTCCAACACACTCTGGTAGAAGCAAAGCCCAGCCCATCAAAAGCAGTAAAACCCATTGTGGTCGTAATCCAACTATCCAATTGGGTAATGGTAAAATATTTAAAGCAAAGGCCAAAAAAAAGCTTATAACAATTACCCAAACCACATTACAACGACGTGCACCGTACATAGCTTACTTCCTGCGTAATTTAGACTTACCTGTTGCCTTGGTAGCCGGAGCTGGCTCACTTTTACTTGCTTGCTCAGACCAAATTAAAAGCATCTGCCGGCTTTGGTTGATCCGAGCACTAGGTAACATGAGAACACGCAAAAAACGTTCTCCTGGAACCTTTTCCACACGATTAACAACGCCTGCGGGATAACCTTGTGGAAACCTTGACCCAATATCGGATGAAACCAAAAGGTCCCCTTTCTTGATATCCATTGTTTCGGGGATATGAATTAACTCTAAACTAGTGCCATCTCCTGTGCCAATCGCAATAGCTCGTAAACCATTACGCAAAATCTGCACTGGCAAAGAACTTTTCACATCTGTAATTAGTAAAATGGTACTACTATTGGCCGCGACAGCAATCACTTGTCCAATTATGCCATACGCATCAGCTACTGGCTGTCCTATGTAAACACCATCAGCTTTACCTCGGTCGACAGTTATTTCATAATTAAAATTACTGGAATGAACAGCAAGCAGTTGAGCTACTAAAAAACGCTCTTTAGTCGCAGCAGAGTGCACTAAATTGCGTAAATTCGCATTTTCTTGCTCTAGATCCATGAGCTTTTGCACTTTAGCTTGAAGAAGCAACTCTTCGGCACGCAGTTTAGCGTTTTCTTCTAACAACGCACGCTTACTCGCTAAATCAGAAACAGCGGTATCAAGAAAAGTAATTGGCCAGCTAACAACGTATTGCACAGGTGAGACTATACTGCGCAGAACTGATTTCACGTAAACAAAATATGTAATCTGCCTATCACAAATTAAAAGGATCACAGCCAATAAAACCAGCAAAGTAGCTCTTAACCCCAAAAAACTAGTTTTAGCGAAAAGCTTTTTGATATTCCTATCCTCTGTAAGAAAATTATAAATCATGAATGATGAATTATGAATATTTAAAACTAGATTGTTTCTTCCAATTCATAATTCACAATTCATAATTATTTCCCATTTATTCCCTTGCTAAAAAGCCACCACCGATTTGATCCATAAGTTCCAAAGCTCTTCCACCACCACGCACAACACAAGTTAAAGGATCATCCGCCACAATAACAGGCAAACCTGTCTCTTCCATAAGTAAGCGGTCTAAATCTCTCAACAAAGCTCCACCACCTGTTAAGACCATACCACGTTCAGCAATATCTGACGCGAGCTCTGGAGGAGTTTGTTCTAAAGCAGCATGAATGGCGCTTACAATACCAGAAAGTGGTTCTTGCAAAGCTTCCAAAACTTCATTGCTATTCAAAGTAAAGCTACGCGGAATCCCTTCAGCTATATTGCGCCCACGCACTTCCATCTCACGCACTGTATTACCAGGAAATGCAGCACCGATTTCTTTTTTGACCTGCTCGGCTGTTGTCTCACCTATTAAGCTGCCGTAGTTGCGACGAACGTAACTTATGATCGCCTCATCAAAACGATCTCCAGCGATACGAACTGATTCAGAATAAACAATACCATTCAAAGAAATAATCGCAACTTCTGTAGTACCGCCTCCTATATCAACTACCATACAACCATTAGCTTTTTCCACTGGTAACTCTGCTCCAATAGCAGCTGCCATTGGCTCATCAATCAAATACACCTCTCTCGCACCTGCACTCAAGGCTGATTCTCGGATAGCACGACGCTCAACTTGAGTTGAGCCGCAAGGAACTCCTATTAAAACCCGTGGGCTGGGGCGTAAAAAATATTTAGCCTCATGCACACGCCGAATAAAGTACTGCAACATTTTTTCTGTGATACTGAAATCCGCAATTACTCCATCTTTTAAAGGACGAATTGCTGAAATGTTAGCCGGCGTACGACCCAACATACGCTTGGCCTCTGAACCAACTGCCAACACACGACTCTGACCATTTGCCTCCCGACGCACAGCTACCACTGAAGGCTCGTTAAGAACGATACCCTTTCCGCGCATACACACCAAAGTATTAGCTGTTCCCAAATCGATTGATAAATCAGTAGAAACTAAACCGCGCAATCTTTTGAATGAATTTATTAAAGCTGCCATAAATACTCTTTCGTTATTTTAATTATATGATTAAAGCAATTCCTGATTATTATTGAGAAAATCGCAGAACCAAACTGCAATGTGGCTTACTTTAACTGAAAATTGACCGATTTAAAACTAAGAAATTGCAAAAAATCCTAGATTCCGATTGACAGAAGAGCCCGCCAACTGCAGAATATCCACGTTTTTATTGATTTTGGGGTGTCGCCAAGCGGTAAGGCACAGAGGTTTGATCCTCTGCATTCCTAGGTTCGACAAAATTGTTAGGACAAACAATTTTGAACGCGAAGCGAAAGCGAGCGGCCCGAAGGGCCGAATAACCAGGATGGTTATGAGTAATCCTAGCACCCAACCAAGTAGTTATTGGGCTTGTCTTGGGGATAGTAGAAAGAATAGAATACCAGTAAATTTATAAGTATTGGGGTGTCGCCAAGCGGTAAGGCACTGGGTTTTGATCCCAGCATTCCTAGGTTCGAATCCTAGCACCCCAGCCAATGTAAAAAACATGTCCATAAGATTTTGTTATAAATCAATAAGTTACGTTTTTAAGTTAGTGGCACCAACTTTTTGATGCAGGAAAACCCCAGTGAAACCAATCGACCTCAAAGATATGAAAATTTTTAGCGGTAACGCCAACATCCCTCTGGCACAAAAAGTAGCCGGTTATTTAGGCACTCATCTGGGAGAGGCCACAGTCGATCGCTTCAGTGATGGCGAAATCATGGTGGAAATTCAAGAAAACGTCCGCGGACGCGATGTTTTCATCATTCAACCAACATGCTCACCGGTTAACGAAAATTTAATGGAATTAATTATCATGGCAGACGCCCTACGCCGAGCCTCAGCAGGAAGCATCACAGCAGTCGTGCCTTATTTTGGCTATGCGAGACAAGATCGTCGAGTCCGCTCCACTCGCGTACCCATCACAGCCAAAATCGTCGCTGACATAATGACCGCTGTGGGTATTACCAATTTAATCACTGTAGATCTACATGCCGATCAAATACAAGGCTTCTTCTACATTCCTGTAGACAACGTTTTCGGAACTTCCGTCATGTTCGATGATATTTGGGAAAAAAAATATAAAGATTTCGTCATCGTATCACCTGATGTTGGTGGCGTTGTTAGAGCTCGCGCTATTGCTAAACGCTTAAATGACTCTGATTTAGCCATCATCGATAAACGCCGTCCGCGTCATAATCAAGCGGAAGTAATGAATATTATTGGCGATATAGCTGGTCGTGATTGCATTATCGTCGATGATATTTTAGACACCGGAAATACATTAGTACAAGCCGCCAAAGCTCTAAAAGAGAAAGGTGCTCGCACTGTAGTCGCTTATTGTGTACATCCCGTATTATCTGGATCAGCTATAGAAAATATCATGCATTCTGAATTACATGAAGTCGTTGTCACCGACACAATTCCGCTTTCCCTCAAAGCAGCTCAGTGCAAAAAAGTCCGTCAATTAAGCCTCAGTTCTGTCTTAGCTGAAACCATTAAGCGCGTCTATAACAAAGGCTCGGTGAGTTCACTTTTCCCAGAATAAATGCTTAACTCAAATACAATAAAAACCATCCAGCTATTGCTAAAAACGGCCCAAATGGCAATTGGACTTGTCCTTTAGAATATTTTCGAAAACGCATAATCAACCCCACACAACTACCCAAAAAGGCCGCACTAAAAATTAACCATGGAATAGATTGCCAACCAAGCCAAGCACCTAGCGCTGCTGCTAATTTAAAATCTCCATAACCGATGCCTTCTATACCACGAATCAATCTAAATATTTGCGCTATCAACCATAAACTCATATAGCCACAAGCTGCACCCAAAATTGCCTCTTCGCTACCAACAAAATAATTCTTCAAACTAAATACAAGACCGAGCCATAAAAGCGCAAGAGTCAACTCATCTGGCAACAAAAAATAATCAAAATCTATATAGGCTAGAATTATAAGAAAGCAGGTGAATATTAGGCTCACTATATATTTTTCGGTAACTCCAAAACGCAGAAGTAATATAATTGCAGCGCCAGCACTTATAAATTCAACTAATGGATAGCGCCAAGAAATCTTCTCTGAACAACAATAACAACGCCCTTGCAAAATAATAAAACCCAAAAGTGGAATATTCGACCAAAACGGAATAGGGGATTTACAATGCGGACAAAAGGAGCGCGGAAAACATAAGGAGCGAAAAAGCGGAAGACAAGCCTGATCTCGTATTTCCCCCTTCCACCTTGCCTGCAGAAAAATGGGTAAGCGATAAATGACAACATTAAGAAAACTACCGATCGCAAGTCCGATAGTAACAACTACAAAAAATACATCAAAAGAAAAGTGGTAGTTTATAAACATAATGAGCTTCTTACATGAAATTTAATTTTATGCAATACCGTGAAAAACACAGTATTACAAATTGAAGAATTATGTATAAAATATTAGGGTGGAGGGTGGGGGTACTATACTAAATGCTTCGCCCATAACTTTAAAATACAACACATTGATTTATAAAGAAATCTTGTAGACATGTTTTTTCTTGAACTCTTGATCTATAATGCCTCACTCATCATTAACTAAGAGGCCTTTATGGAACAGAACCCAATTTCTTCATCATGCCAATGCTCTGACCGAGCACATAAAATATTTTTTATTGTATTAATCGCTTTGCTTCTCGTCATTGGCAATGCTTTGTCCGGATGGTTTATCGGCCACGGACTTTACAAAATGCGTATTTCCGACAAGTATGTAAGCGTTAAAGGTATCGCTGAGAAACAAGTGAAAGCTGACCTAGCTATTTGGGAAGTTAACTACAAAGCCGCTGGGAACGATCTGCAACAAGTCAACAATCAAGTTGGAGAAAATCAAAAGGCCGTACAAGCATTCCTCTTGCAACAAGGTTTGGCCACCAATGAATTTGAAGTCCAAGCAACTACTGTCGTAGACAAATATGCACAGGAATATGAAAGCCAAAAAGCTGAACAACGCTACATAGTCAACGGCAGTATCAAAGTACGCACTGACAAAGTTGACTTAGTCCGTAAAATTAGTCAAAACAGCCAGGAACTAATTAAAGCTGGTGTTGTCTTGGCTAGCAAAGAATATCAACAAGCTAATCCAAGTTATGTATTTACTAAACTAGATGAGTTGCGTCCCACTATGTTGGCCCAAGCCACAAAAAGTGCTCGCCTTGTAGCTGAGCAATTTGCTGCCGACTCACATAGTCACGTCGGCGCCATCCGCCGTGCCAGCCAGGGCGTTTTCCAAATCTTAAGTAGCGATAGTAGCGCAGGGGAAAGTTATTCTTCAGCTCGTGCTCAGGCGGCAGATATAAACAAAACAGTGCGAGTTGTATCGTCAATAGATTATTTCTTAGCTAATTAGCCCTAATGGCCGATCTTTCTAAATCGATTAAAATTGACCATATTATCCGCTCGCGCAGGCGCAGCGTTGCTTTAATCATTAGACCGGATGCAACACTGGAATTGCGTATCCCGCGTTTGTATCCCCTAGCTTTAGTAAAGAAATTTGTAGAAAAAAAACATAAATGGATTCTGAGTAAGCAAAACTTAGTGCATCAAAAAAATACGCAAATGAAGGCCTTAGACTTTAAGACCGGCTCTACTTTCCGCCTTTTAGGAGCAGAGCACGTCTTAGAAATAGGAAAATATAAACACATATTTTTAGCTGATAAGTTATATTTCCCAGAAAAGTTTCTACCTAATGCCAAACACCATATTACCCATTGGTATAAACAAGAAGCGAAATTAATTATAAGAGCACGTGTGCTGTATTTTGCAGAATTAACTAACTTACATCCTAAAAAAATAACCATCACTAGTGCTAAAAAAAGATGGGGATCTTGTAGTGGTAAAAATAATTTATGTTTTAGCTGGCGTTTAATTTTAGCGCCACTAGAAATAGTTGATTATGTGGTTGCACATGAGATGTCACACATCTTGGAAAAAAATCATTCCAAACACTTTTGGCAAAAAGTGCAAAATATCATGCCGGATTACAAAAAAAAGCGGCTGTGGTTGAAAAAAAACTCTAACTCACTTACGCTGTTATAACCTATGAAAAACAATCAACCTATTTTAGCTCTAAAAATTGATGTTGACACAGAACGCGGCACCCGCATTGGGGTTCCACAGCTTGCCTCGCTATTAAAAGGTTTATCTATTCCTGCTACTTTTTTCTTTTCACTAGGACCAGACAACACGGGAAGAGCTTTAAAGAGAATTTTTCGTCCAGGTTTCCTCTCTAAGGTAAAGCGAACCAGCGTGGTAAGCACGTATGGCATCCGAACTTTATTAAACGGCATACTACTACCAGGTCCACACATTGGACATAAACACACTTCGGTGATGCGCAAGATACAAGCTGATGGGTTCGAACTCGGCATTCATTGCTATGATCACGTGCGCTGGCAAGATGGTGTCAGCACTATGAGTAGAGGAAAAATTGCCTTGGAATTTGCTAAAGCACAGAAAGAGTTTACCCGAATTTTTGGCATATCGCCTGAAGCGGCTGCAGCTCCTGGTTGGCAAGCAAATGAAAAAACCTTAGCCACTTATGACGCAGCTAATTTGATTTATGCAAGCGACACACGTGGCCAAAGACCGTTTTTTCCGCGAAGCAATGACCAAGTATTCCGCACACTACAAATTCCAACAACTTTACCAACTTTAGATGAAATCCTAGGACTTCCAAGTCTGCATTTAAACGCCCTCTCTGCATATTATTTCTCACTGTTACAAACTAAGTTTCCCAATGTTTTAACTATTCACGCTGAACTGGAAGGAATGAAATATTTAGATTGGTTCACAGCCTTTCTCAAATATATGCAAAAACAAGGTGTCATTTTCACCACTCTGTCTAACATAGCAGCAGAAAATCTCAAAGATCGAACCAGCGTACCGGTACTAGACTTAATACAGGGGGAAGTACCAGGAAGATCTGGCAAGCTCGCTATAGCTAGAACTTAGACTACAACTTATCCACACACCTAAAATTATTCACTATATCCGGAATAAAAGGATTAGCTGCCTTAGACGCTACTAAATTAAATTTAGCGGAGCTTCCTTCATTACTAAAAGTCACTTCGTATCGGTGTACATCACTAGTAGTTTGAACATCAGAATGGTCCAAGAGCTTAAACCAAGCCCATTGGCCAGTAAAAGAAACTTGAGTATTTTGTCCTTGCTGATCAACAAATTGTATCGCAACATTACCAACTTCAGGACCCGGCCACTTAAGCTCCTGCTCTTTCATTTTGCTATTAGTAGCAAACACTACTTGACCATCAACTAATAGAGTAAAGCTTTTAGTTTTGGCATCTAAAGAAGTCGGTGTTAAAGAAAAGTGAATATCAGGGGTCATTGCGGCATCAGCAAAAAACATCTTTTCAATTAAATAACCGCGAATAAACATCTCTAAAGTAGACTGAGGAATATCTAGCTTTTGATTTGCAAACTCTTTCCAAACCCAATAATCCTTACTCACATCCACAAAAGGCTTTAAATATGAGGTGAAGAAATTATCCAAAGTGCCTTTAGGAGCAAAAAAAGCATTAAAATCTTCTAGTTGCGCGTCAGAGCTAGCATCTTTGTAAAGAGGATATCGATTTAGCAAATTAGCTGCAAATTTGGGAAGAACATTTGAATTCCAGACGTTATTTATATAGATATGACTATTTTGCAAAAGTAGCTTCCAATAATTATCCACAATAGCGTGCAACCAGGTACGTAGCGGCTCTGGTGCATCTTTAGCAAAATTATTAATATCTTCTATAACTGCCGGAAACTTTTCATCTTGTATAATATTTTTTGCATTTACCCACGCTGCCTCTTGGACATTACTAGACGTGGCTATTTTGTCTGCGAATTGAGAAAGCGCATTTATCAAACCAGATAACTTTTTAACATCCAAATCCTGCCAATTTTTAAAAATGTTTGTATTATCTAAACTTCCCGTATTTTCTTTAACTTTTTGCACCAACGTTAAAAGGGCCCCATTTGCGAGAGTTAATCCTTTCAAATCAGAGCCTACCCCTTGCAAACTACCAAATTCTTTGATTTCTACTTTTCCAAGTGCATCTTTCCAGACTTTAGCATATGTAGAAAAATATAAATCGAGGATAGATTTTTTAACCTTTTCATCGCTAACAACCTTAGACACCCAATCTGGTTCATCTAAATCCATTACCCAGTCACGTAATTTCGTGTCTTTCAGAAACACTGCAAGATCTTGTGAAATATCACGTATCTCTTGATGCTCATATAAAGAAGAAACCACAAAACTATCAGTATTGAAAATAGATTTACGATCCGCATCTATTAGCAAATGATCTTGCTTTGCGGATAGGCTAGAATGATCGTTAAATATAGCATATAAAATCTTTTCTGGCGGAAGTTTGGAGAAATTAGCACGTACTGAACTAACTAAAGCATCGTCAATAGCTATTTTTATTTTCTTGACAAAAAAATCTTCTAGGTATCGTATGTTCTGGTTTATAGCTGTTGGTTCCAGCTTTGCTACATTTGCCCAATAATTTATAAACCAATTTCTCACATAACCAACATCCATTTTACTATTATCACCCAACATCAGATAAACTTTCAGCGCAGAATATGTTGCAACGCTATCATCCATATTACCGTTATCCAATTCCTTCGCTAACGCTGACTGTAATTGCGGAACAAATACAGAATTTAGCGCATTTGAATAGCTCAGCTCCAGATCAGAACTAAATTGTTTATGTAAATTACTCTCGCCAACTAAACGCCAACGATAACTATTTTGCAGCACGTGGTTTTTCTGTAACACTTCATAAGTACGTAACAGTTTGTTGCTAGCATCTTTCTCTTTATTTAATGCCCAATATTGTCTTTGCAACTCCTGAAAGCTTCTAGATAAGTGTAAATTATTATAGTGATATCCCAAAATGATCCCGCCAATAAAACACAACACAACAAGACCATAGGCTAAGATTTTTAAAGGTTTCTGACGTGCTGGCAACTTAAATACCCTTTTGCTCTTCAACTTATTATCTTTCGCGTAAAACGCCCTATTTTTTGGTTGCCTTTTATGAGCAAGTTTTATGAGATGCTGAAACAATTCAGCTACAAAGTAAGATTGCTGTTTATTCGTAGCGTATACACCACGAATACGACCTTTTTTCGCCACATCTTTCTTGGTATCTTTATTATTTACAGTAAATAAACAATCATGAGGCTTACCTTCTTGTAAGCTGCTAGTAAAGCAAACTTCTGACAAATATGTATATCCGCTGTGCGGAACCTCATTAATAATTGCATGTATTGTTTTACCTAGGCTCTCTATCTGTAAGGGAAAGTCTTTAATTAACTCGCGTCTCAGCAAATTACTTTCTTGTTGCAAGCGGTTTAAAGCGAATTCATTAAGATGTTTTACAAGAATAGAAAATTTAGAATTAAAAACTTGAATGGGTCGTAAAGAGCGATTATTTTGAAAACTAATACCAAATCTTTGTTGTCTTGCTTCGCTGCTTAGATCAGCAAAGAATTCTTTAAACCCTAAAATCAAATCACTCTTAGTAAAAACTAAAAATATAGGAATATTGTGCGCATATTTAGCAATTTCATAGAGGCGCTGCTTAACGTTGGTCAGCATCTGCGACAGAAACCCTGGATCGCGAGCTAATGCTGGCAAATCTATAGCTATAATCACACCTGATAGTGGAAAATGCATTTGATAACGATGCATTAACTTTAATAAACCGCGCCATGCCAAATTAGTAGCAGCATCACTAGGAGCGGCAGAAGTATAATGGCCAGCAGTATCCACAAAAATTTCTTTTTGTGAGAACCAAAAATTGCAATAACGCGTTGAGGCTGGATTAGAAAATTCTTGCCTGTTTGTATCTATCAATCCAAGATTAGATTGCGATAAAAGAGTCGACTTACCAGCGCTGCTTGCTCCAATGACTAAAAAAAGTGGCGGAGCAGTAGTAAAAACACCCGCACCCCGAGATTCATGCTGTAAAAAATGCGTTGCTTGCTTGATATTCTCATGAAAAATACGCAGCTCTTCAGCAACATATTCCAAATCTGCCGGTGGCAGAAGAACTTTTGGATGCTGTTCTTTAAATTTTGCTATTAAATGTCGCAGAAATAAAAGCATATTTTTAAGATCCACGATGATAAGGGTGGTGCTGCAATATAGACCATGCCCTATAGACCTGTTCCGCAACTATAACACGCACTAAAGCATGAGGTAAAGTTAAAGGAGAAAGGGACCAAATGAGATGGGCTCGTTTCTTACAGTCGGGGTGTAAACCATCCGGACCCCCAACAAGTAAGCTAATGTTTTGATTAATGTTTAAACAATTCTGTAGCTTCGCCGCAAGGTCTAACGTATTCCACAGCGCACCGCGCTCGTCTAATGCTATCACCAAATCATCGATATCAATAGCATCAAGCATTTTGGCACCTTCTTCCTCTAATATCTGCTGCAGACCTTTTTGCCCAGAGCGTTTAGCAGTTGCGATTTCACGCAACTCTAAAGACATTTGTTTAGGTAAGCGCTTACTGTATTCGCAAAATCCTTCCACTATCCACTGGGGAGCGTTCCTACCAATAGCTATTAGACGAATCTTCATACATCTTACCACAAAATAAAATTCCCAAGGGGAAATGAGTCTTTGACTACTCCCCCTTGGGAATTTTCCAAACGATCAGGCAATTTATTTCTTAGCTTTTTTCTTCGCTGGTTTTTTGGCAACTTTCTTCTTAGCTACCTTTTTAACAGCTTTGCATTTGCATGTTGCTGCCTTTTTCGTTTTGCATGCTTTTTTCATTTTTTTTACTCCTTCAAGTTGTAGTGAAAGACGCTTCGTTGCTGATTTAGCAAAACTCGCATCCCACAGCTCTTCTAAAACGTACTCCTCACGCGCTCTAGGCAACATAAGGTGCACAATAATGTTCCACAAATCCACCACAACCCAATCATTATCACCACCTCGAGAGGTACTTAGCGGCTTAAACCCAAAATGTTTTTTTACATTTTCGGTAATTTTTTCCGCCAAAATTTTTAGATGGCGACTTGAGGAACCATTACAGATGATCATACAATCTGTGAGATCAGTCAAGTTTCTCACGTCTAAAATTTTACATTGTTCTGCTTTGTGTTCTTCTAAAACTTTTTTGATCAACGTTTTCATTTTTTCTGTTTGCTTCGATAACATATTTTTCTCTTCGTAAAAAAATTTATAAATTTTTACAATACTAAAATAAACCAGTAACGGCGCCGGTTTCCACATTCACATCAATGCGACGAAACGCAGGATTAGAAGAAGTTCCTGGCATCAGTTTTATCGAACCAGCAACTGGACAAACAAATCCTGCTCCACGATAAATTAAAAAATCTCTCACAGAAAGTTTCCAATTTTTTGGCACACCTTTTTTATTTGGATCATCTGATAAACTCAAATGTGTTTTCACCATACATGTGCCAAGCTTGCTCAGCTCTGGATCTTTCTCAATTGTTTGCAATTTTTTCTTCGCTTCATCTGTATACTCAACACCATCGGCACCATAAATATTTTTTGCAATCAACTCAATTCTTTGTCCCATCGGCATATCTAAATCATACAAACATTTAAAATTATTCGGTTCGTTACATGCCTCAATAACTGCATCAGCTAACTCCAAAGCACCTTCACCACCTTTTTCCCAATGATGCGAGCAAGCAAATCTGGCTCCTGCTGCTATAACCAAACGCTTCACTACCTCAACTTCTCTCGACGTGTCTCCACTGAAGGCGTTTAGACAAACCACGGGATTGATTCCGGCTTGATGAACAATATTAATGTGTTGCAAAAGATTTGCACAACCTTTCTCAACCCAATCTAAGTTTTCTTGTTTATACTCTTCTGGAATTGGACGACCTGGAACTGGAATCGGTGCTCCACCATGACATTTCAAAGCTCTAATAGTTGCAACTATCACAGCAGCATTTGGTTTGATGCCTGAATAACGACATTTTAGATCACAAAATTTTTCAAAACCTATATCCGCACCAAAACCTGATTCTGTTACAACATAATCAGCTAACTTTGCAGCAACACGATCTGCAATAATAGAAGATTGTCCAATAGCTATATTCGCAAATGGCCCAGCGTGCACAAAAACCGGCTGACCTTCTACCGTTTGAAGTAAATTTGGATTCAAAGCATCTAGCATCCAAGCTGTCATAGCTCCATCAACTTCTAAATCTTTAGTTGTTACTGGTTTACCTTTTTTATCGTATGCAACAACTATTCTACCCATACGTTCACGAAAATCTTTTAGATCGCTAGCAATAGCCAAGATCGCCATAATTTCAGATGATACAGCGATATCAAAACGCGATTCCATGGTAAAACCATCCATTTTACCACCAAGACCAATCACCATTTTACGCAAAGCCTGCGCACAAAAATCTATAATCCAAGCAAACTGAATATTGTATGGATCTATATTTAGACGTCGTAACTTTTTCTGCGCTAATTCAGCATCATCATAGTTAGCTTCGTGCTGCATACGTGAGGTCAATGCAACCATTGCCAGATTATGCGCATTCATTATGGCATTAATATCTCCGGTAAGCCCCAGAGAAAAAGGTGTTAGTGGAATAACTTGCGACAAACCGCCTCCTGCTGCTGATCCTTTAATATTCATGGTTGGACCACCTGATGGCTGACGAATTGTAGCAATCGCCTTTAGCTTGCGCTTCGCTAAACCTTGCACCAATCCAATAGTTGTTGTCGATTTACCTTCCCCAAGTGGAGTCGGATTAATTGCAGTAATATCCACATATTTAGCATCTGGTTTATCTTTTAGGCGATTTAAAATTTTCTTGCAATCAACCTTAGCAATGTAATTACCGTGCGGCAAAAGCTCATCAGGTAAAATTCCTATTTCTTTAGCAAGCTCAAAAATAGATTTCATATTTTTTTCTGCAGCTGCAGCAATTTCCCAGTCGGCATGTGATTTTGGATCAGGTAACAATGACATAAGTAAAATCTCCAAGTAAAAATATCTAAAAAAATCTGTCGGTTATTATTATCCGTCTAACAATGCTCTTGTATGATTAGCAATAATAATTTCTTCGTCAGTTGGAATTACCCAAACTGCTGCACTACTAGACTCCGCACTAATTTTTGTCGGTTCAATAATTCGTTTTGCATTTTTTTCCATATCAAGTTCTATTCCCAACCAACGCAAACGCTCTCCCACCATAGATCGAATTGCGGTGGCATTTTCTCCAACTCCGCCGGTAAATACAAAGCCATCAATCCCCTGCAACTCCGCTGCTAGCGCACCAGCAAACAAAACCACTCTTTGTACGTAAACATCTATGGCCAATTTTGCCGAAGCCTTATCGCTGGCAAGTAAATCGCGCATATCAGAACTTACTTCCGATAAGCCCAACAACCCAGACTCACGATAAAATACATTTAGCATTTGATCTGTATTCAAATTATATTTGTTCATCATGTAAAGAACAGCACCTGGATCAATCGAATCGCAGCGTGTTCCCATGGGCAGCCCACCAATCCCTGTAAAACCAATCGATGTGGCGACGCTTTTTTGGTTCTTGATCGCTGCCATTGTGGACCCATTTCCAAGATGCGCTACAATAAATTTTCCACTTGCTGCCTGAGATGACATACAAATAGAAAACTGCGAAGCTATGTATTCATAGGACAAACCATGAAATCCATAGCGCCTAATGCCATCATCTCTAAATCTCTTTGGCAAAGCATACGTTTGAGAAATAGGATCGCACGTAACATGAAATCCGGTATCAAAACAAGCAACTTGCAAAACTTGAGGCAGCTCCTGTTCTAAAATTTGAATTCCCTTGATATTAAAAGGTTGATGCAATGGCATGATTTGATTGTACGAGGAAAGTTCCTCGATAATACTATCATTCAGAACAAGGGGCGCAAAATATTTTGGTCCACCATGCACAACGCGATGCCCAGCTGCCACTATTATAAATCCCCGTGCTAATACCCAACTCAAGATATACTCAATGGCTTGTCTATAATATGTATCTTTTTCTCCCTGTATATCAATGTCAGATGCAAAAGTCTCGCCCGTAGAACAGGATTCTGTTTTAAAAGTTGGCTTAACTAGGATCCTATCTACTATTCCTTTAAACTCTTTTCTTAACTTATCGCCTATAGAAAATACAGCAAACTTTATTGTCGAAGAACCAGCATTGATCACTAGAATCGCTTTCACAACTTAAACTCCTCTAAAATTAATACATGCACAAACCGCCGTTAATAGAAAAATCCGCACCAGTTATATAACCAGATGCATCATCAGCTAAAAAGACGGCTAAACGCGCCACTTCTTCCCCCTGCCCTAATCTTCCAACTGGTATTTGCGCAATAATTTTCTCCATAACTTCTCCCGGTATATCTTTCATCATATCTGTCATGATATAGCCTGGGGATATAGAGTTCACAGTAATATTTTTACGCGCTGTTTCTAAAGCTAATGATTTAGTAAAACCATAAATACCAGCCTTAGCCGCAGCATAATTAGTTTGACCAAACTGGCCTCTTAAGGCATTAACCGATGACATGTTAACAATACGACCATAGCCATTATCTAACATCATATCTAAAATTGGCTTAGTAACATTAAAAAGACTATTTAGATTAGTTTCTATCACTTTATCCCAATCTTCTTTAGCCATTTTTTTCAAAGTAATATCGCGTGTAATACCAGCATTATTGATTAACACATCTATTTTTGTATATTTACTCTTCAGTTCAGCCAAAACTTTTTGGCATTCGGCATAATCTGTAACATTGCAAACAACAGCATCAACATCCGAAAAACCATCTTTCTTTTGCTGCTCTACCCAGATTTTATTTCGCTCCGCATTAGTTGCTGAAGCTATCACAAAATATTTACCACTTTTCAGAAATTCGCGGCAAATAGCCGAACCAATACCACGCACACCACCAGTTACTAAAACTATTTTTTTACCCATTTTCTATTCCTCCAATTCTTTAACGCTGAATAGCCATGGCTATTCCCATACCACCGCCAATACAAAGTGTGGCTAAGCCTTTATGCGCATCGCGTTTAATCATTTCATAAAGCAGTGTCACTAAAAGACGCGCTCCGGAAGCACCAATAGGGTGCCCAAGTGCAATTGCTCCACCATTGACATTAACTTTATTAGTGTCCCAACCCATTTCACGATTCACAACAATCGCCTGAGCTGCAAAAGCTTCATTAGCCTCAATCAGATCTAAATCTTGCACAGTCCAACCAGCTTTAGCTAAACATTTTTTGGAAGATGCGATTGGTCCTGTCCCCATAATTTTTGGATCCACACCAGCCGAAGCACAGGCTACAAAACGCGCCATGGGCTTTAAATTTAGCTGTTTAGCTTTTTCCGCACTCATTAAAACAACAGCAGCGGCACTATCATTAATGCCTGAAGAATTCCCTGCTGTAACTGTACCATCTTTTTTAAAGGCTGGTTTTAACTTGGCCAAATCTTCTAATGTAGTTTTGGGCCGTGGAAACTCATCTTTGTTAAAAACAATGGGCTCTTTCTTGCCTTGCGGAACTGTTATAGGAATAATTTCATCGCCAAAGCGATTAGACTCTTGTGCCGCTTTGTGTTTTTGCTGTGATAAAACAGCAAATTTATCCTGATCTTCCCTAGAAATCTTAAATTGCTCTGCTACATTCTCCGCTGTAACACCCATGTGATAATGATTGTAAGCATCAACTAAGCCGTCTTCCAACATAGTATCTTGCATCGCCCAATCTCCCATGCGCTTCCCTTTGCGCGAACCAGCTAGAACATGTGGCGATAAACTCATGTTTTCCTGCCCACCTGCGATAATAACTTGTGCATCTCCAGCTAAAATAGCCTGAACGCCTAAATGAATCGCCTTAATACCAGAGCCACAAACTTTATTTATAGTAAACTCTGGTACATCAATCGGTATGCCTGCAGAAATACCAGCCTGACGCGCTGGATTTTGTCCAGCACCTGCTGTAAGCACCTCACCCATTATCACTTCATCTACATCTTTTCCCGCTATACCACACCGGGTGATCAGCTCTTTTATTACCAAAGAGCCTAAAGTACTCGCTGGCATTTCAGCTAAAACACCATTAAAAGATCCAATTGCTGTACGCCCCGCCGCAACTATAACAACTTCATTCATATGGTTTCTCCTTTCGTGTTTATTGCAAAGGATGGGTACAATTTGTACCTACCCTCAACCGTCGACAAAATGTCGACAGTTGAAAATAAATTTCATTTAGCTATGATAATCACAATAAATTTTCGCTAAAGCACAGGAAAGCAAGTGCTCTATAGCTGGCGAAGATCTGCGCATCAAAATTATCGGAACTTTAGCTCCAACAACAATACCAGCACTTTGTCCACCAGCCAGGTAATCCAAAATTTTAACAGCAATATTACCGGAATTCAGATCTGGTGATATAAAAATATCTGGCAAACCTGGCAACACTGGCTGAAAGCGCTTAATTTTCATAGCTTCTTTGGAAATTGCTAAGTCAATCGATATTGGGCCATCCAAAACGCCGCCCGTAATTTGACCTCTTTCCGCCATTTTACAAAGCACTGCCGCATCTAACGTAGCTTGAATGTTTTCTGAAACTGTTTCCACCGCCGCTAGAAGAGCAACATTTGGCTTACTAACCCCTAAAGCATGCATAAAATTTATGGCATTTTGCACAATATCTTTCTTCATACTAATATCAGGTGCAATATTTATGGCAACGTCTGAAAAAATCATCTGCTTTGGATAACTGGGAACATCCATAAGCAAACAGTGGCTGACACGCCTGTTTGTACGTAAACCGCTTTCTCTTGCTATAACCTCTCGCATGATCTCTTCTGTATGAATATCGCCTTTCATCAAAGAATTTACTTTGCCTTGCTTAGCAAATTGAATCGCTAGTTTAGCAGCAGCTACAGGGTCTTCCGCATCTACGCACTCATAGCTGGAAATATCTAATCCCGCTTCTTTAGCCACATGAGTAATTTGCTTTCGAAGACCAAACAAAATCGGAGTAATTAGTTTTTTTTGAGTCGAAAGAATTACAGCTTCTAAAGACTCTTTAGTCGTTGGACTAACAACTCCAACTATCAGATCGTTTTTAATAGCGGTTGCTTTATCAATCAGTTTTTTATTTCTGGGCGTTGCTTCTGAAGAATGGTTAGTCATAGTTTATCTGCTCCTAATTTTTTATTTCGCTCCTACGGGGTTTAATGGTCAGAAACATGTCCGCGGGTTTTCATTATAAATCAATGTGTTACAAAAAGAAACGCAAATCTACAGCGTTTTATATTTTTGCCAACGCCTCTTCACGTCTTTTTCAGCAAGTTCCAACATTTTTTTGGCATGCTCTGGATCTTGCTGCTGCAAAATGCGATAACGGTTTTCATTATACATATACTCGCTTAAAGGGATACTTGGCTCCGGCGAATCTAATTGCAATGGATTTAAGCCTTGTTCAATGAGACGCGGATCGTGACGATAAAGCAACCAATAACCACTGTTTACTGCAAGCTTTTGTTGTTTCAAACCATCCTGCATATCGATCCCATGAGCTATACAATGCGAATAAGCAATGATAAGCGAAGGACCAGGGTAGCTTTCCGCCTCTAGAAAAGCTTTTAACGCTTGGTTAGGATTGGCTCCTAAAGCTATGCTCGCAACATACACGTCACCATAGGTCATCGCCATTAAACCCAGATCTTTTTTAGCTGCAGCTTTTCCATGTGTAGCAAATTTAGCTACTGCACCACGCGGTGTTGCTTTGGAAGATTGTCCACCTGTATTGGAATAAACTTCTGTGTCCATAACTAAAATATTAATTTTGCGACCACTAGCTAAAACATGATCTAAGCCACCATAGCCTATATCATAAGCCCAACCATCCCCTCCTACTGCCCAAACGCTTGGACGTACTAGATAATCAGCCAAAGAAAATAATTGCTTGGATTGAGTGTCGCTATGTGTGCTTAGTAATTTTTTCAGCTCCTCAATTCGCATGCGCTGCGCTTCGATTTCGGCAGCTGTATTTAATTGCGAAGATACCAGCTCTTTTACTAAAGTAGGATTTAACTTATTGCCCAAAGTTTTCAGCAATTCCAAAGCATATTCTCTATGCTTATCAGCTGTTAAGGCAAATCCCAAACCAAATTCGGCGTTATCTTCAAAGAGCGAGCCAGAATAAGCCGGCCCTCGCCCTTTGGTATCACGCACCCAAGGATTGGTCGGCAAATTACAACCGTAAACTAAAGAGCAACCACAAGCATCAGCAATTAATAATCTATCGCCATAAAGTTGCGACAAAATACGCACATATGGAGACTCACCACAACCTGCACAAGCTCCACAAAACTCAAAAAACTGCGGTAAATATTGCGCCCCACGTACATTATTTAAATCCAACTCATCGCGGGAAGGAGTTGGTAATCCACTAAAAAATTCAACGTTGGCGCGCTCGCTATCCAAAATTTCTGGTTTTGGCGCCATATTTAAGGCTTTTTTGGCACCACCAGCGACCTTCACTGGACAAGACAAGGCGCATAAACCGCATCCTGTGCAGTCGTCGCAATAGACTTGTAAAGTAAAATTTTGCTCCTGAATTTTCGGATCGCGTAATTTCGCAGATTTAAACCCTGCTGGAGCACCTTTAAGTAAATTCGATGGATAACGCTTCGCTCTGATAGCACTATGTGGACAAACAATACTGCACTGGCCACATTGCACACAAGCATCTTGATCCCAAACTGGCAAAGAAAATGCTATGTTACGTTTTTCCCAACAAGTGCTTTCTGGCGGATAAGAACCATCGAGTGGAATAGCGCTAACTGGTAATTCATCACCGCGATCATCCAGCATCTTCCCAATAACATCGCGTATAAACGGCGGCGCGGAAGAACTCACAGCCGGAATTAGAGCAATCTTAGAAGTTACTGTTTTTGGCACTTCTACTTGATGTAAATTAGCTAAAGCTTGGTCAACCGCTGCAAAATTCTGCTCTAATGCTGCCTCGCCTTTTTTGCCGTAAGATTTCTCAATACTGGCTTTAATTTTTTCTATTGCGGCGCTTTTCGGTAAAACATTGCTGAGCGCAAAGAAACAAGTCTGCATAATAGTGTTAATACGCCCGCCCATGCCAGCCATATCTGCAACTTTATAGGCATCAATTACGTAAAAAGAAATTTGCTTTTCGATAATTTCTTTCTGGATAACTTCTGGTAAATGCTGCCAAATCTCCTTCGGGCCATATATGCTATTCAATAAAAAAGTCGCCTTTGGTGCAGCTTTCTCTAATACATCAAATCTACTAATTAAACCATACTGATGGCAACCTATAAAATTTGCCGCTTGAATTAAATAAGTAGAGTGGATTGGTTTTGGGCTGAAACGTAGATGAGAAATGGTTTTCGAACCAGATTTTTTCGCATCATAGACAAAATAAGCTTGCGTAAATTGATCCGTTTCTTCGCCAATAATTTTAACTGTGTTTTTATTAGCACTCACCGTACCATCTGCACCTAAACCATAAAACACAGCTCGTTTCACATAGTCTGGCTCGATCACAAATTTAGGATCATAAATTAAACTAGTATTGGTAACATCATCCACAATACCGACAGTAAAATTATGCTTTGGTTTATCTTTGCCAAGCTCAACAAAAATCGCTTGCACCATAGCTGGAGTAAATTCTTTAGAACCAATACCAAAACGTCCGCCAATAATTTTTGGTAGAACCTTAGTTTGCAGTGTTCCTGCGTTATGAGCTTCCAAAAGAGTCGCAGCAACTTCCGTGTAAAGCGGTTCGCCAACAGCACCAGACTCTCTGCAACGATCTAATACTGCAATTTTCTTGCATTGTTTAGGCAGTAGTTTCAAGAATTCTTCTTTAGGGAAGGGACGAAATAGGTGGACCTTGATCACACCAACTTTTTCACCTTGCGCGGTCAAATATTCTACTGTTTCAGCTACAGTTTCAGCACCAGAACCCATGAGCACAATTACTTTTTCAGCATCTTTAGCGCCTACATATTCCAACAGCCCATAATTACGTCCAGTAATTTTAGCAAACTCTTGCATGGTTTCAGTGAGAATATTGGGCAAAGCATCATAAAATTTATTGCCTGATTCACGCGCTTGAAAAGCAGTATCAGAGTTTTGCACGGCACCACGTACCAAAGGATCATTCGGCGTAAGCTTCCGAGCACGATGCTCATCTATTAACTTCATGTCCATCATTGCGAGCATTTCTTCATCAGAGAGAAGATTAATTTTATTGACCTCGTGACTAGTGCGAAACCCGTCGAAATAATGCAAAAATGGCAAACGTGATTTCAAGCTAGCTACTTCAGAAATTAATGCAAAATCGTGAGCTTCTTGCACGCTATTGGAACAAAGCATGACAAAACCAGTTGCGCGAGCAGCCATAACATCGCTGTGATCGCAATAAATTGACATGCCCTGATAAGCTAAAATACGCGAGGCAATATGAAACACAGTCGGCGTAAGCTCGCCCGCTATGCGATACATGTTGGGGATCATTAAAAGTAAGCCTTGCGAAGCTGTAAAAGTTGTCGCCAAAGCTCCAGTTTGAATCGCACCGTGAATAGCACCAGCAGCACCGCCTTCACTTTGCATTTCAACTATGTGCGGGACAGTGCCCCAAATATTTTTACGTCCATCAGTTGCCCATTGATCGGTGTATTCACCCATGGCCGATGCTGGTGTGATTGGATAAATAATACAAATCTCGTTAACTTTATAAGCAACATAGGCTACCGCCTCATTGCCTTCCATGATGCCAATCTTCCCTTCGCCTTTGGTTTTTTCTGTCATAAACACCTCGATCTTAACTTGAAAATATAACCCATTGATTTATAAAGAAATCATGTAGACATGTTTTTTATCTTTTTAAATGTTTTATCAAGAAATAATCATATTGATTTTCTATATTTGCTACAAAAATCGGTAATTTGGCAAAAACTTCGTAACCATTTTTTAAATAAAAATCTAGTGCCTGAAAAGTCGCAGTGTTAACCTTCATATAAATAGCATTGTCCTTACGAGCACACTCTTCAGCTTTTTCCAATAAGCGCGAACCTAGCCTTTGCTTACGTAATGATTCATCAACCCATAATAGCTCGATATTAAAGACTCCAAGACGGCAACACGCACATAGCCCAGCCATAAGATTATTATTTTCATTATGATATGCCAGAATATAATTATTTATTTCAAAAGCACCAACTTTGCTGAAATTATATCCCCTCACTTGGTTGCGCAGCGCTTCACAAATTGGATGCGTTGGTGAACATTCCTTATGCAAAGAAAATGTGAGATTGCTGATATTTGTTTTATCAATATTCATTAGGCTTCACTACGCTACGCCGCGGCAAGTCATTAGCTTCTGCTCCCACGCCCAGGCATGAGAAATAATCGTTTTCAAATCTGCAAATTTTGGCTTCCAGCCCAACTTCTTCTCCGCCTCTTTGGCATCCGCAACCAAAACAGCTGGATCACCAGCACGGCGCGGACTGAACTGCACTTTGATTTTTTTACCTGTAACTTTTTCGGCAGCTTCAATAACTTCCAAAACTGAATAGCCATTGCCATTACCTAGATTATAAGCTGCGCTATCACCGCCTTTTAAAAGCGCTTCCAAAGCCAATAAATGCGCCTGGCACAAATCGCAAATATGTATGTAATCGCGAATGCAGGTGCCATCTTTAGTCGGATAATCCTTACCAAAAATTTTTATATCATCTAAACGCCCGGAAGCAACCTGCAAAACAAGCGGAATTAAGTGCGTCTCTGGATCGTGCCATTCACCCAATCTTCCGAGTGGATCCGCTCCCGCTGCGTTAAAATAGCGTAAACTAACAGATTTTAAGTCGTAAGCTTTGTCATAATCAGATAAGATCTGCTCGAACATCCATTTAGATTGTCCATATGGATTAATCGGATTTTTGGGATGTTTGGTATCAATTGGGGTATATTCTGGATCACCATAAACAGCAGCGCTGGAAGAAAAAATCAAGTTTTTAACTTTGTGATCCAGCATCACATCCAGCAAATTTAGGCTATACGCTAAATTATTTTGGTAATATTTAGCCGGCTCTTCTACCGACTCTCCAACCCGAATAAAACCCGCAAAGTGCATAACTGCAGAAAATTTGTATGTTTTAAAGAGAGCATTTAATGTAATTTTGTCGGCAATGTCTGCTACAACAAGCTCTGCGTCTAACACAAGGCTTTTGCGACCCGTCGATAAATTATCTAAAACTACCGGATGGTACCCAGCTTCTTTGAGCGCATGTACCATGTGGGAACCTATGTAGCCAGCGCCACCTGTTACCAAAATGTTTTTCATAGTGTGCCGATTGTACAAGAAACTGTTCAAAAGCTCCACCAAATGCTATATTTGGCGCCCTAAATACTCCGCCTTTTGAAATTGCATCAATTGGAGCAAACTATGACTAAAAAAATCTTAATTCTTGGTATAAACGGCTTTATTGGCGCCTCTTTGGTACCACAAATCCTCTCCCAAACGGACTGGGAAATCTATGGTATGGATCTACAAGAACATAAGCTTAAAAGCTCTTTGGGACATGCTAGATTGCATTTTACTCTAGGCGATGTTATTCAAAATCCAGACTGGGTAGAAGAACACATTAAAAAGTGCGATATCGTTTTGCCTTTAGTAGCTGTAGCAAATCCAGCCATTTACGTCACCGATCCACTCCGCGTTTTCGAATTAGACTTTGTTTCTAACCTAAGCGTCTTGCGCCAATGTGTCCAATATGGCAAACGCATTATTTTCCCATCTACCTCCGAAGTCTATGGCATGAGCAAAGATGCCGTATTTAATGAAGAAACAAGTGAATTAACCCAAGGTCCAATCAACAAAGAAAGATGGATTTATTCCTGCTCCAAACAACTAATGGACCGCGTAATTTATGGCTATGGCTCGCGCGGCCAGCTGGCTTACACTCTATTTCGTCCATTCAATTGGATTGGACCACTACAAGATGATCCACATGACAAGGCCAGCAATACCTCGCGTGTTGTAACACAGTTCGTATGCAATATTATTTATGGAAGAGACTTACAATTAGTTGATGGTGGTGAACAAAAACGCTGCTTTACGCACATTAACGATGGCATAGACGCTCTCATGAAAATTTTAATCAACAAAGACAACTCCGCTTCCAGCCATATTTTCAATATTGGCAATCCTAAAAATAACTTTTCCATTCGCGAATTAGCCGAAAAAATCCTCGCCTTAGCTCACAACTACCCCAAATATCGCGACAATGTAGCTAAAATCAAAATTGTAGACACAAGTTCTGGAACCTATTACGGCAAAGGCTATCAAGATCTACAAAACCGCGTCCCATCTATTGAAAACGCCAAAAAATACCTGAACTGGGAACCAAAATATACCTTAGATGAAACCTTGAAAGATATTTTGGATTATCATTTAAGTTAACCACTACCCAATGATTAATCATTCACGCTAGACACCGCAAATTATGCCCAGTTATACTTCGTGGTAAAATTGCCTTTACTTTAAATTTTCACTTAAAAGAGAGATTAAATTATGCAACATTCTTCAGCCGTTACTATAAGTAAACTCCCTGCAGATTTAGAAAATGACATAAAGCATTCTCCTGTGTTTGACTCACAACAAACCCAAGTTTTTTGGAGCTTAAGACAGCACATGCAGTTATTAAATCAAAATGTAACCGGCCCAGTGTTCTCAGCTGCCTTTAAAAAACTTCCTTTTTTTGGTTTATTGAAAAATTTACACGATTTACCAACAGAGAGAGATATGAACTCCCCTGCTTTGGACTTAGCTGCAAAGATATATTGGTATTCCATTGCCCACAGCGAAGAATTTCAACAAAACACCGCACAATTTAAGGAAATATTACAAAAAACACAAGTCCCTTATAACCCTGCTAACGTCATCGCATTGACCGCCTTGTTATTAGAGTTTTATGAAATATCGTTACATCCAGAAAAATTAGCCCCTCTACCAAAATCTAACGCCCATCTTAATATACGTTATACAATATTTGGGGGCTCACCTTCACGCACAACAGTGAATACAAGTCCCCAATCACCTGGGAAACAACACTCAACAAATACCCTTCCAACCGAACCTAGCTTAAAAAAATAAAGTTAAGCTACTTGATTTTGGTTGTTTCCATCGCCACTTGATATTTGCCTAGGACAGCAAGGCTATTTAACTCGGCTCTTTTTATAAAAGCCTGCTGCGCTTTGATAACATTCTCCGGTTTACCAGCCCAGGCGGTTAATGCATATTCTTGCAAAGCACGAGCATAGGAAAAGCTCAAATTCCAGGGTTTATTTGGCTTTAATACATTCATTGCATTGAGATGCGCCGTAGCATCTTCTGGAGTTTGTCCACCAGATAAGAAATTTATGGATGGCACTGCTGCAGGAACGGTTTCTAATAAGACACGTAAAGTAGCTTCTGCAACCTCATCCACGCTGGCTTGCTTCGCACATTGTTTTCCTGAAATAACCATACTCGGCTTTAAAAGCATATATTCCAAAATGACTTTATGCCTATTTAAGGCGTGAAATACTGAATGCAACACAGAATGACTCACTTCAGCCGAACGCGAAATAGTATGGTCGCCATCAATTAATACTTCTGGTTCTACTATAGGAACAATATCTAAATTTTGACAAATCGCCGCATAGCGCGCCAGAACTTCAGCGTTGGATTTAATTGCAACGCGACTTGGGTTTTGCGGCGTTATAGAAATTACTGCGCGCCACTTAGCAAAACGCGCTCCTGCCTGCTTATGCTTTTCCAAAAGCTTTGCTAAACCATCTAAACCTTCTGTGATACTGTCTCCATCAAAATTAGGTAACGGCAAAAAGCCTTTATCCACTTTAATTCCTGACACAATACCTTGCTCTTTTAGAAAATCAGGAAATAATTTACCAGCAAGATTTTTTTGATACAAAGTTTCTTCAAATAAGATAACTCCACTTATATACTGAGCTATATCGGGGGTTGTTAATAGCATATCCCGATAAGCTCGGCGGTTTTCTTCAGTAGAAGCTACTTTCACTGCAGCAAAACGTTTTTTTATAGTATTCTCGCTTTCATCTGCAGCCAAAATACCTTTACCAGAGGCTGTCAAAGCCGCAATTGTAGAAATAAGTATTTTTTTATCCATAAAACTCTCCTATTTATCTAAAAATTTATTAGGAATCTGGCGCGCTCGACTGGATTCGAACCAGCGACCTTTGGCTTCGGAGGCCAATACTCTATCCAACTGAGCTACGAGCGCTTAATAGAACTAGCTACGCATTAGTATATAGGTTTTTTGCAAAAAATATAATTAACGCTTATAATGCTATGATAATCATGATGTTATCAAAGGAGATGAAATATGATTTCTAAAAAGGTATTTTTAAAAGGAAAACCGGTGACGCTAATCGGAAGAGCAATAAAAACCGGGATGCCCGCCCCTCAATTCACCTTGGTAGACGACAGCTTTAATAATATAACCCTCGCTAACTTTCCTGGAAAAATAAAAATCATCACATCTTTTCTATCTTTAGACACCCCCGTTTGTGATCTACAAGTTAAAGAATTTAACAAAGAGGCATCTGGGTTTTCTCCAGATGTCGTTGTAATAGGAGTTAGTAAAGATTTGCCTTTTGCGCAACACAGATTTTGTTCTAGTAATAATATACAAAACGCTAAAGTTTTTTCTGATTATCGCAATTCATCTTTCGGAATTAACTACGGTTTACTAATCAAAGAAAATAATTTACTCGCCCGAGCTGTGATCATCTTAGATAAAAATGACATTGTTAGATATGCACAAATAGTTGAAGAATTAACAACCCCTCCTGATTACAAAGAAACATTGGCAAAGCTTAATGAAATCATTAACGCCCCAACGCTTCCTAAGGGCGATGATAATTTAGGGAAATGTTTAGCTTGCGAAGCATTCGCTACCCCGCTTTCAGCCGTACAAGTTGAAAAATTGATCACCGAAATCACTGGCTGGGAGTTGGTAGATGGAAAAAAAATAGTTAAGGAACTTAAGTTTAAAGATTTTATTGAAGCTAAATATTGCCTAGATTTGCTTTCAATAATCGCCGAAGAACAAGGACATCACCCAAACTTTAGTCTTATCTATAACAAGCTAAAAATATCTCTTACAACTCACACTGCCGGAGGACTAACTACTAATGATTTCACCATGGCAAAAATAATCGACGAAGTTATTAATTAACCTGGAGGTCTTATGACATTTGAATTACCCAAATTACCCTTTCCCAAAGGAGCATTAGCCCCTTATATATCCGAAGAAACCATAGAATACCATTATGGCAAACATCATCAAGCGTATATTACTAATCTTAATAAATTGATTATCGACACAGAATTCGAAAAAAAAGACTTACCTAATATAATCAAAACTTCTTCTAAAACAATTTTTAATAACGCAGCACAAGCTTGGAATCATGCTTTTTATTGGAATTGCCTACAGCCCAACACTAACGAAAATATTCCACCATCACTCGCGGCTGCTCTCGTAAAAACCTTTGGTTCTTTTGAAAAATTCAAAGAAGAATTCACCAAATCCGCTCTAAGCCTCTTTGGTTCAGGATGGACTTGGCTGGTTAAAGATAGAAATGGCTTACTGACAATCATGAATACCAGCAATGCCGAAACACCTATTACTACCGACAACACCCCTTTATTAACTTGTGATGTCTGGGAGCATGCATACTATATAGATTACAGAAATGCACGCGCACAATATTTGGAAAATTTCTGGAAAGTAGTTAATTGGCAATTTGTTGATAAGAATTTCTCTGTATAAAACATATTACTCAGAAGATTCAATCAATAAAATATCCCCATTCCATTGCAAATTGCGCATCGCCTCCGGTTGGCTTTCAGCAGGCAATGTTATTTTTCGCCAACGTAAACTCTTAACATATGGCGCTAGTTCTTGTACTGCCCCCACAAATGTAATAGGCGTATGGTTATGCTTTTTAATATTTATCAGTTTATCTGGCGGTTGGTAATAATCTATCACCCCAACCCATAAACGCTTCGTAGAACCATTTAAAACAACATTAGCGTCCCAAAGCCGCATGAGAAGAATTGGCTTGCCGGGGCCAAGGTTCTTGGTCAAAAGCAAAGCCTCAGGGTGATTATTGTAAAGCTGCGTTAAAATAGGCAAGCGCTGGTCTGTAGTAGATTTTAAAGTTAACCTACGCACAATTTCTTGCAAATTAAAATGGGCCTGATAACTTTGCCATCCGCGGGAAACCAAGAAATTTTCTATGTTGCTTAGGTCGCCCCCAACCCATTGGATATTAAATGCGTTCACTGGATGCCCTAAGCGATCCGTACGATACAGTGGAACGTTACTGGCTATAGCTTTTGAAACTTGGGCACGCCAGGTTTTTAAATCCACATTTTGCATCGGCGCATAAGGAGAATAAAAATCATTCAATTGATGCCTAAAAGTGTGTAAGGCATGAATAGTAAGAACACTAAGTACAATAATACTAGCAGCTAAAGCGGTTTGCCCTGGCGAAACTTGTCCAACTGGGCGCCGCCTGTAGGATATAGTCACTAACATTACAGCACTTAAACCTAGGAAAATACCACCTAAAACGTCGGTAAGCCAATGTGCACCAAGATAAAGACGAGATAAAGCAACAACAAAAACCATACAAGAAACTATGGTGTAAGGAACCCAGCGATAATTTTTCATTTCTCGCGCTATAACAGAAGCCATAAAACCATAAATAGTCACTGCAGCTAGCACATGCCCACTAGGGAAAGAGTAATCCTGCATCTCTAACCACAAACCATTCGGCCTTGCGACATGAGTAAAATTCTTAATTAAAGTTCCACTATAACAAAAACCTAAAATCAAAACGGCATGTAAACAAACATACCAATAACGCCTCCACGCTAACCAAGCTATAAAGCACACTTGAGCAAGCAGAAGCGCTTTGGTTTCACCTAAGAAAGTAAAGGCTAACATGATGCGATCGCCAGTTGGCGTACGCAAACTATGCAACAGATGGTAAAGTGGCTGATTGTAAGCAGTTAAAGTACCGTTTTGCATCACGCTAACTATAATTAAGCCAAATATAATCAATGTTAGTAGCGAACAAACTAATAGGGTCAACTGCTGATGGTGACTTGGGTCGCTTGGATCGGCTAAAAGATCCAATAACCAACGCATAGAATGTTTTTTGCGCAGTCTATGCCACAAAAACTCAATATAACGATCGCAAAGGCGTGTAATATGTTTTACAAAATGTTGTGCCAGCCACACAAGTCCCCAAAGAACAACAATAAATAGCATAGCCCAAAGCAAAAACTTAGTCGCGACTTTTGGGGGCAATTCTAACGCTAGGGCTCCAAGTAAAACCCCAGGCGTCATGTAAGCAACAGCCCAAAGAGAAGCCGAGGGTATTGCCGCTAATAAAAAGCGTCCAGTAGGCATTTTCAACATACCAGCGACCATAGGAATCATCGATCGCATAGGACCGAAAAAACGCCCTATAATAACGCTTTTTCCTCCATGATCGGCAAAAAACTTCTCCCCATGAGCCAGCATTTGTGGATATCGACTAAACGGCCACATACGATGCAACCTTCCCTTAAAATATAGTCCTAAAACATAGCTGATATAATCACCTAAAATCGCACCACAAATAGCCCAAATATAGTTACTAGCAATAGAAATCACACCAGATCCCATAAGAACACCTATGGCGGTCATAGTGATAGAACCAGGCACAATAACGCCAATAACGGCCATAGCTTCGCAAAACACGACAAAAAAAGTGATTATGCCCGCCCAGTGCGGATGCAAGTGAAAAAAGTCGATTATAGGTTGTATACTTATGTGGAATATTTCTAGTGGCATATCATCACCCCGGCTTGTAATACCCTTTAAGACATAAAACAAAGGGCACATTATAACCGAAAATGTGAGTTACGACCAATCATCTAAAAAAGGATAGTGTGTCTCGGGTTGGTATTTAGATAGTGAATATTTACCCTTATATTGAAAAGGATTTTACATAGATTATTAAACCATTCCATAAGGTTTTATCTAACTTTTCATCATAATCAATACGATATTCTATATATTTATAATCAAAATTTTCTTGTGATAACTCAGTTTCAATGGATGTTGAGTATTTATTAACTTCAACTTCATGATTTCCATTCTTTATAAAAAAACTGCAGAATTCTTGTACTTGTGGATTAATTTCAAAAATAATATTAACTATTTTTGCAATCTTAGGAAGAAAATAAAGATTTACTCTGTGATATTTATTTGAATCCGGGGGTAGACATTCGGACACACATCGTTTCCCTTTTGGTAGATTATATTCAAATAATGATTTATCATATCTAAATCGTCCTTCAGCCATCCTAAAAACATCATCATCAAGTAGCTTCTCAATAAAATCTCTTGGACACAATCCCTTTTTTAAGATATCTACCGCCGTAAGTTCGTTTTTATTTTTTCCATCTTTAGTTTTTTGTGGTATAAGTTTTTCTTTTATAATTGAAAATAACCAAAGGACAATAGCTGCCCCTAAGAATATTGATAAAGGCTTCCCTAATGTATTAACTAGAGGGCTAAAGTAGCCAAAAATACCGCCTAACATACTACTTCCCCCAATCCATACCCAAAACAAATGAATGTTTGTAATGAAAGAGAAGAGTGTATTTGTTTTTTCTGTTTTGTTAATAAATGACATGATGCCCCCAAGGATTGATTTCCGGAAAAATGTATATTAGCTTTTATAAAAAGACAAACGGGACATATTTTTGCGTTAATATGTTATGAGCATAACTATAATTTCCAAACTGGGACACTAACAAAAAAGAGTGGTGTCTCAGTTGTTTATCTATTCGATGCCGTGCTCGATAGAAAGTTGACGCAAAATATACTCACCTAATAATGGAACAGCAAAAGAGTATTTACCAAATCTATTCTTATATATCAATCCAGAATGAGATAGAGCCAGTAACATTTGATTAACATGGCTTGACCCGAACGGTTTTTTTAGTAGTTTTTTTGATGCGATCACTGCATCCTGAACTGAAAATTCCTCACCATCTTTTTTTAAACCAGCTATTACCCGTAAAAGACTACCTTGCCTATCGGTTACCTTCGCCCATCTACCATAAAAAAAATCTGTATCAAGTTTTCTAATAATATCATCCTCTGATATATGTGGAACTTCTCCATTGTGTATTTTTGTTATCCAAACATCAAAAACCTCTTTGCAAATAAATTGTATAAAATAAGGATATCCTCCTGATAAATTGGCAATACTATCGACGGCTTTTTGAGAAAATTTAATAGGTGATTCTGAATCTTGGATGGGCTTAGTTATTGCTTCCTTTGTATCTTTCATGGTAAGTTGTTTCAAGAACAGCACATGAAACATCCGCTCTGCATATGTTCTAGCTTCTACTAATTTTGGGAACAGGGTTGGAAGTCCTGTAAGAATTAAAAAATACGGAATATTTTTCCTCTGTAGTGATTGAAATACTTCCAAAAGAAGAGATAACGGATATTGTTCACGCGCTGAATGATCAGTAAGATTTTGGGCTTCATCATAAGCAAAGATTATTCCTTTGATCTCATCCTTATAACAAGAATGAATAGCACCCCATACTGTTTCTAAAACGGCTTTTAATTTATCGGAAATTAAACCAGGTGTGTTCTGAAAAATATCCATAAGTTTTTCATAATTCATTGGCTCTTGAATATTTTTATATTCAGAAGAAAAACCCATAGAGCTATTTTTTTTTGTTTCCACAATAAAAACAGAGGTTATTCTTGCTATATCTGCTAATATTCTAATTGCTAGAGTTTCTTCAGTAATGCTTGCTGATTCGGATAAATCGGCTCCAGCCCAAAGCCATTTTTCTTCTTGCGCTATGGGCTTCAACGATTCTAGTAGAACTGTTTTCCCAACACCTCTAAGACCTGTGAGAACGATATTTTGCGTAACAACCGTTTGTTTAAGAAGTTTTTTTATTTCATCTTGTTCGGACGTTCTCCCCGCCAGATAGGGAGGTGTGTGTCCAGCCCCTGGTCTAAATGGATTACAAAAATTGTTCGACATAAAAAATACCCCCCTGTTAGTTATTTATATAAATTTATAATATTGTATAAATTTATATAAGTCAATTACTGGGTGTTAATTTACTGAAAGCTCTACGCTGAAACATCACCAAAAATAAAGGGGGCTTGTCGCCCCCCGATTTTTTTACATTGCAAGCGGCGGAAGTGCCTCTTGGTTCTTAGAGCCAGCGTGCTTTGTCGGTATTCTAACCAAATACCACGCAAGGAAGGCAAAAACCAATAAAGTTACTGCAAAGGTTGGATTTTTGAAGATCATAGGCATCGGAATATTGAAGAAGGCGAAAGCAGCAAACACTAAGCCAATTAATGCTTCGCCAGCAATTAACCCAGATGCAACTAAAACCCCGATGTTTTCTGCATGGGTTTTTTGAGCATCGTTGAAATTTTTCTTTTGATATATTTTTTCCGCAAGCGCTTTAATTGCAGCACCTACAAACATAGCAAAAGTCGTTCCGATAGGTAAATACATCCCAATAGAAACTAGCATAGGACTTCTAACTTGTAATAAAATCAACCCCAGACCCATAATCATACCAACAATAACTAATGGCCAAGCCATAGCTCCACCAATAATACCTTGAGCCAAATATGCCATGAGCCCCGCCTGTGGAGCAGCTAGGTTAATACTACCAAAACCGCCCTCGTAGGGATGCAATGCTAGCTTACCAGCATTAATATCAGCCTGATTTAGCAGAACTAAAGGTAAAAACATGATAGCTGCAGAAATAATAACACCTAAAATATCTCCCAACTGCATACGCCACGGCGTTCCACCTAAAATATAGCCGACTTTTAAATCTTGGATCATATCGCCAGAGACGCAGGTAGAAATACAGATTACCGCTGCTATACCGAGCGTTGCTGCAATACCCGCTTTACCAGAAATGCCGAGAAATACCATAAGCAAAGCTGCAATAATTAAAGCAATCAATGTCAACCCACTTACAGGATTGTTGCTGGAACCAACGATACCAATTAAGTAGCCAGAAATAGCTGTAAGCACAAACCCTATAACAATCATAACCAGCGTTGCTAGAAGCGTTGCGAGCAAACTCTGAGTAAAATAATAATAAAGACAGCCAGTAAAGATAGACATGCCCAAAATTCCAATTACCACCCATTTAAAATTTAAATCGCGATCAGTTCTTTCTATGTGCTTATCCGTAGCAGTACCATGTCCAATGTCACCAAAAGCTCTCTTTAAACCTATAGCCAGGCTCTTTCTCATTCTGAACAAAGTTAAGCCGGCACTAGTTAACATCATACCAATAGCGATAGGACGAACGATAAATTTCCAAATCATAGTTGCCCAAGCAATCCAATCAGATTCTGCTGGAATTTGTCCAACCGCAGCAGCATTTAAATGTTGCCATTGATTGATAATTTCTGGAGCCAAGAAATACAGCATTAAAGGGACAAATAAACCCCACGCAAGTAAACCACCGCCAAAAATTAGCGATATTAATTTGGGACCAATAATATATCCAACGCCGATAAAAGCCGGACTAATAGCTGGCGCGCTCAGAGCAATGCCTCCTTGTGTAACAGCAGTTCCTGCAGATTTCAAATTTACTGAAGCCTTAGCAAAGGAAACAAACTTTTGCCAACTAGATGCAAAAAGACTCAACTGACCCAATGCTTGAATTATTGCTCCCACGCCCATAGCATGAAATAAATATTTAGCATTCGCACCTTCACGTCTGCCCGCCTTATGAATCTCTGACGCTGCCAAAGACTCCGGAAAAACTAGGTCCTTATCTTCTACCATCATTTTACGTATCATGGTAACGAATAAAATTCCCAAAATACCACCAGCTGCCATAATAATTACGGATATAAAATAGTTCGACCAAGTACCAAACGTGGTCCAAATACCAGCTATATAAAAAGCTGGTAAAATAAAAATCGATCCGGAAGCTATACAATAACCACTAGAAGCAATGGTACGACTTAAGTTTTCTTCTAATATAGAGCCTTTCATAATCTTCAACAGCGCCATACCAACTACAGCAGCTGGAAAAGTTGCCGCAATGGTCATGCCTGCTTTTAGGCCCAAATAAATATTGGCTGCTCCTAGAACAACTGCCATTACCAATCCGATGACTAGAGCACGAATTGTAAGTTCAGCAAGAGAGGTTTCTGCGGGTACGAAAGGAATATGTTTTGTATGATCGGTCATTTGGTTTCTCCGGAAATAAAAATTGGCCAAATAGAATGTTTCCTAACTGCCCCTTGTGCACACCTACTTTCCATCCGAAGAACCTTGTGCGGCAGTAGTATAGTACTGTATTAAATAAATCTAGTCAAATTAAGCAGTTGTTATTATTTCCTTATGCCAAATAAGAAACAATGATCAGTATTATCCATTTTGATCGAACGATATTTAAAGGCCGAGAAAAAAGCATGTAGCTCTAGCTTGGTAAAGTAATGGTGGGGTAAACCTTTTTCACAGCCGTCTAATGGAACAAAGGTGCGTTTTTCTACTTTTTCAAAACGTTCTGCCTGATTTCTTTTTTTTGGCATCGAAACAACTACAACGCCTCCCGGACGCAAGGTTCTTTCTATCTCAGCAATAACTTTTTGAATTTCACTAATCCTTCCGTGATGAATCACATTTACCGATAAAATAGCATCAAAAAAATTATCAGCATATGGCCAATGTTCCGTCATTTCTTGCTTAATAAAATCAGCCTTTAAACTTTCTTTAGCTAGCCAATTTTTGCTTTCTTTTATCGCTTCTTCAGAATTATCAAGAGCAAACACATGCAAGCCATGTTTTGCTAAATAGACTGTGTGTCTACCAGTACCGCAACCAAGATCCAGGACTTTATTCACCTTATACTGACTAAATAACTTTACAATTTCTGGCATAAATTCATGTGGTTCTTCAAAAAAACGACCTTGCTCTTTGAAAACCTTATCCCAAGCCTTTTTATCTTCATGTAACATAAAACCTCTTTAGTTTTTCATCTCTTTTAAAATATAGTCAGCAACAGTTTGACTTAAGTTTCTATCATCGCTATAAAACCAAACCACATGTGGCCAACTTCTGAGCCAAGTCAACTGTCTTTTGGCCAGTTGCCGCGTTGCTACAACAGCTTCTTCACACATGTTGTCATAAGAAATTTCGCCCTTGAGATATTTCCAAGCCTGTCGGTATCCCACAGAGCGCAACGCTGATAAATCAGACGATAAATCTGAACGCTTTTGCAGCTCTTCTACTTCAGCAATAAAGCCTTCATGCAACATTTTTGCAAAACGCTCGGCAATACGCTTATGTAGGACTGTTCTATTTTGCGGACAAATTGCAATGTTTATTATTGTATAAGGCAATGGTTCTGACGCGTTAATAGAAAAAAGTTCACTGGGTGACTTACCTGTTAATTCATAAAGCTCTAGAGCACGCTGAATACGCTGCGCATCATTTACGTTAATACGCGCTCCGGCTGTAGCATCTATATCCAGTAAGCGCTGATGCAAGGTAGCAATACCAAGGTTTTCCATTTCTTGACTTAAACGCGCACGAATCTGTGGATCTGCTTTGGGAAGATCGGCAATTCCTCGTTGCAAGGCACGAAAATAAAGCATCGTTCCACCAACCAAAAGCGGAATTTGTCCGACAGAACTAATGTTTTCTATGTGCTTTAACGCATCTCGACGAAAATCGCCAGCTGAATATGAATCAGAAGGATCGCGGATATCTATGAGATGATGCGGCAGCTTCGCCCTTTCTTCCAAATTTGGTTTTGCCGTCCCAATATCCATACCGCGATATACCATGCTGGAATCAACGCTTATTACCGAACCAAAAAGATGTGGCAAGCGCTCACTTAGTTCAAGTGCAAGTCGCGTCTTGCCAGATGCTGTCGGGCCCATGAGGCAAATGATCGGAGGGAAAGTATTGTTCGATACCATGATATTAATTATAAATTGTGAATTATGAATGATGAATTTTTGGAAATGGTTTTTATCCTAAATATGTTCTTCAATAATTCATAACTCATAATTTATAATTCATAATTTCCCAAAAAAACATGTCTACACGTTTTCCTTATAAATCAATAAGTTAAGAAAATAAGTTCGGTTCTCTACGAAATCTATTCCTCCTGGTGTAAATTTCTAGTAGCTTTATCCCAATTACCACTAACCATATCTGGAAAAACCGAAACAGCCCGATCGATTGCGTCTATAATTAATACTTTATCACTGCGAGATGGCTTAGAAAGAACATAATCCGCAACTAAACCCCGATCTTTTGGGTGCCCAATTCCTAGCCGCAAACGATAAAAATCACCGCTACCCAAGGCTTTAATTATATCGCGCAAACCATTATGTCCGCCGTGGCCACCTCCAAACTTTAATCTAACAATTCCGGGCGAGAAATCTAAATCATCGTGGGCAATCAAAATTTCATCTAAAGAAATTTTGTAAAAATTAACAACTGCCTGCACAGCTTTGCCACTTAGGTTCATATAATCAGAAGGGATCATGAGATGTAATTTATTCTGCTTTTCTTGCAGGGTAAGGGAACCAAGTAAACTAAAGAGTTTTGGTGAAAGACGCAGATCTACACGGTAAACGCTAGCTAACTGGTCCACAAACCAAGCGCCAACGTTATGTCGTGTTTCCCGATATTCTGCGCCAGGGTTGCCTAAACCAACCACTAAGCGCAAAGATTTAAGCTGAGAACTGGACATAATAATGTCCTCTCTATGTTATTTTCCCTTATCTTTTTCTTTGCCTTTTTCTTTAGCAGGAGCAGCCCCTGTTGCGCCTTCAGCTTTGGCCTCTTCCGCAGCAGCTTCTTTAGCTTTAGCTTCAGCCACAGTTTCAACCTCAGCAGAAACAGCCGCCGGAGCTACGGTTTCTTCAACAACGGCACGTGGAATATGTACGCTAGCTACTGCCCTATCGTTAGGACTATCTTTAACTAACCCAGGTATTTCTGTATTTTTCGGCAATTTCAGATCCGATAAGTGTAATGTTTGATCAATGTCCATAGCAGATAAATCAACATCGACGTATTCAGGCAAGTCAGCCGGCAAACAGCGAATATCTATATCAGACAACAAGTGGGCAACCACGCCACCTTTGAGCTTCACACCAGGAGAAACATCTCCACCCTTGAAGTGCAACGGAATACGCATAGTGATTTTTTCACTCGTGCTTACCCTTTGAAAATCAGCATGCAAAATACGCGGCTCATATGGATGACGCTGCAAGTCGCGCAATACAACTTTTTCTTCCTGATCATTAATTTTTAACGTCAAGATGCGCGTATAAAAGGCCTCATTAGAGAGAGCTTGCAAAAATTTAATTTGCTCTACTGTAATATTCACTGGCTCTTTACCTGCCCCATAGACAATAGCGGGCACTAAATCGCTGCGACGTAAGCGGCGGCTCGCACCTTTCCCCACGTCCGCACGATTTTGCGCTATAATTGTAAAAATTGTTGACATATTTAACCTCTTTTCATTTCGTAATTATAAACACACAGCTTCGCGACCAAAGCTGCAATAAACAAATAACAAACTGGTGGCTATGAGTGGACTCGAACCACTGACCCCAGCATTATGAGTGCTATGCTCTAACCAGCTGAGCTACATAGCCCTTTAGACCTGCGCATTGTGGTAAAGTGTGGGCGTTTTGTCAAGAAAGCTCGATTTTTAATGGCAAACCAAGCATTTTAGCAATAAAGTACCTAATTTTCACCAGTTTTATCCGAATTTTTTTGCTTTACACTGAAAATTAGGCTAAAATTCAGTGTATGCAAAAATTTATCCGAAACATCACCTCGGTTATGCAAGTCGCTCTAGATCGCGGTAAAAGTGTACTCCTCCTTGGCCCAAGACA
>Ga0172379_10000840_pt1 | contig 70643 bp, 63 predicted proteins | sample GrowelOW334metaG_FD_119756 | JGI IMG/M metagenome (GOLD analysis project Ga0172379, IMG submission 119756) | Groundwater microbial communities from an aquifer near a municipal landfill in Southern Ontario, Canada - Groundwater well OW334 metaG | ecosystem: Environmental > Aquatic > Deep...
CTCCTGTGGCCAAGGCTCCTCCGCCGCCCCCGCCCCCGCCCCCGCCCCCGCCCCCGGCTCCCACTCCCGTGGCGAAGCCCGTCACCAAGTAAGTCCCGTCCCAACTCATCGTTGGGCACCGTGGTCTCCACCTTGATTTTGAAGGTGTTGAGACTCGCTGAGGGACGCAAATCCCCCAAAAGGGTGCCCGACGATTCGTCGCCGGGAACCTGCTTAGTAAGTAAATACTTTGTTTACTGAGCCGATTAAAAAATCACCAATTCATTCGGTGATTTTTTATTTTTAACTATTCTTATTTGCCTGTGATTAAGCATGTAACCGATCCTTTGAATTTCCAATTTTGTTTGATTGCTTCTTGAAGTCCGACGATTGCCAGTGCGCTGTTAGGTGATATTTTTATTTTTTCTGTTTTCCAGATTAGTTCAATTGTTACCTGAATTTGTTTGTCATCTGCAATCCAACCAAAACCTTTGCTGTTTTTTATATCACTTATAACGACTTCCTTGCGATGAGCCACATTGTCTACTATTGCCCCAGCTATAGATTTAGATGTTGTGGAGCAACAGCGAGTTGGTGAAAAATTTATTGCGATTGGATGACAGGTGGTGGTTTGTACAATATGAATTTGGGGAAGGTGTTTAAATTTTTTAAAACCATTATATAATCCTTGTGCAGTGGTGCCACTACTGGTAGGGATAAACACTGCCGAAAGATTTTTTATTTTGTTTAATTCTTTGGCCAATTCTTCATAGCCAAGCAAGGCAAGGTCGTCTGTGGATTGGCGCAATATTTTGGCTTCACCATTTTTGTCTAGTTTAAAAGCTTGTTGTTTTGGGTTTTTTGTTTGGTTGATAGTGATGTATTTGGATAATACTTTTTTCAACAATCCCAATTTTTCCAAGTCAATTTTTTCACCCACAAAAATTTGCAAAGACAGTTTGCTTTTATGTTTTTGGTTGTATTTTTTTATATACAAACCAGCGGCCAAAGCGGCATTACCGGAGGATGATATAACAAAATGTGTTTCACCCTGTTTGGCGTGGGTTTCAATCATAATGGGCAGAGAACGGCCCTTATGCGACCCTAGGGGGTGTAGATCTTCTCTTTTGAAATATAGAGGAACGGACAGTCCCAATATTTTAGCCATTTTTTGATGTTTTGTTTGTGGGGTAATCATAGGCCTTGCCAAAATTGATTATTTTTGATATAATTGTTTTTACTTTTGTAATTTAGCTTAAACACTATATATTATGATCTTAATTTGTCCTGAGTGCAAAAATCCAGTCGATCTCACTTCTTATCCAGATTTGGATACTGGTCACGTTATCGAATGTGAACTCTGTGGCATCACTTTGGAAGTATCTTCCATTGATGGTGAAAAAGTCAAAGCCGAAGTAGTAGACGAAGGTAAATAAATTCTCTGAAAAGCTCCGAATGTTGGGGCTTTTTTATTTGCCAAAAATTTGTTTTTTAAATTTGGCTAGTTCTGTTTTTCCTTTTATTTGCATCTTTAAAACATCTCCTACAAATTGATTATTCCATTGTGGTAAAGTAACGGCATCCTCGACAAACTGTTCAAATGTTTTTTGGCACAATGTAATTTTTTCTCCCGCATCTAGGTTTTGTTTAGCTATGATTTTACAGTCACGTGCTACATAATAATAGACAGTCCATTCCATCTTGTGAACTGGCTCGTATTTTTTTATTAGACTCCATTTTTTTGAAATCATTCCAGATTCTTCGAGTAATTCACGCTTAGCGGCGGCAAATGGTTTTTCTCCTCTATCTACCCGGCCACCAATCAATCCGTGATCACGCTTGTGACCTGGTTGAAATTCTTTGGTGGTAATAATTTTACCATCTTGTATGGCAATAATCTGAACAGTGTCTGGACGTTTGATCATTTCAAAAGTCGCAGTTGAACCATCAAACATTTTCTGTGGCCATTGATAGATGTCAAAAATTTCTCCAGTAAAAACTTTCTTGGCTTGTCTTGGTATTTTCATAATTATTTTTTCATTATTGTTTTCGTCATTATAGATATAGATTTTTTAATTGTGAAACGCTCAGATAATTTGTGACTCGTGTCGCTCTGTCTCTGAACTCGCCCTTGGGCTCAAACAGCAGAGACAGCCACGCTTCACTTGTCTACAAATTAAACTTCGCTTTTTCAATATTAAAAAATCTATATCTATAATAACTCTTCTATCATACCTCTAAAACTATGACTACCCATAAATACTACTGCATCATTAATTTTGGTGGTAGATTGTAAATGGCTTATCAAATCTTCGTCAACTTCAAAATATTTAACATTCGAATGGGTTTTACCAACAATCTTCGATAATTCTTGGCCATCGACGCTTCCTGGAGTTTTTACTTTAGTTAGACGAGGAATTAATATTTCATCGGCTAGTATAAACGAATTGTCATAATCAGCAAAAGATTCTTTTTGACGGTTGCCAGTATTTGGTTCAAAAACCGCAATTATTTTTCCAGAGTAAATACTTTTTAAAGTAGCCAATACAGACAAAGCCTTGGTCGGGGAATGGGCAATATCGTCATAAACATTCGCACCTGATTTTGTTTGTCCACGTTTTTCTAGACGGCGTTTGATACCAGTAAATTTGGCAATTGCATTGATAATTTTTTCTGGTTCAACACCAATTTCTATCGCCATCACAAAAGCACCGCAAATATTTTCGGCCATGTAGTCGCCGAGCATCGGAGAATAAATATCAAAAGAGCCTTTAACATTTTCAATGGTAAATTTCAGCCCCGCATTGGTTTGTTCTATCTCACCATAGGTATAACTACCATGATTTTTTCCATAATAAATGGCACGGGCTTGAGCTTGAAAAACGATGTTCTTCGCCTTGAGATTATCAGCACAACAAACAATCAGACCAGAAGCTGGAATCATCTCCACTAATTGTGCAAAAGCATCGAGATAGGATTGTTCAGTCGGATAAACATCGGCGTGGTCCCATTTCAAACCAGTCAAAAGTAGGTGAGTAGGTTTGTAAGAAAAAAACTTGGCGCGTAAATCGGTCCGACTAGTTTTGTATTCATCACCTTCAACAATACTCCAATCACCACCCAAATCGTCGGCGCTGTGGCTGAGCATATTGGAAAGTCCGCCAAACATATAAGCTGGCTGATATCCAGCTTCCTTCAAAATCCATGCGAGTAGGGCAGTGGTGGTAGTTTTGCCATATGTGCCGGCGCAAACAATAGAATTTTCTTTGATAAGATTTTGAGAAATCAATTCAGGATATGAAAGATGGGGGATATTATTTTCCAAAACATATTGTAATTCCGGATTTTCACTACCGGCTACATTGCCAACCACAACCAAATCTGGTGTACCCATTTTTTCCACATGCCATCCAGGATAGTAATCTATTTTATGTTGAGTCAAATGAGTAGAAATGGGCGGATAAAAACCAACATCCGAGCCAGTCACTTTCCAGCCTTTCTTCTGCCACAAAATAGCCAAGGCACTCATCCCAACTCCGCAAATTCCAATAAAATGAATATGCTTATTATCCATACTATTTTATTTCCTTTTTCAATTTAACCAAATCAGTATTCCATTTTTTTCCATCAAACCATTCCAATCCATCAAATTGTAATTTATAAGTATCAGTCTTGCGAGTAGCGGAGCCCAAATAAATATATTTTTTCTTATTTTCTTGTGCCCAGACAATCGCTTTGGTCATCATGCCCAATCCGAGATTTTTTATTTTGGAATTCAAATCGTAAAAAGGATAACAATAGTGTAGCAATTCGTTTGTTTCCAAAGAAATAACGTAACCAAGTGCCAGGTTATCTTCTTTTTGGCGATAAATAAATAATTTATTAAAATTACTCTCATCTGGTTCAGTAATTAAAGTTTTTATTTTTTGCGCAGAAAAAGTCTTCTCACCAAATTTGGTAGCATAAAAATCTTTCCCAAGTTTATGTATTCCCCAATGGTAATTGTCATAAGAAATATTAGCGACTTCCAACAAGACATTTTCAGTATGTTTCAACACCCGACGGTTTTCGCTACATAATTGGAATTTAGATAAATCAATGCGCAAACTTCTAGTTTGATTCAGATCTCCTTTTCCAGTTCGGGTAAACAAATAACCCTCATTATAAAGTGAGTTCAGATTACTATCGGAAAAGTTGGTCGTTTTTTTTGAGTTCCAATTTAAATACATGTTAGAAGATTATTTTGAATTTTGTTTTTTTTAATATTGAACAAGCGAGGCAATAATTTGTAGACAAGTAAAGCGTGGCTGTCTCTGCTGTTTGAGCCCAAGGGCGAGTTCAGAGACAGAGCGACACGAGTCACAAATTATCCGAGCGGTTCACAATTAAAAAAAATAAAATTCAAAATATGATGCTATAGGATTTTATTTATAAACAGCCATCCAAATACCAACCACAACCACTAACGCGTGTAAAATCCAAAACCGCATTACAATTTTTTCTTCACCCCACCCCTTAAATTCTAAGTGGTGGTGTAGAGGGGCCATTTTAAATAAACGACGTCCAAACAATCTGCGTGAAAAAACTTGTAAAATCACCACAATAGTTTCCAAATAAAAAATAAATCCAAAAATTGGAATATATAAAGTCTTATCTATGGAAATCATGTTAATAGCTAACAACGCGCCAAGACCCAGTGACCCCACATCTCCCATTTGAAATCGCGCTGGCTTAACATTGAAATATGTATAAGCCAATAGTGACCCAGCAACAGTCGCATTGAGTGGGGCAAAAGCGGTACGTCCTTCAATACAACTAATGACAGTGAGAGCAACAAAAGTAATCAACAATGATCCTCCAGCCAATCCATCCAACCCATCCGCAATATTTACCGCATTGGCAGTAAACATTACAAAGAAAATAATGATCGGCACAATCCACATACCGACAGAGATACGACCATCAAAAGGAATAGATAGAGAATGCCAATGAGGATCAAGTTTGGTATACACCCACCAAGCGGCCACAGCGCCAGCCAAAAATTGAAAGATTAATTTTTCATGAACTTGAATGCCGCGACCAGGATGTGATCCGAGCATGTGAGTGAGATGTTTGAAAAATTCCCATGGTAAGATCAAAACAAGCCAAACTCGCATGTACCAATGACGGTGAATTTTTATTAAAGTGAGAGTTTGCTTCAATGTTCGCAAACGGCGCTTCGCACCAAAAATATTTAACAAATCATCCGCGGCGCCAAGTAAAGCGGCGATGGTCATTACACCAATAGGAACGTAGGTATATTTTCTATTCCAATTAAATATCAATGTTATTACCGTCACAACAAGAATTACCAAAAGACCACCCATAACTGGCGTGCCAATTTTTATTTGGCGGTCGCCGTATAATGTAAAATCATAATCAGAACGACGAGTAATTTTGAATTTATACAAAATTTTAGTCAAAATCGGTGCAAACAAAAAAGATAGCAAACAAGCGCCGATAAAAAACAACAAAGAGTTTTGTAATAAAGAAATTTCCATGGGTAAATATTACTCCAAGCTAGCCAAAAAATCAAGCCAATTCGTTTAACTTAGCCATTCTTTGGTTTGTCGTACTAGTAATTTTGGGGCATCCAACGGTTCGGCCATTACTTCTTTGACTATTTTTTCCATCCGCAATCCTTGGGATCCCTTGACGAGTGCCACATCTCCGCGATGTAATTTCTCTTGTAAAAATTTACCTGCGCTGACACTTTCTGCAAAAGAAACAATCTGATTGTCATCCAAACCAGCTTCGCGTGCCGCGATAGCCGTGTGTTTGCTAGCTTCGCCCACAGTGATGAGAAAATCAATACCCAGCTCGGCTACTTTGAAACCAATTTCGCGGTGAGCATTTTCAGTCTCAGTCCCAAGCTCAAGCATATCCGATAAAACAGCAATACGTTTTGCTCCATCAGCAACATTAATTTTGGACAAAGTAGACAATGCCGATTTGACCGGTTCAGGGCTAGAGTTATATGTGTCGTCAATCAATAAGGTATTTTTTATGCCATCAATGATTCGCATATGACCAGCTAATGGTTCGAGGTTGTTTAAGGCTTGTACTGAATCAATCACGTTAATCCCCAAAATATGCCCCACAGCAATCGCCGCCAAAGCAGACGGTATCATATGTTCGGCGATAGCCCCTGGTAAAAAGACTGGTACAATGTTGCCCTTAAAATTTAATTTAAAATTCAACCCAGTTGGCCAATTGGTTTTTTCATCCGTAATAACATTGACATCTGTCGCTTTAAAATCGGCGCCTTCTTTGAAACCATAAGTTACAATTTCAGCTTTGGTAGTGTTAGCGTTTTGCATTACTAGTTCATTGTCAAAATTTAGCACTGCAAAGCCATCTTGTTGCAAATGTGAAATAATTACGCGTTTTTCTTGGGCAATTTTTTTAATAGTTTTGAATGCCTCGGTGTGAACATGAGAAATATAAGTCAGCACGCCAATTTTGCAAGGTGCAATATCAATAAGATAGGGGATATCACCAGGTTTGTCCGCTCCCATTTCCAAAACTAAAATTTCTGGATAATTTTTATCTTTGATGAGTAACAAATTTTTTGCCTTACAAAATACTTTCATCCAACCAAAAATAGAACTACCAGGAGTTTTTTCAATGCCAATGATGGTCAAAGGCATCCCAACCTCATTATTATAATTTTTTTGGCTTTTGCGGACATTAAATTTATTTTCCAACACCGCCGCAATCGCTTCCTTGGTGGAACTCTTACCAATCGATCCAGTAATCCCAATCACATCCGGTCGATATTTTTTAATAATCCTTTTGGAAAAATATTTTAACATCGCATGCAACATCGTTTTAAACATAAAATAATAATTTCTAATTAATTAACCAGCTGAAAAATATATTAATTTTCGCCGCGCGAATTGTCCGAAGTGGCGAGAATACTAGTGCTGTCTAACAAACGTCAAATTCGCCACAAGTCTGAGCGCAAGAAAATTCATATATTTTTCAGCGCTCCAACGGAATTAAGATAAAATAAATCAACGATCTGTTGGCACCACATAATACTGCAATGCAAATTTCATTAAATCTCGAAAAACAAACAAAGAAGTCTGTTCTGCCCACTGTCTTTGCGGCTCTTCATATTTTACCACCAAAACAAACTGAGGGTTAGTGGCCGGTGCAAAACCAGCGAAAGTGTGGTTGGTACGTTCATCACTATATCCACCAGTCTCAGCGATTTGGGCGGTACCTGTTTTACCTGCTACATAATATCCATCGACTTTTGCAATTTTGTAATGATTTTCCACTACCGATGTCAACATCCCACTCATCAATTTGGCAGTGCGTTCAGAAATTACTCGCACAGATTTTTCAGTAGGTGTGACTTCTTTTTGTCCATTGGGGTATCTAGTTTCGGCCACAATAAATGGTTTTGGTAAAAGCCCCTTATTAGCAATTGCACTATAAGCGGCGGCTAGCTGTATTGGGGTGACAGTGAGACCTTGCCCAAACGAACCTACTGCGCCGAACACTTCACCTTTTCTTTCCAAAGAAGAAACATCTCCTGTGGCTTCCGGACCAAGCTCAATTCCAGTTTTTTCTCCGAAACCAAATTTTTTTACATAATCACCTAAACGGGTATGTCCCAATTTTTCTTCTACAAAAATCATACCAGTGTTGATTGAATTTTCCAACACCTGTGTCATAGTTTGAGTGCCGTAACATTTGCTCATAGCGTTTCTGATAGAGTAACCATTGATAACTCGCACACAGGGATCGTTAAAGGTAGTGTTGGGTGAAACCAATCCCAAATCTACACCCGCCGCCATGGTGACTGGTTTGAATACTGAACCAGGTTCATAGGGGGCAAAAATAGTGTTGTTACTAAAGGCTCTCAAATCTTTCACTTCAGAATATTTGTTGGGATCAAAATCTGGCAAACTACACATGGCCAAAATTGCACCAGTTTTTGGATTCATCATCACTAGCGAGGCACTTTTTGCTTGATATTCTTCCAACCCTTTTTGGAGCAATTCACAGGCTTTGTATTCTAGTGAGCGATCTATGGTCAAAAGTAAATCAGCACCGTCTTGGGCGTTTACCTGAGAATGCATTGCCATTGTAATCCAACTTCCAAGAGCTCCGCGTTCTCCAGAGATGAAACCTTGACGTCCGGTTAAAATTTTATCCCAATAACCTTCGACACCGTAGTTGCCAATCTGTTGGGTACCTTCATCATTTAGTCGGCAAAAACCCAAAATGGAAGCCGCGGTATTTTCTTCTGGATAATAACGGTATTCTTGGGGAGTAGAATAAATGCCATCCAATTTTTCTAATTTTAATTTTTCTATTGTGTCGCTATCGATTTTTTTTACCACTGGCTCATATGGGTCGTTTGGTTTTGCCAGTTTAATGTTTAATATCTCGCGGTCAGTTTCAGGTAGTGATAGTATCTGTATTAATTTATCAACTGTACTTGAAACATTTTCTAGCTTAATTTCACTAGGTACAGCATAGACCAAAAAATATTGACGATTTATAGCCGCTGGAAATTCTTGTTTATTTCTAGTATCTTGAAAAAAAATCTCGCCACGTTTGGGGTGGAGTTGCTGATAAATTTCATGAGATGAAAGTGCAAACGTACGATAGTATTCTACTTGGATTATCTGCAATACAAATAATTTCCCGATAATACCAATAGTGACGACGATAAAGAAAATCGCGATTATGCGCAGGCGTTGGTTGTTTTTTTCTTGGTGTTGCATTTTAAAAAGACTGTTTCAAAATATTTTTTAAGGTAATTTCTGGATTGGCATTTTTCCAAACTATCTGATACACAGCCTGAGCCAGTGGCATTTTTATCTTATATTTTTTTGCCAAGGCCAAGGTGATTTTGCAGGCGCTGACCCCTTCAACTATTTGCCCAATTTCTTTAGTGGCTGACTCTTTATTAGGATGTTTTGGGAGACATTGACCAAAACGACGGTTTCGCGATTGAACAGAAAAAGCGGTATCTATGAGATCTCCTAGTCCAGCCAAATCATTTACAATTTCTTCGCGTCCGCCCATTTTTTTGATTATGGTTCTCATCTCTTTAATTGCCAAAACTATAATAGCTGCTTTGGTGTTCATAGGCCAATGATAGTAGTCTGCTATTCCGATAGCGATGGCATAAATGTTTTTAAATGACCCCGCTATCTCTGTGCCGATAATGTCAGTTGTTTCTTTTAGACGTAAATTATCATTGCACAAAACTTTTTTCACAAATTTTATTGTTTCACTATTTTTGCTCGAAATATTCATTGCCGTAAAATCTCCATTGGCCATATCGAAAGCAATTGCAGGTCCAGAAATAGTGGAGACCAAAGGTCGAGAATGACTGGGAATGTTTTTTTGAATTACGGAAGTCATGATATTCAAAGTTTTTTCCTCTACTCCTTTGGAGACATCAACGCAAATAGTTTTTGGCGACATAAATTTGGCCGCGCGTTTTATTATATCAAGCATGCAATTACTAGGTAGTACGAAAAAAATTATTTTGGCATCACGTATTACCATTTCCAGATTTTTTTCCGCGATAATATTGTGGGATAGTTTTATACCCGCTAAAAATTTTTTATTTTCATGTAGATTGTTGATTTGTTCAAGCGGTTCCACATCACCTTCGTAATTCCAAATCTTTATTTTATAGCCATTTGATCCGATAATTTGAGCGATGGCTGTACCCATATTTCCAGCTCCTAATACAGCGATGGAAAGATTATTTTTAGACATAGTTATTTAATTAAATTATTTTATAAATTTTTATTAGCTAATTGACCACAAGCCGCATCAATGTCTAAGCCTTGAGAACGGCGAATGGTACAGGTAATATCGTGGTCGTTCATTTTCTTTTGCCAGGTTTGGATAGTGACAAAGTCTGTTCCTTGGAACATATCGTTACAGCCGCTGGCATTGTAGGGGATTAAGTTGACGCGTATAGACCCCAATTTTAAAACTAATTTAATTAATGCATTGAGATGTTTGATATCATCATTAATTCCTTTTAACATTATATATTCCAAACCAATAAAATGAGTGCGGCTAGGAAAAGCGGTGTGATATTTTTTTGACCACTCCACCAAGAAATCCAAAAAACTAGGACGATTGGACGGAATGACTGCTGAACGACTTTCGGATAAAGCACTATGTAGTGACAGGGCAAATCGCACAGAAGGAAAATCTTTTTCTGTTACCATCTTTTCCATACTCTCTGGAACGCCGACAGTCGACATAGTAATTTTGCGTGGTCCGATTTTGGCGTATTTTATTAAAATAGCCAACGCCAATTTTACATTTTCATAGTTGAGTAATGGTTCTCCTTGCCCCATCAATACAATATTTTCTACTTCACCGTCACCTGGTTCTTGCCACATCATTTGTTGCCAAAAACGAATCTGATCAATGATTTCTCGGTAGGTAAGATTGCGTTTGAAGCCAAGTTTGCCAGTGGCGCAAAAAGCACAACCCATAGGACAACCAACTTGAGAAGAGATACAAACTGTATAACGTAACTCGCCACTCTGATCTAGTTTTTTACTAGCTCGTGGCATTAAAACCGTTTCGATAATTTGTCCGTCAGACAGTTCGAGTAGGGCTTTACGTGTGCCGTCATTTTGACTAGTCTGTAAAACTTTTTGTTTGACAGTCATCCAAGGTTCGTCAGTTAGTTGTTCGCGTAAATTTTTGGATAGAGTAGTGATCTCAGAAAAATCGTGAATGTTTTTATCAAACCAAGCGAGATAAATTTGATCACGCCTATAAGCCGGTTCAGATTTTATTTTTTCTTCCAAAGACATAATTTATTGATTTTTTATTTTTTTTATTACGAAAGTTGTTAGTGTCATAGCAATTATTGGTATAACGCAGAGAAGTAAAATTTGATTTAAATTTAATGTTTCAATATGAAATATACTGTGCAAAGCAGGGATGTATATGATTAATGCTAAAACAAAAATTGTCGCGACAGAAATAGACAACAACAATATGTTGCTTTTTATTTGTTCCCATTCGCGACTAATTAAAATTATTAAGGTTTGAGATATTATTAATGAAGCAAAAGCCATCGTGCGTCCGATATCCACTTGCCCCAAATTTATAGCATAATAGTAATAAAATCCAAATGAGACCGCCAAGATTGAAAAGCCCTGCAATAAAATTTTGTTGATCAATCGTAAGTTAATAAGTGATTCGTTGGTAGGTCGTGGTTTTTCGATCATTAAATTTTGTCTGGCTTTTTCGCGTTCAAAACCAAGTACAGCGGCTGGATCACAAAATAATTCCAAGAAAATAATATTGATTGGTAAAAAAACTAATGGTTTACCAAATAATAATGGCAAAATTGCCAATCCGACTATTGGTAAATGAAATGAAAATAAAAATACAAAAGCTTGGCGCAGGTTGTCATAAATTCGGCGCCCTTCTTTTATGGCTTTGACGATGGTGGCGAAATTATCATCCATTAAAACTATGCCAGCGGCCGCGCGCGCTACCTCTGTGCCTTTTTGTCCCATAGCGATTCCGATGTTGGCTTTTTTTAAGGCCGGCGCATCGTTGACTCCGTCTCCGGTCATAGCTACTATTTCTCCCATGCTTTGCAAAGCTTCTACGATGGCAAATTTTTGTTCTGGTTTTACACGAGTAAAAATATCGTGGCGTCGGATAATTTCTTTCAAAGCATCCTCGGATAGTCCGTCTAGATCAGAACCAATAATGATTTGCTCGTTATGTTTTAGTCCAATATTTTCGGCAATATTGTGGGCGGTGAGTTTGTTGTCGCCAGTGATCATAATTACCCTAATGCCAGCTTTTTGACAGGTATCTATGGCTTCCTTTACTCCAATGCGCGGTGGATCACTCATAGCCAACAGCCCAACAAATTCCATGTTTTTTACTTCTATTGATTGGTCATCATTACAATCTCGTTTGGCTACACCGATTACTCGGTAGCCATTACTGGCCATACTTTCATATGCTCTTTCTGCTTTAATTTTTTCTTCGGTAGAAAGCACACTGTTGTTGATGATAAATTCAGGCGCACCAGCACTATATTGTGTGCATGAATTTTCTTTGTCTTTCCACAGATGATGAACCATTTTATTTTTTGATTCAAATGGTAGGTCTTGAAGTAAAGTATGTTCTCGGAAAAACAAGGAAACATCAATACCAATTTCGGAGGCAAAATTTTGCATTTCTATTTCCATCGGATCAATCGCGATTTGTTCCAGTGACAATAGAGAAGTTTTGATTAAAGGTAAAAATTTAGTTGAATTTTTTTTGATTTCTTTTACTTCATGTGTTTCACCTTGAAAAAATATTTGTTCCAAAGCCATTTTGCCTTCTGTCAATGTGCCGGTTTTGTCGGTACAAATAACCGTAGCCGATCCGAGTGTTTCTACCATTGCCATTTCGCGAGTCAAGGCATTTTGTTTGGTCATACGCCAGACACCCATAATCAAAAATACACTGAAAACGACAGGGAATTCTTCGGGTATCAAAGACATAGCCATAGTCAATCCACTTAGTAAACCTTGAGCCCAGTTTTCTCTAATACCAATAAATAACCCAACTATGATAGATATAGCCACAGCGATAATCGCCACGGTCTTTACCAGTGAATGTATTTTTTTCTGTAATGGTGTGTCTGTCTGTTTTATTTTTTCTAATAAATTTCCTAGTTTTCCATAATCAGTATGACCGCCAGTGGCCGCGACCACAAATGTACCTTCGCCTTGAACGACCATTGTTCCTTGAAATAATTTGTTTTCATCCACCATATTGTCATCCTCGCGAAAGCGGGGATCTACAGAACTTTTTTGAGCGGCAATTGATTCTCCGGTGAGCATGGCTTCGTCTACCAACAGACCAAAAGAATTTAGTAAAAATCCATCCGCCGGGACTTTATCGCCAGCAGTTACATAAATTAAATCTCCTGGAAATATATTTTTTGCTTCTATTTTTTTTACTTGGCTATCACGATAAACTTCACAAAATTCTACCATCATTTTGTCCAAGGCCTTTATCGCTTCGTCGGTGCGTTGTTCTTGAAAAAACTGAATTATTAAAATTGGAATAATGGAAATCAATAAAATTATAGTATCAATTTTGTCACCAATAAAGAAATAAACCATAGCGGCTATCAAAAGCAAGAGTATCATCGGTTCACTAATAATACCCCATGCAGAACTCAGCCAAGTTTTGCGTTTGCCAATCGGTCGGATGTTGAGCCCGTATTTTTCTTGAGCTGTTTTGGCTTGATCTGTGGTTAATCCCTTATAATTGGTGCCTTGAGGTAGAACTTCTTTTAAAATTTCATCTATCATAATATAGTTATTTATCCACTTATTTTATCAGAAAAAACCCCCAAACACAAGCAATAAAAAACCTCCCCAGCAATAGGGAGGTTTTGTGTCAATTTAGATGAAATATTTTTTTTCCAACTGGTTTACTGTCTCATCCACCTCGTTTTGTGAAATCGGCGGTATTTCGTCGGATTTTTCTACCAATTCAATAATTGTTTTTAAAACATGTTTGATACCCGGAATCAGATGTATGTTTTTGTCTTCCGCATAAGAAAATCGGATATATCCTTTACCTCCAATGCCAAAATCACTACCGGCCAAAGTGGCAATTCCGCGTTCACACAACAGCCAATCAACCATTTCTTTATCGGAATTGATATTTAGCGTGTCTTTAACATATTTTAATTTTAAGATGTTTTCAAAATTTGGAAATAGATAAAACGCTCCCTCGGCTTTGTTTGGTACTATATATGGTTGTAATAATCGCAAACAAGCTTCTATAAATTGTCCTTTTTTCTCATATTCCGCGAAATCTTTGTCAATAATGGGTTGAACTTTGTCTCCGATATATGGATATTTGTGGCCGTCCAATTCCACATCACCAAATATTGTTCCAGCGACGATTTGGTTGAAGCGGGGGACACAAGTATATTTATTGATGGCCAATTTGCCAAATATTTCAATAACCCACTCTGGTGCGACAATAAAACCTAGACGCCAGCCAGTCATAGCAAAATTTTTGGAAAATCCATTTAGATTGATGGTGTAATCAAGCATTCCCGGAATAGAAATAAAACTGAAATGTTTTCTACCTCCAAAAACTATTTGATCATAAATATCGTCAAACAAAACCATGAATTTATATTTCTTGACCAATTCGGCAATTTGTTCCAATTTTTCTTTGTTGATCAACATGCCAGTCGGATTTTGTGGCGTGTTAATAATCAAAAGTTTGACATCAATATTATTTTGTAATATTTTTTCTAAATCTTCCACCAAAAATTCAAAAGTACCGTCGGCGTTTTTGTGTACTAGCCACGGAATAAAGTTATCATTACTATAAAATCTCCCCAGTGATTCATAAATTGGATATCCTGGACTTTGGCCTACAACTTTATCACCCGGTTTCACCAGAGTTTGTAAGGCCAATTCAATCACTGGTTTTCCACCCGGTTGCAACATCACATTTTCTTTTTTTATCTCCACTCCGCGCGTTTTGGTCCAATGTTTGGCGATATTTTCCAATACTTGAGGGAAGCCCTTGAAATGGGCATACTTGGTTTGTTTGTCTTTGAGTGCTTGGATGGCCACTTCAATAATGGGCTCTGGCGTTTTTGGTCCAGTATCACCAACATGAAATTTATAAATTTGTGGAAATTTGCCAGTTTTTTCAAGGTCAGTCACTTTGGCACCAAAATCAAAAGCACTTTCGGTGCCAAGTAAAAGCAATGCCGGATTGATATTTACATTTGGTGTTAAATTTTTTTCAGCTAAAAATTTTAATGTAACACTCATAAAATTTTTGTTTTATTTTTTACCGCCTTTAATATCTTTTCTTCAATTTCTCTCGGAGTCAAATGGGCAACTTCATAAACTTCTGGGACATTACCAGATTTTAGATAGGTTTCAATCGCAATAGAGCGAGCATCATAATCGGCTGGTAATAAGAATGGATACAAAAAACCCTTCCAACCATTGTGTAAAGCCACCACCAATTCGCGTTCGCTGTCTGGGAAAATTTCTTGCGCTCCTCGTGGATCTTTTTTTCTGTATTCTTCAAATAATTCCGGTGATGTGACAGCCAAAATTTTCACATCAAAATCTTTTTCCAAATTCGGTAAAATTTCTAATGTATTGAACAGCATTTGAGATCCGCAAATTGCCAAAACTGTTTTTTGTTTTTTATTATTGGCAAATGGTTTGTAAACATAAGCCCCGTTGATAGCCGCGCGTGCTGGTGGAACATTTCCTTCGCGTTTTATTACTGGCGTATCCGGCCGAGTGACCGACAAAGCAATCGGTTCGCCTTTTTCCAAAGCATAAAACAACATTTCTACAGTTTCATTGGCATCAAATGGTTTGTAAACTTTGATACCCGGTAGAGCGTTGTACAAGCTCATCCAATACAATCCTTGGTGGGTCGGGCCGTCCTCGCCAGTTTCAGGACCATCATGAGCGGCCAGCACAATAAAAAATCCTTTGGAATCTGGTTTGAGATGATTACCAATCAATGCTAGGCGAACGCAGTTGCCAATCATGGTAGTGAAGACAGCATAAGTTCCAAACACAGAAACTGGTTGAAAGCCTCCTGGTAAAACATCTTGAGACATAGCCGCATACATCATGGCCATATTTTGTTCGGCAATACCGAAACGGATACCACGTCCATATGGATTGGTTTGATTTATCAAACCGTAAATATTTTCAGCTTGATTTACCAAAATAGATTTTCCGAGATCACCGGCACCAGCATAAAAGAAAGCAGTTTTTTGCATTAGCCATTTGAACCAGGCGGCAGATGCTTTTCTGGTAGCGATTTGTTCTCCACCTTTAAAAATTAATTCAGGAGGCAATGTTTCTGGGCGTCGCAAAGAGACTGGATTTACTAGTGGACGATCTGGTAGGGCGGTGACCATTTTTTTTATCAACTCCGATTCAGTTTTTAGTTTTTTTGTAGCCAAATCCAATCTTGATAATAAGAATTTTTCATCGTCTTTGGTGATTTTTCCACAAATATACTCGATATCTTTGATAACTTGCCCAGCAATTCCAGGAATTTCAAAACCCAAATTTTTCATGATGGTGACGTACTCATCATGTTTGGCCGGTGTGCCGTGAGAGGTGGCGGTATTTTCCATTGAACCATATAGTTTGCCTTTGAGTGTGTGGGCGATAACGGCTGTGGGCAAATTATTTCCAAAACCTTCAGCGGCCAGACGGTAGGCGTAAAACAATTCTAAAATATTTTCTCCGTCAACCTCGATGACATTCCAACCCATCCCCAGCCAATGATTAATGTAGGGTGAATTCATCGCCTCTTCTATCGGGCCATCAATACCAAAATGATTATAATCCAAACTTACAATCAGATTATCGGTATTCGTAGTTGATATTACATTACGCGCCTCATAACTCATTCCTTCTTCACTTTCGGCATCGCCCATTAGTACAAAAACTTTGGTGTCCAATCCACAAGATTTATGGGCGATGGCGATACCTCCAGCGGCGGATAATCCGTGACCAGAAGGTCCAGTCGAGGTGTCTGCGAGTGGATATTGACTCTCCACATGTCCTTGAGGACCGTCGGCATGTCTAAAACGGGTGAGATTTTCAGGGAAAACTGCATGGATTTCAGTTGGAGAAAATTTTCGTCCAGCGCGGCGTAAACATTCATAAATTAATGAATTGATAGAATGTAAAGCCGGGGTGCAATGTCCAGCGCTCCAAATCAGACGATCACGGCCAGAATTTTTTGGATCGGTAGGATCGTAAGCTAAATTTTCGCCAAGTAATAAGGCTAAAATTTGTTCAACTTTGCTACTACTGCCACCGGGATGACCAGATTGTCCAGCTTCCACTGCGGCAAAAATTAAGGCGCGCATCAATCGTGCAAGACTGCTTAGACGTTCTTTGTCAAACCATTTTGGTTCGGACAATTCTAATTTTTGCAAATTTAAATATTGAGATTTGAATTTACAAAGTTCAAATCTTTCTGGTTGTTCCTTTTTTAATTTTGCCAAATCTTTTTTTTCTAGCAAGTTGTATATCATAAAGTTTAATTATTAATTTTATTTTTCCCAAAAACGTCCGTCGGAAAATATTTTTTTCTTCCATTGATAATAGTTTAAAAATTCACACAATGTTAAGGGTTTGCTTACGTCTGCATCATATTGATAATTCGTACAATCCAGATGGCTTGGTATATTGTAGTCTATCAGTCTTTGACCTGTTTTATCAAGTTGATTTATATACAACCCGAATTCATGCATACCCAAAATATTGGGAAAATCTTTTCTCTCATTAAAGATAGAATGTCCTTCGAAAGCGTTGGCGCTATTGATATTGAGTAGATTTAATACAGTCGGTGTAAAATCTATTCCAGATGAAGGCAAATCAATTGTTTTTGGTAGTACACTTTTTGGTACATAAACCATAAACATATTTTCATCATAAAAACTTAATTTTCCAACCACATCGGCAAAATTATCCTTGGTATAAGCAGCTGGAAAAACAGCATGATCTGCCACGGTAATGACAATAGTGTTTTTATAAAGAGGACTTAGCGTAAACTCGTCCCAAAATTTTCCGAAGGCATCATCAGTAGTGTGAATTGAGTTTAGTAAATCATTTTTTCCATCACCATACTTCACCATATCTTTGGCCAATGTAAACGGCGGGTGAGTATCTACAGTAGAAAGCATCATCAAAAATGGTTTTTTAGATTGTTCGTTCATAAGTTTCCAGGTAGCTGGGAAAAGTTGATGATCACTCCAGCCCCAGGAAAGCGGTTCTCCGTCAATATATTGTTTCAATTCTTCGGTGCCAAAAAATTTATTTGTGCCCATGTCGGTAATTATAGTACCTTTGTTGGCAAAATCTTTATCTACTGCCGTGATATAGGCTGAATATTGATAACCATTATTTTTTAAAATTTGTGGCAGACATAGCAAGTGATGGTGACGTACGCCACCATTGGTAATTTCCTCATGTCCAGTAGGTGGTAAAATAGAACAAAGTTGGGAAAGTAATCCAGTCACAGTGGGAGTAGCAGCATTAAAGTATTTTCTAAAAATTGTAGTATTTGGATCTTTGGACATCTTATCTAGCCCAGGAGTGACAGCCACTAAGTTGGGATTGTAGACTTCGCTGAGACGGCTGGAAAATGATTCCAAAAACACAATCAAAATATTTGGTTTTTGTTGTTGTAAAACTGGTGGTAATAATAGGGTAGAGGTGACTGGAAAAATTTGTTTATGTTGATTTATACTAAATTCGTTCAAGTTATATTTTATACCGAATCGCTCTAATTTTTTTTGTACGATTGGATTTAATTCGACTTGAATATTATTATCGGCAAAATAATCATAAAAATTTTTTATAATACCGTATTCCGGCGTGGTTTTTATGGATGAGAATACGATAAGTGAACCGATGGCCAGTATTAATATGGCCAAATTATAATAACTCCAATATTTTTTTTGAATCTGTTTATGAGATAATAATATTTTTCTTTTGATAAAAACAAAAATGGTCAACAATAACATCAGCACTAACAGCAAGATGATACTGACGCTGTTGAACACCACTCCAGCGGACCCTCTGGTATGTTCCAAAATTATCGGACTCAAATTTAGTCCTGAAAAAAACAAGATACCAGCGTTTATACCCCATAAAATGAGAAATAGTACGAATGCCAAAATCCAAGTAGTTTTGAAAATAATAGCTGGAATTTTTTTGAAATGACAGTAGGCGAGATCAGATATAGAATATAATAATAACCAAAACATGGTAATAGACCAAGCGCGAAAAACAATGACATTAAAAAATTTTAAGCCGGTAAATACTACAGCAAACCGGTATGTCCAATATTGCAAACCAAGGTTGATTAGAAAAATAAACAAAAAGAAAAAGAAATATAATGAGTTTATTTTTTTCCAGACAATCGCATTGGGGTGGGTAGATAAAGTTTTTTGGGTGTACCAAAAAACGAATGATAAAATAAAGACGGAATAAATCATGCTTTCAACCTCTACTCGTAAAAAATAAATTAGGAAAACAAGAGAAAATACCAAAAATAATTTTTCCAATTTGTAATAAAATTCATTTTCCCAGTAGGGGTGACGTTTGGTTTTGTGTACTAGGTATTTGAAAATACTTTTGAATATTTGAAAACCAACAAACGCTGCCGCCATCACAATTAACGCCTTGCCCACAAACTGCAAGTGATTGTGTTTGTTAAAATGGTACCAGCTCCAACCAGCTGATATAACAAAAGCGCCAATTAAAGAATTGGACGCTAATATTAGTTTTTTTAATAGGTTTTTTATCATGGGTACTATTCTTCGATTTTGTATTCCTTATTTTCACGCACTTCGCGTTTGTCTTTTTTATCTTTCTCTCTTTGGGTAGTTTTATGTTTTTTTATTTCTTCCTCCAAATGGTCACGTACTTTATCTATCGCTTTATACAGATCAGGTTCAGTTTTGGAAACAAACAAATCATTGCCAGGTAAATCCAATTTGCATTCGCACACAAACACATTACCTTTGAGGTGATGTTGATTTTCTTTGCCGACTATTACATGAGCACGAACAATTTTGTCATAAAATTTATCGAGGCCGCTGATTTTTTTCTCTACGTAATCTTTTATCGCTTCAGTAAGGTCGATATTTTTACCGGTGATGTTTATTTGCATAGTCATTAACAATAAATAAATTAATTTAGTAAATTTTATTGTACAATTTCAACTTCCGTTTCTAGCTCAATCTTAAATTTATTATACGCTTTTTCTTTCATTATTTCAACAATTTTTAATACATCCGTCTGTTTAGCATCCTGAAAATTTACGATAAAATTACCGTGTTCATCGGAAATTTTTGCGCCGCCAACTTCCAGGCCTTTTATATCAAGCTGTTCCATCACCCAGCCTACCGGCACAGTGCCACGCTGTTGAAATAATTCTGGTAGTTCTTTGACATCCCCAGCCCATTTGGCCAATTTGATATTTTTGAAAAAACTGCCGGCTGAAGGGAAGCGGGGATAACGTCCAGCGCGGTGCTTCATATATCCTTGTACCTTTTCCATCATTTCTTTTTTGTCTCCAGGTTTTAGTTCAAAACAAGCACGCAAAACAATGTCTTTGTTAAATTTAAAAAGACTTTCACGATAACCAAATTGACAGTCGCTTTTTTGTACTTCAATAACTTCACCATCGCGCCATATTTCAACTTTTGAAATAGTGTGTGCTATATCTAGGCCCATTGCTCCAGCATTGCCTCTTACTGCTCCGCCTATTGTACCTGGTATTCCAACGGCCCACTCTAAGCCAGCTAGGTTGTTTTTTATCGCCAAATTTAAAACTGCACCTAGTTGAGCGCCAGCTTCGGCGATTATGGTATTGTCCACCAATTCAATTTTCGATGTTTGGACTTTTATGGTAACTCCCTCTAGACCACTGTCTGGCATCAATAAATTCGAGCCACCACCAAGAATAAAATAATTTACACCCTCTCCGTTGAGATAGTTGAGTAATTCAACAAATTTATTGGTATCTGAGACTCGGACGAGGTACTGAGCTGGTCCACCAATGGCGATAGTGGTAAGTTTAGAAAATGGTGCATTTGTTTTGAGATCTCCGTAATTTTTTAGTTCTGTATAGAGTTGATCCATAGAAAGTGTGATTAATTGCCAAAACAGCAGTATTTTAGTATAATCTGAAGGTATGAAATTTACCCTCAATAAACCGGTTATATATGTAGCTCGTGACCTCGAGCGTACTTTTGGTTTGCCGATTGTCACAAAAGGCTACTACATTATCTCAAATTATACCGCCTTTGCCAATAGTTTGGTGAAGGGATGTAAAAATGTGCTGTTAATAAAAAGTGATCATCTTTTGGATACTAGAGAATTGTTGAATCATCCAATGGCTATAAATTTTATAAATGGGATAAACGACGCGCATATATTAGTCTTTAAAAACACTGCTCAAATCGAAAAGATTTGTTTGGAACATGATTGGACTTTGTTAAATCCATCGGCCGAACTGGCTTCAAGAGTGGAAGAAAAAATTTCTCAAGTAAAATGGTTGGGAGAACTGAAAAAAAATTTGCCGCCATTTCAGATTAAAATAGCCAAGGATGTAAAATGGTCTGGCAAATCTTTTATTTTACAATTCAATCGCGCTCATACTGGGAGTGGAACAATTTTTGTTGAAAATGAAAAACAGTTGAAAGAAATTCAGGCAAAATTTCCTCTACGTGAAGTGCGGGTAACAAAATATATTACCGGACCAATGTTTACCAACAACAATGTGGTAGTTGGAAAAAAAGTATTATGTGGAAATATAAATTACCAAATTACAGGTTTGAAACCCTTTACCAATTTGCCATTCGCTACTATCGGCAATGATTGGGCTCTGCCAAATAAAATTTTAAGTGCCAAACAGAAAAAAGAATATTTGGCGATGGCACAAGCGATTGGCCACAAGTTAGCACGAGATGGTTGGAAAGGACTGTTCGGCATTGATGTGATTTTGGAGGAAAAAACGGGGAAGTTATATTTGATCGAAATAAACGCGCGCCAACCGGCTAGTACTAGCTTTGAATCGCAGTTACAACAATTTACAGACAAACTTGGATTGGCGACTTTTACAGCCCATATTTCGGCATTGTTGGGGGAAAAAGTAGTTGGGAAGTTGATAGTGATAAAATCAGGCGCACAGATTACTCAAAAGGTGACCGATGTTAAAAAAAATATTTCATTAAGTAGGATGTTATATAAAATTAATGATTTAAAAACGAAAAAAATTCAAATTTTCATTTATGAAAATGATAAACTAGAATCAGACTGGGTTCGAATGCAATCTATTAGCGGTTTGGTAAACAGTCACAATAATCTAAATAAATTAGGTCACGAACTAAAAAATTTTTCAGAATCTATTTTAAATAATTAAAATATGCTTTCAGCTAAGGCGCAAAAATTATTAGACGAATATTTCAACCTTCCTTTTGATGGTATTATGGGTATTCGTTGTCCTTATTTTAATAATGCGAGAAAAAAACAGCGAGCTCAATTGCGTGTATTGGTTGGAAAGGGAACTCCTAAAGAGATTATAGAAGAAGCAAAAATTATTTCTATCCAGTACCATATTGGTCTGTTTGATAAAACCGGTCATTGTTGTCTGCACAATGAACACACTGGCAAAGAAGTGAATGGCGAGGAAGTGCGCAAATTTTTGGTGGATCATAATCTGGGAATAGAGTGTTCTGGTTTTGTGACCCAAATTTTACGAGCTCATTTTCAAGAGACCAAAAATTTTGATGTTGCTCGTAATTTTTTTATAGCTTCACCACGTAATTTTTTCCGATGGATAATTACCAAATTGCGTCCAATAGAGAATATTGGGGCGATGACATATATGGACAACAAAAACACTGCCAGCATTTCTTGGCAGGAAGCACAAGCAGGTGATGTAATAGTTTTTTTGGAAACAAATGCGAAGTTTCAACGCAACCATATAATACTTATCACTGATAGGATCAACGATGTTATCCACTATGCTCACGCTCGTGCTTGGGGCAGTGAAGGAAAATATGGTCATGGTATGGCCAAAGGAGAAATAAAAATTGTAGATCAAAAAGGGGATTTGTTAAAACAAGAATGGACGGAATTCTGTAAAACCAATGAACAGAATGAAACATATTTGGAAGCCAAGAGTGCCAAGGTTTTGGAAGTAAGGAGAATAATTATTTAACTATGTCAATATCATTTTTATCGGTAGTTATCGCACTATTAATTTTTTTATTGTTTGTGTTAGTTTTTTCGCCGATATTTTTAGGTGTACCATTTTTGCCAACACACAAAAAACAGGCCTTGCAAATGATAGAGTGGGCGAATATACAGGCAGGAATGAAGGTAATTGATTTGGGCTCTGGGGCTGGGCGCTTGTTATTTTTGGCGGCCAAAAAAGGTGCCAATGCCGAGGGGTACGAATTGAATCCATTTTTGGTAGTTTGGACGAGATTGGTGATTTTTTTAAGGAAAGAAAAAAATGTAAAAGTTTATTACAAATCAATTTATGATGCCGATATCAGCAATGCCGATATTGTCGTGATGTTTTTATTTCCACCTCACATGAAAAAGATGACGGAAAAATTAAAGGAGGTAAAACCGGGTGCAAAAATATTGTCGTATGCTTTTTCTTTGCCTGGTTGGACACCAATAAAACATGAACAGGGGATATTTATTTACCAGCGATAATCATTGACTTTCACGATATTTTTTGATATATTCAAATCAATAAATTCAAACGGCCTGTTCGTCTAATGGTTAGGACTTTACCTTCTCAAGGTAGAAATACGGGTTCGATTCCCGTACGGGCTACAAAAGCGGAAGAGTACTTCCGGTCCAGTCACTCTGGTTCTAACGACATCAGCTTCGGTCTACAAAAGCGGAAGAGTACTTCCGGTCCAGTCACTCTGGTTCTAACGACCTCGGCTTCGGGCTACAACGAACTTTGCTATTAGAACCTCTGGTATATCCAGGGGTTTTTGTATATAATACCCGTTATTAAGATGTTATATGTATAAAATCGTCGCATATGATGACACGATGAAAGATGGTGTTGTCCAATTTCTACTTTCAATATTAGAAGGAGAATTTAATCACACTGGCATTGAACGACCAGACATATATTCTATTTCAGCCACATATCAAAAAGATGGCGGTAATTTTTGGGTTGCTTTTGATCAAGATAAATTAATAGGAACCGCTGGTCTGATTAATTATGGTTCAAATAATGGATATATAAAAAGAATGAGTGTTGATCCTAATTATCGTGGTAAGGGAATCGCTCAGAGCCTGTTAAATGTTTTATTAGATTTTGCCAAAGAATATAGTTATAAAAAACTATATTTGGCCACTTCAGAAAATATGATAGCCGCTCAAAAATTTTATGAAAAAGAAGGGTTCAACAGAATACCAAAATTACCAAATGGTTTTCCTACATCTGGAGCCACAATTTTTTATAAATTGTCGTTAAATTAAGTTTTTTCTGTATGATAAAAACTCTAAGCAAAAAACTAATATATAAAAATCATTGGATAACTGTTTGGGAAGATAAAGTAGATTTTGGTAAAAATAATAAAGGCATGTATTCGTATATGGAGCGTAATGATGCTGGCCCGATAATGATTGCCCTTACCAAAGATAATAAAGTAGCACTATTAAAAGAATGGAGATATCCGATAAAGAAATACTCGCTAGGTTTTCCAGTTGGCGGTCGGGAAAAAAATGAGAGCTGGAGTAGTGCTGCTAAGCGTGAGTTGAAAGAAGAAACGGGTATTAGCGCGCGCAAGTGGACAAACCTTGGGAAAATATACATTGATCCTGGAGTGAGTACTCAATATTCTTATGTTTATCTGGCAGAGGATTTAATTTTTGGCGTTCAGGAGCTTGAACATTCTGAAAATCTTACAGTCAAATTTGTCTCTTTAGTTGAATTAGAAAAACTGATTTTAAAAAGTGCAATAAAAAGTAATTGGTTATTAGCAAGCTACGCAAAATTATCTGTTTATTTAAATTCAAGATAGTTTTGATAAAAAAGTTTGCCTACCGTCTCGGTAGGGTCTACACGCACAATTACGCTAAAAATAGCGTAATTTTTGTTACATTTAATATGATACTTGACATATATATAAAATATAGCTATAATATATACATATTAAATCAGTATAATTTACAGAATATGACCACCCAAGTAATTTTCAAAATTGATACAAAACTTAAAAATCGGGCGATGGCCAAGGCACAACACGAAGGTATCGCTTTCTCGTCAATTCTTAAATTTGCCACCAAAGCATTTGTTGATGGTGATTTGAATTTGGGTTTAATTGGAAGTGAAAAGTTCAACTCAACTGTTGGCAGGGATGTGGCAAATGCACAAAAAGATATTTCAAAAGGAAAAAATCTTTCGCCTAGTTTTTCTTCTGCCAAAGCAGCAATTAATTTTCTTAAAAAATAAATGAAACTTATGGAGGTAAGATTTCATAAAAATTTTACGAAAAAATTTAAGAAATTACCAGTTAAAATTCAGGAACAATTTTATGAACGATTAGAGTTGTTTTTTCAGAATAAGTTTGATATAACACTCAATAATCATTCGGTAGACAAAGTTTTCTCAAATTGTAATAGCATAAATATAAGTGGGGATTACAGAGCGATTTTTGAAGATCAGGATATTATAACTATATTTATTACAATTGGGACTCATTCGGATTTATATTAAAAGAAAGTTTGCCTACCGTCTCGGTAGGGTCTATAAAAAAATTGAAAATTAAAATACCTGAAAACAGGTATTTTTTTATTTTATAATTGACTGTATAGGGTATGGCTGTTAAAATAATCCCGCCCTATAATCTCGGGAGGTCGTCATGTTCAAGCACTTTTGTTTGTGCGTGTGGGCGTTCCAGATTGTCTGGGCGCAAGTCGAAATTTCACATTCAGACCGTCTGCGTCTGTGGATCAAGAGTCTGGCGCTGTACCTGTCGTTCCTCGCATTCACCGATCGCGAGCGACCGAAGGTTCAACTCAAACGAGCCATGATCTCGGCAGTGCTCTCGGCGTTGTATGATTACGACACCGATTGGGTGCGGACGAGTGATCCGGCAAGTTCGATGTTCTACCAACAGGTGGACGTACTGCTCGCTGATCATCCAGCGCGGGAGGAATCCTCGACAACTGTCAAGAATCTCTTCCAGATGGACTGGGAGGGAAAGTTTTCGGCCGATGGTTTGGAGCGCGGCGGTGTTGCCCTTCGATCCTATAGGAAAATCATCTAAAGTCGGTGGTTGTCAAAATACACCGAGAAGGAGATTGATCACTTCGGTAGAAAATTGCAGATGGTGGATGACATGCTCGATCTCGAGAAGGACGCTGCGTCCGGAGATACGAACTGTTTTCACCTACCAGCTGCACAGACCTACCGCACTGAACTGCGGCGTTTCCTGAGGAGTGAGTTCTTCAGGGAGTTGGAGCAGAACTCCTGGGTCTACAAGTCTGTTCGCATGAGGTGCGAACGCAAACTCCAGAGAGGTGTACTGTGATTGCTAAGCTCATCTCGACCAGTCGGCCGATGACGGGCGTCTTCGCGGCGCTCCTTTCTGTCGCTGGATTTCGGTACTTCAACGACGCGCCGTGGATGCTCGTGTCGGCCACCGCCGTTCTCTTCTTGGGAATCACTTGGCACATCATGTCGTTCAACGATCTGATGGACAGGGTGAACGACCTGCGCAAGAACAAACGGTTCGCGTACGAAAACGAGTGGGCTCTGCGCCAGTACATCGCGGTGCTGAGTTCGGCCACGCTCACCGTCCTTGGTGCGGTCACTGTGTGGGACATGCGTGTCGGGTTCTTCTGCGCTTGTGTCTGGGCGCTCGGCGTTCTGTACTCGTTCGTGCCGCACTGGTTCGTCGTCCAGAATTTGATCGTCGCGGTGTGCTCTGGTTCGCCGGTACTCGTCGGCGTGGTCAACAGTGGGGAAGTGGATTACAGGCCGTTGCTCGTGTTTTGCGCCTTCGTCTTTATCATCTTCATTCGTGAAGTGTACAAAGACATCGAAGACCAGGACACGGACACCGGATACAAGACCACTCTTCCCATCGTGCTCGGCCACGAAGCGAGTGTGGAGGTGACTACTGGGCTGACCTTCGGTTGGGCGGTTTGTCTGTTCCTTTACCCCGACACCTTGTTGGGTGTGATCGGGTTGGGTGGGGGTTCGGCTCTGTTGTCCATTCACCAAGAACTCTTGTACGACCACAGGAAGTTCGCCCAAGCAAAAGCGGCTTTGGATTGGGTGATCCGAGCCGTCATCGTCAGCATCCTCATCACCCAATAGGAGTGTTTTCGTTTCGTCCAACCACCTTGAATGCAGGTGGCATGGACGGAATTAAAAAACCGTTCGTGCTACCTGCTTTGATTCTTTATTTGGAATCAGAGCAAGGAGATTTTTCACGAGCGGTTTTTTTAAAAAGTTTGCCTACCGTCTCGGTAGGGTCTACTGTAAGGGACTGCATCTTCAAAATGGTGCAGTTTTTGTTTTGGTTAAGAGAAGAAATGGAGTTTGCCATTCGAAATTTTTGCATTAGAAATTGTAATATGATAGTATTATAGATATATAAATAATATCCAATATGGAAGATTGGCAAAAGAAATTAGAAGCAATGAGATCTGGTTTGCCAAAACAAACTGATTCTTTTGTAATAAATGATGCTTTAATTGTTCCTGCAGCTAAAAAAGAAATTGTAAGTGTAAAACCTAGCGATAGAGATAGTGTAGAAGTGGAAAAAGATGATGTCCGTACCAGAACTGATTATGATGAACAGGTTAAAAAGGAAATATTAGAAAAAGAATCATATGATAATGACCCTGATTTTTTAGAAGTAGTTATAATTTTAGGATTGAAAAAAGGCCAGAATAGATATTTTAGAATTCGAGATATTTTTTATCATGCAACAAGAACGGATGTCGATTATGAAGTTAATAGATATCTTACATTTACTAATGAAAAGGTACTTTCAATTAAAAAAAAATTAAGAGTACAAGGATACAAATCGGCTGCCTACAGATTTTGGTTGTCCGCACAGCCAGAAGGTATGCGATACGGAAAACAAGTAAAAGAAGAACGTTTGAGTCAGGCCGAATATTATGCTAAACAAGCGAGAACTACTTTGCAAGAAATTATAGATGGTCACGAGCAGCGTCTTAAGTAATGATTTTTTGGGTTTAGATCAATAGTTTGCCTACTGTCTCGGTAGGGTCTACACTGCTGTACACAGGTTCTGGGTGACCGAGAGGACTCAAATCTGTACAGAAAATAAAATACCAATAAAATGGTATTTTTTCTTATTTAATAAAATTATACATTTTTCACATCAGAGTATTGAATTTTTCTTAAGTACATGTTAGTTTTATCTTATTCGGTTTCTGCTGTCATGCGGCAGTAGGAGAAGACAACTCCCACAGGAGGTTCAACGTGAACCGTCATCCGGTGCTGGATCTGTTTCTCAAGTATGCGGCCATCGACACCAAGTCCGGGGTGAATGAGGAGAATCACCCCAGCTCGGTCGGCCAGACGACCTTGATCGCGATGATCAAGCAGGACCTGCTCGCCAGCGGCGCTACGGAAGGCCAGTTCTTGCACTTCAAGGACGGCTCGATGTTGGTGCGCTTCGAGGGCACCGTGAACGGCAAGGCGATCTGCTATGCCGCTCACGTGGACACCAGTCCGGAAGCCGCCGGAGGTGCGACGTGCATCATCCACGAGTACGACGGTGGTGACATCGTCCTGCCCGAGGGGGATGTCGTCATCTCGGAGAAGGATCTCGCCGACAAGAAGGGCACGATCGTGACCGCGAACGGACTGACCACGCTCGGTGCCGACGACAAAGCTGGTGTGGCCATCCTCTGCCAGATCGGATCCGACCTGGCCAACGGGACCATCGCCCACCATCCTCCCGTCGACCTGTACTTCTGCGTGGACGAGGAGATCGGACAGCTCGAGATTGGCGTCGTGCCGTCTGAGATCGTCGGTTCGTGGAGCGCTTTCATCACGCTCGACGGCGGCAATCCGCAGATGGTCGACACCAGCTGCTTCAACGGCTGGGAGACGATCGTCGAGTTCTTCGGCCAGAGCGCTCATCCTGGTGCTGACGGCGAGAACCTCAAGCCGGCCCACTACGCGATGGCGCGGCTCATCACCGAGCTGCAGGATACTTGGGTCGTCGATGCTCCCTGGATTTCCCGGGGCGATGCACCGTTCATCTACGTGTCCAGGGTGGGGGAAATGACCCCCGTTCATGCGCAAGCCGAGGTCATGCCGCGATCCTTCAATGCCGAGGACCTTCCCAAGTTCCACGAGCTGATTGTCGAGATCACCGAGAACATCGTCGCGTCGTACGGCGTCCGCTGTCAGATCAGTGGTCGTGGGTTGCTGTACGTCAACACGGCCACGGCCATCAAGCAGCACCCTGAAGTCCTCGATCCCATCATGCACGCGATCCACGAGATCCTGCATACGACGGGCGAGAACGCCGTCCGCGGCGGCACCGATGGTGCCATGGCGAACATGAAGTACCCCGGCCTGCCCTCTCCGAACCTCGGCGTCGGCATGTACAAGTTCCACGGCGTCCGCGAGTTCCTCGTCGTGAAGGAGATGCTCGCGATGTACGAGGTCATGAAGCTCCTCGTGCCAGCCTATGCCGACTAGTTCGTCCCGCCACAGTTCGTTTCCGCTCGCATCCCGCCAAATTGACTGGGTGCGACCACAAGTCCATCCAGTCCCCTTAATTGATAGTTTAATTCTGTCATTTAAGGGGAATGGATTTGTAAAATAATAAAACCACTTATAGTAATATGAGTGGTTTTTTGTTGTTTTAACTTTTAATAATAATTGACAAAAATAGTCTATAGTTGTAGTTTTAACCTAGGTTTCTTGTGTCGCAGGGTGGTCCTGCGCGAACCAGATCAAGCGCCTCAAGGAAGGTGTCCGATGTTGTTGTCCCCGGTGAAGACCTACTTCCAAGACTTCGGCCAGCTGTTCAAGCTGCCGAGGGAGTTCTGGGCCATCCAGGCCTTGAACTTCGTGTATTGCGCGTTCTACTTCACGTTCGTGACGATCAGCGCGCTGCACCTGAGCCAGGATGTCGGCTTCAGCGATGAAGGTGCCGGCCTGCTCTTCGGCGTGTTCATGTTCGGCACGGCGATCATCCAGATCCTGATGGGTCCTGTCGTGGACCGTCTCGGTTTTCGGAAGACGCCGCTCGTGGCCGCCATGATCATCACCGTCGGCATGCTCGGCATCGGCTTCACGCCGCTCGTGTTCGGCGCCAACAACCTCGCTCGTGCTCTGATGGTGCTCTTCTACCTCGTGGCTATGGTCGGGAACGGTCTCATGTCCCCGGTTGTCACGGCAGGAGTGAAGAGATTCTCCAATTCCGAGACGCGCGGCGCGGGCTTCAACATGTGGTACCTGACTATGAATGTCGGAGCTATGCTGACCTTCGTCATCGACTTCATGCGTCGGCCGCTTGAGGACAAGGCCACCGCCGAACAACTCGCTGCCTTTCGTGATGGTGGGGGCAACTCCAACATCGTGTGGTACCTCGTCGGCCTGCTCGTCGTCTGCTGGCTGGTCGTGTACCTCTTCCTCAAGAAGGAGGCGCAGTTCGCCGAGTTCAACACGGCCGTGTCGCAGTCGAAGGTCGTCGCGACCAAGACCAAGCAACCGCCTTTCGGCGAGATGATCAAGGAGATCTGGGCGGACAAGGCGTTTCGCAAGGTCCTCGCCCTCCTGTTCTTCACCATCCCGGCTCACATTCCCTTCGTCGCGATCTTCGTGATCTATCCCAAGTACTACACGCGGGTGATCGCGCCGGACGTGAACCTGGGGATGTTGCAGTCGCTCAACCCGGTCATCATCGTCGTCGGCCTGCTCATGTTCGCGCCGTTGCTCAAGCGCTTCAGCGTGTACTGGGTTCTGACCGTCGGCATGTTCATCGGCGGAGCTTCCTGCCTGGTCCTCGCGATCCCTCCGCTGTGGCTCGGCAAGCTCTTCGGCATCAGCGCCATCGGTGATGTCTACCTCGCGATGGTGGGCGTGCAGATCGTGATCTTCTCGATGGGCGAATTCGTCTGGAGCCCTCAGCTCCAGGCCTACGTCGGCGCCATCGCTCCCGAAGGCAAGGAAGGCACCTACATGGGCGTGACGAGGTACCCCTACACCCTCGCCAAGTTGTTGGGCGGAGCCATCGGCGGCCTCCTCCTGGCGCACTACTGCCCTGAGGGAATCAAGCCGTTGCTCGAAGCTGGCAAGGTCGGGTACACCGACGGCCCCGAGTTCATGAACCTGATCCTCGCCCTGTTCGCGCTCTCGAGCCCGATGTTCCTGATCCTGCTCCGGAAGAAGTACTACGTCGACACGCGCGCCGAGGCGAGCTGACGAATACGACTTCACCACACCCCATCTTCCGAAATACGGTGGGGAAGAGCGACGCTGACTGTCGCTCCGTCCGAAAGGATGTTCATCTTGGCCACCCGGCCAGGTGAGGAGGATTTGGTCAGAACATTCGACCACCCGCACTCACTTAAATTCAGAATTCATTTCTGGCTTTAAGCGACGGGTGGTTTTTGTTTATGAAAAGTTTGCCTACCGTCTCGGTAGGGTCTACTAGTTTAAAAATTCGCTTATCGAAGCGGATTTTTTGTTATCTATCTTGACAATACTACTAAATTATGTTATTTTAATCAGTCCGAATTTTTCAGGAGGTTCAGAATGCCCAAGCATCGCGCTGGTGGCAAGTACTCAGGTTCGCACACGACCATCATCGATGCCGCCGAGGTGGTCGCAGACACTGCGGCAAAATTGAAGGAGGTGAGCAAGATTATCCTTGGGATGATAAAGGTTGCGCCTTCAAAACAGGCGCGCCTCAAGATCACGGTCGTTCCGGCCGGGTTGGAGGTGGTGGTTTACGGCAGAATCTCTCTGCAGACCATCTTCGTCTACACCAAGGACACGAAGAACGTTCAGAGCGCTATCGAGCGAGCTTTCCGCTGAAGGCAAACTCGTGCGCAAGCAACTGACGCTACACCGCGAAGCGTCTGGCAGTGTTGCAACTCGGAATCGCGGTACTGTCAAAAGCAGCTTTGTTAAAGGCTGTTTTTGTTTTTAAATACATTCGAACTATTTTCGAATTTTTTAATTTAATAAAAAGTTTGCCTACCGTCTCGGTAGGGTCTACTAATCAAAAAACCAGATCTAAAATTGTCTGGTTTTTTTGTATAAAAATAAAAATGTGCTAAAATATACAGTATTATAAATTTAATATAATTTATGCAACTACCAAATAATTTAACCGAAAATACTCAAATCGCGATTTTCAAAGGAAAAGAAATTAGGAAAACTATTTATCAGGGGGAATGGTGGTTTGTTATAGTTGATGTGATAGAGGCACTTACTGATTCGGTAAATCCAAAACAGTATTTGAAGAATATGCTTAATAGAGATACTGAACTTACCAAAGGGTGGGTTCAAATTGAACGCCCCCTTGGAAATTAACAGAACTGAAAATTCAAAAGGTGTAGCAAAATTAAAAAGTGATGCCAAAGCCGGTGGTGATATCGCTGGCGGAGCAAGGAAGAAATTGGAAAAACGCCTTGGCCGATCGATTGTGACAAAGAGGAATTTTATTAAATGAAATGGCCTACAAATTTAATTTGACAAACAAAAAATAGAATGTTAAGCTAAATACATATGATTAAATTGTTCACCAACAATAATTGCAATAATAATTCCCTTTGCGGGTGAGTTTTGTTTTTTATAAGATAAAACTTCCCGCGATTGGGAAGTTTTTTTATTCCTGGGTAGTTGAGTGGTACAACGCCACGCTGTTAACGTGGATATCCTTGGTTCGAATCCAAGCCCAGGAGCGAACAAAGTGAGCGAAAGACAGTAGCACACTCGCGTGCGCTACGTTTGGATGAGAAGTTTATGCCCCGAGGGGTAAATCCAAGCCCAGGAGCGAACAAAGTGAGCGAAAGACAGGAGCGCACATAATTATTTAATCCCGCAATGTTGTTTTAGTTGCAAAATATCTTCTGGTAATAATTTTTCATTAATACCATTATTCAAATAATACATCATCGCTTTGGTGCTAGACACATGCTCCAAACCCAGAGCATGGCCGAGTTCGTGTGCCAACACTCGCACCAGTTTGTTGTTGTCATCAAATTGATAAATGTTGATTTCTTGACCAGCCGCCGAGCTTTTGTATGAACCTTCTTCAAATTCTTCGCCTCGACTAGATCCAATAGTGTTGTAGTGGTCTACTGATAAATTGAGAGTTTGGGCTAAATTATTGAGTGTATTTGCGAGTGCGTTTATCTCGTCTATTTTGTTGTTGAAAATATTTTGTTGAGTTTCAAAATTGGCTAGTAGTTGGTTAAGTGCGATCTCTTTAGAGTGAATGCTCTCAATTTCTGCGGGTGAAGCACCACCTTTGCGGTTTAAATTTTTTATTTCCGCATTGTAAATAGTGATGCGACGATCCAGTTCGGCACCTAGTTTATCTAAATTTGTTTTGTCTGTTTGATATGATTTTTGTAGAGATGCGAATTGGGTTTTTAATTTGTCATAAGTGGCCTGATCATTTTTTACCACGATACCCAGTTGTTTTAATTTCAAAGTAGTATCTTGACGATAATCATAAATTAAATTTATTTTCAAAGTACCATTGGGCGCGTATTCAAAAAGATTCAGACCACTTGGTTTTTCCCAAATTTGTTCAGCTGATGTGATTGCCGTTAATAAATTTTTTTGGCTAATGCCGAAATGTTGGTCAACCTCACCAAGTTGATAGGTGATTGGCTCTTGGCAGGGGAGAAAGCGTTGGTAAAAATGATTTTTAAGGTTTGGTAAATCATCACGAAAAAAATAGGCCAAACCGCCAAGCATAGATATAATAATTAACCAGTTTATGATTTGGTAAAAATTTTTATTCATATTATTTATATTATACCACAAATTGGCAATTGGTTGGTTATATAGAGGTATGGGTATGGAGTTTTGAGTTTGCTATTGACTGATTTTTTGATAGGGTATACACTTAAATCATTAAACAAGTATTTAATTAATTAACTATTTAACATAACTATATGTTAAGCAAACAAGAGCTTCAAAAAAACCGGGAAATACTCAGTGAAGCGGACAAAAGTATGGCCGCGACATTCAAAGTGCTTAGCGATGTGAATCGCTATCGGATTTTTCGTATTCTTGTAGAACAGCCAAAGCTCACAGTGAGCGCCATTGCCTTGATTTTAGACATTTCTTTACCACTAGCATCGCAACATCTCAAAATTTTGGTGCAGGCCAATCTACTCAAAAAAGTGCGTGAAGGTAAAAAAGTTTTTCCAAAAATTAAACAGACCAATCCGTTCGTCCCGGCTATCCTTAAAACCATTAAACATGCTTATAAATTACGAAATAAAATAAACACAGAAATATAAAATATTTGATTAGTATCTCGTTCATTAAAAATTAAATTTATTAAGTAACACAAAAGAAATATGAGAAAGTTTAACAAGACATTGATAATATCATTGGCAGTTTCATTAGTACTTGGTCTCATTGGGCCAGTTACAGTGTTCGCGGCTAACCCATCAGCAGTAAATCTTGGCACAGCTGGTAACTATACAATTTTATCAAAAACCGGAATTTCAACTACCGGTGTGACTTCAGTTGTTGGAGATATTGGAGTTAGCCCCGTGGCCGCTACGGCGATCACCGGATTTGCTTTGACTCTTCCAGCAGCCGGTGCTTTTTCCACTTCAGCTCAGGTAACTGGAAAAGTATACGCGCCTGGTTATGCCAATCCAACTCCTGCCAATCTCACCACCGCAATTAATGATATGCAAACCGCTTATACCAGCGCCATGGGACAAGCACCGACTGTTACTGAACTTGGCGCAGGAAATATTGGTGGCCTCACACTTGTCTCTGGTGTTTACAAATGGGGTACTGGTCTAGCCATACCAACCGATGTGACTCTTTCTGGTTCAGCCAACGATGTGTGGATTTTTCAAGTAGCTCAAAATTTAAATCTTAGTCCTGCAAAAAAAATTATTTTAAGTGGGGGAGCTCAGGCCAGTAATATTTTCTGGGTTGTGGGTGGACAAACCACTATCGGCACAACCGCTGTTTTTAATGGAAATATTTTGGATCAAACAGCCATCGTCTTGAATACCGGTGCAGTATTAAACGGCCGAGCTTTGGCTCAGACCGCAGTAACTTTGGATTCAAATGTTGTTAGTGCATCAGCTTCGGCAGGTGCAACACCGGCGACACCAGCGATTCCGGCAATACCAGCGGTTCCTGTAATTCCCGCGTTACCAGTCGTTTCTGTAATTGGTACAATTACTTCTACCACTTCTACAATTCCAGTAATCCCAGCCACCCCCGCTATCCCAGCTACTCCAGCGGTTCCAGCAACACCAATCAATCCATCTGCTCAAAATCAAAATAATCAAGTTCCAACCTATTCACTTGAAGCGCAAGTAATATTACAAGATGCAGTTGCTCAAAACACAGGTACTCACCAAATTCAAAAATTTGTTAGAAATCTTGGACAAAGAAACAGCGGGGAAGATGTAAGAACTTTACAACAATTTTTGATTGATCAAAATAATGGTAAGGCCGCTCAAGTTTTAAATAGAGTTGGCGCGACTGCATATTTTGGTCCGTTAACTCGCGCGGCTTTGGCAGAATTTCAGGCGAAAGTTGGTATCAAACCAGCGTGGGGAAATTTTGGCCCAATCACTCGTGCTTATTTAATCGCAAATTTTTAATTAAAACAAAAATATATAATAGATTATTAATTAATAAACCGTATGGAAAATAAATTTAAAAAAGGATTGATCTTGGGTGGAATATTGGCAGTGGTGGCCGCGGTCGGATTGGCCAAAACGAAAGAAGGACAATATCTTACCGATGAATTACAAAATGATCTCAAGGTGTTGGTAAAACACTTGAAAAAAAATCTACACAATTCAGAAGATGAAACCAAAGAAGGTTTTCACAACCTCGTAGACACCATCGTTGAGGAATATGCGAAAACTAAAGAGCTAACCATTGAAGCAAAAAACGCGCTTATAAGCGAATTGAGAGGAAAATGGGACGAAATGGAAGCAGAATATGTAGCTGAGCAAGATAAAAAATAGTTTTATGAATAAAAAAATTTTATTTCTATCTGCTTTTATACTCCCATTGTTGACAATGGGAGTGGGGTGCAGTCAATCTCCAGTCGATCAAACCCCAACCACTACACTCACTCCGGTCGTGACTCAGCCGATTGCTAAGCCGGTTGATCAAACCACCAATTGGAAAACATATACCAACAAAGAACTCGGGTTTACATTAAAGATGCCCGCTGATGTATCTGTGGACAAAGTTTTCAATGACAAAGACAATCGCTTGGTTCTATTCAAGAGCGCAAAAGAAAATTTTGAAGTTCGTATTATCAGAGACAATCTTGCCACCATGGATGAGTATTATTATCTAGGATTTCCAATTTCTTACAAATCCTCTCTAGGTGGACAAGTAGCCAATGTATATGAAGCGCCACAAGGATATTGTGATGGCCCAGGATGTAGTAGCTCGTTTATTGCATATTCAACACAAAGAGGTGATGATTTTTATAGTCTGGTTTTTAAGGACATAAAAACAATTAACGCGACTGAAAAAAATATTATTTCTTCTTTCGAATTTATTTCGGAAGATATTTTACAACCATAATGAAAAAAGAAGATGTAATCAATTTATCGAGAGAATTATTCAAGATTCGGATATCATCCTCAAATGAGGGTCTTTCTCAAAATGATGGCACCCACAAATTGACAGTTGAAGGTATTACTTTTTATAACCATGAAACAATAGAAAAGTGGTATAAAGAAGCAATCGGAACAGCTGAGGTTATTATAGGTATTGAAGAAGAGTATTTAAAAATTATTTGATTGTTGTATGAAAAGCAAAATTTTGATCGCATGGATAGTCGCTGGCTTATTTTTTGTTGTTTTTGCAGTATTCGCACAAAGAAAACCATCTCAACAATCAGAAAATACAATTGAGCCAAAATTTTCGTTTACCACACAAACGGTTCAATTACTTCAAAGTGGATTTGATATTAAGGAAATTTCAAAACCAGATTTAATTCTTCCAAAAGACATAAATGAAGGTCAAATAAAAAAATATTTTAAAATTGATAATATTTTATTTGCGCTTGTTCTTCGTAGTTCAACAAATGTAGTTTTATCACTGCCAGCCAATTTTACTACTTCGTTTTCAGGTGTTCTTGTCGCAAAACAAGGAGACGCGCGATGGTTTAAATTGTTGGAAATTACAGATGTGGAGACAATGAGTAAAAATAATCCTTACTACTTGGTAGTAGATAATAAAGAATTGTTATTAACTGTGGTCGATCAAAATGGTGCCGGTTCTGGAGAAGGTATGATGAAAGTTTACGCGTTGTCTGAAACAACAAATTGGGGGTTGGAAGGTTGTTTTTACTTTGGCGCGAGTTATAACGACCTTTTAACCGACGGAGATTATTTTGCTTTTTCAACCATATTTTCAAAGCAGGTACCCCAAGCAATTAGATTATGTAATAGTGTTAAATTAATTTCTAACGAATAAATGTATGATTAATAAAAATTTAATTTTGTGGATAGTTGGAGGAATTTTGGTCTTGGTGGTTGTTGGTTTGGTCAGTGCCAAAATATTTACTCGTGAAGACAGCTTGGTTTCTCAGGGAGAACCAATTGTTGTACAACCAGTTTCCACAGAAGTAGCCGAAGTGGTGCAATACCAAACAGTAAAAGTTTTTTTCAATAATATTATATTTGATCCTGGTTTAATGGATTGTGCCAGTGTGTATCCGGTAAATCGTGCCATCAAACCTACTCTCGCGGTCGGACGAGCCGCCTTGGAAGAATTGTTTCGAGGTTTAGTTGCAGGTGAAAGTGAATTGGGATATTTGACTAATTTAAACACTGGAGTAAAAATTCAAAAATTGACTATTGAAAACGGAATCGCTAAAGTTGATTTTTCCGAAGAATTACAGAGTGGAGTAGGTGGATCATGCAAAGTTACAGCCATCCGTTCTCAAATTACTCAAACTTTGAAACAATTTCCTACTGTGCGAGAAGTTATTATTTCTATTGATGGTAATATAGAAGATATCCTACAACCTTAATTATTATATATTTTTAATTGATGTTTATGAATAAAAAAATTGCATTTCTTTTGATTTTAGTTGCCCCATTTTTAATAATGGGAGTTGGATGTAGCCAAGAACAACCAAACCAATCAATCCGGTTAAATCAACCAACACAACCAACCCAAACTCAAATTTCGTATTATTTTACTGGTGGTGTGGCAGATGTATCAAATTTTTGTGATGGTGAGAAAATGGATAGTGCTAGTTATAAAGCTGCTATAACAAAAAGGGTAGTTCAGATTGTAACGGGCAATTTAACTACAGAAGAGAAGATTAAAACAACATTGAGCTTGGCCGCTGACGCGGAATTATTTGATCAAACATACACTCGCATCGCCAGAACTGTATTTGAAAATGGCATTGTGACTATGCACTCTGCGGATGGTTGGGCCGGTTCGTCCATATTTTATTGTGGTTGGAAGCCATTTGTAGAAAAAAACTTGGAACAATTTCAGGAGGTAAAAAGAATTGAATGGGTGTCTGAGGATTAGAAGGTATTTAATATTGGAGAACAGTTTACAATTTGTAGACTGTTTTTTTGTTGTTTAATAAAGCATTTGTCCCATTTTTCTTAAAGTGGTATAATGATTAAGGAAGAAGATTTTGTTTCATTTTTTAATAAATTTTTATTTAATATGAATTTATGACTGTAGTCACTTTTTTGAGACGGGTCAGCGCAATAACTTTCGCTGTCATGCTTGGAAGTGTTTTGTTTTTTGTACTTATTTTTGGAAAAGGAGCTGTCGCACAAACTGGCTCTGAAGAAAAACCAGAAGAATTGAATGATATAAAAAAAATCACGGTCTATGCCGGTGTTGAAGTATATTATAAAAATTCCGCTTTTGAAGTAAACGGGGCGGCGAGCGACCCCAAAACCAGTTTGTCAGATCCTTTGGATATGCGTTGGTCTCAAATTTCCGGTCCAGTGGGCGGCAAGGTGATTTTCAGTCAGGCAAAGTGTACACCATCCAATTGGATGGGTTTTTGTAAGACGACTATTTCTGCCACAAAGGACGGGGTATATAAAATTCGGTTAAAAGCTACAAATATCAAAAAAAACAGTAGTTATGATGATATTGCTTTGGTGTGGGATACAAAAGCTCCAATTTTAAAGGAAGTGAAAAAGATTCCAGTTATTGGAAACGATCCTAATCCGATAGTTACTATTAATGTCTCGGTTATCAATTCCGTCAAACAAGTTTATAATCGTTTTGGATATATTATCTATGGTGGCGCATGCGCGGGACATGATACCTCAGCCAAACAAGGAAACAATGCGATTGAGTTGTTGAAACTAGCTGATGGCACATATAATGATTGTACTATTCAAGTACAGGATATGGCTGGAAATTTAAGTAATATCTTAAAAATTTCTAAATTTACCATTGATACTCAGCCACCGGCGTTGCCAGAAATGAATCAACCGGAAGACGATATTACTGATTCATCATACATAATATCAGGCACAAAAGAGGCCGGGACTTCCGTTTGGTTGAAAAATAAGGAGATAGTGAAACACAATGATGATACAAGCTGGAAGTATAAAGTTAAATTAAATAGTGGGGAAAATAAATTTAGTATATTTACTGAAGATAAGGCGGATAATAATAGCCACAAGGTTGTTTTTAATGTTGAAAAGCAAAAACCGGTTTGTACCGCGTGGGCATATGGTACATGGGGAAAGTGTGACGATAATCAACAAATACGAAAAATAGTTTCGGCTTCGCCGTGGAAATGTGCTGGTGGTAAACCGGTGGTGTCTAAAGATTGTAAGGCAGAAAAAAATAAACCATTGTGTGAATCGTATAATTATTCGGTGTGGAGTAAGTGTATAAACAATAAGCAGGTTAGGACTATTGAATCAACATTGCCGGATAATTGCCGTGGTGGTGAGTCGCCGGTATTGAGTCAAACATGTGGTAAAGATGTTTGTGACTCCGTCAATTACACTACATGGAGTAATTGTGATAAAACAACTGGTAAAAAAATACGTAAGGTAGAATCAACCGTGCCAGCGGTTTGTGTTGTGGAAAATCCGGTGTTGAGTACGGATTGTAACGGTTGTGAATCGTACAATTATTCAATATGGAATATTTGCGCGAATAATTTGCAAACTAGAGCTATTGAATCGACTTTTCCTGCTGATTGTAGTGGTGGTGTTAAACCAGTGTTAAGTCAGGTGTGTGGTAAGTCAACATGCGATTTTGTCTATTACACCACTTGGAGCGCTTGTGACAAAGCTACCGGCAAACGAACGCGTCAGATTGAATCAACATCACCAAAAACTTGTGTTCCGGAAAACCCAGAATTATCTAAGGATTGTAATGCCTGTGAATCATACAATTATTCTATGTGGAGCACTTGTGTAAACAATACGCAAACGAGAACTGTTGAATCAACATTTCCGTCTGATTGTAGCGGCGGTGTTCAACCAATAAAAAGTCGTGAATGTGGTAAAACCGCTTGCGATTTTACATATTACACTACTTGGAGTGCCTGTGATAAAGCCACTGGTCAAAGAACGCGACAAGTAGAGTCAACTGTGCCAACAGTTTGTGTTGTGGAAAATCCTTGGTTAACAAAGGATTGTAATGCTTGTGAGTCATACAATTATTCTATGTGGAGCGCTTGTGTGAATAATACGCAGAGCCGAACTATTGAATCCACTTTTCCTTCTGATTGTAGTGGTGGTGCTCAACCATTATTGAGCAGGGAGTGTGGCAAGGAATTCTGTGATTATGTTTATTACACAACATGGAGTAAGTGCGATAAAAATACTGGTCAAAGAACACGGGCGGTAGAATCAACTTCACCAGCGGTTTGTGTTCCGGAAAATCCTTGGCTGACAAAAGATTGTGATCTATGTGAGTCATATAACTATTCGGCATGGAGTGAGTGCGATGGGAGTGGGGTACAACATCGTACTATGGAATCAACATTTCCTGAAGATTGTTATGGAGGAGCCTCACAAACATACACACGTACATGTCCGCCTTGTGACTCATGGATATATTCCTCATGGGGCACTTGCGCGAACGGTCAACAGACCAGAACTGTAATGCCAGGGACGGCTCTACCTCTTAATTGTTGGGGTGGTTCACCGTTGCTTTCACAGTCGTGCTTTTGATTACAATTTTAATTCAAAGGTCGAATATTGACTAAAGTTAAATTTAAATTTATTAAAATTTATGAATTCAAAAAATAAATTTTTAGCAACAGTAGTTTTATTTTCAGGAGTTCTTTTGTTGGTAGGGGCAGGTTGTGCGCAAAAATCAACTATTCCAACACCAAAAAATGAAGGCACACCAGCTGTCGCTCCAGCAAAAGAAGAAGCGGCAAAACCGGGGGACGTCGGTAGTATGACAGATGATATTTATGTAAATATAGCGGCCGAAATGAATTATGCGCTAGGAAAAGGGGATCTAAAATATTCTGGGGATGAAGGATTTGCGAAATTATTAAAGGACAATGGTGTAACAAAGGAAAATTTTGATGCCTTTTCAACAGCATTGGAGAAAGATAACGCTCGTTCAGCTAGTTTAGGATTGAAGATTATGGAACGGCTTAAGGAAATTTCAAAGTAACAAATAATAAAAACAGGTGAAAGCGAAATAAATTCGCTTTCACCTGTAAAGTGTTTTTGGAATATTTTTTTAGTATGAAATTTAAAGGAATCCAATTTAAAAATTCTGAACATATTTTTATAATTTTGGCGATTATTTTTTGTGTTTTAATTGTTTGGGGAGCCAGTCGCGCGCAAATCGCGCAAGATGCGATTACTTTTGTTAAACATTATCGGATACAAGATTGGTCAGACGCCAGAGGTATTTTTCAAACCAAAGATGGTGGATATATTTTTACCGGTCAGGCAAATTCTGATAAAATGGGGGTGTTGTCGGATATGGACGCTTTTATTTCCAAAGTTGACGCGCAAGGTGATCAACAATGGACCAAACTTTTTCAATCATTTCATTTGGTAAAAATAGATAAAGGTATCGGTGGGTATGCTAAAAAAGGGGATGAATATGGCCGTGAAATTGTTGAGCTTAATGACGGCAGTTTTTTGATGGCTAGCCAAGGGGTGGGTTTTGTGGATAGTAAATATTTAAAATCAAAAGAGAAATGGGATGATGTTTTTTTAACTAAATTTGATAAGCTCGGTAATCATCTTTGGACAAAAATGATCGGCGATTATTCTACTGATCGCGTTTACAAAGTTTTTGCTACGCAAGATAATGGATTTTTATTTTCCGGTTATTCTACTCAGACCGGTTTTGGCAAAAAAACAGCGCCAACTTATTTTATTTTGGCTAAATTTGATAAAAATGGAAAAAAAGAGTGGTCAAAAATGGCGGATATGTCCAATGTGGATATTCAACCGTTGGCCGAAGGTGGTTTTATCGGGATAGGCAGTGTCAAAACCGCTGGTAAAGAAAGTGGCCCCGCAGAAAAATTTGTAGATTCAGCCATACCTGTGGTTATTAAATTTAATTCCAATTTTGGAATTGAGTGGTCAAAAAGTTTAGAAATTGTTCCGTTGGAGGAATCAATTTATAAGACGGGTGAGGATGGCCACACCAAAATGAGTTATAGAACAACGCGAAATGCGGCTGGTAAATTGTTCACTATTTCGCAAACCGCTGATGGCTATATGGCCTTGGGTTTTATGTCTCCGATTTTATCCGCTGGTTCTATTTTTTCTACGCCAGCCGGTAAATATTCATTAATGGCTATAAAAATAAATAAGTCCGGTGATTTGCAATGGGCGAAAGCGATAAAATTGGGAATACAATATGGCGGGCAATTTAATAATGATGTAAGCGGGACAAAAATAATCAAAACAAATGATAATGGTTTTGTTTTTAAAATTGATTTTTTGCCACCTCCTAGAATTGATCAAGAAAATAAGACAGACATAGTTGATGGAAAATCAGATCAATTAAATGCTTTGTGTGAAAGTAAAAATAGAGTTCAGGATTGTGAAGATGGAAAAATAACCAATGATCCGGAAATTCTTTTGGCATGGGAAGATTATATTAAGACGGCCAAGAGTTTTGATACAACTTTAAATAATGGTATTTTATTGGTAAAAACAGATGCGGATTTTAACCCACAATGGTCAAAAAAGATTAGTTTGGAAGATTATGTTTATGGTTATGGAATTGCGCCAACTGCAGATGATGGTTTGATTATTTCCGGCAGTTACAATACCTCAATTTTAAGTTATAGTACCGGCATGGGGCAGGGTTATTTTGTGGATACTTTGCTTCTTAAATTGGATGTTAATGGTAACGCCGCCAATAACCAAGGAATGATTTCCGAATATAATGATTTGTCTATCAAAGATGTCGGACCTTTTCTGGCCTTAAAAGATTTTGCGCCAGTGGTAAAAAATATCGTTTTAAAAATTGATAAAAAAGTGGTACCAAAAACGCCGGTTTTCAAAACGAAAGTTATAGATATTTACGCCACGGCTGTTACCTCGGTGGAGCCAGTTGGTTCTGGTAGTTTACCAAAAGTTTTTCCTGCTCAAATTCCACCAATAACAAAAACTTGGGCGGAAATAAATTTTGCGAGTATGGCAGATACCGTAGAAATAAAACCAGTTTATAAAACTGCTATTCAAGTTAATCAAGAAATTTTACCTGTCCTTAATCAAATATTTTCCAATGAAGTAAAATTAAAACCGGATGTTTTTGGTGGTCTGGAATATGTTTTTGGACGGTTGGTGAATGAGAGTGATAAAACGGCAGTACAAAAATATCTTGAAGGGATTGGATATAAAACTTATTTAGCCGAAGGCGACCAACTAGTAATGATGAAAATTGGCAGGACGCTGACCATCACTTTTTCTTTCGCGGATAAGACGCAAGGGACTTTGTATGTGACTTATTAATGAATAATTATTTTTATGGAAAAAAATATAATAACTCATTTACATAAAACTTTTGAAGATTGTGTTCACATAGAAGATGATATTGAATTTTGGTTAGCAAGGGAATTACAGGTTTTGCTTGGGTATGAGAGGTGGGAGAATTTTGAAAATGCCATAAAAAGGGCAAAAATTGCTTGTACAAATGCTAAAAATGATGTTTTGGACCATTTTCGTGGCGTCACGAAAATGGTTGATGTTGGTTCTAGAACGACTCGTGAGATAGAGGATATAAAACTCACCCGTTACGCGTGCTATCTTATCGCTCAAAATGGCGACCCACGCAAGGATGAAATCGCTTTTGCTATGACATATTTCGCGGTTCAGACCCGTAAACAAGAAATTATAGAACAGCGATTGGCTCAGTGGGATCGTTTACATGCGCGAGAAAAACTTTCCATATCCGAAAAAGGGCTTTCAGGTATATTATTTGAGCGAGGTGTTGATAATGTAGGTTTTGCACGAATTCGCAGTAAGGGCGACGCGGCGTTATTTGGCGGGTATACCACAAGCGAAATGAAAAATAAATTAAGAGTTCCAGTTAGCCGTCCACTTGCGGATTTTTTGCCAAGTGTAACTATAAAAGCTAAAGATTTGGCGACTGAAATAACCAGCCATAATGTTAAAAAAGATCAATCGCTTAATGGCGAGCCGATAATCACCGACGAACATATAAAAAATAATCAAAATATGCGTGATATGTTGGTCAAGAGTGGTATCTATCCGGAGTCATTGCCACCGGAGGAAGATGTTAAAAAAATGGAACGAAAAATCAAATCCGCGGATAAAAAATTGGTAAAAAATGTTAAGAAGTTAATAAGGGAATAAAAATTAATTAACAAAACAAATTGTTTTTGTCACTTAAAAAAATAAAATAAAAAAGAAAAGAAAATAATTTATGAAATCAATTTTCATTGAGAAAGTAAATCATGAAATAAAGAATGATTTTTCATATTCCTTTGAAACAAACGAAGGAATTTTTCTTATTGAAATAATCGCGAAGGCAAAAAGTTGGTGGCAGAATTTAAAAGGCCTGAAAAGTTTTTTTAAGGATGATGATATAACTTTGAATTTAAATAATGCTGAAATTTTTACTTCCAACAGCAAGGATAGCGATGTCAGAGCGATCTGGAATGGCAATGAGTTAAAGGGCTTAACCAAAACAGTATTGGTAGTCGCAAAATTAAAAAAAGGTAAACATTCGTTGATTTTTAAGCCAGATAAAATCCCTATTTTAGAAAGCATTAGAATAATAGAAATAGAAGAAATAGATGCCAATAAAATAATTTACATCCCGATTGACAACAATCCACCCGAGAAAGGTGATAGAAGACCGTGGATAAGTTATGTTTTTCTTAATTTAGCCGTTAAAGAATTGAGCATACTTGCTAAGGCAAATAAGGAAAGTGGGGATGATCAAGATATTAAGTTAATTATTGACGGAAAGGTGGAAGAGAATGAAGATAAAAGTTCGCATAAAGATTGGTTTTGGTGCGGGAAAGTATTAAAGGGGAATGAAAAGGAATTTAAAAAAGAAATAAACTTAAAAAGTGGAAAACATTCTATTGAATTATGGGCGGATAAATGTCCATATCTAAAAAAGATTGAGGTAATTGTTTCGGATACTGAGGATAGTAGTAAAGGAGAAAATAACGCAGTAATTATTAAACCCTATACTTGCGGAGGCGTGGGTTGTAAGGAAAATTATAATCGGTATGATGAAATAATAGCTGAAGTTGTCGCTTATTGGAATAATGAATTTTTGAAAGATATTGATCCACCAGACGAACCTTTGAATCCGAACTTAGTGAAAGCAATGATATATCAGGAAAGCAGGATGGGATTTGATGAAACGGCTGGAATAAATATAATGCAAGTTGGGAATGAGGGCGATCCATCAATATTAACTTTGAGAGGAGAGTCCCCAGAATATTGGATTCACAATGGAAAATTAATTCTCTTAAAATATGACGCCAAAGTAGAATCTACAAAAGATAGCGTCAATTGGGGTGTAAGGTGGCTTTATCACAAAGCCCAAGGATCAACAAAAGATAAAAAAAGATATTGGATACCATGGAGAGATGCTGTAATAAAATATGGACCTCCGGAAGAAGAATACATTGTTAGTGTTTGGAATATTTATAAGAATGGGATTAAAAAAGAAAAAAATGGGGCAGTCCGTTTATGGTCAATAATTTTGCTCGCTCTTATAATTTTATTTTGTGGCAAGGGAGAGGCCTATTCGTTTGATGTGAAGATGAATGATCAAATTATTAAGGAACAAAATCAAGAAATTGATGGCATTGAATTATCATACAGCAAGGATAAAAAATATTTTTTGGCGCAAATAGAGCAGGAAAAAGATTGGTGGGAGAAATTTGGAGTTGGCCGACTTGTTAAAGAAAATATTCATTGGCTTACAATAGATAAACCGTTGGATGGACCATTTGGTGAGCAGGCTATTTTATCAGCAAAATTTGTTGATTTAAAGGAGTTTGGTAATCCATTGGTAGAGATCTATGGATTAACACACATTGGTCATGGTTTTTTATATATTTATGAAATTAAAGATGACGAGTTAAATTTATTATTTAAGTCCCCTGCAGTTGACTTCAACCCTGACACCAGATGGGCGCCGGGTAATTACAAAAAATACGGATATGGAACTTGCGGCGAGATTTTTGTCGGCGGGAAATTAGCGAGCGATTATAAAGATGTAAACAATGACGGTATCTCGGATATAATTTTAAGCGGTACGCAAGAAATAATTTGTGAAAGCGAAGGTGATTTTGCTGCAATCCATGAGTTTAAGGTAGCTACGATTCCAGTGAAAAGAATTTTTTTGTGGGATAATAATGCGCGTGTTTGGAGTGGTGGATCGGCTAATTAATAATAATATATCAAAAATATTAATAATTCTATGTCAAAAATTAGTTCATTTTTTAAAAATAGTTGGCAATTTTTTTTGATTGGTATTTTATTTGTTGGTAGTTTTAGTTCATTTTATTTTTTTTGTAATCAGATTTTGTCTGTTAGTGCCGAACCGAATAGTATTATGTTCGCCAACCCAGCGGGGACAATAAATATTCCAAATACCACTTTTCTCAAATCATATCGTCTTTTGGCTTTAACAAAAATCAGCGGCACTTGGCCGACTAAAGATGGTGGATATATTGTTTCAGGCACTACTGATCCAAATATTATGATGGTGCCACCAGATGGTTTTGTGGCCAAATTGGATAAACAAGGCAGTGTTTTGTGGATGAAATTTTTGAAAAGTACCAATGCGGCCGGTGTTGGTAATCGGCTTGGTGACGAAGATGTGCAATCAATTATTGAACTGGAAAATGGTGGCTATTTGATGGCTTCCAAGGTCTGGGGTTTTATCACGACTGCGGAATCTAGCTCTGGTGGAGAAGTAAATAAAATTTTGCTTACGAGATTAGATAAAAACGGCAACATGATTTGGAATAAATCATTTACCGCGGCAGTGGAGGACGCAAAAAATTCTTTAGTGGAAACCGAAGATGGTTTTGTGTTTCACGCGAACATGATTGATCTCGCACCTTCTAAAAGAGGAGAAGACAGTGCTGTATATATGGATCTGCCTTTCGCCTCGTTGAAGGTTTTGAAATTGGATAAAAATGGAAATCTTTTGTGGTCAAAAAATATCAAAAATTTTATTGCTCGCGAAAATGCTTCTTATTTTATTGCGACACAGGATGGTGGATATGCTTTGGCCGGAAATATAACCGAAACCAATCCGGAAAAAGAACCGCCTTATAATTTTGATACTTATCCGGGTTTGGCAAAGTTTGATAAAGATTTTAATTTTGAATGGGCGAAAAGCATGGAAGGCATACCTCTGGATATGGCAATGGCCGTTCTTCAAGAGGATGGGAGTTATAAAATGGTTTGGAAAAAATGGCGTCAGGGAGCGATGGTGGCTCACGGTCTTGTTCAAACAGGGGATAATGGATATTTAATTTTAGGAAATTTTTCCGGATTATCTATGTTGTCTGATAGTTTTAATTTAAAAGCCGGTGTAAAAAATTGGATGGTAGGATTCAAATTTGATTCTACCGGCAATATGGAATGGGCAAAAAAATTAACTTTTGGTTTTAATGAATTTACTTCGCCGATGCTGAAATTTTCCATGTCTATGACGGATGATAATCAAATAATGGTTGTTGGTCCAATTACTTGGGCGCAGGATGATTATCATACGCAAATTATCAATGCCAACACACAGCGTGATTTATATTGTGTAAAATATCAAATTAGTGAGGAAAAATGCAAAGGTAATCAAATAGAAAATATTAAGGATAGTGAACAAACAGAACAAGATTGGGAAAAAGTGCAGACACTATATACATCTGTGCAAGAATCCTTTCGTCCGGGTGTATTTATGATGAAAATGGATGATAAATTAAATACAAGTTGGGCAAAGATAATTAACCCACAGCGCGCGGTTACGAATTATGTTTTGGAGCCGACGACAGATAGTGGTGCGGTCATCGCAGGTGAATATTCAACCAATGTAGTTAAATCGGTTACCTTTGGTGAGAAAAATTATTATAAGGATGGTTTTTTGATGAAGTTAGACGCTAGTGGAAATGTAAAAGATGACAAAAATTGGATCATAGATTTTAATGGTGGGTTTGTCACGGAATTGATGACACCGTATTCTATTACGAATAATATAGTTGTAAAAGTAGATCCTTTTAAAATTAAATTAACAGCGCGAAAACCGGAATTTTCACTTTATAGTAAAACAAAAACTACTATTTACGCACCTTTTAATAAATCTCTCAGCACCCCGTCTCCTACTGCGCCTATAGTGAATGCCAACAATGCTCCTTTATTAAATTCTATCATTAATTCAACCGCGCCTAGAACTTGGCCGCAAATTAATTATGAAAAAGCAGTTCCAGTTGAGCCAATCAACGATAGAAGTCGCACTCTCAACAATGAACTTTTGCCGATTTTGAATCAACTTTATAACAACCAAGTTAAATTAAACGACAACATGGGTGGATCAATGCTTAGTTATGTTTTTGGTCGGGTTATTACCACAGAAGATATGACAGCAGTAAAAAATTATTTAGTGGGTTTGGGATATAAAACCCAAGACGAAGGACAGTATCAGTTGACAATATATAAAGTTGGATATTTCTTGAATTTAACTTTTACGGTGAACAATCTTAATAATGCGTCTTTGGATGTGACTTATTAAATTAAATGTAGTTGCTTCCAAAAGTTATGCACTGCTACTATTTTGGATTTAAAGTATAAAAAGTGTTATAATACATGCTGACCCGTGCCCTTATTAAAAGGATCATGTTAAATTTCATTTCAACAATTTTTTTAAATATAATTTTCTTAGGAAGCCAAGATAAATTTTTGGTTTCTTTTATTTTTTATTAATTTCATTAATTTAAATATTAATATGCAAAGAAAAGTTTTATCATTTTTGCTATTACCCATATTACTGGTGGGTATTAGTATCGGAGTTTTTTCATTCGGGCAAGCGGCTAATGCTATCAATTTGACGGTAGCACCGGTTACTTCGTCATATGATAACTTGATTGGTGCCACGAATGCGCGTTGGCAATTTACTGTCACGACTACTGCTGATATTGTAGCTACTGATACGGTTCGCTTTATGTTTCCATTTGTAAACAATAGCGTCCCATTCTCAATTTCCAATCCTACTATTGTTACCAGTACAGGTATAACGCTATATAGCAGTTTGGGAGGGCAACTTTTATCCAATCGATTGTCCAATCCTTCTTTTGAAAATAATACTTCCAGTTGGTCATATTCGGTGGGTGGGCCACCATCTGACACGTGGAGCCAGGTTTCTGTGACTACTTCGGCAAAATATGGCAGTAAAGCAATAGTGATGAATGCTACGAGTACAAATATAGCGAAAGTTTTTCAAAGCGCATCAGTTGCTACCAGTTCTCTCTTTTCTGTTAGTTATTGGACAAAAGGAACAGCTGGAACCACAACTACAGCGCGATTGTTTTTGCAGGGTTCTATCAGCAGCGGGTGTGCCGGAGGAGAAGGTTATTTTTATAATTTTGCCATCGGTGATTGGGCATGTGTGGTAATGGAAAGTTTAAATGTTTCTAGTACACCATTTTCATATAATGTTGATTTGGCTGGTTCTGAATTTCAGCGCATTAGCTTTTCTACCACCTCACCTGCCACTTCTACATATAGTGGAACGGTGACTGTTTTGGTGGCGATGGGTGGTTCTGATACCATATATGATATGGAGATGATTTTGGATGCAGTGCAAATAGAAATGAGTGCCTCAGCCACTACATTTAATTTGGGCGGTGCCGCTCCCGCCACGGAAGGCGTGTTAAGCGCTACTTACGGTGAAGGTCCATCTGCTCGGCCATTTATTTATGGTTTTGTTAATACTACTACGCCGAATGGTACGGCTTTTTCATGTACTTTTGATGGTATTACCAATCCAGTGGCTCAGCGTACAGATTTGGAAGCCGCTCGTTTGACATGGAATGTTACTGGTGGAACTTTACCAGGGGAGAGTCCAACGGCAGATTTTGTTGGTGGGAATAAATTTACTTCCAATACAAATGTAGCCGTGGTTCGATCTGGTGGAAATATAATTGTAAATCAAAATAGCAATATCACGGCTAGCGCTTTTACTACCAGTGCCTCCAATGTTACATATACATATACTTTTACACCTACTAGTAGTATTCCGACTGGAGGGAAAATAATAATGAATTTTCCGCTTGCTTACAATAATTTGTTAAATAATATTTCGGTCAGTACATCAGAAAGAATTAGTGCAGTCAATACCACTACTATTGCCTCTTTTACCACTTCTACGGTTGGTAGCTTTGGTAATGTTAGAGTGACTATGATAACTGCTGACAGTCCTACTGATTCTGGGACAGTTATCACAATTAAAATTTATGGAGTTACAAATCCGGCAACCGCTGGTGTTTATGGTGGAGAAATGGGCGGTCCGGAAAGCAAGTTTACAGTTTATACTGCTAAGAATAATGATGGTGTAGTGGACGGTTCGCCATTTGGAGAGGAATCGGGCGATTTTGGTACAAACGACGGTCCTCCACCTACACGAGCTCTCCATATTGGGGGAACTAACAACATTAATATTTTAGTATATAAACAAAGTGGTAGCGGTGATGTTAGATTGTCTGATAGTGAAGTGGCTAGTATGAAAGTCGGTGTTAGCTGTCCAGATAAAGGATTTTTTGTGGGACAGAAAAAATTAGCGACTTCAACCGATCATTCTTATGCTTCATATAATAATATTTTGGATTGTAATTATATTGTAAATGCAGAGCCGAACAACAAAGGTGACAGTACTTTTTATGAAGATTTCTTGATGCCTGCGCAAAAATCTGTGCCTGCAATTGGTGGGGTGACAGTGACCACGAGCATTGTTTTTGGAGTGCCAAATGCTTCGACTACTTTACAGGTGACTGGTGGTGTGAGTGGAGAGGTCGCCTTTATGCAAGCATATAGTTCTGATTTTATGTCTTTTTCTCCGATATATGCGAATTCAAATTGTACTGGTAATCCAGGATTTACTTCAACAGGTACAGGTTGGGCGTGTTTGAATTTAAAGAGTGATCAAAATTGGAATTTTACAGTGATGGGGGGAGAAATGGGAAATTCAGCCAATATTACTGATGCTGATGGTAGTAAATATTGGCCGCCAACAATTCCGTCTGTTTATGTTGCCTCTGCTGGGCACACCAACCTGGGTCCGTATGCCTATGTAAAAGCGGATAAAAATTTAATTGTTAATGTAAAAAAAGCTGGTACAGATTCTATAGTAGAAAATGCATGTATTGGTGTTAAAAGAAATGGTGGCGGGATGTTTATGGGTTCGCAGGATATGACTTGTGGAAATGGTACTAAAACTTTTAAAGTACCTGTTGGATCAATTACCGTACAAGTAAGTCTACCTGGATTTGGTATGCCACAAGAATATTCAGTGGCAATTGCCGATGTAACAACTACAAAAAATATTTTTGTTAGTCAGCCGACTACTTTTATTTCTGTGCTTGTAGAGGATAGTGTTGGGAACAAAATAAATGGTGCGCCGGTGTTTGCGCATGGAAATGGTTTTGGGCAGGGTATGACTGGATCAACTGGTACAACAACTATTTATGTAGCTCCTGGAATTTATGTGGTAGAAGGTTTTGCCCCTGGTTTAGGTAAATTAACAGCTCAAACAGTAACAGTGCCGGGGAACGGCGGTGTAGCGGCCAATTTTGAAGTTATTACAGCAAATCTAGGTACGATCTCTGGACGAGTGTACACTGATGCCGATGATGATGGTGCTTACGATGTGATAGGCGACACTCCATTGAGTGGAATAAAAATTGGTGCCCGTGGTATTGGTAGTACCAGTGGAGGAAATGGTACAGAAACCGATTCCAATGGTAATTATAGTTTATATTTACCAGCTGGAACTTATGAAATTGGTGGTTGGTCATCTGACACAGGAGGTTTTCAAGCGGCCAGTAGCAAAACAGTTACTGGAGGTGTTGCGACCACTTTGAATGTTCCGTTGCAAGGTCAAGGAACTTTACATATTACTATTCAAAACGCTTCCACCATTAGTCCATTGTTTGCCGGAGCATTTTCCTCAGTTACTGGCAAAGGAAATGGTACGGATTCATGGACAACCAGCGGAACAAGTAAAATCGCAAATCTCACTTTTCCAGCTGGCTCGTATGAATTTCATGTTGGGTCGCCGGTTACAGGTGAATTGGGAGCATCTACTCAAGTTATAACAGCTGGTGGAACTACCAATGTCACTATTGATGCTAATGCAATTGCACCATTGGTGATAATTAGTGGTACTGTGGCTAGTAGTAGTACTGGCATTGCCAACGCTACGGTGTGGGCGGCAAAAACAGGTGGTGGACCAGGAAATTTCTCTACACAAACAGACAGCGACGGTAATTATTCTTTCAAAGTTCCACAAAATAGTTCTTTCCGCATGGGTGTTAAAATTTTGGGATATATTGCTAATGATATAAATACTTCTACAGTAACAAGTAATATTGTTGTGGATTTTGATTTGTTTGTTGCTGGCGGTACAATTAGTGGATCTGTAATAAATTCTAGTAGCGCAGCCATTGCTAACGCTTGGGTATCAGCAAAAAAAGTTGTTGGTGCTGGAGAGATGGATGTTTGGACTGGTGGTCCGACTGATGGGAATGGTAGTTTTTCTCTGAATGTTGATTCTGGAAATTGGATTGTTTTTGCAGAGGCACCTTGTTATCAACGCTCCACCGGTGTTTCCAAGGCCATTAATACGGCAGTGACTACCACGTTAGTAGCTATTTCTGGATGTACTGCAAATGCACCGGAAATGCAAGGATTTACCCCGACAACTGGTGGACAAATGGCTAAAGGTGATATGAATTTAGATATTCCCGCCAATGCTTTGGGTACAGGAAGTGGCACTGTTAGTTTATCGGTGGTCACGACCACTCCACGCACCGCTCCAAATGCGACTGCCTTGGCAAATTCAGTGCAAAGAATCACTGCTTCTGATAATACGGGACAATCAATTACAACATTAAATAATAATGCTTCCCTAAGTATCACATATAATGAATCCGATTTGCCAACTGGTTTTAGTGAAACCAATTTGCAATTGGGTTATTTTGACGAAACTACTGGACAATGGGAGACAGTGGCATCTACTGTGGATACAGTAAATAATAAAATATCGGCTTCCATAAATCACTTTACTGATTATGGTCCGATATTGCCAAATGTTCCAACTGCGCCAACTGGCTTGACAGCTACAGCATCATCCACTGCTGAAATTGATTTGAGTTGGACAGCTTCTGCACCTGTGTCAGCTGATTATTATATTATTTATGCGTCTACTACTGCATTGACTGATTTTGCAACTAGTACATTAATTGCCACTACCACTGCGACATCTTATGCTCATTCTAGTTTGGATGATGCTGCTACTTGGTATTATAAAGTAGCTGGTTATAATACAAATGGTGAAGGTTGGAATTCTGGCAGAGCCAATGCTACTACTGATGCTGGTAGTTGTTCTACACTTACTGGTGCGGCCACTTACAATGCTTATCCGACTTGCGGTGCGGCCACTTGTTCTAGTGGTTATACTTTGTCTGGTTCTGGCTCAGGTGCTACTTGTACAGCCAATCAATCCAGCGGTGGCGGTGGTAGCGCTACAGACACCACGCCTCCAACGAATACTTCAATAGTGATTGCTGGCGGTGCGACTTCTACCGCGAATATTTCTGTAACCTTGACTCTTGGTGCTATTGATGCTGGTTATATGATGATTAGTAATGATAGTATTTTTACCAGTAGCACATGGGAAATATATGCAACAACAAAACCATGGACATTGGCAACTATTACTGGAACGAAAACGGTATATGTTAAATTTAAAGATACGGCCGGCAATATTTCCGCGGTAATATCTGATTCTATTGAATTGTTATCTGGGTATGTAATTGTTCCTCCTGCTGTTATTTTTCCTCTAGTAGTAACTCCGCTGGTCATTGTTCCGGTATTTGAGATTCCAGTTGTGATTCCAACTGTAATAGTGTCCAATCCTGATTCCAAAGTGATAGTTACTCCTCCAACAATTGCTTCTTATCAACCTGGTTCTGCTCTTAAATTTAACTATTCATATAAAAATGAGACAACAAAACCATTATTAGTAAGAGTAACTAGACAATTGATAAATAGTAAGAATAAAATAATAAAGACGGCAAGTGCCAACAAGACACTCAAAGTTGGTGGTATATTTACAAGTAAGGTTAATGAAGCCATTCCTAGGAATTTGGTAGCAGGTGAATACGCCATTAAGATTAAAATATTTAATGCTAAAACCAATAAATTGTTAGCAGAAAATAGTTTCAAGATTCAAGCGGAAAAGTTGAAAAAGAAATATTTTTCTTTGGTTGGTGAAATGCCGGTGGAGACAGACATTGCTTTTGATAAAACAGCGTGGGGTAAAGTCAAAACAAATGTTCTTGTACCTAATAGTTTAAAATTAAAATATTCCTATACCAACAATACTGATAAAAAGCATACGGCAAAAATGGTTCGCGAATTGGTGGATTCTAACAGTAAGGTATTGGAAACAAAAACTGGCAAATGGGTAATGAAAGTTGGAGAAAAAGACAGCACAACTTTCACACAAGCCATCTCAACCAAATTAATTGCGGGTGAATATGCAATTAGGATTAGAGCTTATGATTGGACGTCCAAAGAACTATTAGCAGAAAATAGTTTTGGATTTAAAGTAGAATTGAAATAATAATTAACCCCGAAATATTATTCGGGATAACAAAATGTGTATGGACAAAAAGACAAAAACAATTGTCATCGTGGTATTGGCGGTGATAGTTGTGGCTGGTGCATATTATGGCATCAATCGTTGGCGTCAACAACGGTTGGTTAACCAATATTTGAAAGGCCTGTATGGTGGAGGAGTGAACACAGGTTTGCTTGGTAATTTTGCTGGTGGTATTGGCGGTGGAATTACTCAGGAGCAAATCGCCAAAGAAATAGCCAAAGAAATGGCGAAAGAAGAGTTGCAACAGAAAAATAATGAAATAAAAGAAGCCGCAAAAACTCCAGAAGATAAATATGATGCGGTTGAAGAAATGCCGACTTATGATGCTAACTCCAAAGCATTGGCAGATGTGGGCAAAGATATTATAGAAAAGGCGTTTGGTAAAGCAAAATTGACTACTATTTCCAGTGGTTTATATGGTGCCGGTTCTGGAATGGTTAGTTTTACAATTGCTCGTCCTACGACTGCTGCTGATTTGGCCGCGCTTGGTAAAGTATTGACTGACAAGGGATTGCCAATTATGCAAAGTGGCATTGAAGATAAAAGTGCAGGAGTAATGTCTGGAGCAAATAATTTTATTTATACTATTAGTTTTGAAATAGGCGAACAGGAGGTGGGAATGCTTATTATGAAAACTAATTAATAATTTATTTAATTTATTTTGTATGGTAGATATTATTTCGCCAATCAGTGGTAAAAAAAATACCGCGATGGCAGTTATCGCGTATATAATATTTTTTGTACCGCTTTTGACTGGTGATGCCCAAAAAGATCCGTTTGTAAAATATCATGTCAAACAGGGTTTGGTGTTATTTTTACTTGTAGTTTTAATTAATTTGCTTAGTTGGGTAGTGCCATTTTATCTGTGGTTGACATTTAGCTGGATTTTGAGTTTGGGCGCTCTCGTGTTATTTATTTTAGGAGTTATTAACGCGGTAAATGGCAAACAAGAACCATTACCATTGGTTGGAAAATTTGCTGATGTGTTTAAATTTTAATTTGTTAGTATAATTCAGACAAAAGCCCGCTCATCATAGCGGGTTTTTGTTATTTATTAACATCTATACTTTTAATAGTTTTTATGTTAAAATGATGTAGTTATTTTTAAATAAAAAATTATGGCCGACCTTCAAGAGTTATTCAATAGGATACAGGAAACGAAAAAGAAACAAAAAGATATAAAAAGTGCTTATCGCGATGCCTTGAATTCTTCTCAGGAATATAAAGATATAGAAGATAAATTAAAAGAATTAAAAGCTAAGAAAAAACAAATTGAGGTATCGGTTCAGCAGGATTTTTCCGGTGAGTTCCAGAAATTAGAAGATTATGCGGTGGATATTGAATCGGATAATACCATGCTATCGGACGCCGCGTTCGCGAAATTATTGAAGGGGGAGACAGTGGCTGTTACTGATGAATATAATAATAATTATGAACCGTTGTTTACCGTGAAATTCAAAAAAACCTAGATTCTTCAAATAAAATCCCGCGACTGCGGGATTTTATTTTAGTTGATTTTTTGCTCAATACGGTATAAAGTATAGTAGTATTTATGCCTAGTGATTTTAGTTATAAATTTTATCGTGATACCGTCTCTGCTCTACGAGCAATGCAAGAGGCGATTTTGGGCGCGCAAAAATCAATTTATTGGGAGATTTATTCCTTGATTGACGATAAGACGGGCAAACCGTTTGTGGACGCTTTGTGTGAACGAGCTTTGGCTGGCTTGGAGATAAAAATTATTATTGACGCTATAGGGAGTTATGAGATATCGCAACCGAGTTTAAACCGTTTGCGCACGGCTGGGGTGGATATCGTTTTTTACAATTCATTTGGACCTCGCTGGTCGGCAAGCGGTTGGGCGAGATCATTATGGCAGAGAAATCATCGCAAAGTTTTAGTAATAGATAAAGAAGCAGTTTTTATTGGAGGAGTGAATGTAGCGGAAAGTTATTGTAGTTGGGATGATTTACATGTTCGTATCACAGGTATGGAAGTTTCTCCATTGTTAAGAGGATTTGCACGGTCGTATATACGAGGCGGTGGTGAAAGGAAAAAAGTTCGTCATCTTTTATATTTTCATTTTAAAAAAGAATGGAATGAAATTAAAGGTCATTTAAAATATATTTTACAGTCGCCTTTAACTAATCGTTATTCGCGCGCTAAAAGAATATTTTTGACTACACTTTCCAAAGCAAAACTAAATTTTAATTTACTTACGCCATATTTTGTTCCAGATAAAAGATTTTTTGAATTAGTTTCGTTGGCAAAAAAAAGAGGAGTGAAAATTGATCTTTTTTTACCACTGCGTCCTGACCATAAATTTATAGAATTGGTTGGCGGATTTTATTCCAAAATGGCTCACAAATATGGAATGAATGTCTTTTTTTCTCCCAAAATGAATCATGGCAAAGCGATGACTTGCGATGGTGAAATTGGATTTGTTGGTAGCGTAAATTTTACGCAACGCAGTTTTTTTAATAACGAAGAGTCAGGTATTTTGTTTCGTGATAGTGCTATGGTAAAAGATTTGGACGATATGTTTGCTGATTTGCGAGCTAGCGCTTTTGTTTTAAATGATAAAAATTATTTGCATTTCGGGTTAAAAGGTAAAATAAAAGATTGGCTCGGAAAGCAATTTGGAGGTTGGATATGATAAACTATACACCATTATCGGACCGCATGAGATCGCGCAATTTTGATGAATTTTTTGGACAAGAAGAAATTGTCGGCAAAGGTAAATTGTTGCGCCGTCTTATTGAAAGTGATCAATTATCTTCACTTATTTTTTGGGGACCTCCGGGAGTTGGTAAAACTACTTTAGCGCAAATAGTTGCCAATCAAACCAAAGCGCGATTTATAAATATTTCCGCTGTGATGAGTGGGAAAGATGAATTACGCAAAGCAGTGGACGACGCCCAACATCATTTGCGATTGGAAAACAAACGCACAGTGTTGTTTATTGATGAAATTCATCGTTGGAATAAAGCTCAACAGGATGCATTGTTGCCTTATGTAGAAAAAGGTCTGATAACCCTCATTGGCGCGACCACGGAAAATCCTTCTTTTGAAATTATCGGTGCGCTATTATCTCGTTCGCGAGTTTTTATTTTAAAATCTTTGGAAAATGAAGATATTGTAAAAATAATCAAACAGGCAATCAAGGATAAAGAAAGAGGATTAGGAAAATTTAAAATTAAAATTGGTATAAATGAAATAAGTTTATTAGCAGATTTGTGTGGTGGGGATGCACGAACAGCTCTCAATGGGCTGGAACTGGCGGTAAATGCCAAGGCGGGCAATAGTGTTGAAACTGAAATAAAAATTTCTAAAGAGGACATAAAAGAGGCTTTACAAAAAACCCACTTGATTTTTGACAAACGCGGCGAAGAATTTTATAATCTTATTTCTGCTTTGCATAAATCGATGCGAGGTAGTGATCCAGATGCGGCGATTTATTGGTTGGCGCGCATGCTTGAAGGTGGAGCCGATCCATTATATGTAGCTAGACGCGTTTTGCGTTTTGCCAGTGAGGATATTGGTATGGCAAATAGTGAAGCACTTATTCAAGCTAATGCGGCTTATGACGCCTGTCACAAGATTGGTTATCCAGAGTGTACCGTGCATTTGGCACAGGCTGTAGTCTATTGTGCCAAGTCAGCCAAATCTAATTTACTATATACTGCTTATCAAGAAGCAGCTGAAGATGCAAAGAATACTTCAAATTTGGGGGTACCATTACATCTACGCAATGCACCAACAAAATTTATGAAAAATATTGGTTATGGAAAAGACTATAAATATAATCCAGATTTCAAAGGCCCAGTAGTACAAGATTATTTACCAAAAGAATTAAAAGGTAAAAAATATTTTAAGAAATAATATATATGGGCGAAATAATTAGGTTTCCAAACAAATTTGAAGGTCAAAAACGAGAATCAAAAAGAGTCGAAAAAGTTAAACTAGACTTAGTGAAGACTGTTGACTTGAGAGGTTTTCTAGAAGCATTATTGGCTAGCAGTGGACCGTTGGTTGGTAAAAAAACTACTGAGGCGTATCAACAACTTTGTGGCGGATATTCTGATCGTCAAATTGTTGAAATGATTAATAACTCTGCCAAATCTGATTGGCAAAAAAGCCCTGGCTACTATTTGGTTTTGTTAGATGTTTGTTATAAAAGAAATTTATTTGAAAAGGAATTATAATTTTTATGGAGAAATTTTTGTTACACACTTGTTGTGCGCCGTGTAGTATTGCGGTAATCGAAGAACTAAAAGAAAAATTTGATTTGACTGTCTTTTTTTATAATCCCAATATTTTCCCTATCGAAGAATATCAAAGGCGTAAAGACGAAGTGATAAAAGTTTGTCAGGAATGGAATGTGCCGATGATTGACATGGACTATGACGCTACACAATGGCATGAAAAGATTGCGGTTGGACTCGAAATGGAAGAAGAAGGCGGGACCAGATGTGCTTTGTGTTTTCGTTTTCGTTTGGCCAAAGCCGCGGAATATGCTGGAAAAAATGGTTTTCAATATTATGGCTCCAGTCTCACTAGTGGTAGAAATAAAAAAGCCGAAGTGATTCATCCTATCGGCCATGAGTTTGCAAAAATATACAAAATTAAATTTTACGATGAAGATTGGAAAAGGGCTGGAAGGCAAGAGCGTGGTAGAAAATTGGTGGCAGATAAGGGGATATATCGTCAAAATTATTGCGGTTGTGAATATTCCCTGCGTGATCGACCTAAATCATCATAATTTTTCTTTTATTTTCTCCTAGGTGTTCAATGGTAATAGTGAAAGTTTTTTTGTTTTTAAGTAACCCAGATAATTTTTCTGGCCATTCAATCACACAGAGCGATTCTGGTTCACACAGATAATCCTCGATGCCGATATCTTTTAGTTCATGTTCATCTTTTAAACGGTAGGTATCGATATGAACCAAATTTTTAACCGAATGATTTTTGGTAGGGTAATGATTCATTAAAGTAAAAGTAGGGCTAGAAACTTCAACCTTGACACCGAGACCATCGGCTAAACCTTTCATGAGTGTAGTTTTTCCCGTGCCCAATTCTCCATTTAGAAGTAAAATATCGCCACCTCTAAATTGTCCGGCTAATTCCTTTCCAAATTCATACGTTTCTTCCTGAGAGTTTGTAATTATTTCCATATGACCGATTTTTAATATATTACACCCCTCATTTAATCATTGAATTATACGTGATTCGATTTTGTGAGTCAACGGATTTTTTCCACAGTTGTTAATAGAGTATTTTGAATTTGCCAATCTTTGGATTTTTTTGTATAATACAGCCATAATTTTAACCACAATTATGTCACTATCTATTGAAGAGGTTCGGAAAATTGCCAAATTAGCCCGTATCAAACTAACACCGGCTGAAGAAAAACGTCATGCCGATACTATTTCTACAGTATTGAATTTTGTTAATACTTTAAATGAGGTGGATACGCAGGGAGTTGAACCGACCGCTCAGGTGACGGGGTTAGAAGATGTAACGCGTGAAGACGTAACAAAAATTTGTCCATATAAAAAAGAACTACTTGCACAAATGCCGTTGATTAGTGCAAACTTATTAAAAGTGCCGGCAGTATTTGGTGATAGTGAAGATGTGATTTAAACTTATGAAATTAAACGAACTTACAATCTCAGAGGCTCAGGCTGGTTTACGCAGTAAAAAATTTACTGCGGTAGAATTAACTCAGGCTTGTTTGAATAGAATAAAAGAAAGAAATAAAGAGCTGAATGCTTTTATTACTGTCTGCGAAGAGTTAGCCTTAATGGAAGCGGCAATAGCTGACAAAAGGCTTGTACAGGGCAAGGCGTTACCACTAACTGGCATTCCGTTTGCAGTGAAAGATGCAATTTGTACAGCTGGAGTTCGTTCAACAGGTGCGGCCAAAATTTTGGATAATTATGTTCCGCCGTTCAATGCGACTGTAATAGAAAAAATTCGCACTCAGGGTGGAATCTTATTAGGCAAAAATAATTGTGATGCTTTTGGACATGGTGCTAGTAACGAAAATAGCATGTATGGGCCGGTAAAAAATCCGCGTGATTTGAAAAAAGTGGCAGGTGGATCTTCGGGTGGTTCAGCGGCGGCGGTGGCGGACAATATGTGTTTGTTTGCGATTGCCGAAGATACCGGTGGTTCTATTCGTCAGCCGGCTAGTTTTTGTGGAGTGGTTGGTATGCGTCCAAGCTATGGTCGCAATTCACGTTTTGGTATTATGCCAATGGCTTCATCTTTTGATACAGTAGGGCCTATCACCAAGACTGTTGCTGATATGGCTATAGTAATGCAAGTAATTGCTGGTAAAGATTCGCTAGATGCTACCACTGTGTCGGAAGTTGTACCAGATTATAATGTTGAAATAAAAAAAGATTTAGAAGGTTTGCGTGTGGGTGTACCAAAAGAATATTTTGAGGTAGATGGCATGGACAAAGAAGTTCGAAAAATTATTGAAAATCAAATAAAAAATTTGGAAAAACAGGGGGCAGAAATTATAAACGTTAGTTTGCCACTGACCAAATATGCTATTGCAGTTTATTATGTTTTGGTACCGAGTGAGGTAAGTTCGAATCTAGGTCGTTTGGACGGTGTGCGCTATGGTGTGCGTGCAGAAGGCAAAGATCTATTGGATCTATATTCAAATAGTCGTGCCCAAGGTTTTCCTGAAGAAGTAAAACGTCGTATTTTGATTGGTACCTATGCTTTGTCGGCTGGCTATTATGATGCGTATTATAAAAAAGCTCAGCAAGTACGTACATTGATTCGTCTTGATTTTGATCGAGTTTTTAGTGACGTGGATGTGTTGATAACACCGACGTCACCATTTCCATCATTTGGTTTAGGTGAAAAATCTTCAGATCCGATTCAATTGTATTTGGCAGATATTTTGGTAAGTCCGGCGGCTAGTGCTGGTATACCGGCGATTTCAGTCCCAGCTGGAGAAACAAAATCTGGTTTACCAGTAGGCCTGCAAATTATGGGGTCACGTTTAAATGAGGGTTTAATTATGCGCGTTGCTAATTATATAAAAAGATAAATTTTATTTTATGCCCAAAAAATTACCAGAAATAAATTTGCCACAAGTTTCAGAATCGGCTAATGCTCCAACTGTCAGAACTCTACCTCCTCAAAATTTTACTACCACTGGTGAGGCGGTAAATTTTAGAGACAGCTGGAGAATTTTTAGAATTATCAGTGAGTTTATTGACGGTTATCAATTTTTAAATAAATTTAAAAAAGAGGTAACTATTTTGGGCTCTGCTCGCTTACCAAAAAATGGACATTATTATAAAGTTGCTGAGGAATTGGGTTGGTTACTTGGTAAAAATGGTTTTACTACTATTACCGGTGGCGGCCCAGGTATAATGGAAGCCGCCAACAAAGGTGCGTTTGAAGCAGGTGGTACTACAGTGGGTATCAATATCCAACTACCATTTGAACAGCGCATGAATCCGTATGTCAAAGAGTCAGTTGGTTTTTTCTATTTTTTCACTCGTAAAGTAATGTTGACTTCGCCAGCGGATGCTTTTGTGTTTTTCCCTGGTGGCTTTGGTACAATGGATGAATTTTTTGAAGTGGTAGATTTTATGGAACTTGGCTTCATGCAAAAAGTGCCAATTATTTTAGTTGGCAAAGAATTTTGGGAACCGTTGCTAAAATTTTTACGTCAAAGTTCTAGTGGTATCGCTCATTCTATTCCAGAGGATATTATTGATGGTTGGCACGTGGTGGATACCGCGCAAGAAGCTTTTGAATATATAAAAAATGTAGAAGATTTCCCAAATGAATGCTCAGTTTCAGATAATAACGTCTATTGTCAAGGCGGTCCAGATTGGCGCGTGTTTCGTATAATGGCTGAATTGGTAGATGGGTTTGAATTTTTAACAACATTAAAAAATGACGTTACTGTTTTTGGAACAAAAAGTATTTTGCCAGGTTCTTCATATTATAACGTGGCCTATGAAGTTGGAAAATTGTTAGCTCAAAACGGTTTTACTACTATTACCGGTGGTGGCCCAGGAATTATGGAGGCCGCCAATAAGGGAGCGTTTGAAGCTAATGGTGAAAGTATTGGTATTAATATGCGCTGGGAAAAAGGGGAGCGTGTAAATAACTATATTACCAAATCTGCTGGATTTTTCTTTCCATTTGTGCGTAAGTTGATTATCACATCTCCATCCAAAGCTTTTGTATTTTTTCCAGGTGGATTTGGCACTTTACACCAGTTGTTTGAATTATTGACTTTACAAGAAACAAAAAAAATTGCACCTGTACCAATTATTTTGGTGGGTAGTGATTTCTGGAAACCATTATTGGAATATTTCCATATTTTGTATCATGATTTCAAGACAATTGGTTTGACTGATCAAGATTTGGTAAAGGTAGTAGATCGCGCGGATGATGTTATTAAATATATCAAATAAAATGATTCCTTATTTTCAGGCCAACGCCATAGCATTCGGTCCACTCACTATCCAGGTGTGGGGGTTGTTTGTGTCACTGGGAATTTTATCTGGTTTGATTTTGGCTTATAAACTTTCGCGCAAATATTTTTTGGCGGAGCAGGTTGTTTTGGATTTGGGAGTGTGGAGCATTGTGGGCGGTTTGATTATGGCTAGAATATTTCATGTCGTATTCTATGCACCAGAATATTATTTATTGCACCCGTCTGAGATAATTTATTTTTGGCAAGGTGGAGCATCTTCGCTAGGTGGGTTTGTGGGAGCGGCTTTTGCAATTTATATTTTTGCAAAATATAAAAAGTTTACACTAAAAGAACTATGGCCTTATTTTGATGTTATGTCTTTGAGTTTGTGGTTGGGGTGGGCGATTGGGAGGATTGGTTGTTTTATTATTCATGATCATCCGGGGATGTTATCCAATTCTTTTTTGGCTGTAAATTTTCCCAGTGGTGCGCGTTTTGATTTGGGTTTGTTTGATTCATTATTAGGTTGGTTTATTTTTATTGTGTTTGCGCTATTGTTTAAAAAATTAGTAAAAGCGCGTTGGGGATTAGTGGTTCAATTGTCTTTTATGGTTTACGCTTTTGTGCGTTTTTGGTTGGATTTTTTGCGTGCTACGGATGTGACACAAGCGGATGTGAGATATCTGATGTTGACCCCAGCTCAATGGGGAATGCTGGCGATATTTATCGGATTGACTTTTTGGTTGGTTTTTGATAGTATTCAACGACGAAAAAATCTCGGAGAGGTCGCATAGTGGCCGAGTGCGCCGCCTTGGAAAGGCGGTATACCGCAAGGTATCGAGGGTTCGACTCCCTCTCTCTCCGCTGGGTCACGCTTATATGAGCGACTTGCTCATATTCCAAAAACATCTCGATTATGTCGGGATGTTTTTTTATTGACAAATATATTTATTTATCATAGGCTTTCAACAATGAGACTTCGCGGATCTTCCGCAAGGAAGGAGGCACTCATGTGTTCATTGCGTGGACCGTACCATGAGACCGTCGTCAACGGGCTCAACGAAGCACTCTCCAGCTTCCTGGCAAGCCCAAATGTCGCCTTTCTTCGGGACATGGAGACACTCCTCAAGCACGTCGACAACACGACGTGCTTGCCGGAGCACCTGCCCGGGGTGCTGCGGGCACTCGAAGCTCTGCGGATCCAGGTGATAGGGAACGAGCTACCGGTGTCCATCAGCTTCCGGATCCAGACCTCAGTCAATCTCTTGCTTGAATACCAAAGCGAGATGGTCGAGGAGGGCGAACTGGAGCCGACGAAGGTGTGGACTCCTCATCACACCCTGTAGACCCTCCACAAATCACCCTGCCTTCGTCTATGGCCGGGTTGAGAGGTGTATAACAACACCCCTCCGTCTCTATGAGACGTGAACTGCAGAAATGCGATGAGCAGGGAAGTCAGACACATTGGACCACCTACACTCATCCAAAATTAGAAATAGTATTCTTATTTTGGATGATAGGTGGTCTTTTGTTTTATTAAAAAATATAATTGACTGCAAGACCAAAAAAGCATACAATTAAGACTGAAAAAATATGAGTTATTTTATTATTATTCGCGGACCATTGGGAGTAGGAAAATCTGCCATCTCCAAAAAGTTGGCTGAGATTTTACATGCCGAATATATTTCAATTGATAAAATTTTGGAACAGTATCAGCTAGATCCAGCTGATCCAAATCAAGAAAGTATTCCACTTTCTAGTTATATCAAAGCTCAAGAAATAGTACTACCGATAGCGCAAGGAGCTTTGGAACGCGAGCAGATTGTTATCTTTGATTCTTGTTTTTATTTTAAAGAAGAAATCGAACAGTTGATTCAGACGTTGCCGTATGATCATTATGTTTTTACATTAAAAGCTCCACTGGATGTTTGTATCGATCGCGATAGTAAGCGGGATAAAGTGTATGGCAAAGAAGCGGCTGAAGCCGTACATAATATGGTGTCTCGGTTTGATTATGGGAATGTTATTGATGTAAATAGAAATATTGATTTTGTCGTCGAGGAAATTTTGTCTATTATACCTAAAAAAATATGAAACCAATTTTGGTAACGTGCTATGTAGATCCTGATTTAGATGGGACAGCCGGTGTTGTCGCATATTCTGAATATTTAAATAAAACTGGTGTGGGAGCATTGGCGGGTGTTATTGGTATTCCACATGATGAAGCAAAGTATGTTTTGGATAGGTTTAATATTAAATATCCAAATTCAATTTTTGGTGGGGATGATTTTGATAAAATTATTTTGGTGGACTGTAGCGATTTAAACGGGTTGAATGGAAAAGTTGAGCCAGAAAAAGTGGTTGAAATAATTGATCATCGAAAGATTCACGAAGCTCATAAATTTCCGAATGCAAAGGCGCAAATTGAGTTGGTCGGAGCGGCGGCTACTTTGGTGGCGGAAAAATTTATGCAAGATAATGTTGAAATTTCTAAGGAATCTGCAATTTTGTTGTTGTCAGCAATTATCTCAAGCACTTCTAATTTTAAAGGCAGTGTGTCGACTGATCGGGATCAAAAAGCCGCAGTATGGTTAAATAAAATTGCAGATTTAGATCCAGGTTATTGGAGAGATTTATTTTTAGCAAAATCAGATTTGGATGGTAAAAAATTATTCGAAAGGATTGAAGGTGATCTGGCTTGGTTTGATATTGGAGATAAAAAAATTGGAATAGCACAAATTGAGATGATTGGAGCACAAGATCTAATTGATAAGAGGGTGGTAGAAATTGTTAATATATTGCAATATATTAAGAATAATAAGAAGTTTGATTATATATTTTTAAACGCTGTTGAATTGGAGCAAGTTTACAATATATTTGTTACGGGAGATATAGATTCGAAAACTTTGCTAGAAAAAGTGTTAGGTATTGAATTTGTCGGAAATGCTGCAAAACGATCAAATTTAATTATGCGTAAACAATTAGTACCTTTATTAAAAGAGGAATTAGAAGAAAATTAATATGAGCATTAAAGTAACATATTTTGTTCATGGAACAACTATCGATAATGAAAAAGGTTTGGCAACTGGTTGGGAGCAAGGCAAACTATCTGAATTAGGAATTGAACAATCCAATAAACTGCCGAGTTTATTAAAAGAAAATAAATTTGACGCTGTTTTTTGTTCGGATTTGAAAAGGGCAATAGATTCAGCGGAATTGGCTTTTGGGAATAAATACCAAATTATACAAGATGAACGTTTACGAGAAGTGAATTATGGTGATTTAACATTAGGAAAAGAATTTAAAGATGAATTAAAAAAGTATATTGATCAACCATTTCCTAGTGGAGAAAGTTACAAAGACGTTGAGAATAGAATGAGAGAGTTTGTTAATTTTTTAAAGGAAAATAATGATGGTGGGCATATAGCTATTGTAGCTCATCAAGCACCACAGTTGGCTTTGGACGTAATATTGGGTGACAAAACATGGCAACAAGCGATTGATGAAGATTGGAGAAAAATAAAAGCGTGGCAACCAGGGTGGAATTATATTATAAAATAATTTTTCAATATCTAGTAGTAAAAATGACCCTATACAGCAGGGTCATTTTGTTATATTATATATAGGTATTTTTTAATTTATTAAAATATATGGAGGAGACAAAAATAGCTTTGTTTAAGGGCAAACAAGTTAGGAAGACGTTATTTGAGAAGGAATGGTGGTTTTCGATTGTGGATGTTGTTGGTGTTTTAACAGACAGCTTAGACGCTAATGATTATTGGTATAAGATGAAAATTCGTGTAGAGAATGAAGAAAAAATTGAACTATCGACAATTTGTCGACAGTTGAAATTGATGTCCTCTTATTAAAGGAAAGAAAAAATTGAAATGAAATCACAAACTCCCGCACAAATCTTGAAAACGAAATTTGGTTATGAATCGTTTCGATTTAATCAAGAAGAAATTATAAATACTATTTTGCAGAAACGCGATGCGTTTGTGCTGATGCCTACCGGTGGTGGCAAATCTTTGTGTTATCAAATTCCGGCGCTTATTTTTGCTGGATTGACGGTAGTTATTTCGCCCCTGATCGCTCTTATGAAAGACCAAGTCGATGCTTTGCGTCTCAATGGTATTTCGGCAGAGTATATCAACTCATCTTTGGATGGGGATGAGATTGCAGAGATTTATCGACGTCTAAAGAAAAATGAAATAAAATTATTATATGTTTCGCCAGAACGTTTGTTGGGCAACAGCCAACAGTTTTTGGTATTTTTGAGAAGTTTGGATATTTCTTTATTTGCTATCGATGAGGCTCATTGTATTTCTCATTGGGGTCATGATTTTCGTCCAGAGTATCGGATGTTATCTTCACTAAAAAGAGAATTTCCCGATGTACCGACTATTGCCTTGACCGCTACCGCAGACAAACTCACGCGCGACGATATCCTAAATAAATTAAAACTAAAAAATCCAAGTGTTTTTACCGCTAGTTTTAATCGTCCTAATATCCACTATTCGATAGAGCCAAAGAGGAAGATGTACGAACAAATTTTGATTTATCTAAGACAACATCGTGGAGATTCTGGTATTATCTATGTCTTGTCTAGAAACTCGGCGGAAAAAATGGCGGACAAACTTAAAAAAGATGGTTTTTCGGCCAAGCCATATCACGCTGGTCTTAATGGGGAAAAAAGAAAAAAACATCAAGAGTTGTTTATAAAAGATCAGGTAAAAATAATGGTAGCCACGATTGCATTTGGCATGGGAATAAATAAATCCAATGTGCGTTTTGTGATTCATGCTGATTTGCCAAAAAATATTGAAAGTTATTATCAAGAAACCGGTCGTGCTGGTCGTGATGGTTTAAAGAGTGAAGCAATTTTGTTTTATAGTGGTGGTGATGTGATCAAACTGAAAAGATTTGCGATGATAGAGAATAATCCTGAGCAAACACGAGTAATGTTACACAAACTTTCTCAGATGGCGACTTTGTGCGAAGCAAACGCTTGTCGACGTCGGGCTATTCTAAATTATTTTGGTGAAGAGACGACAGACAAATGTGATAGTTGTGATGTCTGTCTGACTGTTCGTGAAAAATTTGACGGCACTATTATTGCACAAAAAGCATTATCCGCTGTGGCAAGATTGGAAAGTCGTTATGGTCTTACCTATGTGGTCGATTTTTTACGAGGTTCAAAATCCGAGAGAATAGGGGATAATCACAAATCATTAAAAACATATGGTATCGGAAAAGATATCCCAAAAGAAGATTGGTTTCGTTATTTTAAAGATTTAATTTCCTTTAATTATTTAAAACAAGTTGGTAGTGAATATCCAATTTTGGCACTAACAGAAAAAAGCCAAAGTGTGTTGTCTGGAAAAGAAAAAGTATTTTTGGTACAAACAAAAGCCCCCGCTAAAGCACAAAACACTTTGTCTGATATGCCTTATGAAAAAGATTTATTCTTGCAACTCAAATTAATTCGCATTGATATTGCTCAAAGTGAAAATGTGCCAGCCTATCTGATTTTTTCCGATGCCACACTTTTGGAACTGGCGATTTATTTGCCGCTAACATTGGAAGATGTCTGCAAGATTTCTGGTTTTGGCGATATTAAATTAAAAAAATACGGTAAAACTTTTCTGAAAATTGTAGTGGATTATTGCGCTGAACACAAACTCAAAACCAAAATTTCAGAAAAAATACCCAAACGAGAAAAATAATATATTGTCGGAATAAATTAATTGTGTTATAATAAATTTATCATTTATTTAATTTATTCATATGGGCAAAGGTGACAATCGTCAACAAAAAGAAAAAAAGAAACCAAAGAAAAGTAAATAGTTTATAAAATCCACTTCTAACCAGGTGGATTTTTTTGTGCCAAGGTTGACTTTTTGGCTGTTTTAAGGCATTATGTGTGTATATGAATATTACTTCTGCTATATTTATCAAAGGAGTTGTGGCCGATGATCCTATTTTAAATGATGGTATTCCTCAGATTGCCTTTATTGGTCGTTCCAATGTTGGTAAATCGAGTGTGATTAATGCGTTTGTGAATCAAAAGGGTTTGGCCATTACCAGCTCATTTCCTGGGCGCACCCAGCAGATAAATTTTTTCTTGATTAATAAATCTTTTTATTTGGTAGATTTGCCAGGTTATGGTTTTGCGAAAGTTTCGGGAGAAAGACGTGGGGAAATAGAAGACCTCATAAACTGGTATTTTTTTGAATCAAATTGTGAACAAAGAAAAGTGGTTTTGATTATCGATGCCAAAGTTGGTCCAACTAAAGATGATTTGCAAATGTTGCACAGTTTGGAAGATCAACAGAAGAGTATTATAGTAGTGGCCAACAAAGTAGACAAAATCAAGAAGTTGCAATATGATGATCAGATATCAAAAATAAAAACAATTATCGGCGATCACAAAATTGTTCCGTTTTCAGCAGAGAAGAGATTTGGTGTCAATGAACTGGTGAACGCAATCTCACATTGACAAATAACATAGTTTTGTTATAAATTGATTAGATTGGAGAGATGGCTGAGCGGTCGAAAGCAGCAGTTTACTAAACTGCAGACCACGCAAGTGGTCCTAGGGTTCAAATCCCTATCTCTCCGCCTTCGCCCGCCATAGCTCTGAAAGGAGCGAAGACGGGTACAATGTTTTGCCTATTAACATTGTATATGCGAATTATCAATGGGCGTGCTTCGGCGGACAATGTCCGCCGCTTGTGTTATAATAGTATATACTAAACAAATTATTAGGGAGGGTTGTTTATGCATTATGTATATATTTTGGAATGTGTTGACGGTAAACCCTATACAGGTTGTACCTCTGATTTAAAAGAGCGAATAGACCGCCATCAAAAAGGGCACGTTCCTGCTACAGTAAAAAGATTACCATTAAAACTTGTTGCCTATTTCGCTTTTATAGATAAGTTTACGGCTTTTAATTTTGAAAAATATTTAAAATCTGGTTCTGGGAGAG